>ORJL010414781.1_pt1 | contig 11926 bp, 11 predicted proteins | sample 1779941 | NCBI WGS metagenome assembly ORJL01 (sample SAMEA104232317, study PRJEB22302) | groundwater metagenome | biome: forest; feature: aquifer; material: groundwater | place: USA | collected 2011-08-07 | depth 5.8 m
AAATCGACGCTCATCAACCGCCTTGCGGGGAGCGAACGTGTCATTGCCCACGAGATGCCTGGGACGACCCGCGACACGATAGATGTTGAGATAGAGTGCGCCGGCAAAAAATATATCTTTGTTGATACCGCCGGGCTCAAGAGAAGGGGCAAAACCATCGAGGCGCTGGACAAATTCTCCGCCATCAAGACGCTCGACGCCATTGATCGGGCAGATATCGCCCTTCTGATGGTGGATTCGAACGAAGGATTTACCCATCAAGACAGGTCGCTGGTTGATCATGCCTATTCAAAGGGGAAGTCAATGGCTATCCTCTTCAATAAATGGGATGATCTCAAGAGCAACGAAAAGGTCCTGAAGGACTTCTATGCCGAGAAACTTTTGCAATTGCACCGCCTGCCGTTCTTATGTATATCGGCCAAGACGGGCCTGAACGTTACCGAACTCTTTGAACAGATAGAATATCTGGAAGCGGCAAGTAACAAACGGCTCTCTACTTCAGATCTGAACCATATCATGGAGGACCTGAAGACGAGCCACAATATCCCGACCTATAAGGGACGGGCGGTAAAGATATTCTATGCCACGCAGGTCGAGGTCGCCCCGCCGACCTTTGCGATATTCACGAACCAGCCCGATGGGGTGCATGAGAGCTATAAAAGATATTTGACGAACCATTTGCAGGATATTATCGGGCTTGGGGTGCCGATCAGGATTAAGTTTAAGAAGAAATGATCGTCATTGCGAGCGTCAGCGAAGCAATCTCGTGAGGTCAATTTGGTTCGGGGGATTGCTTCGGCTTTGCCTCGCAATGACATGCACTTATGGGTTTTGTCCGCGACTTAGCAAAGGCATTTAAAGAGCACGACTGCTTCAGTCTGGCGGCCAACATCAGTTTCTTTGCCGTCCTGTCGCTCATTCCGCTCCTCATGATCACCATGTCGGTCGCAGGCTATGTCCTTGGCGGCTCGCAGGACCTCTTCAATCAGATCGTTCTGGCGATCACCGATGTCCTGCCTCAGGGGAGGGACGAACTCATTGCCAATCTGCAACAGATCGTTTCCGGCAGGTCGCAGGTCGGCGGTTTCGGGATACTCATTCTTCTTTTTATCGCCTCGCTTTTGTTCACGAGCGTTGAACACGCCATGGACCGAATATTTCAGAGCGTGAAGAAACGAAACTTCTTCCATTCAAGACTATTATCCGTTCTCATCATGTTCGGAGCTATCTCACTTCTCTTCCTCCCGACGATATTCGGCATCTTTCAATCGTTCCTTTATAAATTCAATATCACCGTCCCGCTCACAAGTCTTGTGACGAGCAAGTTCTTCTTTGTCGGGATGATGGTGGTCATATTCACGCTGGCCGTTATGATAATTCCGAACCATGACGTCAGGTTCAAATATGCCGCTGCCGGCGGGGCCTTTTTTGCCGTTGGCCTTGGTATCGCGAAGTTCCTCTTCAGGTTCTATGTGTCCCACGCGTTCGACAGATACAACCTGATTTATGGTTCGTTGACGGTGTTGGTTGTTTCTATTATCTGGCTTTATTACATTGCAAACATCCTGCTTCTTGCATCGGAATTAGTGGCGGTCCTACAGAGGAGGTATAGTAAAAATTAAAAAGTGAAAAGTAAAAAGGTAAAAATAAGAAAAAAGGTGTTATTTAAATATTGTTTTTTTCCACACTTTTCCCTTTTCCCTTTTGAATTTTAAATTTAATGTGATTTGGTAATTGTAATTTGGAATTTGAGGTGTTTATGGAACGGAGTCAATGGAAGTCGCGCGTAGGTTTTTTGATGGCGGTTGTCGGTTCGGCGGTCGGCCTTGGGAACATCTGGCGCTTTCCCTTTCTCGCCTATAAAAACGGCGGCGGCGCGTTTCTTATCCCATATTTCATTGCCCTCTTCACGGTCGGCATACCTTTAATGATGCTTGAGCAGGGGATCGGTCATGCCTTAAGAGGCAGCGCCCCTCTTGCGTTCGCGCGCATTAGAAGAAAATGGGAATATGCCGGCTGGTGGATGGTCTCGTTCGTTACCTTCGGCATACTTCTTTATTACTGCGTGGTCCTTGGTTGGTGTTCGAATTACCTTGTCTATTCCTTCAGCCTCGGCTGGGGGGCGGACACCCAAGCTTTTTTCGATAAGACCTTCCTGAATATTTCGGCGGGGCCTTTCGCGTTCGGCGGTGTCCAGCCTCTCATTTTGGCTTCGGTCGCCATCGTTTGGTTCATCAACTGGTTCGTCATCTATCGCGGCGTTTCAAAGGGGATAGAGGTCGTGAACATGGTCTTCATGCCGATCCTTTTTATTATAATGATAACCCTTGTAGTGTGGGGCGTGACGCTCCCCGGGGCGGGTGAGGGGATAAAGGCATATCTGACGCCCGATTTCGCGCTCCTTAAAAAACCGTCCGTCTGGATAGACGCCTTTGCGCAGATCTTTTTCACCCTCTCGCTCGGGTTTGGCATCATGATAGCCTATGCAAGTTATCTTCCCTCGCAGGCGGAGATAAAGAAGAACGCCATTATCTCCTGCCTTGCGAACTGCGGGTTCGAGATATTCGCCGGCTTCGCGGTCTTTGCGGCGCTTGGGTTCATGTCGCTGAAGAGCGGCATTCCGGTGAACGAGGTCGCCAAGGGGGGGCCGGGTCTGGCGTTCGTCACATACCCGCAGATCATCAACCAGCTCCCTTTTGGCAGGAACACATTCGGGGTGCTCTTTTTTTCGGCGCTGATATTCGCCGGCATTACCTCTTCGATCTCGATACTTGAGGCGTTCATTTCGGGGCTTATCGACAAATTCGGTATCGAGAGAAAAAAGGTAACGACCGTGGTCTGTCTATTTGGTTTTCTTTGCAGCATCGTCTTTGTGACAAGGTCGGGGTTATACTGGGTCGATATCGTCGATTATTTCCTGAACCACTATGGCCTCATGGTTTCGTGTCTCTTGGAGACGATCCTTGTCGCGTGGATATTCAAGGCGGAGCGCCTGCGTGCGCATATTAATATGGTTGGAACGACGACGCTCGGGGTTTGGTGGCGCTGCATCGTGACCTATTGGATACCCTTTATCCTCACGACGCTTCTTGCTTGGGATATATATGACAATATCAGGAAACCCTATGGCGGCTATCGATGGCACGAGATCACGATCATCGGCCTTGGCTGGATCGCCGCGACGCTCATTTTGGCCTATGTCCTTTATAGCTTCAGGTGGAAGAGGGTGGTGGATGATAAATGACCCGAGCGAAGCGAGGGTCATCCTGAGTCCGCCGTAGGTGGACGAAGGATCCAGCGAAGCGTTTTTGCGGCTTCGCCTAGATCCTTCGCTAACGCTCAGGATGACAACGCACCCTTTATCACTTCATAAACCCCGCGTTTTATCAAATAATCCGTATGCGAATAACCGAATAGCTCGACGTTCTTGATATGCGTTGTGCCTTTGGGGATATCCAGCCGGCTCCTGACGGCAGGGACGACCTCGTCGTCGCATGAATAAATAGAGACCGCGCTGACATCTTCGGGGATGGGTGGGTTACGAAGCCTCTTAATGAATCGCGAAACCGGCATCATCTGCCACAGGCTCTTGGAAAATATCCCTATGACAGAGAGAGCGGCGAGGAGTGCCCACCAGTTGCCGTTGTGCGGGGTGCCTAAGGTTATCAGGGCCTTCACATGCTCGTTGCCACCGAGGCATGATACATAATACCGGCCGATCAAGCCTCCCTTGGAGTGGCCGATGATGGTGAACCTTTCAATTTTATGGCGTTCATAAAGTGAGTCGATCTTTATCTTGACCTTCCATGCCAGGTCGTCGATGCCGTTTGTGTTGAGCCGCTTTAGAAATCCGCCGAGATTGATGGAGAATACATCGAAACCGTCATCCCTGAGCCGCTGCTCCAGGATGGCAACGCTTTTTCTCGTTGTCCCGAAGCCGTGGAGCAATAGGACAAGTTTTAGTCCCGGTTTCGCAAAATCGGTCTTGCGCTCAATAATGTTTCCCCCTTGGGCAAAATTGTAATATGCCCGAGCGTCATTGAACGTCCCTTTGATTAGGAGCCAGTAGTGTTTTAGAATGTGTTGCACAGGGTCAAAGGATAACATGGGGGGAGGGCTTTTAGCAAGCGTGCAGACTAACACATCTTGACACCATTTCAAAAGGCGCTATATTAACGTGCATCTATGCCATTATTCGAATATAAATGCACGAACTGCGGAAAGGTCAGCGAGTTCATCTTGAAGCACGGCGATGCCCCAATGGAGGGCTGCAAGTTCTGCGGCGAAAAACGCCTTGAACGGATCGCCTTCTCAAGGTTCTCGGTCGGTAGCGCCGACCCTTCCGCCTCATGCGAAAACAAACACATCTGCGGCGGCGGATGTAAGCATGGCGGTGGATGCGATCTGTAGTTACTTGCTTTGTTGTGGCAATGGGTGGGGCAGGCCAAGTGCCAGTAAAATTTAAAATTCAAAAGCAAAAAGGGAAAAGTAAGGTAAAATCTTTTATTTTAAAAATGCCTTTTTCCTTAGTTTTACGTTTTACCTTTTAAATTTTGACTTTTCTGGCATGGCACTATCTGAGGAGATCGTTCCGCTCCGCAGGACGATTTAGATTATGGCAAAATTACGCAGCCTAAAGGCTGCTACTCCAAAGTTCGATTCGCTACTCCTGCAATCTCCGGAGGAGAGGCTGAAGAACATCCTTGACTCGAAAGACGCTGTCGCCATCGTCCAAAAGATGCCCGAAGAAGAACTCTGGCTGCTGATAAAAAAGACCGGCGAGCATGATTCGCTTCCGCTCCTCGCGATGGCAACGGCTGCGCAGACGCAGTTCATTCAGGATATCGAGGTCTGGAAAAAGGACAGGATCAACGAAGATAGCCTTCTTGAGTGGCTGAAGCTCTTGAAGGAGTGCGGGACCAAAAAAATACTTCAGTGGGCGCATGAAATAGATATCGACTCGGTCGTTCTGGCCTTCAAGCAATTCCTCTGGATAGACAAGCGGCAGACGAGCGATGACAACCCCCTTGAAAGAGATTGGCCGTCCCAATTTCCCCCCGCAACGATGGACGGGATGTATTATTATCAGGCTCTGAACCAGTCCGCCGACGATATCGTCAGGCCCATATTTGAAACGATCGCGAAGGACAATCACGAATACTCCATAAAGTTGTGTGAGGCGATATTGAGCGAACTCAGGACGAATCTTGAGGAGAGCGCATATTCATGGCGGACAAAGCGCCTTTGCGACAAGGGTTTTGTCCCGATCGAGGAGGCCCATTCTGTTTATAATTTCCTGAACGACCGCCAGATCGCCTCACTCCCCAAGCGCATTAAAGGGGACAGGCTACTTTTTCCAGGATCGGGAAAAGTAGCCTGTCCTCTTTATCCGCTTGTCCTTGGGGGAGAGTCATATCCCATTCTCATGCTGGCGTTCTCCGGGCTGAAGGATAATGAGCTCAAAGAGGACGTGATGTTCGAGATAGCTGCGGTTGCCAACAGGGTCCTCATGGCCGATGGAAGGCCGATCAATCCCGACACGCTGGAGGTCAGTCTGAAAAAGGTGCTGGGCTTCGTAAATATTGGGCTTGAACGCATGAGCGGAGCTGACACTGACAAAGCAAGGGAAATACTAAAGGAGTGCTACATTAAGAATCTGTTCCAGACAGGCTATAGCACCGTCGCCAAGCTGCGCCAGACAGCGCGCAAGTTCATGACGCACGGCTGGCCGGCCTTAGTTGAGAAGAACCTCGCCCTTTTGGACGAGCCGGTTGCATCAATGATCCATGGGGCTTTGTTAAAGATCCCACGCTATGCCTCTTTCGAAAATTCTGAGAGCCCGTTCCGCGAGTTCAAAAGCATTGACGAGGTGCGTGAGGTAGAGAAGAAGATCGAAAAGGCCGATTACATTGGCCGCATGTTATATGAGGTCTTTAAAATAACGGCATCGAACGTCTTAACGCTCGTTCCGGAACGGGAGCTATTCACATGGTCGAACGTTCTTTTGACGATCTGGGCAAAGGGGGTTGTGACGGGGGCCTATAATTTTTCACCGTTGAACGAAAGAGAGCTTTTGAGCGTTATTAAGAAGATGGACTCGCGCGATAAACTTAGCGTTGCGGGCGTGAAATTCGCGAACTGGCTAATTGAGAGGCAGCCAAAGGCAAGCGCTGACGAGATAAAAATATGCAGGCGGCTGGTCGATGAAGGCCTGGCAAAGTTCTTGGATGAGCTTGGAGAATTATCGCCGGACGAGGTGCCGGACTGGCGGTTCATTCAGTCGGTATGGATGATACCCAACGCGATCAGTGTTTGAGTGGTTCGAACATATCCTTGCCGGCGCCGCACTCGGGGCATACCCAATCGTCGGGGACCTGTTCGAACGGCGTTCCGGCCTCAACATCGTGCTCGGGGTCGCCCATCACGGGGTCATAGATATAGTTGCAGATCGTGCATTCGTATTTTTGCAGCATAGGGGTCTCCTTTATTACTGTTCGAGCGAGCGTAAGCGAGTCGAGAAGAATATAATGAAATTATATTAGATTTGCAATAGATATGTAGCGCAGGACTTTAGTCCTGCTAATGTTGGCAGACCTGAAGGTCTGCGCTACCAATTCCCTTGCACTATGGAGCGAACGGAATTCGAAAAGGTGGTCACCGAGGCGATGGAACAGCTGCCGGAGGAGTTCGCACGGAAGCTGGAGAATATTGATGTTACCATCGAAGACGTTCCGGCTAGGCAGAAGGCCGGTTCAAGAATGATACTCCTTGGCCTCTATCAGGGCGTCCCGCTCGAAAAACGGTCGCACTATTACGCCGGCGTCCTTCCGGACAAGATAACGCTATTTCAAAAGAACATCGAGGCGGTCTGCAGGTCAAGAGATGAAATGATCGAGCAGATAAAAAAGACGCTCCTGCACGAGATCGGACATTATTTTGGGATATCGGATAAGAGGCTAAGGGAGTTGGGGTATTAATGCCACGCTTTATATAACGAGACCATGGGAGAAGGTTGGCCAAGTGCCAGTAAAATTTAAAATTCAAAAGTAAAAAGGGAAAAGTAAGGTAAAATCATTTTAAAAATGCCTTTTTCCTTAGTTTTACGTTTTACCTTTTAAATTTTGACTTTTCTGGCATGGCACTATCTGAGGAGATCGCTCGCTGAAAGCGAGCGATTTAAATATATGAAACTTTTAAAAGAAATATTGTCGCTGCCAACCGCGCCGTTCCATGAGTCCTCGGTGGCGGCGTGTGTTATCAAACACTCGATGAGGCTTAAATTGCCTGTAAGGTCCGACAGGGCGGGAAACCTTGCCGTTCGCTATCGGCGGGGGAGGGCGGTGCAACCCGTTATCTTCACCGCCCACATGGATCATCCGGGATTCGTTGTCTTGAGAGCGAGCGGCAGAACCTGCGAGGTCGGCATCCTTGGGGGTATCAACGAGAAATTCTTTGCCGGCGCGCGTGTGGTGATCCAGACGAGGGGCGGGTTGGTCAAGGGGAGGGTCGCCAAAAGGCCCCTTAAAAAGAAGTGGATGGGGAAGTCGGTTCATGTGGTTAATCTGCAAAATGTAGCGCAGGACTTTAGTCCTGCCAATTCGATTAGCAGGACTAAAGACCTGCGCTACATATTGGATGAGGTTGTTCACTCCGGCGACTACGGCTGGTATGACCTTCCGGGATTCAAACTAAAAAAGGGCATCATCTACACGAAAGGCGCCGATAACCTTGCGAGCGTAGCATCACTCTTTGACCTTCTCTATACACTAAAGAAAAAAAGAACACCCGCAGATGTGACCTGCCTCTTCACGCGGGCCGAAGAGGTTGGCTTCATCGGTTGTATTGCAGTTGCCGAAAGCAACGCCTTTCCAAAGAACACGCCCATCGTTGTCCTTGAATGTAGCTCGGCCTCTGCCGGTAAGGTGGCCATTGGCGGCGGCCCGGTGCTGCGGGTCGGAGATAAGCTCTCATGTTTTTCGTCGGAGGTGGATTGCTGGTTCAGATATATTGCAGATGATATTTCAAAGCGCGACAAAAGGTTCAAATTTCAGCGCGCGCTCCTTCCCGGCGGCAGGTGCGAGGCAAGCGTCTGGACGCTCGCCGGAAGAAAGATCGGCGGGCTTGCCTTCCCTCTGGGTAATTATCACAATAATGGCCCCAAAAAATACGAGCCCGAGTTCGTGAGCCTTGCAGACTACAAATGGATGCAGCAACTTCTTTTGGGGATAGCAGTGGCCGGCCACGCAAACGCGGGCCTTGGGAGGGAGAAGAAATTACTCTCGGATAATTATAAAAAATGGAAGAGGTTTTTATATGAATAAACTTGTCAAGGTAGCGATGAAGGCAAGAAAGAACGCTTATGCCCCCTATTCAAGGTTCAAGGTCGGGGCGGCGCTTGAGACAATGAGTGGAAGGATATATACCGGCTGCAACGTTGAAAATTGCGCCTATGGCCCGACGGTCTGTGCCGAGCGCGTTGCGATCTTAAAGGCGGTCTCCGAAGGCGAAAGAAAATTCAAGGCGATAGCAACGGTGACAAGCGCAAAACGGCCATCCCCTTCGTGCGGGGTCTGCCTTCAGGTGATGTCTGAATTCGCCCCAAGACTAAAGATATATATGGCGAACACAGCCGGCAAGGTCGTCACCACAACATTGCCAAAATTATTGCCACAACCTTTTAGGTTAAGGTGAACCCAGCACTGCGCGGCAAATACATCAATAATATCGATGAAGATGTCATGTCATTCCCGCGGAAGCGGGAATCCCTTGTAATCACTGGAGATTCCTGCTTTCGCAGGAATGACAAAAAAAGTGCATTTTCTAGGCAACTATTTTTTGCAATTGCCGATAATGATCATGAGGATGATCTATGCTGAGCCGCATTGAAAAAAATGGAGATAACGGAGCGACCCCGCCAGGATCGCCGTGGAAAGAGGTCGCCAGCATCATAGCCGAAGGCATTGACAGGTATATAGGTGAGCTCCCTGTCGTTGGCCAGGTTGTTGCGGGTTATGGAGGTTTGAGCAATCTTGTTCACGGGCTCTTTTCTCGCGAAGCAAGACCGAAGGTGGATCAACCGGCCTATATAAGCGCATCTGATGTCGAAAGACTCCATGCTCGTAGCGGCGATGCAGCTGTTGTCGCAAATAATATGCAGCCGGGGAGGCCAACTCTTGTCCTTTCCATTGATAAAGTGGGCAAGTCTCAATTAATTGAGGAAGTCGCACAAAAAGCCGGGCGGGGGACGGTCTTTAAAATAATAATGGAGCCGGTAGTCGGCAAAAGGTGGAGCAAGATGGAGTTTGAGGCCGGTTTTAGAGAAAGCCTTGCAAATGCCATGGCTGCTGAAATCGAAGCGCGAGGCGGCTCTCATGCGCGTGAAGTTTTGCCGTATATCAGGGCGTCAATGAAAAGGAGCAAAAAAGATGTTATGGCGTGGCTGGAGACGTGGCTTCAGCGCCATGGCTATTCAGCGGCCGTGATCGCCGTGCACGAGGCGATCTTATGGAAACCAGAGTACCTCGCCGAAAAGCTGGAGGCAGGGAGAAAGAGAATATCTGCGATCCTCGAATATCATAATTACGCCGTGAACAGGCCCGCGATCGAGGCTGCCTTTCCACAAGGCCTTTCAAATGAATATCATTATATTGGATTTTTGCCGGAAGCTTCGCTCGTACTTTATGTTAAAAGATTTCAGGAACTGAATTTGGCGTTTCTAAGGCCCATCAGCAGCCGGCTGGGGGAATATATCTATCTCGTCACCGGCGGTTGGCTGGAGGCGGTCAATTTTATCCTTGAAGAGGTCTCTGACCCAAGGCGCCACGCGGTTGAAACCAGATTTCCAAAAGAAATAACCATGCCCGAGATCGCCCAGGCCGCGCGCAGGTTCGTGCTTGTGGAAGGGGGTGTGGACCGGCTTCGCGCATATTTAAAGAAACTGGGTGCCGATATGCAGAAAGCCTTGGCAGATATATCGTGTGAGAAGATCATGACCGGAGAACTCTCCGATAGCATGAAAGAACAGCTGACCGGCATGGGGCTTGTCCATGAAGGAGTGGGCGGCGATCTGGAACTGTCCGGCTCAATACTGGAAGCCGCGCTTTCGTCTGGGGCCTTGTCGCCGGTTCTAACCTTTCCAACGATCCGCCCTGTTCGATGAGCTCTTGGACGCAATAGATATTTTTGTTAGAATGTTATGAACCAGTCGAGAAATTTCGATACCGGAGTATTATCGCTTAACAGCCACCCAAAGAAGGAAGAAAAGAAATTTTCACTGACCGGGGCGACAGCCGAATTATGTCCATCAACAATTCTTTTCAAGGCGTCAGCGGGGCTAAGGCCATATGAATAGACCTGTGATATTAATCCTAAGCGCTGCGGATAGGAAGCAACATCCGCAGGGCTTGCATTGTCGCGATTCCCAGAGACGCCATTGATTCGACCACCCATATAAAACGATCCTCCTTTGCCTCGGGGATATGGCATTTATGCGACAACTCGTCAAGGGCTAACTTTCGGAGATAATAGCTGTGAGAAATGATTTTTTCTGATATTATGCAGGCCAAGATCGGAGGGATATTTATGGAAGAGGCCTATATCGTTGCATCGGTCAGGTCCCCGCTTGCCAAGGCGAACAGGGGGAGCTTTGTGAATTTACGCATTGACGACATCTGTGCCGAGGTCATTAAAGGCGCGTTGGCGCGCGTTCCGCAACTTGATCCAAATATGATCGAAGACGTCATGCTCGGCTGTGCCATGCCGGAGGGTGAGCAGGGGCTGAACATCGCCCGTAACGTGAGCTTTCTTGCCGGTCTCCCGCTGACCTGCGGCGCGGTTACGATCAACCGCTTTTGCGCATCTTCACTCGAGGCAATAAACCAGGCGGTGCAGGCCATTTGGAGCGGTAACGGAGATGTTTTTATTGCCGGTGGCGTTGAATCCATGACCCACGTCCCGATGGGCGGATTCAACCCCTCGCTCAACCCACGCCTGTTGCAGAAGGGGCTGCCCGCAGCCTATATCGGCATGGGCGAGACGGCCGAAAATCTTGCGAAGAAATATAGCATCGGCAGGGCCGAACAGGACAAGTTCGCGCTTGCCTCGCATCAAAAGGCGCTCGCCGCGATGAAAGAGGGGAAATTTGCGAAAGAGCTCATTCCTATCAAAATCCCCCCCGTCCCCCCTTTTCTAAAGGGGGGTGATTCAGTGGTCCCCCCTTTTGTAAAGGGGGGGGATTTAGTAATTCCCCCCTTTGAAAAAAAGGGGGGGGTAGTGATTCCCCCCTTTGAAAAAGGGGGGTTAGGGGGGATTTTAGACCACGACGAAGGCCCTCGCGCGGACACAACCCTTGAAAAACTTGCCGAGCTGAAGCCGGCGTTCTTAAAAGACGGGACGGTGACCGCCGGCAATTCCAGCCAGATGACCGACGGCGCGGCGGCTGCTGTGATCATGTCCAAGCGAATGGTGAAAAAATTAAAGATAAAACCCTTGGCCCGCATCGTTGCGATGGCGGTCTCCGGCTGTGGCCCGGAGGTGATGGGAGAGGGGCCCATCTATGCCGTGCCAAAGGTGCTAAAGCGCGCAGGAATGAAACTGAAGGACATTGATATCATCGAACTCAACGAGGCCTTTGCCTCGCAGTCGCTTGCGGTGATCAAGGGCTTGGGACTGGACGAGAAAAGGGTGAACATTCACGGCGGAGCGATAGCCCTTGGGCATCCGCTTGGCGCGACCGGCGCCCGCATCATGGCGACGCTTCTTAATGCCCTTGAGATATATAAAAAGGGAATAGGTCTTGAAACGATGTGCGTCGGCGGCGGGCAGGGTGTGGCGACGATAGTTGAACGATTGTAGCTTGTCATTGCGAGGCCATTAGGCCGAAGCAATCCCCAAATCCCCCCTCGCCCCCCTTTTTCAAAGGGGGGAA
>ORJL011846868.1_pt1 | contig 11925 bp, 5 predicted proteins | sample 1779941 | NCBI WGS metagenome assembly ORJL01 (sample SAMEA104232317, study PRJEB22302) | groundwater metagenome | biome: forest; feature: aquifer; material: groundwater | place: USA | collected 2011-08-07 | depth 5.8 m
ACGGTGACCGACAAGAACAACAACGTCTCGACCGCCAACGCCACGGTAACGGTGCGAGACGTGACGCCGCCGGTGGCGCTGGCCCAGAATATCACGGTGGACTTGGACGCGAGCGGCAGCGTGACAATCACGGCGGCACAGGTGGACAACGGCAGTCACGACGCCTGCGGGATCAAGAGCCTGGCCCTGGACAAGACGATTTTCACGTCTTCCAACGTGGGACCCAACGCGGTGCTTCTGACGGTGACCGACAAGAACAACAACGTCTCGACCGCCAACGCCACGGTAACGGTGCGAGACGTGACGCCGCCGGTGGCGCTGGCCCAGAATATCACGGTGGACTTGGACGCGAGCGGCAGTGTGACAATCACGCCCGCCCAGGTGGACAACGGCAGCCACGACGCCAGCGGGATCAAGAGCCTGGTCCTCGACAAGACGATTTTCACCTGCGAGAACGTGGGACCCAACGCGGTGGTTCTGACCGTGACCGACAAAAACAACAACGTCTCGACCGCCAACGCCACGGTAACGCTGCGGGACGTGACGCCCCCGGTGGCGCTGTCCCAGAATATCACGGTGGACTTGGACGCGAGCGGCAGTGTGACAATCACGCCGGCACAGGTGGACAACGGCAGCCACGACGCCTGTGGGATCAAGAGCCTGGCCCTGGACAAGACGATTTTCACCTGCGAGAACGTGGGACCCAACGCGGTGGTTCTGACGGTGACCGACAAAAACAACAACGTCTCGACCGCCAACGCCACAGTGACGGTGCGGGATGTGACGTCCCCGGTGGCGCTGTTCCACAATATCACGGTGGGCTTGGACACGAGCGGGAACGTGACGATCACGGCGGAGCAGGTGGACAACGGCAGCCATGATGCCTGTGGGATCAAGAGCCTGGCCCTGGACAAGACGAAATTCACCCGTGCGAACGTGGGGACTAACGCGGTGGTCCTGACCGTGACCGATAAAAACAACAACGTCTCGACCTCCGCCGCCACGGTGACGGTGCTGCCCAAGCTTTTCATCAGTAATTCTGGCAGCCAAGTCCTACTTACTTGGTATGGAGATTTCGCGCTGCAGTCAGCGACAGTCTTCACAAGTCCCGTCTCCAGCATGGCTTGGTCAAATGTTGTAACTGGTGGTGCCGGGAAGATGAACTCCTGGACCAACTCCGCAACCTTGAATGAAAGCTTTTTCCGCCTAAAAGGGCCGTGAACAACCGCGCTGTGGCATTGAGCATTGGAGATTCGTGGACTTGTGGGGTTGCTCTCAGTGGGAGAGTTCCCGCAACATGAGTCCACGGAGGAAGCTCATGTGTCGCGTGCGTTTCTTTCTGGACCGTGCATTCGTAGCCAGGTCTAGTTTGTATGGCAACTAATGTGGCAGAGGAGTCCATCTGGGCTGCGGGCGTGGCGGCGCGGCTCCGGTTGTTGCAGGTGAACTGCGCGGACGCCCCGCCTGCTCAGCGCCGCGAGTTTTTGTGCGAAGCGGTGGCTGACGCCTTAAAGGGCGTTTCCTCCACTCGACGCGATGGTTGCCTGTCCGCTCTGGCCGAGCGGTTTCCCGCTTGGAGCGCTCCCACTGCTCCTCCTCCGCCCCCTCCGCCCCCGCCGCCAGTGCAACAAACGCCGGAGGAAATGGTGGATGCGCTGATAGCGCTCGTGCCGGAATTGCCCGTTGAAACCAGGATGGCATTTGCGAAAAAACTTGCGGACGCGAAGCTGGTTACGGCTCCGCTTGCCTCCCCGAACGAAATCACGAAAGAGGTGCAGGCTGCGTTCGGGTTGGCCCAGCAGCCGCGGCTGGATCGCGTCGTCCCTTTGTTGAGCATGCTGGCCGATCTGCTGGAGAAGCTTGATCAGGTCGCCTGCAAGACCCTTCAAAACCTCCCGGATCGTCCTGACTTCAAAGACGTCAACGCCGGCGATCTGCGCGAGGCGATCAGAACTTTTCTGGTCGCCAACGGCCAGGGCAGTCTTGAGACATTGGCCCTATCCTCGCAGAAAATCGTCGAGAAGCATCGTCGGGCCATGGTGGCTCTGATGGCCAGCCATGTGGGCATGAAGGGCGTGCCCAGCGCGGGCCGCGACTTCGCCCGGTGGTTTCTTGAATCCTTTTCTCCGCAGAACATTGAGGACGTGGCTCGCGCCGAGGGAGGCGGTATCTGGCCGGGTGGCTTGCCGGAGCGCTGCTGGAAGAAATACAGCCAGCGATTCCGCGAGGATCTGTCCACACCAGAGCATATTGACAAGAAGGTCAGGGACGCGGTGGCCAACACCGCCGAACGGCTCTTCCAACTCAAGACTTAGCCATGGCGACACAAGTTCACTGGCACGAGGGGCTGTTTCTGCAGCCGCATCATTTCCAACTGATGCAGCGCGGCCTCTTGGAGCGGGTCCGGGCGGAGCGGCGGCTGGCGTGGCACTATCCCTACGGCGTCATTGAGTCCCGCCTCATGCCGGACGAGCTGGAAAACGGGCGCATCCGCTTCGAGAGACTGCGGGTGCTGATGCCCAGTGGTGTCGAAGTCAATTACCCCGAAGACGCGGAATTGCCTTCGCTGGACATCAAGGCCGATCTGGCCCGTAGCGCGGGCAGCTTCACAGTCGGGTTGGGGCTGCCGCTCTGGATGGGTAATCGAGCCAATGCCTTCCGGCCCGACCAGATCCCTGATCCGCGCGTCAAGTTGCTCTACCGCCTGAGCGAAATCGCGCGCGAGGACGAGAACACCGGGGAGAACCCCAAGCCGATGCAGGTACGCATGATCAATGCGCGCCTGATGCTCGAAAATGAAGATGCGTCTGACATGGAGGTGCTGCCGTTGCTGCGCATCCAACGCGCCTTGGATCGGGAAAAGGATTTGCCGCGGCAGGATCCCAAGTTCGTCCCCCCCTGTCTCGTGCTGGGAGGCTCGCCCACGTTGCGCCGCATTGCGACCGAACTTGCGGCCAAGGTGGAGAGCAGCCGCGATGAAGTCTCTCAGAAGCTGGGCCGCGGCGGGCTGGGCGCGGATGCCAGGGTGGAAATGATACTGCGGTTGCGCACTCTCGGCCATTTCGCGGGGAGCTTGCCGTCCTTGGCCGAGGCGCCGTCCGCCACACCCTTTGAGATCTACTCGCGGTTGCGCGAACTGCTGGGTGAATTGGCCGCTCTGCAACCGGGATTGGAGGAGTTCAAGTGCGCGCCCTACCAGCACGACAATCCACTTCTCTGTTTCGAGGAACTCGACGCCAAGATTCGTCGGCTGCTCGTGGACAAGAAGGGAAACGTCATCCAACTAAAGTTCCAGGACAACTCCAAAGGCCATCCGCAGGCCGCATTCACCGACGAGCATTTTAACCGTCCGACCGCCTACTACCTTGGCATCAGGACCCGCGTGGATCGGAACAAGCTGGTCGCCTACGTCGCCGACGGCAGCAAGTTCAAGTTCATGCCCGCCAGCCTGGAAGGCTCCGCCATCTTCGGTGTCGAGTTGCGCGAGGAGAGCTTCCCCCCGGTCGAACTCCCGGCCGAGCAGGGACTCTATTATTTCCGCGTCACGCTCAAGGAAGGCCGGCGCTGGCCGACTTTCCAGAACGACAAGTCCACTGTGCTGGAATGGAAGAAGGCCGAGTTGGATCTGTCGGAGGCCAGCTTCACGCTCTACATGACCTTGCCCGCGTAGGCGGTTTTTCCCATGACCCTGATTGAACTGTGTGAACCGCTCTGGCTGAAGACTTGCGAGTTGAATCGGATGGCTCGCCTGGGCCTCAGCCAGAACTATCTGGAGGCGCGCTCCGAAATCAAAGGACTGTTGGATGAAATCCAACAAAAGGCCGCTCCAGACGGCAAACTGGCCGCACAGGCCAAGAAGCTGGAGTTGCCGCTGACCTTCTTTGTGGACTCGATGATTGGCGCGAGCAAACTTCAATTTGCCGCCGAATGGAACGGGAACCGGCTCGCGGCCGAGCGATACAATGAGTTGGCGGGTGACGACCGCTTCTTCGACATCCTCGAGGAAACGCTCAACGATACCAGCGATGAGGCCTCGGAGCGGTTGGCGGTGGCGTACGTGTGTCTGGGGCTCGGGTTTGTGGGCGCGCTCGCCGCGCAACCGGAGCAGTTGAAGGGTTACATGAGCAAGATTACGCCACGCATCCGGCATCTCATGGACCTGGATACCAAGGGACGCCTGTGCCCAGAGGCATACAATTCAGTGGACACGCGCAACCTGATCGAGCCGCCCGGCAATCGGCTGGTGTTTGTGTTCATCCTGTTCATTTTCCTCTGCCTTTCCACGATGATCGCGTACGTCGGGATGTACGTCACCGCCACCACCGGGTTGAATCAGGCCATCGAAAGCATCAACAAGCATGCCCAGGAACCGGTGCGGGCGAAGCCTTTTTCTCCCTGACCTATGGAAGATAGTTCGAAATCAACGGAGACGATGCAATGGATATTGGGCGCTTTGGGCCTTGGGGTGCTCTCGTCCGTCGGCGTGGCTGTGGGGGTGCCACCGCCGACTGGCTTGATCCTGGCCTTCATCATCCTACTCCTGTTGGTGGTCTTCGTCGGCGGCTACCTGTTTTGGCAGCAGACGAAGAAAAAGCGAGCGAGTCACCAGTTTGGAAGCAGCCTGAGCCAGGAAGCCGCGCAGGCGCCGCGGGAGATCAAAGACCCCAAGCGCCAAGCCCAGTACACCGACGAGATCCGCACCAGTTTCATGAAAGGCATCGAGGTCTATCAGTCGCGTGGCAAAGACCTCTATTCCGTGCCGTGGTTCGTGATCATCGGAGAGTCCGGCTCCGGCAAGACGGAGGCCATCCGACACAGCAACCTCGATTTTCCGTCTGGCTTGAACGACTTCATGCAAGGCGCGGGCGGGACGCTCAACATGGATTGGTGGTTCACAAACCACGGCGTGATCCTGGACACCGCGGGGAAAATGGTCTTTCCGGAAATGGGCGGGGACCGCGCCGGATCTCCGCAGTGGGAGGAGTTTCTCAAGCTGCTCAAGAAGAACCGTTCGAACTGCCCCATCAATGGCCTGCTGCTGGTGCTTTCGGTGGACAGTCTCATCGGCGATTCCGCGGCGAAAATTTCGGAGAAGGCCGGGAGGATCGCGCGCCAGCTTGACCTCATCCAGCGCGCGCTGGACGTGCGTTTTCCTGTTTCGGTGCTTATCACGAAGTGTGACAAACTTACAGGCTTTCGCGAGTTCTTCGAGCAGATCGATGAGCCGGAATTACAGGACCAGATGCTGGGCTGGTCGAATCCAGATGCTCTCGACGCGGCATTCCGGCCGGACCTAGTGGATCAACATCTGGAACAGGTTATTCAGCGCCTGCGCAAACGGCGGTTGGGTTTACTGCGCGATCCGATGCCTGCCGGAGGCCCGCGCGCCCGCCGCGCGGACGAGGTGGACGCGCTTTACGCCCTGCCCAAGAGTCTTTCGCTGATCGCTCCCCGCCTGCGGCGCTATCTGGAAACGATTTTCGTGGCGGGCGAGTTTTCCGCCAAGCCTGTCTTCCTGCGTGGCATCTACTTTACCTCGGCCATGCAGGTGGGTGCCGACATGGACGAAGCGGTCTGGGCCGCGTTGGGCCGGACAACGACGGAGGCCTCCACAAGCGGTGCATCCCAGCACGATTTGGGGAGGCCATTCTTCCTACGTCACGTTTTCCTTGAAAAGGTGTTTCGCGAGCGTGGCCTCGTCACGCGTGCCACGAACACCAAACGCATGTTGATGAGGCGGAAGTTGACGCTCATCGGCGTCACCTCGGCGTGCCTGTTGTTGGTCTTGGTCTTTGGTCTGTTCGGCAAGTGGAGGCTGCAAGAAGAGATTGGGAAGCAGAGCGAACTGTGGGCGGCCGCCAGCAAGAACTGGACCCAGAATCCTCCTTCATGGAATCCGCTCGTTATGCCAGGGCTGGCCGATCCTTGGATTTTCCAATATCGCGGGACCAACCGGGTCGAGGGGTGGAAGAAGGGGGAGGATCTGATCGTTTTCCATAGCAACCTCTGCTACCAGGCAAGTCGAGATCTGAAAGTCAGTTGGGTCTTTTTCCCGGTGAAGTGGTTTATCAAACGAGACGTCCTGCGGAGCAACCGACAGGCAGCCCAGCAGGCCGTGTTCGAACGGAGTGTGGTCGTGCCGTTGATCGAAAACGCACGGGCCAAGATGGGGTTGGAACGAGCCGGCGTCGGCGCGAATGCCGCCCTCCAGGCCGAGGCGCTGAAAGCCCTGATCCGCCTAGAGGCCGATCTTGCGCGTGGATCGGGGATGTTGGACAACGCAACAAACGGGCCAGTGGCTGCAGGAGCTTACTTGCTCCCGTTTCTAGGCTACCTAACACAGTCCACCGACTTCCCCGGCCTCAACAATCTCGGTGACACGCTCGTTGCGACCTACAGGCCACGCGGATCGGCGGCTTGGCCACCCCCGTCGCTCCGGTCGGGCGGCACCACACTCGTCGCCAACACTCCCATCGACCGTGGGTTGACGCGGTTCTTTGAGAACGCGCGTCAGGCGGACGTGGCTCAAGCTGTCCAGTTGGGCGCTCTTGAATCGCTCTGCCTCCAACTCACTAAGTTTGAAGCGGTCGAGAATCTCTGTTTCGAGAGCGCCCGCGGTAACAAGGAGATCACCGAGATCGACCGCCTAGCCATGGAACGTGCCAAACTCGACACGGACGCGCTGATCCAGCGCGCACGCACTAACCGCCTTTTCGTGACTCGCGAAGACAGTGTGGAAGGTCATCTGAAACAGATTTCCGAAGCGAGCGCCCGGACAGGAAACGGCCAGGCGCAAGAGATCCGAGCCGTGATGTCCGGCGGAACACGGGCGCTCACCAACCAGCTCTTTGCGGAGATCGGACGGAAACTGGGCGATTTCCAGAGCAGCTTGAGCAACAGCACTGTGATCAGTTCCGTAACGCCTAACAAGGTCACGGAGCTGAGTCGTGATTTTCTGCGCTACCCGACACAGGCATCTTTGGATTACAGCTACGCGCAACGCTTCCAACTCTATACTCAGGCATTCGCTTTGCGCCAGGCGCTCAATGACAAGGGCGCAGACGCCATCGGCACTCAGTTCCGATTTCTCACCGGCATCAAGAGCCGCTCCGAGGCGGTGCGAACGGGCATAAGGAATTACCAGGGCGGCCGCGCGGACAGGTTGAACGGGATCTGCGACCACCTTGTCCGAGAAAGCGAGAATGTCGTCACGTCAACTTATATCCAGAATTACGCTGTAACGGTGGCAAACAGACTGGCGGAATGGCAGAAAAGCCCTCAAGCCCAAGTGGATTTTATCTTCCTGACGAACTGCCACGCCTTCATGACGAACGTGGAGCAGGACCTAGCCGCTGCCCAGATCACCACCTTGTCGCAGTCGCAGCAGAAGTTGCTCCTCCCGCTCACGGACCAGATAGGGAAGAGCCGACTGAGCCTCATCACGGCCTATGCCGCGCAGGCTGAGGGCGATTTGCGTGCCCGCGTTGGCTTCCCAATCTTGCGAGATGAGAAGAAGACGCTCAGCATGGTTCAAGTGCAGGAGCTGAACGATCTTGTCAACCAACGGGTTGGGGAGTTGACCAACCCGATCATAAGATCGTATCCGCCAGCTCCGCTGGAGAGGTTGAGTAGCCGGCTCAGGAAGTGCCAGAAAATCCTCGCAGTGTTCGTCGGAGCGGACAAGAAGGGGCTGACGTACCTTGTGCAGGCGGATGCCAAGCTCCTCCCGCCGTCGGTATTCAGTTTCTGCCGGGCCTTGTCAGTTTCCGAGAACGGGCAGTCTCTCGCGAAAGGAATTGACCGTGGGACCACCCCTTTGGGTGAATTCTTGCTAGACCAGAAGCTGGTGGTGATTTCGAAGACTTTTGTGGACAGTCCTACAAGCATCTGGACCAATAGCATTGCAGACTGGGCAGCGCTTCGGCTTGCGCACGCCCCCCGCAATGCGACCCCCAGCCTCGATCGAAAGATGTGGGAGATCACGTTACAAGCAGGTCCGAATGCCGATCAGACCGTGAAACTGCAGTTGCTCTTCAAGGAACCGCTGCCGGACTTCAGTGAATGGCCAAGCGCATCAGCTTGGTAAAGCCCCCTCAAGCCTAATCAAGCCTAATCAAACCTGAGTTTCTGACATGGCCTCGTTCCTCAAAGAGTTTTTGTTGGAGGATCCAACACGCCTGAACCCCGGATCGGGTAGCGCGGTCTTCCTGGCAGCGTTCGGAAAACACCCTGCTTGGAAGGACCACGTAGAGGCGATTGGCCTCAGCACGCCGAGTTTGGTCGTGGCGGCCCAGCAGCTTTACGAGCAGGGTATCGGCGGCAAGGGCGGACCTATCACTTCTGGCGCTTGGGACAAGCTGCCTCCGGAGGAGGCATTGCCCGGCTTCGGACATGTTTTCGTCTGGTGGCGCTCTGACCAGTTCCTGCTGGGGCGCATGTGGGCCTCCAGTGACTCCGCGTATCCGCCCCGCGCGCGTTACCCGTTGATCGTCTGTCTGCATGTACTGGATGTGCCCTTGATGTGGGCCGTACGAAATCTGCTGCCACGCTTGGAAGAAGTTCCTGTGTTCTGCCGCCTCCAGAGCGCCGAGGAAATCGACACGACGGTAAAACAGGTGTGCAACAGCGAGGCGTACCGCGACGAACTGCGTTCGCTGGTGCAGTCCGGGTTCGACCGTTTGGAGCAGGGGCTTCGGACTTTGGCAGCCGGATACTCTCCCGTCGGAGCGAGCGCATTGCTCACCTCGGACGAGCGGCAGCAGTTCGTGGCCTTTCCCGAGTTGGGGCCGGATCGCGAGGGCCTGCTGCGTATCCTGCATCAGGTTCAGAGCCGGTTTGCGGCTTACCTGGGCCCGAAGCGATTGACCAAGGCGGATAAGGCGACGCTCCAGCCCGCTCAAATTCGCGTGCCGGTGGCCGCTCCTTCGGCGGCCGAGGGGATACTTCGCTGGATCGAATTCTTCAAGCTGGTGCTGGCTCCCGACACTCCGATCCTCTTCACGGCGCCGCAGGGCGGGGGATGGATCGATGTGACTGTGGGCGAACCGACAGGCGACCAGTTCTTCTGCCTGCGCGCCTCGCCCGCAGCGGTGCCCCTCACCAGCAGTATTCCCTTTACGCTGGATGCCAGCTTGCGCGAAAAGGGAGCTGAAACCATCAACGCTTTCCTCACCAACAAACCACCTTCAGATCCTGAACCAGCGACTCACTTGAAGGACTCAGCCACCGCCTTCATCCGCAGAATGAGTGCGAAGGCGGAGGTGCCGGAGAAACCACAGCCCGCCAGGAAACGGCTCTGGATGATCGCCGGCCTGGCGTTGGCGGTAGTCTTGGTGGGTGTCTTTGCCTGGCCCAAGCGCGGCCAACCGAAGCTCAAGGCGGGTAACGCGGCTTCGGTCTCGGTCTTGCCAAAACCGGCCACGAACCCGCCAGTCCAGGCACGGCCTCCCGAGGATGGGTTTTCCAAGATCCTCGCGGAGGCCCGCGCTGCGGAACAAGCAAAAGACCTCGCCCGCGCGTTGGCCGGCTACGAGGCCGCCCTGAAGTTGCGACCCGATGATAGCGAATGCGCGCGGAGAATTGAGGCGCTGAAAAAGGATCTGGCCGCGCTCGAACTGGAGAAGAAATTCCAGGACATCCTGGCTGCGGCGCGAATGGCGGAGGAGAAGAAGGATTACGACAAAGCGTTGGTCGAATACCAGGAGGCCGGCAAGCTCAAACCCGACCACGCCGAGTGCTCCCAAAAGATCACAATGATCCGGCAGGCTCTTGCGACCGCAGCGGAGCAGAAGCGGTTCAGTGAAACCTTTGCCGCAGCCCAAGCAGCCGAGCAAGCCAAGGAATACGAGAAGGCGCTGGCTGGGTACCAGGAGGCGATCAAACTGAAGCCCGATGATCTGGAATGCGCGCAAAAGCTGAAGTCCATGAAGAATCAGCTAGAGGCGGTGGCCTTGCAAGAACGTTTCACCGCCACGCTCGCTGCCGCACACGCCTCTGAACTAGCGAAGGACTTTCGCACCGCGTTGGCCCGCTACGAGGAGGCGCTCAAGCTCAAGCCTGGAGAGCCTGAATGTGTTCACAAAACGCAAGCGTTGCGGCAGACCCTGGCCGACGCCGACGCCCTTGACACCGCGCTCGCCGCGGCCCGAAAGGCGGAACAGGCCAAAGACAGTAACGCAGCCCTCGCGGCCTACAGGAAGGTGCTGAAACTAAGTCCGCGTCACCCAGAGGCCAGTGAGGCTGCGGCCCGGATTGAGAAGACGATGGTGACTTCCGCCGCGACCAACCCGACCGCTCCGGTGGCGCAGCCCGTGACCCCGACAGCGGTGGCAACGGGGCAGACGACAAAGCCCGAGGCGCAGAATGCAAACCCGTCTGTGCCCTCCAGTCCGAAGCCGGCGGAGTTGCATCCCCCTCTCAAGTCGAGTGTTGGCATGGAGTTGGTCTGGGTGCCCGGCCTGCCGGAAACAAAGGAGGGAGGCTACGTGGGACGCTACGAGGTAACGCAGGAGGAATACCAGAAGGTGATGGGCAAGAACCCGAGCAAGTTTACGCCGGCCGCTCAGAAGAAGGCGGGACTAGACAGCAGTCTCCGTTTGCCGGTGGAAAGCGTCGAGCACGAGGACGCGGTGAAGTTCTGTGAAGAACTGACAGACAAGGACGGTGCCGGAGGTTCCCTGAGATCGGGCTGGATTTTCGCATTGCCGAGCACGACGCAGTGGAAGTTTTTCCTGGCAGATGCCACTTCCGAAAATGCTGTGACCAGCTACAAATTGTCGGAGCCCCGGAAGTCTCCGCTCCAGGTTGGTAAGCTGCCCGCGAACAAGTTCGGGTTGCATGACGTGCAGGGCAATGTCTGGGAATGGTCCAGCAACTGGGAATTGTCTAGCGACGGGGTGTCGAAGAAGTGGGTCTGCAACGGGTTCGACTTTAGCTACCCCAATCCTAAAGGCAAGCCCCCCGTCATCGGCTTCCGCTGCATCGCCGTCCCCAAGCCATGAAATGATCTTTGGCGGGGACAACAACGACCTTCGAACACCTGAAAAATGATTCCTCTCGACAAACTCGTGACGCCGATTTCGAGCGAGAACCCGTGTGGTCAGGATCTCTTTTTGGATGGCAGTCTCATGCAATTGGAGCAGCTCATCAAGACCCAATTGGATGCGGAAGAGGCGGAGGTGGAGCCGGACTGGCGCGAAGTTCGTGAGGAATCGTTGGCGCTGCTTGAACGGTCCAAGGACTTGCGCGTGGGGGTGATTCTATGCCTGGCGCTGCTCAGGCTGGAAGGATTGGCAGGATTTCGCGACGGACTGGCGCTGTTGCGGGGCTGGGTGGACAAGTTTTGGGAATCGGTCTTTCCCTTGCTGGACGCAAGCGACCCGCAAGATCCGACCCGCATCTTCGTCTTCAACAATCTCTCGGCGTCATTGGCCACAGACACTCCCTACAAGTTCGTTAAGTACCTGCGCCTGGTTCGGCTTTGCGAGCCGGCGCATCTTAGCCCATACAACCTGCGTGACATTGTTCAGGCGCAGGCGAAGCGAGGCGGGGAGGAATCCGGCGAGAAGGCCGTCCCCACCTCCGACCAGATTGATGCCGCTTTTCGGGACACACCGGTTGAGAGACTTCAGAAAATGGCTGAGTTTGTGGACGAGATGCGCAAGGCCGTGGCGGACTTGGAGGCTTTGGTCACGGAAAAATCAGCGGAGGCTTCGGGGCCAAGCTGGGAGCCACTGAAGCAAACCCTGGAAGCCATGCGGAACAGCATAGCTCCGTATCTGGCTCCTCTCCAAACCTCTCCCAGCACCGACCCCATCCCAGGAGCGGGTTTAGCCGCAACCACGCCTGCCGCCACGCAGACGGTCTTCAGCCCTGGCGGCCCGATTCATTCACGCGGCGAGGCGGAGGCGGCGATGCGGGCGGCGG
>ORJL011120989.1_pt1 | contig 11918 bp, 13 predicted proteins | sample 1779941 | NCBI WGS metagenome assembly ORJL01 (sample SAMEA104232317, study PRJEB22302) | groundwater metagenome | biome: forest; feature: aquifer; material: groundwater | place: USA | collected 2011-08-07 | depth 5.8 m
GGTCCAGCGGCGCCTCTGGGCGGGTGAGCCGGTGATCTCGGTGGACACCAAGAAGAAGGAGCTGGTCGGTCCCTTCAAGAACGGCGGGCGTGAGCTGCGCCCCAAAGGCGCGCCGGAGCCGGTGCGGGTGCATGACTTCCTCATCCCCGAACTGGGCCGCGTCAGTCCCTACGGGGTCTACGATCTGGCGCAGAACGAGGCGTGGGTGAGTGTGGGCGTCGATCATGATACGGCGGCCTTTGCCGTGGAGAGCATCCGGCGCTGGTGGCGGAGCATGGGACAGCCCCTCTACCCCCAGGCGACCCGGCTGCTGATCACCGCCGATGCCGGCGGGAGCAACGGGTATCGAGTCCGCCTGTGGAAGCTCGAGCTGCAGAAGCTGGCGGATGAGACTCCGCAGAGATTCGTTCCACGGGGACTGGAACTACTCCCCAGCACTCCCCTCACATGAAGCCGTTATTACGTGACACGCCCTTAGAGTATGGACCTGTCCGCCGCCGTGGGAGCCAGAGCTAACTACCTGTTGACCCTGGACGCCAGGCTAGCCAGGGCGGTCAACCGGGCGGGGCTGTCGCTACGCGTCCTCTCTCCCGGACACTTCATCAAGACCATTGTCCCCGACCACGTCGAGTACCCCTCGATCGGTTAGAGCTGGTCTGGGATGAAGTGGCCGGCAGCGTGTCCTGGCAAGCCAAAAGGGGTCTTGACAGCGCTCTATTCGGGCGGCTGCCGTGAACCGGCGTGACGAATCCTGATTCTGTAGGGGGTGATTACGATGAACTGGTCCAAGCGGTCGCCGTAGTCGCGGAGCACGCGGTCAAGCCGGTCAAGCTTGGCGTCAAGCTCCATGGGTGGAAGCCGAAGGTAAACGACCCCGGAGTGTGGCCGCCGCTGGCGAAAGACGAGCTCGCCGAAATCCCGATCCTCGGTTACGAGGATGCGCTGCTCCTGATAGGCGATGGCGAGTACTTCGAAGTCAGGGGTACCGGGCGGGTGGTCAATGGCAACGATGGTAACGTCATGGCCGAGCCGCTTGCGGTAGGGGGCGAGGCGGCGGTCAGTGCTTTGGTCAAACAAGAACCTCATGCAGGAGCAGGGTGGATAGGAACCCCCAGCCATCCCCGGTGGCCCCGCCTGTCTGCGACCGCTGCCCGCGCAAAGGCCAAACAGGCACGCACATCATCCCGAGTAAGCTCCGGGTAGATAGCGAAAAGCTCGTCAAGATCCGGCTTGTAGGCCAGTTGGTCCAGAATCTTCTCCACGGGGATTCTGGTTCCCTTCACCACCGGCTTGCCTACCATGATGCCGGGCTCGCGAGGGATATGGTCTAAGTATGTCGGTCGCTCAGCGATTGCCATAGTTCCGTTCACCTCCTGGTGAGCAAACCATTATCTCACGGACTTCGAGGAGGGTGGCACCTGGGAGTGGCCGGCGGACCCGAGGCCGGGACGCTCAAGCTCGTAGTACTGGGCAGCTTCGTTGAGCTCGCGCCCCGGCGAGGTGATGGAAGCAGACAGGCACTCAGCCAAGCCGGACCCGAGCGTCGCGAAACACCTCGCCGACTGTTCGCCCTGGATCGCCGCTCGCACTCCACGCTGCGTCTCGGCGCTGTGCTTCTTCGGCCCAGAGCCTCGCGCTCTCGGCTTCCGAAAGGGTCTCGAGACTCTCGAGGAGCTTCTCGGCCAAGCGCGCCCGAGCCCCCGGCTCGAGCCTCAGGGCCTCGGCTTCGAGTTCATCGACGTTCATCGTCCCATTGTTGCCGATGGGGTCGATGGCGGCAAGGGGGAGGGCTGGTGCCAGCGACTGGATTTGAACCAGTGACCAAGGGCTTATGAGGCCGCAGTTCGGCCGTCCGCTCCAAAACGGAGTCCCTTGGTCGTGTTTCCGCTTATATTCGCAGTCCCTTGCTCGCCACCCTAATTCGTAGTCCCCTGCTCGCTTTTCGCAGGCAGTTCCACGCGTATTATAGCACCTCGCACGGCACGGTGAACCGATAACATCAAGGCACCCAGGCCATTAGGCTCACGATCGGACACTCATGGAGCGAAGCAACCAGGTCGAATGTGCCATTGAGGATCAGGTGCTCGCAGCTCATGTTCTCGTGGATCCCTGCGCGTGCCTGAGACTTCAGCACAGATGCAGGTTAGGCCGACCCCGCAGCTCGGCGAGGCGCCAGAGCTCCGGGCACCGTTGCCTGCGAGGGCGCGGCCGGTGGCGACGCGTCTCGGACAGGAGCTTGAAGCTCGCCGAGAATCGTTGTGTCTTCACCGCCCGAAGGTGGGTCAGCGCCGAAAAGCTCCAAGGTCCACGTACCCTGATTGGGCGATGTGATCTCGTATCTCTCAACGTTAACCCAGAGGTGCGCTTCACTCCCGCCGGCAGGGAACCGGGATTGATCCTGGCTCCCGAGGGCGTGATCAGGCGAAGCTCCACGGTGCTCCCCAACCGAATTGGCGGTAACACGTGCCCAGTCGATGCCGGACGGGATGTCCATCAGGCGCAGGATCGTGGCGAGGTAATCCACGTGCGCTGTCGCAACGGCGCATGCCTTGGTGCCGGTGATTGCGCATCCGATGAGGTCAATCTTGTCCGGCCGGCCAGAGACTGCGGGTTGGTCGTCCTGGTGCCGGCTCCAAGTAGACCCGTGGTCATGGTTGAAGTTCACAGAAGCGGCGATCCCTGCGATCCCAGAGACGGCCCTTATAATACTAGCCTCCTACTCCTGCACAGCCCCTTGCCCGGCCAACAGGAGCTCGCCCTTCGTGGCGTTCCAAGTGTGAAGCAAGGCCGCCAAAACGCTGTGGCACACGCGCGAACCGGCGACCGAAACGCGTCCAGTTATGGTGTCAATCTAGAGCCGACAACGAACGCTTGCCCTCGAGCCTACGTGGCTGGCGAGTAACCTCCCCTTGCCGCAGGATTCCCCGCCTGGTCGCACCCGCCATAGTGCGCACACGATTATACTCCGCCCGTTTAGCCGCAACGCCGATGAGATGCTTCAAGAAGGCCACCCGTTGGCGAACAGACTCGCAACCGCGACTCGCTCGGTGATGAGAAGCAGCGGGCTAGCAGAGAGGGACCTGCGGCCCTTTGGTAGAGCAGCGTTAGGCTTGGTCCAACGACTCAGATTTCACCGGAAGCCTACAACTCAAACAAGCTGCAGAGCGCGGCGGGCGCTGCCCCAGCAGAGGGTGAAGCCCGAGCCACCATGCCCGTAATTGTGGATGATGGGCTTCCCATCGATGTATCCCAGCTCGACGCGCACCCCCGCAGAGCGGTAGGGACGGAGACACCCGTAGGCGCCCCTAATGCTTGTGGCCTTCAAGTGAGGCAGAATCCGTTTGTTGGCCCGCACGATGGCGTCGACGGTCCCGGATTCCGCCTGGTCGTCGCCCACGTTCCATTCGACAGTCCCGCCCAACACCGTGTCGTATCGCCTCGGATAAACGTAGAAGCCGTCGGCCTTGATGGACCAATTCATGTCCGGCTGGGGGTCGACCAAGACGATCTGGCCCTTCACCGGCACCAGCCTCTCGTCGCCGCACAGGGATCTGGAGCCCAGTCCCGTGCAGTTGAACACGATGTCGTGCGGCAGCCCCGCCAATTCCTCAAGAGAGTGAAAAGCCTCTAGCAGATCCACGAACGACCCGCCGTTTCGGCGGAAGCGCTGCGCCAGCCAGGGCAGGAACAGGGTCGTATCGATGAAGAAGGTCTTGAACCGCCAGGCGAACGCATACCCGCCGGGGATGTCAGGCCGTTCCAGCGCCTCTACCTCTTCCATCACCTGCAGGAAGTCCGGAGGCTCAATAAGGGCACTGCCCGCCTCCCAGTGGGTTTGCTTGCGTACCCCCGACACGCCAGGGGCCTCGAATAAGATGCGCTCGTACGCTTGCCGCGACGCATCCACCATCTCATGAGCGACGTCGTTGTAGACCACTTCAGCGGGCTTGAAGCTCGCGGGCGCTCTGGCTGAGCTCGTATCGGAGGTGGCCCTGTCCGAGTAAACTGCGACACGAAACCCGGCCTCTTGTGCCGTGATCGCGGTCGTGAGACCGATGACGCCGGCTCCAACTACTGCGGCAGTCCTTTCTGGCAATATCCTACTCCAACCATGTATTCTACCAGCGTCCAAACCGGAGTGAACCGAGACGACCGAAACAGGCGACCGTGAGGATCTTCCCCAGCCTTCTTCTCCCCAAGTGCCCGCATGCCACACCCTGCCAGTGACGGCCAGGTGAAGCCGACGGAAACTCCATTTCCCGGGGTCGGGCACGCCCAACAAGGGAGGTTGCTGGTGATCAATGCGGGGGGCTCTCTCGGTATGTGGCACAAGGGGAACGTCGTCCTCGCTCCCGAGAACGGAGCGGAGTTCGTGAGCCCCTTCCCCGGAATCGGGGACCTGGGGGAAGTGCTCTATGTGCAACTGTTCGCCCTGGATGGTGTGAACGTTCAGCCCAACCACTGGAGTAGCCTAGCTCGATACATCTATGATCGGCGCGAAGAGTTTGACGGATTCGTGGTGGCCCATGGCACCGACACGATGTCGTATTCGGCTTCCGCGACCCATGATTTTTATAACCTGATGGTCGCCTTAGCATTGTCAGCGCTGCTTGGCTACCAGGCCACGAATGACTTCTCCCGCATTCGGGTCTATGGGCGGTACTTGCACGCGGAGGTAGCGTCAGCGCCGACCCGGGAAATGATCGGCATCCTCCTGCGTATTCGCCGTGTGCGGCTTGTCAATCGCCGCCCGATGTGTGCCACCGATAGTCGCCTTGGTGACAGTGGGGCTGCTCCTACTCACATTCTCGGCAGCGCTGCAGGCATCCGGAATGTCTCGCGGTATCTCCACCGGCCTTGCCGTCGTGCTGTCCGTGCTGTGTTTGGGCTTCGCAGCCAACGGGAGGATGCCGAAGACGTAGGAGCATCCACTGGTCCAAGACAACCGGCCCGGAGCCGTTCGAGCGCACGCTTGGTTCGGCAGCGGGCCCCGGAGGAGGTGTTTCCCGCCCGCAACTCCCCCAGGATGCGTCAGCGTGCCCCGATCTAAGGGGCTGTCACGTAATAAGGGTTTCAGCTTGAGAGTAGCTCTGGGGCGCTCCAAGTATACCATATTTGCAGTGGTTATTACGTAACGACTCCTAACCTCAATTACACGCTCCCACGCGACCTCGAACAAGGGTGCTCCAGTTCCCGCGGTAGGAGTCCGCAGAAAGTGTTTCGCACCGACCCACGGCCGGACAGGCGAAATGGCGATGGGCCAGGAAATGCCAACGGCTGCTCGATGGCTCTCAATGGCCATCGACCGAGGCTCGCGATGGAATGGAGTACAGCGCTCGAGGAGTGGACTCGTCTTCAATAGATGCTCTGGCAGGACGACGGGATCGCCTACTCGCAAGTGCCTACCTGGAACAGTTGGGCCCACCTCACTCAACACCCGCTCCATGATGGGCCTATCCTACGACATAGTGTGATACCGTGGCACCGATCGATCGGCAATCAGCGCCAGAAAGCTCCCTCTATGGTACACACTCGATCTCAAGGTCGTGGCAAAGGGCGAGCCTCTCGGAACGGGCGATGGGATCGTCGTCGAGGACATGTGTAACGAGACCGTGGTTCGTATCGGCAGCGCTGAACCAGGTCAGGTCGAACGAGAAGATGATGCGATCGAGGTTCGCTCCGCGTGGGAACTCCCGCCTGAATCCAGTGATGCCCGCATCGACGGGCGGGACGATGAGGTCTCGCGGATTCACGTAGGTCCACACTGTGATGCCCCGCTGGCGTAGCTTCTGCACGAGGCTAAAGTTGTCCGTGCCGGCCCTCACTGGATCCTTCCCCAGCCGCTTAAGTTCTCCCGCTGCTTCACTGTGGAACATCTTGATCAGCCGATCGATACGGCCACCGAGCCACGGTACGTGGCCCAGGAGGCCGTATTTCTGCTCAATCTCATCCCAGAGCGAAATTGTGTAGGGATTGGCCCCGTTGACAGGAGAATCTAGTGTCACCAGGTGCTCGACGCTGCTCCCCCAATTGACAAGGTAACGAAAGGCCACCGCGCCACCCAGGCTATGGCCTACAAGATCGAAGGTTACGGGGGTATGCGCAGCCTCCGAATAGGAGCGAATCACGCACTCGAGCTTCTTCGCGGAGGCGCCGAGACCACGGAAGGTGTCAGTGTGTTCGTACGGTGCTGGCGACCAACGCGGCTTGCTCGACCCGGGCGTTGCGGTCCCACAGTTGTAACTGAAGAATATGACGTCGCTGTAGCCCTTCGCGCTCGTCAAGAGACCGTACACTTGGCCGAGGCTTTCGCTTCGATCTCCGGCAAACTCGGTGGCAGAACTGGTGCCAATGCCTGGGAGCAGGACCGCGACACGAAGCGGCGCCTTGGAGTTATCGCCGGCTCCACCCCGGTCCCCTTCGCCCTTGGCAAACGAACGGTTTGGGCTCTGGCCGAAAAGGTCTCCGACCTGCGTGCGGAAGTCTTTGACCAGCTGGTCCACCTTCCTTTCGCCCTCATCCGCGGCCGCGCGCCCCAGCTCGGAGGCCACGCGGAGCATCTCCGCGGTGAGCGCCGACCATAGCTGCTCAGCCCAGCCGCGCAGGGCCGTTTCGGTTGCCGAGGTGAGTTGGTCCTCAGCCTGACGCACTGAGCGCCTCATGTCCTCGCAGTCTGCGTAGGCCGGCGACTGGGCGTCACACGGTATGTAGCCAGAGCAGGCCATCGAGCCCACGGCGAAGAGGCCTGCGCAGACAAGCATCGCAAGATACCCCGTGCCTCTCGACGTCTCGCTGCCCACAGGACTCACGCCAAGTGCCCAGCGGCGACCGTCGACACCTCGGTCTGGCAGCAGTTCCCCTCTCTTCTTCACAGTAGTTCACCTCGTCTTACGAAACTTCCACGACTGGTTGCTTTGATCCGTAAGGGTGAGTTCGTCACCCATCATTGAAACGTGATAGATCGCCGGGAACTGACCACCACCAAACTCAAGGCGCACACGTTCTCTGTCGACAAACCGCCAGTTGCCGGTAACCGGGACGGACACTGGGTTCCCAAACGGACTACTCACGACCTTCAAGGTCACTGTTCCCTCCTTGAAGAACTCGATGTCGCTGATGCTGATGTCTCCAAGAAGTGTCTTTACCGTCGCCTGTGAGGCATCCCATCGCCCGACAAGTGCGCTTTCGCTCGTCAGGCCGCAAGCCATAGCCGCGGCGGCGCATGAGAGCAGAGCTAGCGCCCAAGGCGCTAATCGGCCGTGCCACTGGAAGCTCGGGACTAGGTGTTGTGGTCTCATTCTTTCCCCCCTCAACGTGACGACTTCTCTCGGAGCGCTGGCGTGGAAGCGGGCCCACGACCTGCCTCGGCCGCCGCACCTCGCTCCAGCGGGTCATGGAGCGGCTGACTGCCAGGGGACAATAGGGCCCCCATCTTCCCTTAGAGCTTTCGGCGCCGAGCCGGCCAAGAGGGCGGACTCTCTACGATGGCCGCCACAACGTGTTGGGCGGTCTCAGGTAGCCTCAGCGCCTGACTGTGACATGTGTCCCCATTCTTAAGGAGAGACGCCCAGGACAGCTCGCAGCCGGAGTCCACCAGATGATGCCTCCACAAGTTACGCGGAGAGTCAGGCGGGACGATGGCATCGCGTATATCGCTGATGAGGACGGCGTCCACGCGCTTAGCGCCCCGCTCGACCGTAGCGACGATGTCGGGGGACAAGAGGTCCTCCAGCGCGTTGCAGTCTGGACAGGCGACTAGCATCGCGTTGATGGCCTCCCTTCGGATTGGATCTCTAATGCCGGCTAACGGGCTGTTGATCGCCACGATCGCCCGCACCCAGGAAGTCAACCCCCCATCCATGTTCGCGCCGAAGAGGTAGAGAGAGGGCAGCCCAGCAAGGCTTGACACGAGAACGATCGCCTCGCTGCAGGGCTCACCGCTTCGTAGCGCCGAGAGCTGTTCCGCTATCGCCTGCGCAGTCTCGGCGAACGGTTGCCTGAGCGTGTCGCGGGTGTCATACCAGTCTGGATGAGATTGCCAGGATCTGGCCCACGATAGAGGCTTGACCACCAGTCGTTGACCCAGACGAGGGTTTGCTCTCAGTTGGTCCAGGATACCCGCATGCGTCTCGACCGAGCTGGCTACAGGGACGATCCGAGCGGGATGGATTGGATTGGGGATGACGCTTCCGAAATCCGATCCGTTCATCACCGCCACCACAATCTTCGTCTCCGAGCACCGGGATGCTTCCGGGTGCCAGGGGAAGCAAGCGGATAGCAGCACCCCTGCAACGAAAGTGCTGCCCAACACTCCTTTCCTCATCTGGTCGCCTTCCAACCAAGACAGAAACGGCCTCGCGGCTTCCGATGAAGGATCGGCTTCCCCATCCCCCTTCCTTGGACAAGCGTACTGTGCAACTCCATCGCGCTTCCGCTTCACCTGTCCAACAGCTTCCCGACAGCGGTCACACCTCCCTCGATGGCGCGCAGTGCCAGGCCGACGAACGAGGGCAACCCCGAGCGCGGTGCTGGCGGCTGGGGATGCACCCAAGGATCGGGAGGAGGCACGGGGACCGGCCGAACTCGCGGAGCCTCCTCTTGGCCCGGCGTCGGCGTCGGGAGAGGCGGAATGGGACCAGGCGTCGGCTCGGGTGGCTCAGGGCTCGGGTCTGGATCCCCGCCTTGCCCGGGAGCGGGTGTGGCGGTAGGCGCCGGCGCGGCCGGATTGGGCGTGGGACGAGGAGCCACCACTCCCGGCGGTGGGGCGGTTCGGACCAGTGAGAGCGCGGGCCCAACGGCCAGCAGACCAGCCCCATACTGGGGGTCTGGGCCGGTCGGCCCCAGGTCTCGCGCCGTCCGCTTCAGCGCTTCCGTCACGACCTCACCGCGCAGCGCCGGGACCTGCGCGATCAAGACGGCGGCAGCGCCGCTCACGAATGGCGCCGCCATCGAAGTGCCATCGGCGCTGGCGGTCCCTCCGGGGAATGCTGAGACCACTTCAACGCCGGGGGCCACCAGCGACACGTGGTCTCCCACCGCGCTAAAGGGCGCCCGGCGCGCGTTACGGTCTACCGCCCCCACACCAAGCGACGCGTCGGCCGCCGGCCAAGACCGGTTGCACGTCGGACCGCAGTTCCCCGCCGAAGCCACCACCACAACTCCACGCTCCCGCGCAAGCTCGACTGCCCTCTGCATGTGAAACGGGGACGGCTGTGGTGAACCTAACGACATGTTCATCACGCGTGCGCCGTGCTGAACTGCCCACAGGACGCCGCGCGCAATATCCAGGGAGTTGGCATCCCGGAAGCCGGGCTTGAAGACGCGAACGGGCAATATCGTGCTCGAAGGCGCCACGCCGCGAGGAGCGCCCCGGCCGTTGCTCGCGACGATCCCTGCCACGTGGGTTCCGTGCCCACGCGGATCATCCCCGCAGCGATACTCCGCCTGGCCAGTCGCGTCCCACCCGGGCAAACAACGATCGCGAAACGAAGGATGCGCCGCGACCCCAGTGTCGAGGATGGCGACCGGCACTTGGCGGCCGGCATCGCGCCCGAGCGCGTCTGCCTCAATCAGGCGCAGCGGCCATTCGAAATCGGCCACGGGTGGCAGCAGAAGGACATCGTCGGCCGAGAACGAGGTCGTCCACTCCCAGCGAAGGACACCCGAGATCTCCGGCAGCTCTTGGCCAGGGTCGACGGCGTCCATCACGATGACGCCGAGCTCCGGGATCTGTTCCTGGACAGTCAGGCCCGCCTTCTGGATCTCCTCCATCACATGAGCAGCGGAGGTTCCCTCAGAGAGAAGAGCCACCAGGCGTGGGGTCTGGACAAGCTCGACCGGTTCCGGCGCCGTCTGGTCGGCCAGTCCGGACAGGAACAAGAGCGCACCAGCGAGCGTTATGCCCCCAAGGAAGACGAGTAGCGCTCGTCTGAAGCGGACGGACTTGAGGCGGTGACGTAGGCGCATGTCGCATCTACTCCTTTGGCGCGGTTGTATGTCCCGGATCGGCCACCGTCAGTCAGCGAAGTTCTGGGTTACGTACGGACCGCCTCGACGGCGGACGATGCCGATACCGATCCGGCCGTAGTCGGGGTGAAGGATGTTGGCGCGGTGACCCGCACTGTTCATGAGAGCTTCGTGGGCGGCGCCGACCTCGGCCCCCATCGAGATGTTCTCGCCGAACAGACGAAACCGGATGCCGGCCGCCTGGGCCCGGTCGGCAGGGACCTGCCCTTCCGGGTCTTGGTGCTCGAAGTAGCCCCGGTCCCGCATGTCGGCCGAGTGACGTCGGGCCACGGCGCGGACGGCCTCATCCATTACCAGCGGCCTCAGCCCCTGGGCTGCCCGGGCCTGGTTGACCAACACCAGCATTCGCTCCTCAGCCGCCGCGTCGATGTCCGGCGGCACCAAGCCCGCCTCGGGCCGGGCGACCGCAATCGATGGACCCAACGGAGCCGTCACCCATGGGTCGAACGTGACCGTCGTTATCGCCGTCTCTGGCCCAACGTGCAACGACGGTCGGTCCGGCAGGCCGGTCGCCCAGTCCGGGAGGCCCCCATTTCGTGGCCGCCCCATCGTCTGGGCGAGCTCGACGGCTGCGCGGTCTATCCCGCAGCGGCGGCACGACGCCCCGACCCAGGTGTGTTCGCAGTAGTACAGTCGTCTCGCCATCAGACACCTCTGGTTACGGCACGGGGGGCCTAAACTCGCATGTCAGAATGCCGGCGAGGATCATCAGGGTGACGAGCCCGAGCGCCATGCTGAAGGTCTGGAGTGCGCCAGCCCGCACGGGCGGTGCGATCGGGGAGCCCTGCTCATCGACCACGGAGATCCGCACCGCGCGCAACAGCCGTTCCGGCTGGATCCAATCTCCGTCGCACCGCAGCCGCAGCGGGGCGGTCTCGGTCACAGCGGGAAAGGCTCGCTCCGGCGGCCAGCGGTTGGGGTGGGCGATCTCCACGCCGACCAGCGCCCCCAAATCGCTCTGCACGACGATTCGCCGGATCTCGGGGACGCGCCGGCCGAAGAACTCGAGAGCCGGCCGCAGCCGCCCACGGATTTGCTGCCAGAGGTCGGGGCGTAAGCGCCGGACCAGACCAAGCACCACCACCGGTGCCACCAGGACCAAGATGACCGCCCAACCAGGCCAGTCGCGATCGAGCCACAGGTAGCCGCCGAGCCCCGCCAAAGCCGTTCCTAGACTGAGCGCGTCGAACCATGGGACCTGCCGCGGCACCCGAGCGAACTTGGCACCCGGGGCAGGCACCGGCGCGGCCGGTGTCCGGTCTTCGATCAGGATGCCAGACACGACGACTGTCTCAGGCGGCGGAGCCGGCTTCGCCCGGCTCGCTGTTGCACGCCAGGCCGGCAGCTCGGTGCCACAGTTTGGACACCCACCGAGCGACGACCGACTAATTCCCCCGCACTGGAGGCAACGCACACGGGCCTCGTCGAAGGCGTGGCCGCAGCGGGCGCAGACCGGCGCGCGGACCACCTGGCGGCAATCCACGCACCACCAGGTTCGCGTTGGCGCGAAGCGAGTGTGGAGCATCATTCCCTCCCCAGGTGGAGCTCGCCTTCGATGACACGGAGCACCATCGAACGTCCGGCCCCACCTGGCGCGATGCTACCGGCTGCCGCGCGGTTCAGCAGTGGGTCGAGCTGCTGATCAAGGGCCCGGGCACCCAGCGGTGATCCGTGCGCGAGCCGAGCAAGGAGCTGTGGCACAGCGGGGGCCCAGCTAACCGAACCGTACCCCTCGGCGGCCACCTCGTCGGCGAACGCGCGGAGCTTCCGCTCGGCGATCCGCTCAAGGACGGGCAGCGTGAGGGGCCGGAACGGCCCGAGGCTGCCGACACGGCCCACGACCTCGGGTGGCACGCCGCGCAGCCCGAACTCCCGGACGACCTCCGGGATCA
>ORJL010859817.1_pt1 | contig 11917 bp, 13 predicted proteins | sample 1779941 | NCBI WGS metagenome assembly ORJL01 (sample SAMEA104232317, study PRJEB22302) | groundwater metagenome | biome: forest; feature: aquifer; material: groundwater | place: USA | collected 2011-08-07 | depth 5.8 m
GAGCCATATTCGTTCCTACAGTAACAGCCCAAATTGCAAGCTGATCCCAAGGGAGCAGGTATCCCGTAAAGCTGAGGAGCAGGGTTAAGACAAGCAGGAGCACGCCAACAACCCAATTGAACTGTCTGGGTGGTTTATATGAGCCCGTTAAGAAAACTCTGAACATGTGAAGCATGACAGTGATAACCATTGCGTGCGCCGCCCAACGGTGCATATTTCTAATGAGTGGACCGAAGGCAACGTCATTCATCAAGTATTTCATATCCTCATAGGCGTACTCAGCGGCTGGGCGATAGTAAAACATAAGAATAACGCCCGTAATCGTGAGAACGAGGAAAAGAAGGAACGTAATACCGCCCATGCCCCAAGTGAAACCCATGTTCGTGGCATGTCGCGATATACGTACCGGATGAAGATGAAGAAATACGTTATCAACAATCTGAAGAGCGCGATTGCGATTGGTATCTTGATAATTATGTCTGAAAATTGATTTCCAGACTTCAGTTTGTTGTAATTTTTCTCGTAGCTTTAACATAATTTATTTTTGTGAAACGAGCCTGTAAAACAGTTAATAGAAAACTATAAATTTTGTACTCCCTTCCTCGCTTGCAAGGAAGGGCTGGGGATGGGTCTTACACTAAGAATAGCGTAGGAAAGCGTCTGGTTTAATCCAATCGCCGTTTTCGAAACGAAACGTGATGTTACGGTCAATTAAAATCTGACCGTCATCAGCAAGGCTGATTTTCAAGCGTTCGAGCGGACGGGGAGCAGGACCTTCGAAATTGACGCCGGATCGTCTATATCCACTGCCATGGCATGGACATTTGAATTTATTTTCCGTATCGAGCCAGCGCGGAGTACAGCCTAAATGTGTACAAATGGCAGAAAGAGCATAAAATCCTTCTGATTCACGAACGATCCAGACACGGTAATCATCTTTGTACTTTTCACTTACTTCCCCCATGATGAAATCATCAGGGAAACCTGCCTTAAATGCTGATGGAGCCTCGTATAGAATACGGGGAAACATCATGCGAAGTGAAGCAACGGTAGAAGTGGCAATAAATACAAAAAATGCAGCCCATCCTGCAACAGAAAAGAAGTTGCGGCGACTAATGCGCCATATTCCATGGTCATTTTCAGGGGGACGGTCTTGTTTAGGTTTCTTTACTGCGGGAGCGCTTGCGGGTGTAGCTGTAGCCTTCGCCACAGGAGCCGGGGCTGGTTTTGGCGCTACAGGAGCAGGTTTTACCTGTTCGGCATTCTGAGCAGGGGTTGGATTACCTGCCGGAGCGTCTGCTTGAGGAGTAGTTGTCGGTTTTGGGTCTTGAGCAGACCCGTTTGGTGTATCCATTTTATTAGAAACAGTCCGAATTAAGAACAAAAAAATTGATGATGGTACTAAAAGCATGAGAATATAGGGGAAAAAAAGGAGTTTTACAAGAAATGAAAAGAAAAATGTGTTTTCTTTTTAGAAAATTAAGGTAATTTCTTAAAATTGTTGAGTTTTGTTACAGATGGTGGGAAGTTTTGTATCACAGCCATTGATTCAATTGATAAGACATTTACATTATTTTCTCTATCAAGGAGCAAGGTTTTGATGTATTTTAGATTTATGTTTTCACACCTCGTTTTTTTTTCCTACTTTCTATCCGATGTATTTCGAGATAACGTTAAACCAACCAAACAATAATATCCCAGATACTATCCCGGATGGGGTAAATGTAAGCTGTTTAATAGCTTTGCAGGGCTTGTCTGCACATTGTAAACGATAGTAAGAAATGTAAGTAACCACTCAAGATAATTATGAGTAAAAAAGAATCAATCTGGAATATCTCCAATGGTTTGAGTGTTCTTCGGATTTTAATGGTAATACCGGCATCATACTATTTGCTGATGGGAACTCAATCAAGTCACATGATAGCTTTTGTCCTTATAGTTGTCGGAGCTAGTACTGATTACTTTGATGGATATTTTGCAAGGAAATATTCACAAATTACAGATTTCGGAAGAATAATCGATCCTCTTGCCGATAAAGTGGCAATTGGGGTATTAGTCGTTATATTACTTATCAGGTCGCTCTTGCCTTTATGGTTCGTGCTTTCGATTTTGGTCCGTGATATTCTCATTTTCACAGGCGGAATGTATGTACAGAAATCGAAGGGGATTGTGTTACAATCTAACTGGCTTGGAAAATGGACGGCAGGTGTTCTTTCCATACTTGTCGCTGTTACGGTCTTGAATATCGAAGAATTGGCATTGGTAAAAGAACTCTTCATTTATGGCAGTACGATAATGCTTATATTATCAACCGTCTCGTACACAAGACGATTTTTACAAATTAGTTAAGGGAATTGATAGTATCGTTTCAATAAAAAGTAAAATCAATTTCCTCGTTTCAAATATTTATTCAAAAATTAACATTCTAAAATCTAAAATCTGAACACATGGGCTTTTTCGATAAATTCAAATTAAGCAAACTTAAAGAGGGACTTGCCAAGACTCGCGATAATATTATTGGTAAAGTTCAGAAAATTCTTACCACCAAAACCAAAATTGATGAAGAGGTACTTCAGAACATTGAAGAAATCCTCCTTGCCGCTGATGTTGGTGTAGCCACATCGACAAAGATCATTGATGACCTTCGCGATAGAGTGAAGAAGGAAGGATTTCAGGAAGCATCACAATTAGATGTGTTGTTACGTGAAGAGATACAAAAATTGTTTGCTATTGGCGTTGAAGCCGAATTTGATCCGTTTGCACTTCCGGCTGAGCGTAAACCTCATGTGATTATGATTGTCGGCGTAAATGGTGTGGGTAAAACAACGACAATCGGAAAGCTTGCCTATAACTATCGCAATGCAGGAAAGAATGTCGTCATTGCTGCGGCGGATACATTCCGTGCTGCGGCTAACGAGCAATTAGAAATTTGGGCGCAGCGCGCCGGAGTGGATATTATTCAGCAACAACATGGAGCAGATCCCGCATCCGTAGCATTCGATGCACTCAAAGCCGCTCAAGCCCGTCAGGCTGATGTGATGATTATTGATACAGCAGGGCGTCTGCACACAAAAGTTAATTTGATGGAAGAATTGAAAAAGATTACCCGCGTACTCCAGAAATTAGATGTTGATGCGCCCCATGAAGTGTTCCTCGTCCTTGATGCTACAACGGGACAGAATGCAATCCAGCAAGCCAAGCAATTTGGTCTCGCTTCGCACATAACGGGGCTTGTGTTAACAAAACTCGATGGTACGGCAAAAGGCGGTGTTGTTATTGCAATCAATCAAGAGTTAAATCTCCCCGTCAGATTTATAGGTGTAGGTGAGCAGATTGATGATTTACAACCGTTTAATCGTGAAGCATTTGTGGAAGCATTGTTTGGGAAGTGATTTTTGCACTCGTGATTATTGTAATTATTGAGATTTGAATGTTTCTTTTTAAAGAATTTGAATCATTCTTGAAAATTCTGTACAATGTACCTGAGAAATGAGTACTAAATTGAAAAAAAATAACAATGGAAGTAGAAAGAGAATTTCCATCTGATCCAGCTCTTCAACAAGTGCACATCGCAAGAAAACTGATTGCCAAACAAGCTGAGAATATAGGAATAAGTTTATTTGAGTACCTATTATTAAATGAAAAAGAAATATTAAAAAAATCAAATTCACTTCATATACCTTAACCTCTTGATAAAATAAAAAAAGGAAAGGTTTTGAAATATACTGTCATTATAGAAAAATGCACAAATAATTATGGTGCATACGTTCCTGACCTTCCGGGATGTGTTGCCGTTGGGGAAACCAGAGCTGAAGTAATCCAACTTATTCATGAAGCTATTGAATTTCATCTTGAGAGTTTACATGAAGACGGACTACCAATTCCTGAGTTAGCGACGACGAGTGAACTTGTGGAAGTGTAAAACAATTATTTCTAACTGGGAGGGAGTTCTACTCCCGACCCCATATTTATTATACTTTGAAGTACGAGATTTTAAGCTATTAATGTGAGAGAAGAAAAATGAACGAACTAATCTTTTTAGTAGAAGATGCACCGGAAGGTGGATTTACTGCACGCGCTCTCGGAGAATCTATCTTTACAGAAGGTGATATCTGCGCTGAACTTCAACTGTACATCAAAGATGCTGTTAAGTGTCATTTTAATGAAGAGAATAGAAAAGGGATTGTACTTATGTATAATAAAAATTGATCGAACTTGGCACTATTTCTCATTAATCGCATATGAAGAATAAACAAGCATTATCTAGTATCACCCCCATGAACCTCTCTTTCAAATACTACGAATTAAAACTCCTTCATACATTTACCATCTCCCGCAGTTCTAAATCAGTTGAGCCATCTGTTATTGTTGAACTTGAGCATAATGGTATTATTGGTTACGGGGAGGCGGCGCCATCGGAACGGTATGGCGAAACACCTGAAACTGTGATGAACTTTCTTCGAAATGTAAACTTGAAATCGTTTGATGAACCATTTCAATTGGATGAAATACTTACCTATGTTCATAATCTTGCACCGGGTAATACATCGGTAAAGGCGGCGATTGATATTGCCTTGCACGATTGGATAGGGAAGAAGTTACAAATACCTCTCTGGAAAATGTGGGGATTAAGCAAAGAGAAAACACCATTAACTTCTTTCACTATTGGAATTGATTCACTTGATGTGATCGAAAAAAAAGTTCGCGAAGCAGAACAATATCCGATATTGAAAGTAAAGGTCGGTATTCCCAATGATGAAGAAATTATTAAAACAATCAGGAAGATAACGGATAAGGTTATTCGCGTTGATGCAAACGAAGGGTGGAAAATAAAAGAAGAGGCAAGAGATAAAATTCTTTGGCTTGAAGAACAGGGAGTTGAATTTATCGAACAGCCTATGCCTTCATCACAAATTGATGATACGGCATGGCTTCGGGAACAAGTTCATATCCCAATCCTCGCAGATGAAAATATTATTAATGTTTATGATATACCTAAATTGTATGGCGCGTTTGACGGTATTAATATCAAACTGATGAAATGTACCGGCTTGCGTGAGGCGATGAGAATGATTCACACAGCAAAAGCGGCAGGGATGAAAGTCATGCTTGGGTGCATGATAGAAAGTTCAATTGGAATTTCCGCAGCAGCACAATTATCTCCTATGGTTGATTACGCTGATTTGGATGGGAATATTCTTATCTCAAATGACCCGTTTAGTGGTACAAAGGTTATTGATGGTAAATTGGTGTTGAATGATGAGCCGGGGATTGGGGTATCCAAGAAAAAGTAAAAAGTCAAAAATAAAAAGTAAAAAATATATGTTTAAGTGTAATCAGCAATCAGCTTTCAAAAATCAGCAATTTATTTTCAATCCAAAATTTACAATCTAAAATCTAAAATAAGTCAATGTCACGATTAATAAACGTCCTGCCCGATAATGTTGCAAGTAAAATTGCCGCCGGGGAAGTTATCCAGCGCCCTGCTTCTGTCATTAAAGAATTACTCGAAAATTCATTGGATGCAGGAGCGACTTCAATTACTGTACTCATTGCAGATTGCGGGAAATCGCTTCTGCAGGTCATTGATAATGGATGCGGGATGAGCGCGGAAGATGCCGAGGTTGCATTTGAACGACACGCAACAAGTAAAATTACATCGGCTGAAGATTTAGAAGAAATACATACGTTTGGTTTTAGAGGAGAAGCGTTGGCTACGATTGCCGCAGTCTCGCAAGTAGAAATGAAAACCCGGCAACAGGGAGTCGATGTAGCTACAAAAGTCAGGATAGAAGGGGGTACGTTGCTTGAACTTTCCGAAGATTCTGCTCCGGCGGGAACTTCAATCAAGGCAAAGAATTTATTTTTTAACACTCCCGCCCGAAGAAAATTTCTCAAGAGCGATAACACTGAGTTCAAACATATTGCTGATGCTGTACAACGCGTTGCTATTGCGTATCCGGAAGTAGCAATTGAATTTGTCAGTGATGATGAACCGGTTTTCAATTTAAAGCCGGCATCTCCTGAAGAGCGTATGAGAGATGTGTTCGGAGAGAATTTAAGTAAGACTGTTTTTTATTTCCGTGATGAAACTTCGACGACTTCGCTTTCCGGTTTTCTTGGTAAACCGGATTATGCCCGTAAAGGGAAAACGGAACAATATTTATATTTGAATCAACGGTTTATTCAAAGCAGAAGTATTAATCATGCTGTTTTTCAGGCGTATGAAAATTTATTAGAGAAAGGGAGTTTCCCGCTTTTTGTATTGTTCTTATCGCTCGATCCTAAAAAGGTTGATGTGAATGTTCACCCCTCAAAAATGGAAGTAAAGTTTGAAGATGAACAATCGATGTATCGCTTTGTCATTAGTTCAGTCCGCAAAGCATTATCTGAAAATGATTTGATTCCTTCAATTGGTGTCCAACAATTAAGCAGTGATTCATCTCAATCAGGATTACGATTCAATCAAGGAATGAATGAGACTCAGCCAAGGATTGGCGGATGGGAAGATTTATTAAAAGCAATTCCTACCCGTGATGAATCTACTTTTCATTTTCAGAAGCAACCTGTTGAAATTGAATCTTCAATCAGATTTATGAATCAAGAAGACTTGCCTGCAACGGTAGAGCAACCTTCCACACCACCGGAACAAGAAGCTGTTCCCCCTCCGCTAAAGTTAGATGAAAAAGTGCAGTTATGGCAGTTGCACAGAAAGTACATCATCATTCCTGTTGAAAACGGAATCATGCTTGTTGACCAACATGCCGCACATGAGCGTGTCATGTATGAACGCATAGTGAAAAGGATGGAAGAAGGAAAACCGTCTTCCCAACAATTATTATTCTCCCAAACGATAGAGTTACCTGCAAGTGATGTTGCGTTGATTCAAGAGTTGCATCCATTGTTGGAAGAACTTGGTTTCAGCATTAAGTTCTTCGGGAAATCAACGATAGTGATTGATGGAGTACCGAGTGATGTTAAGAAAATGGATGAAGAAACAATTCTGCGAAATGTATTAGACGTGTACAAAGAGGATGAGCAGACTGTAAAATTTACTCCTCGGGAACGACTTGCCAAAACATTTGCCTGTAAAGCGGCAATAAGAGCGGGCGACCCGCTTACCGATACAGAGATGAGGGCAATTTTAGACCAATTGTTTGTTACAAAAATACCCTACGTTTGTCCGCATGGCAGACCGACAATGATTAAACTTACCTTAGAAGATTTAGACCGCAGGTTTGGGCGCACGCCGATGGGGACATGTTAGTTTATCAGCCATCAGCCATCAGTAGTCAGTATTTCAGAATTAATTTGGTATTAATTATTGATTAGGTGATTGATTATTCTCCTCTGATGAAGGAGGTGCAACCGTCAATGGTTGTAGGGGTGCGATGGGTTTGTATTCTACCGGACTTGCGTAATCATAAATAAATGTTCCTCGAACCCGTTTCGATTTCAAGAAATACGGAACCCAAATTGTTACTGCGATTAGAAATTGAATAACCCACAACGGCTGTATAGGCGGAAACTTTGATGAAGTTAAGCCGAAAACAGTAGTTACGATGGCATCAAGGATGGGAAAGAATGTAGAAGAGATCAGCCAAATTATCAGAAAGAGAGGAGCTTGTTTCATCCGACGAAAGAAATAAATAATCGTAATAAAGCACCAGCCTAGTAAAACGATATTGGCTATAAGTTCACCAATTACAAAATTCGCCAATAAGGGATTGTATCGTTCCGATCCTGAAGTTGTCAGACCATCCCATATATCACTTCTAAACGCGTTTGAATACGTTGTAAATATTCTGACTACATTTATAAAAGGAGAGATGATGAGATTGATCGCAATAACTATCAACCATCCTCCTATTTTTGCATAGTCTGCATTCATGCTGTGTTCGGTCGATTCTCCATGTCGAAGATAGGAATCATCAGTAATCTCGGTTGGTTCGATGGCTCTTCTTGAAGATGTTCGCTTAAGTAATCGTATAAAAATAATCACTATCAGACTAAATCCGCCAACAATAATACCATAGAAAGTCGGACTAATGTCCGATTTCCCGCCGGGATATTCAAACACAGAATAACCAATCTCACTGAGCGCCTCCGAAACATGGTTGGAATATTCAGTCACTTGTTTCGGCAATACGTAATCGCGGAGTGAATTGTACTGATATTCCATTTTGAGAACATTACCTTGAATAAGAATTGAAGATGTAAACCAGAACGCTGAATCTTTTACAACAGTACTTTTATTCATTGGTGTCCATACTTCCGGTAAATATGCTTCAATCCTATAAATTTCATTGACCGGATCTTCGACACGTAATGGCATTGTTCTTGTCGAATTGATTGGCTTATAGAGTTTTTCCCGAATTGCTGTTGCGTAGAATGACGCTTCAAGACGGTTTATGGTACGGGATTGTACCCATAACGAATCAATCGTATAGGATTCCCTTACTGTGATGATATTATGTTCTTTATCATCGTTGAAGATAGCAAACGGTTTTACTGTTGTAACACCTTTGTATTCATTTGCATAATAATCGTGCCCGGAACGTTCCATGTCATTGGCTGATTGCTGGGCGCAATAATCGCGTACCCTGTCTGCTTTGTCCCCAAAATATTTTGTTATGACTGTCAACTCGGCAGGTTCGTTATAACTATCGCTACGGTATGTTTCTTGAATTTCAATTCTGCATTTGTTCTGGCAAATAGCATGAACTCTTGTTAATTCAGTAGATGAGGGATCTACAATTAATACCTGAGCGTTAAAATGATTTCCGTTCGTCTCGAATGAGCCACCGCAATTGGTGAGTGTCGGGTCCAAATAATATTTTCCGGTCGGCAAATCAACCATGACTATTGCGTGGTTAAAAACAACAGGGGAGGGGATTCGTTTGAGCGCTTCATTACCGACATAGGTATTGAGCAATACTGGCAGGGCTTTAATGCCATTATCGGTTAAGATTTTGCATAATAAAAGCGATTTATCTTTGCAATCACCAAACCGTTGTGTAAAGATTTTTGAGGGTTCTGTTGGCTTGTGTGAGTTGATTCCAATTTCAATGCCGAAATACCTGATTTCATCCTGAACAAAATGTAATGCCGCATCAATATATTTTATTGTGTTTGGATTGTCCTTTTTCAGGTCACTGATTTTTTGTTGAAGAGCCGGATTTGTCACCGATGGAATAACAAATAACTTAGAAGCCCATGATGCAACTTCATTCCATGATTGAAATTCACTCAGTTGAATCCAAGGATATGGAAAATACCAATCGGGAAGATATGGTTCTGTCTCTATTGCCTCCACGTTTTTATCTGTCCAAATGTATTCTGTAGAAGCAGGAGAATTTCGAATTTCAGGAGAAGCATTTTTACCGTGAAAGGCTGTGTTAATAGTTCTTCCTTTTGGTACAACCATTCTGTAGAATATTTTATCAACCGGGACATCAGTTTGCCACCGGAATGAACCAAGGAATTTACCGCCGAAGATAGGATTTTCTCCTACGTATGTGTAGGCGTAATCAATAACATCACCGACTCGGACATCTTCGAACATAAGTATTGCGGATAGACTACCGTCATACAGTTTGTATTCAAGACTCTGCTCACGTTGAATGACATTAAATTTTTGATGTTTTAGTAAATCGATAACTTCATTCCCTCTGATTAATCGTACATAATGTATTTTTAATTTTTGATACGAGGGGATAAATGTTATTTCAAGATTGGATTCATCCTGAAGTGCAGTAGAATTTAATATCTGCCGCGCATAATGTTGGAAAGAAGATTGAGTTGCAAGATCATACTGTTCATCCACTAACAATTGCTGAAGACCGGTCTCATTCTTCTTTGATGCATCAGATGAGGGTACGACTGTCTGTTTCGTTACCCATGATGGAACCGGTTCGATACTTAATCCCTGTTGCCCCAAGAGACTAATATTGTAGAGAAAGAACAGGAAAGTGATTGTTGTTATTGTTTTCATCAATCGTCCCTTAGGTTACTGCCTGATAATAAGTTCTCTAAAAACTTATTGTAGTAATGGTTATTGTGTGTTAAATCCTCAAGGTATTTATACCTGCGAAATACCTTTTTTGATATTATTTCATATAATGTACGTTATGCTTTCGGCATAATCAAATCGAAGACATTGTTAATCCCAACTGATTCAACAGAGAAGAACGGTTCACCGTATTGCACCCCGATTTTAGAGCCATAGTATTTCATTCGTGTATCAAGAAAATCGAAGAAGGATTTTTGGCTGAGGATGGTTTCAGGCTCATTTGAAGTTGGATCATAAAATTGGGATTTGTGCGCCTTAATAGCGGCTACGCGGGTGTCGTTTTCAGCGGTAATATCAACGATGAATGATGGCTCAAACTCATATTTCTGCATGAAATGATAATAGTTATGAGGTCGCCACGGGTGTTGCTTTTTGCCGTTCAAGGTTGTTTCAATCTTTGCAAGTCCTGAGTAAAACCATGCTTCGCGGCAAAGATAGTGTGCATGCACATGATCCGGGTGTCGTTCGTGCCAATGCGGGATGAATAATAATTTCGGGCGATACTTTCTATATATCTGAATTACTTTTAAGCGGTTTTTCTCATTCACCTCAAATTTACCGTCGGCTAATTTCAAATTTTCGCGGACAGAAACACCGAGGATGTTCGCCGCTTCTTCCGCCTCTTTTGCTCTTATGCGCGCAGTACCGCGTGTTCCTGTTTCGCCTTCGGTTAAGTCAATCAATCCGACTTTATATCCTTGTTTTACACATTTGGCTACAGTTCCTCCACAAGCAAGTTCTACATCATCGGGGTGCGCGCCTATTGCTAAAATATCTAATTCCATATCAAGTAAAAATTCAAAAGTAAAAAGTAAAAATGGTTAGAAGTTATTTGTTAAATGTTATCCGTCTATGTTCAAGCGTAAACCAATCTACCCTTTGGCTCGGGAATTTCACGACCTAGTTCATTTGCAGTCTCAATCCATTCTTGCATAACTACTTCAACATTCGAGAGGGCTTCTTGATATGTTGCTCCATCTGCCATACAGCCCGGTAGCTCAGGGATTTCAGCGATGAATCCGTTATCCTCATCACTCCAATAAATTATTACTTCGTATCGAATCATTGAATCTTTGTCACACCACGTGGCATCTGTTTAGAAAGTTTATTTTTAATTGCAGGCACAAGCTGTTTGATTATTGGATAGCTATTACTTTTTGCATTAAGTAGAAATACTGTTAATGTATATTTTGAAAGACTTTGCTGATATTCGATATTTTTATCAAAAGTTAACATAAGATCGAATTCGTTTTCTACAAGGAGTTTTAATAGTTCTCCGTTTTTCTTACCGTTCCATCCCAAGTCCCGGACAGTATACAGAACATGCTCAGGGAAATCTTTCTTTAACCGTTTCGGTAAATTTTCGTCAAGCAAAATTTTCATCGCGAATTAAAGATGCTTGTTGAGTAATAAGAGATTCCGCGAGTTCCAATAAACTGACTGCCTGTTCACGTGAGACAGTAGGAAAATCATCTAAAAATTCATCAAGGGTTATTCCTTCTTCCAGATGAAAAAATAGAGTATCTATTGGTACACGAGTTCCACGAAAAACCGGAGTACCGCCTAATATTTCAGGGTCTATCGAAATGACATCAAACTTTGTATCAATCATATATTCATCCTTTAATAAATGAAATGTAGATAATTTCATTAAAGTATCAAATCTTTTAACAAGCCTGCTAAAAATTTAAGTAATGTGCTATTGTAGTTCTTCCTCTACTTCCTCGCATAATCCCCGCCATACACGCCTTCAATCATTTGATGATTTGTAGGCAAAACATCAGGCGATGGGTCAGGAATATCGTGCATCACGGATTTAAGATGACGCAAGTATGTGACAATTGC
>ORJL010004573.1_pt1 | contig 11915 bp, 7 predicted proteins | sample 1779941 | NCBI WGS metagenome assembly ORJL01 (sample SAMEA104232317, study PRJEB22302) | groundwater metagenome | biome: forest; feature: aquifer; material: groundwater | place: USA | collected 2011-08-07 | depth 5.8 m
CTCTGCCGGGCGCAGGCGCGGCTCGAGCTGGGGGAGTTCGCCGGCGCGGACGCCGACCTGCGCGCGGCGAAGGAGCGGAAGGGGGTGGCGTCGGCGGGGTATCGCTACTGGAGGGCGGTCCTCTTTGATCGCCAGGGGAAGACGGACGAGGCGATCGCGGAGGTCGACGTCGGGCTGACGGAGGCGTCGGACTGGGGCGACCTGCACGCGGCGAGGGGGACGTATCTCTGGAAGAAGGGGGACCTGGTCGGCGCGGAGGGGGCGTTCGCGCGGGCGCTCGACCTCGACCCGTTCGACGGGCAGGTGCACGCGCTGCGCGGGGGCGTCCTCTCGCAGGCGGGGAAGGTGAAGGAGGCGCTGGCGGAGTACGAGGAGGATGTCCAGCTCGAGCCGGACCGCGCGGAGGCGCAGATGGGGCGCGGGAGCTGCCTGGAGAAGCTGGGGCGGGCGGACGACGCGCTCGCGGCGTACGACAAGGCGGTGGCGCTTGCGCCTGAGGATGCGAACGCGCACTCGTATCGGGCGAATCTGCTCTATCACCTGGGGCGGTTCGAAGAGGCGGCGAAGGCATACGAGCGGGTGCTCTCGAAGCGGCCGGACGACAACGACGTGCGGCTGATCCACGCGAAGTGCCTGTACGAGGCCTCGAAGCTCGACGAGGCGCTTGGGGAGATCGAGGTGGTGCTGACGAAGGAGCCTGGGAAGAAGAACGCGGTGCGTTTGCGGGGGATGTGCTTCTACTTCATGGAGCGGTGGGCGGAGGCGGAGCGGGACCTTGGGGCGACGATCACGCCGGACGAGAAGGACGCGACGGCGTGGTTCATGCTGGGGGCCTCTGCGTTCCGCGTAGGGGATCGCGCGTCGATCGAGGCGTTCCGCAAGGCGGAGGAGCTGTATCCCGCGGGCCCCGACCGCGACCGCGCGCGCGCTGCGCGCGAGGAGGCGGAGCGGAAGCTGGGGGGGTAGGGCAGACGGCCGAGCGCGCGAGTCGTCCGGAGCGAGCGGGGGCTGTGCTCGGTCAGCAGCCATCGGAAGCACGAGCGGACGACTACGTTGAACCATCTGCGGGGCACGCGGTTCCTTTCTGCATGGCCATCGAAATCCAACCGGTCCATCCAGACCTGCGCTGGTTCGACGACCGGTGCATCATTTGCCCAGAGCGGGGGAAGCTGACGAAAGAGCACATCATCCGACAGAGTCTCGGCGGTCGCCTCTGGATGAAGTTCCTCTGTGCGAAGTGCAACAACGAGCGCTTCCAGCCGGAAGAACAGCGGGACAGGGCGTGGGCCTTGGAGTGCCGACTTGCCGTCGAACACCTTCGGGTCCGGTCCCCGCTCCCCGAGGATCCCCTACCAGATTGGCCGCGACTGAATCTCGCGGAAGTCGCTGCGGCCGAGGTCCCCTCCCGTCTGATCCTCCTCATGGCCTATGAGTTCGCCGCATGCGTAGCAGGTCAGAGGATCTACGAGTCGTCCTGGGATCCTGTTCGCGCCCGCCTCATGGACTCGACCCAACGCAGTTTCCTGGAAGTCGAGAGATGGATCACCCGCAAGTACCAGTGGACGCACGGCCTCTGGGTACGCGAAACGGTACCGCGGGTCACTGTTGAGGTGCGGCTCTTCCGATTCATGAAGTACTTGGTGCGCTTCGACGTCTCGGACAGCCGATTCGCCCTACGCGCCTACACCTCGGACCTGGCGACAGGTCGCGAGGACTTTGGCGACTGCGTTGAAACTCCGCCAACACCAGACTCGTCGGAGTAACCGGTATGGATGCTCAGGAGAGAACGTCGACGAGCACCGCGACGACGCGCAGTTCATCGTCGCGGACATCCCTGAGGATGATTGGAGCGAACGCGGAATTCTCGGCAACGAGTCGAACCTCGGTGTGCCGCCAGCTCCCAGTGCCGTCCCCCTCCTTGTCGCTCTGGTACCGCTTCACCGTGTAGCTGCCGCCCGTCTCAGGGTCAGCGATGTCCCGATGCTGCACGAGCACGATTCGCCCATTCCGACTGCCTTCGACCGGCCCCTTGAAGAGGCACCAAGCGCCAGTCGGGATCCGAGGGACCATCGACTCGCCGATGACCTTGGCGACGAACATGCCCGGACCGAGCTTGCGCTGGGTGTTCGGTTGAGCCCAATCCTCCGAATCGACGGCTTGCGAGTTGTCCAGCGACCCCGCCGCGACCCTGAGCTCCATGATCGGAACGCAAGTCCGGTACATCTCCTCCTTGCTCGGAGAGACCCGGCGGAACGGCTCCGTCCCACCGAGACCTGCGGCTCTACCCCCCGCGACGTCTGCGCTCGCGGCATCGAAGGCATGGGCGGCCGCTAGTCCCTGGAGCGTCATGTTGTCCTTGATCGCGTCATCGGGAACGAGCAGGTACTTCCACGGCTTGCCCCCGTAGTCGTTCGCGTGCTTCGTTGCCGCATTGCACCATGACGCGGCGGCCTTCGCCTTGGCCAGAACTTCGGGGTCCTTCATCGCGTCCGCGGCCTTGGTCTCGCAGAGGAGCTTTGTCTCCGTGGTCTCCACCACGAAGTCTGGCTCGTAGGAGGAATCGCCCGAGTGGTAGATCTGGATGTCGCCCTTGGCCGGCCTGAGCCACTTCAGGACCGCCGCGTCGTTCTCGAGGATCACGGCGAACCGCCGCTCGGGGTCTGAGTCGAACTTCACCTTCGGGTAGAGGCCCTTCCTAAAGCCCGTGAACATCATCCGCCGGATGTCGTGCTTGTTGGAAACCGGGGCGCGGAAGTCTCGAGGCGCCTCTCCGACGACGGCAGTGTAGTTGTTGGGTCGGAGCGTGGTGAACCCCCTGCTGATGTTGTCCTCGTAAGCCGGCTCCTTGTCCACGAAGTGGGCCTGCATCTGTGCGTGGATCAGGCTCACGAGCTTCTGCTGGTGACACTGGAGGACGTTCAATACCTCTTCCTCGTTCTTGAGAGACGTGCGCAGGTGCGCCACGACTTGCCCCGCGAGCTTGTAGAGGAGCGCGGCGTGCTCGTCGTAGCAAATGTCGTTGTAGTCCACGAGGCCGCGGACGAGGTAGTTCTCCGGCCGCGCCTCCTCGACGATGCCCGTCCCGCTTGAGAGGCGGTATTGCTGCTGTCGGTGAATCTCTTGGATGAGGATCTGGTTCTCAACAGGCCGGAGCCGCTCGTTGGAGAGGTCCAGGTTGAACTCTTCGTATGCACGAGCGGTCACCCCCACGGGCACGGTCGTAATGTGCGGGATGTCGATCGACAACTCGTTACGCAGGGCAATCGTCTGTGCCACGACGTTGGCCAGGTCCACCTGCTCAGTGACGCCTTCGAGAAGCCCCTGCGCAGGCGTGACGAGGGTCCTGACCCGGTCGACAATCCGCTTCTGGATTTCCGGCGTGGACAAGTCCGCCGAACGCGGCAGGTGCTCGAACTCGCGAATCACGTCCAGCGTCACCCTCGCCGCCTCCTGCTCCTTCGGCGATTCGAAGAGCGACCGCTGCGTGCCGCCGGGGTCCGTCTCGGTGGCCCCAGCGATGCGGGTGACGATCTCCGGCTCCACGACCACGACCTTGGAGCGCTCGTCCGTCACGTAGACGACCTTCATACCGCCGCGGATGATGGAGTCCGGGGAGTTCGCGTAGTCCACGATCTCCTGGAACCGATCGTGCGACACGATCGTGAGGCGATCCACCGCGCCGACGCCCGTTCTCCGTCCGTAGGGGAGCCGCAGTCCCCGCCCGATGGACTGCTCCACCAGTATCCGCGAGCTCGCGGTGCGAAGCGGGACGATCGTGTAGAGATTCGTGACGTCCCACCCCTCCTTGAGCATGTTCACGTGGACGACGATCTCCGTCGGGTTGTCCGGCTTCTCCACGTGGATGAGTTGCTCGATCGTCTCGTCCTTCTCGTCGCCCTTGAGGTTGGAGTGGACCGTGATGACCTTCCCCTTGTAGTGCCCCCCGAAGAAGGCCACGTCTTCGATGGTCTTCACGAGCGCGTCGGCGTGCCCCGTGTCCCTCGCGATCACGAGCATAAACGGCTTCACCCGTTCCTTGCCGTTGTTCCCCGCGTAGACGTCCAGATCGAGCTTGGTCTGTTCGTGAATGAGCACGCCGTCCTCGAGCTTGAGCCGCTCCAGCCCTGCCTCGTCATAGTTGCGGGGGTCGAAGTTCTCTCGCGTGGCGACGGCCGGCTCCTTCACGAACCCGTCCGCCATCGCGTTTGACAGAGGGTAGGCGTAGATGACGTTCTGGAAGTTCTGGACTCCTCCCGCGCGCTCGATGTGTGGCGTCGCCGTGAGCTCCAGCCCGAGGACGGGCGCCAGCTCGCCGATCGCCTTCATCCCCGCGGATGCGCGATACCGGTGCGACTCGTCCATGATGAGCACGAGGTCATCGAGCTTCGAGAGGTACTCGAAGTAGCTCTCCCCGATGTACTCGTGGAGCCGCCGGAACCGGGGGATGCTGGTCTTCGTCGTCCCCTTCGGGGTTTCGGTGCTCGTGATCTTCGAGATGTTGAAGATGTTCACGTGCACGGCGTGCTCGGACTCGAAGCCCGGCAACTCTCCGACCTTCCGGACGCCGCATCCGCCCTCGTAGTTGTCGCCGGTGACGATCAGGGGCGGGTTCACCGCGAATTCCGCGATGCCCTGGAACACGTACTTCGGCGTGTTCGGCGTGAAGTCCGCGATGAGCTTGTCGTAGATCGTGAGGTTCGGGGCGAGCACGAAGAAGTGGCGGATCCCCTCCGCCCGGAACAGATACGTGATGAACGCCCCCATGAGCCGGGTCTTGCCGACACCCGTCGCGAGCGCGAAGCAGAGCGAGGGAAACTCGCGCTCGAACTCCAGAACGGTCGGGAACTGGGCCTGGATGGACTTGAGCGCCTGGGCGAGGTCGGCCTTCTTCTCGAGGGAAATGACGTCGCACACCCGCGCCAGGATCTCGAGCGACGCGCGCTGCGGCGCTCGAAGGCTCAGGCGATTCGCGATGATGTTGACGACCGGGTTCATTCCGTCCCTCCGTGCTTCGGTGGACCGCCGAGCGCCCGGACCTCGCGTCGCAACTCGGCCCGCAACTCCGCTTCACTCGGAACGTGCAGCTTGTAGCGGCTGGCGAAGATGGTCTTCCGCTGTTCCGCCCCCAACGTGTACCTCACCACCGCGTCGTTCTTGTCCGCGCAGAGGATCAACCCGAGCGTTGGATTGTCGCCCTTCGTCCGCCGCTCCAGGTCGTAGTAGTTCACGTACAACTGGAGCTGCCCCAGGTCCTGGTGCGTGAGCTTCCCCGTCTTGAGGTCGATGATCACGTAGCACTTCAGGACGGCGTGATAGAAGACCAGGTCGATGTAGAAGTGGTCGCCGTCCAGCGTGAGCCGCTCTTGCCGGGCCACGAAGGCGAAGCCCTTGCCCAGCTCCAGCAGGAAGGTCTGCAGGTTGTCGATCAGCGCCTGCTCGAGCTTGGTCTCCACCAACTTGGGAGATTCGGGCAACCCGAGAAACTCCATGACCGTCGGGTCCTTGAAGACATCGGCGGGGCGGTGAACTTCGTGCCCCTTCGTGGCCAGCCTCATCACCCCCTTCTTGTCCCGGCTCAGGGCCAGCCGCTCGTAGAGAAGGCTGTTGATCTGCCGCTCCAGCTCGCGCGCGGACCAGTTGTTCTTGAGGGCTTCGATCTCGTAGAAGGCGCGGGCCTCGGCCCCATCGACGCGGAGCAAAGTACGGTAGTGCGTCCAGGAGAGGTTGGGATGAAGTCGGCCCGGCTTCCACGATTTCGCACTCCCTGCGTGCGGATTCTCTGGCTGGAGGATCCGTCCGTCAGAATTCCGACGCAGTGCGTCGGAATTTCCACGCACCGCGTGGAGAATCGCTCCTCCCCTGGAATTCCGACGCACCGCGTCGGAAATCAGGGCCGGATACTCCAGGTAGAGACGACGGAACAACTCCAGGTTGTCGACCGAGTATCCACTGCCGAATTCCGCCTTGAGCAGCCTGGAGAGATCCAGGAGCGCCTGTTGTCCGTACTCTGCCCTCTTGCTGCCCCGCTGCTGGTCTTCGATGATCTCGCGGCCGATCAGCCAGTTCGACACGACCTGGGTCGTGTTGACCGACCGAGCGACGGTGGCCCGAGCCGATTCGAGGATCTCGCGGACGCGCTTGTACAAGAGGGAGGGAGGCGTAGGCTTCATCGTGCGGGTCCTCCCTCCTGGTCGACGACGTCGAAGAGCGTGGCCTGCGTGCGCCGCTCGGCCTTGGAGCGAGGCTTCGAATGGACGGCCTCGGCGGCCTTCTCCGCCGGCTTGGGCGGCAGGGCCTTGATCTCCAGGCTGTAGTCGTCCTTGCCCCATTCGCAGCGGTTCAGCACGGCCTTGGGGATCTTCTTGATGGTGAGGTTGGGGAAGCCGTCGAGGTTCTTCACGCGGAAGGCCCCGCACATGACGAGGAGGCTTCGGGCTGGCCCCACCTCGTCGGAGAGCCTCTGGACCTGCTCGCGGGTGAGCGTCTGTGTGGTGATGTAGATGTAGTCGTTCTCGGTCGAGCGACCATGCTGCCAGTAGACCTCCTCGCTGGGGCCGTAGGCGAACCCCTCCAGCTTGCACATGGCCTCCGCGAGCATCGCGGGGTTGAACTTTCGGTTGATCACCCAGTTCCCGAACTGGTCCTTCTCCAACAGCGACGGCGCGAGACGGTAGTAGCGGAATCCCCCGCCGCCCTTCCAGCCCGCAGCCTCGGTGATGCCGCCTGGGTCTTGCCCGTCGATCACCTTCCTGAGCCGCGGGACGATGTGCGTGTGGCAGTGTTCGCCTAGCTCGACCATGATCCACCGCCGACCCATCTTGTGAGCGACCGCGCCGGTCGTGCCGCAGCCGGCAAACGAATCGAGAACGAGGTCACCGGGGTTGGTTGCGATGTGAAGTACGCGATGCACGAGTCTCTCTGGTTTCGGTGTGGAGAAGATGTCGTCTCGGCCGAAAATGCGCGTTATCTCCAGCTTCGCTTCGCGGTTGTTGCCTACATCCTCGTGCAGCCAGATCGTCGTGGGCACGAGGTCCCCAAGTTCGGAGCGGAACCTCTTCCGAAACGGGAACGTGCTGCCCGATTTTCCCCACCAGATTCGCTTGTCGGCCTCGAGTTCCTCAAACGTCTCTCGGGAGATGCTCCACCAGCGGTTCTGCCGCGGGGCGAACGGTCCCCCCTTCGGCCCGATGACTTCGTACTTCCCGTCGGCATACGGCTTCGCGGCGGTCAGGTCCGAGCGACGCCAGTCGCCCCGCGAGTCGTTGTCCGGGTTCCAAAAGTCCGCGTCGCTCGCTTCCGTCCGGCCCATCTTGTTCCGCTTCCACTTGGCGAGATCCCGCGCGTACACGAGCACGAAGTCGTGGTCCGCCGAGAAGTGTTGTGCCGAATTGTTGCGCGCATGCAACTTCTGCCAGACGACGGTGGCGACGAAGTGGCCTCGGCCAAACACTTCGTCCATCAGGACCTTGAGGTAATGGCCCTCGTTGTCATCGACATTCACCCAGATGGACCCATCCTCCGCCAGCAGCCGCCGTAGGATCTCCAGCCGGTCGCGCATGAGCGAGAGCCAGAGGGAGTGCTCCACGCCATCGTCGTAGTGCGTGAAGGCTGACCCCGTGTTGTAGGGTGGGTCGATGTAGATGCACTTGATCTTGCCGGCGAACTCCTGCTCCAGCGCCTTGAGCGCGAGGAGGTTGTCGCCGAAGATCAGTCGATTGTCGAAGGAGTCCTTCTCCCCGACGCGGAAGGGCGCGTGGTACGACTTCGCCGGGTCCTCGACGAGGACGCGCGGCTCCAGCCTCGGCCGGTCCTCCTTGCCGATCCACGTGAGCTCCAGTTTCGTCCCGCCGTTGCTCACTTGACCACCTCCCAGTGCCCGCCCTTGTCGGGGCCGATGCGGCGGAGCAGCCCCCTTTCCTTCAAGAGGCCGATCTGTTTCTCTACGGCTCGGGAAGTCAGCTTCAACCGTTTGGCCATTTCCCGTGCTGAAATGTCCGGGTCTTCTCCGATCCATCGGAGGATCTTCTCCGAACTTTTCTCCGAACCTTTCTCCGAACCTCTCTCCCTAGTGTTTTCCCCAATTCCGTCCCTGGCCTTCTCCGAACCGAGCTCGGGAACGATCGGGGCCTTGAACGTCACGATGACGAATCCCTGCCTTTCCTCGAACACCGGCGCGGCGACCCCGTGCTTGCGGCAGAGATCGATGACGCGATTCGTCCCCCTCCCCCAGGCCTCGATCGCGCCCGTGCGGTGAAAGGTCTCGGCAACCAGCGGGTTTCGAAGTTTGGACAGATGCTGGCCGGAGAGCTGCTCCAGGGTCACGCCGGAGGGCAGGCGGCCGTAGCTGCGGATCTCAATCCGGTCGTCGAACACCACGATGGCGACATGCCCGCCGTAGTCCGAATAGTCCCTGTGCATCACCGCGTTGATGAGGATCTCCCGGCTCGTGTCGGACGGGATCCGGCCTTGCTCGATCGCCAGTTCGCGGGTCCGGAGGATTTCCTTGCGATCCAGGTCCTTGAGTCGCAGCCCCTCCGCCGGCTGGTTCTCCCATCGGCGCTTGGCGTGCCCGCGTTCGAGGAGCAGCTTCTCGTACTTCTCCTGCGGCATCTTGCGCGTGATGCTGCCGACCCGAACGTAGGGCCGTCCCTCGAACGTGAAGGGAACGGAGTCCGACGTCCCCTCGACGCGAAGAACGACAATCTCTCGTCCTTTGTCCAGCGGGAGCCGCTCGATCGGGACGCTGACGGGGGGCTCGAAACGGTCGAGCGCCTCGGCGATGTCGCGGAGGGTCTGGTCGGTCACCTGCTGCCCCTCGGGCCGGCCGTCCGGGCGAACCCCGAAGAGCACGATCCCGCCCGAACCGTTCAGAAAGGCGCAGAGTGTCTGCAAGCCCTCGCGCAGCTCGCCGGTAGAGCGCTTGAATTCCAGCGTCGGTCCTTCTCCCGGCTTCAGGAGGCGGGCGAGGTCCACTCCATTGGCGGAGACCTTCGGGATCATGCCACCGTCCAGCGAATCGTGAACACCTCGGACTCCGTCACCTGCTGCGTCAGCTTGCCGGCGATCTCGTCAAGCAGGGCGTCCTTCCGCTCCGCGATTTGGTCCTGTTCGTCAAACAGGTTCTTCCGTTTCGCGTTCCGCTGACGCTCCAGCTCGCCCGCCTGCCGCTGGAGGTCGACCTTGCTCTTCAGGTCCACGGCCAGCCGTGCCTGCCTCTTCGTGTCGCGGATCCGGTCTTCGAAGTCCCGGATCTCCCGCTCGAGGTTTCCCTTCAGGTCCTCGGCCCATTCCTCCAGCTTCTCCATCTCCGCTTCGTAGTAGCGCTGGTTGCGGGCCATCGCCACGCCCAACGCCTCCTGGCGGGCGGCGCCGACCTGGGAGGCGAGCGCGGTGTCGACCTGGCCAGGCACGGTCACAGGCTTGCCCATGGACCCCGGCACGGCCATGAGCTTTTCGCACGTCTCCCGGTCAAGGGTCGGGCCGCCGTCGTCCACCCCGCAGAACACGAGGACATCCTCCGTCTCCAGCGCGGAGACGGACGTCGTCGTCGAAGTTCTCCAGCAGCTTGGCGCGGGCGTCCGTCATCGCTGCCGCGATCTCCACCTCCAGCTCCTTCTGCAACGCGTCGAAGCCGGCGTCGATCTCGGCGGGGGTCCGGCACGTCTGGTAGATGGCGTGGATCCTCTTCTCGAAGTCGATCCCGGACTCCAGGACGCCCAGGACCTCGTCCGATGCACCGAAGACCCCGTCGAACAGCTTCAGCTTCGCATCCAGCAGCTCGAACACACGCTTGTCGGCCTGGTTGGCACGGTTGATGAAGTTGACGACCACCACATCGTGGAGCTGCCCGTAGCGGTGGCAGCGGCCGATCCGTTGCTCAATCCGCTGGGGGTTCCAGGGCAGGTCGTAGTTCACGACGAGGTTGCAGAACTGGAGGTTGATCCCCTCCGCGCCAGACTCTGTGGCGATCATGACACTCGATCGGTCGCGGAATTCCTCGACGAGCGCCGATCGGCTGTCCGCCGTCGGGGAACCCGTCACCTGCTCCTGGCCGGCATGTCGCCCGAGCCACTCCTTGTAGATTCGCTTGGACGCCGGGTCGGAGTTGGTGCCGTTGAACAGCACCACCTGCCCCGCGTATCCGCTCGACTCCAGGAGGTTGATCAGGTACTGCTGGGTGCGACGGGACTCGGTGAAGACCAGGGCCTTCCTCGGCGCCCCCAGCTCGGCCGCCTTCTCGAACCCTTTGCGAAGCGCGATGAGAAGGGCCTCGCCTTTCGCGTTCGTCCGGATGGTCTCGGCGAGGGCGCGAAAGCTGCTGAGGTCCTTGATCTCCTCCGCGACGCTTCCAGTGGGGGGAGGAATCTGGGGTGCCTCTTCATCCTGCTCCCATTCCTCCTCGAATCCGTCCACCGTGTCGGAGACGTCGTCGCCCACGACGTCGGCTACCTGGTGGGCCGGTGTCGTGCCAGCCGCGGTCTGGAGGAGGTTGAGACGCTCGATCATCGTGCCGAGGGTCTGGCCGATCGCGAACGAAGACGACGCCAGGATCTTGCGCAGCACGAGGGAAATGAGTTGGCGCTGGCTGTTCGGCAGCGCGTGGAGGTTCGGCCGCTGCAGGTACGCGGAAACCTGGTTGTAGAGCCGCTGCTCCTCGTCCGTCGGCGTGAAGTCCTGCGTGAGCGACACGCGCCGGGGGAAGCGGATGTACTCGGCGACCTGCCGACGGAGCGTACGATGGCACACGGGACGGATGCGCGCCCGGAGCGGGAAAAATGCCGCCGGCGCATCCGCTCGCTTGCAGAACTGGTCGCGGAAGGAGTCCTCGCTTCCGAAGATCTTGTCATCGATGAAGCTGACCAGGCCGTAGAGCTCCATCAGCGAGTTCTGGAGTGGGGTCGCCGTCAGAAGCACCTTCGGCCTGTTCCCCACCGCATCGCGAAGGGCGCGCGCCGTCTTGTTCGACTTCTTGTAGACGTTCCGAAGCCTGTGGGCCTCGTCGATCACGATGAGGTCCCACGGGACCGACTTGACATCGGCCATCCTCGCGCTGGCGAACTGGTACGAGGCGAGGACAACGCGGCCGTCGACGAGAAAGGGGTTGGCAGCCCCCTGCTTCTTGGCCTGCGTGTACGATTTCGACTCGAGGATAGCCGAGTCGATGTAAAACTTCTCGGCGAGCTCCCGGTTCCACTGCTTGCGGAGGGATGCAGGCACGATGCACAGGATCCGCCGCTTCCGCTCCGCCCAGAGCTGGCTGACGATCAGCCCGGCCTCGATTGTCTTTCCGAGACCCACCTCGTCGGCGAGGATTGCGCCTCGCGACAGGGGCGAGCGAAAGGCGAAGAGGGCCTCCTCCACCTGGTGCGCATTGAGGTCGACGCTCGCGTTCGCGAGGGACTGCGACAGCTTCGCGGCACGGTCGGCCGGGAGCCTCTTCGTCAGCTCAAAGGCGAGGTACTTGGCGTGAAACGGAGTGCTCATGCCGCTGCCGAGGGGCATTTCGCCGGGCATGTAGACGTCTTCGCGGTCGAGGAGGCGTCCGCGAGACTCGCGGACGGGGATTCTACGCCTCTGGGATCGCGTCTGCAACGAAGCGCCGAAGGGCTCCCGCCCCCCTACTTGCCGGCGGACATGGAGGTGATCGTCCTCCCCTTGCGGCGACGACGCTCGCGGGGATGGCATGGGCGCACATCGTGGAGGGGAACCACCGGGAGGCGGCGCGGTGCGCCGACGAGGCGATCGCGCTCGCGCCCGAGATGGGGCTTGCGTACCTCTGCCGGGCGCAGGCGCGGCTCGAGCTGGGGGAGTTCGCCGGCGCGGACGCCGACCTGCGCGCGGCGAAGGAGCGGAAGGGGGTGGCGTCGGCGGGGTATCGCTACTGGAGGGCGGTCCTCTTTGATCGCCAGGGGAAG
>ORJL010307755.1_pt1 | contig 11913 bp, 13 predicted proteins | sample 1779941 | NCBI WGS metagenome assembly ORJL01 (sample SAMEA104232317, study PRJEB22302) | groundwater metagenome | biome: forest; feature: aquifer; material: groundwater | place: USA | collected 2011-08-07 | depth 5.8 m
CCGCTACAGCGGGGCCCCGCCTTATGGCGGTGGCAAAAGATTTAAGAAAAAAATAGAGGGGAAATTTTTAGGGGTTTTGTACTCCGCACCACGGAGTCGCCGCTGGGGAGTTGGGATGGTTTTCAGAAGTCATCATTGGTTGGGTTTTCTTTGAAAAAAGTTCGTATTTTATCCAAGAGGGGCAGGTTTTGGAATAAGTATTAATTAAGTGCCCTATGTTCTTCATGAGTAGGGCTAGATTTGAGCCCGGGGAGTGTCGGGAAAAAGTTAAAGTATGAAAATGATAACCGAACGCGTGTTGGAGAGGATTGTTTTTGGGAGTCGTTGGCTGCAAGCCCCGTTGTATGTGGGTCTCATTCTCGCTGCTATCCTGTATACATACAAGTTTTTTGTAGAGCTTTTCCATCTCTTTGAGTCAGTTACTGAGATTACCGAGTCTGCACTCATGCTTAGCGTGTTGACGCTTATCGACTTCACCATGGTTGCCAATCTATTAGTCATGGTGATCATTGGGGGATACTCGACCTTCGTAAGTAAAATCGACTATGTTGACGAACATCCCGATAAGCCAGAGTGGCTTCAAAAAGTAGATGCCGGTACCTTGAAAGTGAAGTTGGCTGGCGCATTGGTAGGTATCTCGGGAATCCATCTTCTTCAAATCTTTATCAACATGGCGAACAAAAATCCCGATGTCGTCATATGGCAGATCGTTATCCACGTTGTTTTTCTCTTCACTTCCGTCTTCCTTGCGTATTCAGAAAAAATTCTTCATCACAAAAACTCATAGGTTTTCCTTTTAGTAAAGACTCAGAAATCTTTGAACCATTGAGCGAGAGTCAATCGTTGGCCACCGCGCATTCCGCTTCTTTCCACTCGAGCGAATGTCATTTTTTCAGTAAACACAACCAGCCACTTAGAATAACTATTGCGTCAGTATACCTGTTGAAGTCTTTTTTGGAGAGCGCTATAAGCAGGTTTTGCCTTCATATCTTTATCCCATAACAAACTCGTTCCATGAACCAGAGGATACCTATCTGACCGAGTGGTGGAGCCGTACCGATCTGTAATGCCCCATGTGGTATAGGAGGTACAGTTAGGCTCTTCGAGGCAAACGTCCAAAGCCGTAACGTATTGATTAATTTGTTCTAGCTCCTCATCTCCGGTAACATCAATTTCTGATATGCGCGCAGAGAGACCAAGTGCGGCAAGAATCTGCATATGTTTTTTAAGGTGCTTCGCATCAATATAGTCCCCATCGGTATATACGTGCGCCTCAAATCCTATCCCATCTATGGGTACCCCTCTTTGTTTTAGTCGTTTAACTAAATTCAGCAAAGCATCCCAACGTTTTCCATCATTTTCAAGACCATAGTCATTGAGGTAGAGTTTTGCAGTGGGATCCACTTCGTGCGCTGTCTTAAATGCTAGATCAATGTACCCCTCTCCCATGGCCTCAAACCAAATATTTTCCTCTAATCCCGTCTCCCCACCCCTATACATTTTTTCTTTTTGAGAGAATGGCTCATTGACCACATCCCACTCTGCTACTCTTCCTTTAAAATGACTGACAACCCTTTCCACATGCTCACGCATTATTTCTTTCCGGTCTCGAATAGGAGTTTTAGTCATCCAATTGGGACTACTCTTGTCATAAAGTAATGCGTGTCCGTGTACGGTCATGTTATTTTTTAAAGCAGCGCTTACAAGTTGATCTGCTTCCTCAAACGTATAAATATTTGACTGTGGATGAATGAATTGGGGCTTCATGCTAGTTTCTGGCGTAAGCATATGAAACTGGCCCAAAGCAAGCTTCCTGTACTCCTCGTCTATGAAGAGCGGATTAAAAGACACTGCAGTGCCTATTTTTAGCTTTCGCGGATTTGTATCTGCTAAGGCGCGGAGACTTTCTGAATCATTCTGATTTACAATAAGTGAGGCGGCAGGCACTACATCAACACTCCCGTTTCCAATCGCCTGCGCGTATAACCCAGTAAGTGTCCAGCCTGTACTTCCTACAGCACCATCTCCGCCAAACCAAATCGTTCCGCTGTCGAATATTGCATGATCAGGCATACTCCCTAGTATGTGATTATTCCCAATTATAGTGATCTGATCTTTTTTGTGCTCAAGAGAAATCCTCATGTTCGGTGTTGATGCAAACTTATACATTCTCATGTCCATAAAACGGGATGAGTTCCCATCCCAGATATGGACAGTTATGAGATTATTCACAAGCATAATACTTATACTTGGACCTTCATATCGCCATTGATCATACACAATTGGGGGTTGTGCATAGAGTCTCAGTGAAGCCTGCCTATCTCTCTCTGAGAGTACCGCCGTAATTCTGAAATCTCCCTTCACTCTTAAATATTTCCCTGCAACATTTACAGGTGGATTTGACTGCCCCTCCGAACCATCTTGATGAATAAGAATCTGATTAAGCAACTGAAAATGAATTCCTTCATGTATAGGAGAAACACCGGGAACACTCAACCAACCATTATCATAGATAAGATTAGTACTATTATTTTTATACTGCGGCTGGCTATAGATTAAGAGGAAAAAAAAGAATACCCCTAAAAGAAGCATGCCCTTCGAGGCTGATAAGAATCGAAAAAATTTTCTAACACTATGCATCCTAGTGGCGTAATGCCCGTACAATGGCGATAAGAATACACGCCCCGAGTAATGCGACAAGAAAGCTATACAGATTAAATCCCCCCACTCCGCTTTCGCCAATAACACTCATCAACCAACCGCCGATGACTGCTCCGATGATACCGACTATAACATTAAGGACTATGCCCTGCTCAGCATCCGACTTCATAATCAGTGAAGCCACCCAGCCAACCAATGCCCCAAATACAATCCAAAGAATAATTCCCATATATATATGCACATAGTGAATTAATATTCTTACTGCACTATAACTAGGAGACTCCGGCCATGCTTATATTACATCTATATTATTCTATTACGACGATTATACACGGTGAGATGGAGAAATTCATTAAAAGGCTTGGCATTCAAGTATTAAAGCCCATCGGCTCAGTTACATGAAATATATTATTTTCGAATTCTTCAATTGACCATAATATTAAAATTATAATTTTATGATCTAGTAGTACATACCCTTGAATATATTCGTGAATTTGCTACCATAAGAATTAATTTGTCTTATAAAATATGAATATATCTCAAGAAAAAGAGCAAGAATATCAGTACATTAAAGATATTGGGTGTGATAAGGGAATTTCCCTTGAAGAATATAACGCTCGAGAGGGTGATTTGTATGATTATTTGCAGGAGCAAAACATACTCATAAGTACGGAAAGAAAAGAAGGTATCGAAGAGCTTTTACTTCTTATTCAGGAATGCCTTCCTAATTTTGAGTATTCTTTTGAAAATGAAAACCATATCCAGGGCACTATTGGGGATTTGCCGGGAGTGAACATTGATAATGAATGGCACTCTGTATACAAGGGTTATATATGCGGCGAACCCGTTGATAGTACCTGTACGTTCCCTGAGTTTATTCCTGACGTTGTTAATCCAATTCTTTCAAAGAAATTTGGTAAGCAATTTCTTTTTTCTTTTCCAGGATCGAATGACTATGCGTTTATACTAGTTGATGATACTCATGTTGATCGAGCAAAGACGAGTAGGTTTTTTGAAGGCGGCACCTATGAAGATATGGAAAAATGGTACGCATATAAAAAATATGAGTAAATTACCGGGTGAAACTCCAAATGATGGGAGGGGAACTGAGGATGATAACTTGCAGAATCAGGGAGAATTTTCTGATGTAAAGAAAACGAAACATCCAGAACAAAGGACCGAAGTTGTGGGTGAAAAGCCCGATGAAATAAAAAAACAAATTGAAAACACCCGTAAGGTACTCCAGGGAATGGGAGATCGAGAAATAGTTGTTGAGCGAGATATTACAGGTGCTCAAACAAGAGAAGAAAAAATAAAAAGCTATCAAGATCGATATCTTTCAGAATATCTAAAGGGACCAAAGGGTTTTATTGGGAGATTCATTACAGAAAAGTATGCAAATAGTGTAAAGTTTGAAACCCAAGGAATAGAAAATATACCACAAGCTGGGCCCTTTTTGGTAATTTGCAATCATTTTGGTGGAGGAGAAGTTGAAGCGCTTTTCAAAACGTTTAAAGAACACAATATACATTTCGGCTTGGCAAAGAATATCTGGTGGAATGCAAACCCTGTTTTACGTTGGATATTTAAAAAAATGCAGATGATTCCTATCGATGAAAGCCTTGCTAATATTTCTGAAGAACAAAAGGAAGAAGGGCTTCTAAAACAAGGCCCTCAAGGAAAAAAAGTTTTTCGTAAAATCATCGATCGAGAAAAACAAGGCAAAGTTCCTATGAATATGAGTTTTTTTCACCAGGCACTTGCGGTGCTTTCAAAAGGTAATGCGCTTTGCATGTTTCCAGAAGGACTATGGTTTAATCCTGTTGGAATAGGAAAATTAAGTCATGAAAAAGAAGAACTCAAACAAGGCTATCGAAGTATAGAAGTTCTTACACGACAGTATAAAAAACTAACCGGAGAGGAGCTTCCGGTCTTGCCACTCGCATTTAATGCGGATAGAAAGAATGATCAAAGACACCTTCAAATTGGAAAACCATTAGTGCTAGAAAAAAATCAAACTGATTTAAATGGTACTGATTGGTGTATGGCGCATGTTGCCAGTATGCTTCCAGAGGAACAAAGGGGGTATTATACGAATAGTGTTAAAAAAATTCTTTAATTATTAAGTATAAACGTATGTCGTTTTTTTCTTCGCTTTTTAACAAAAAAATGGCAAAAGATCCTGAGGATATAAAAAAAGAAGAAATTGAAAAATATTATTCAATTATTCAAGATGCTGGATATAGTGACCAGATTCCATTTACCGTGTTTCAGGAGAGGGTTGATAGATATATTCAAGAAATAATAGATAAAATGGGTACTAAGATAACAAGCCTTGATATAGATGATGTACTAACTGAAGAACTGTATAATCTTTTAGAGAAACATAAATTAATTATTATTACAGAATGTGATCCAGCTGAATTTTTATATTTCATTAAACAAACGTTTTTACCAGCCTTCGAGTATCACGTTGAAGAATCAGAATGGAACGATGAGGTCGATAAGTGGAAATTTAAAGGAAATGTGATGGGTATTCCCTTTGATGGCAGATACTCTGAACAGGAAATTATAAATACTATAAACCTAGAGATTGAAAAAATATTTAGCAAGAAAATATTCCTAAAAATAATTGGCGCAACATTCCATGCATTTTTAGTAGAATCTAAGCATTATGAAATACTTACAGCTAATAAAGTACTAAAATATTATAACTAATGAATAACGTAAAATTAATCGAAAAAATTCGAGAACTTAATCTATCTGAGTATCGCATTCGCCAAATTCAAAAAGCGGTATATAAGGATGGCGTCATATCTTTTGAACAGGTGACAGTATTACCTAAAAATATACGCGCTCGGCTTGCCCTTGAGTTGCCGATTTTATCATTCACCGTTGATAAAGTTTTTACATCACGCGATAGCAGTACTCTCAAGGCGCTTATTCGACTCCATGACGATAAAATTATAGAAACAGTTCTTATTCAAACCAAACCTGGAATGTGGTCTGCTTGTATTTCGTCGCAGGCAGGATGCGCGATGGCATGTACCTTTTGTGCAACAGGTACAGCCGGTTTTAAGCGAAATCTTACCAGTGAAGAAATTAGCGATCAGGTATTGTTTTGGCGTCAGTATCGAAAGGAACACAAGATACAAGGAACGTTTTCAAATATTGTGTATATGGGTATGGGGGAGCCATTTGCAAATTGGCCCCAAGTTTCCGGGAGTATCAAAGATTTTATTGATCCGGGACTTTTTGGTTTTGGTTCACGCGGAATTTCCGTATCTACTTCAGGGCTTCCGGCTGGTATTCTTAATCTTGCGAAAGAATTTCCTCAAGTAAACCTTGCGCTTTCACTTCATTTTGCAGACGATGAAAAACGTTTACGCTATATGCCGATTCATAAAGTGGCCGATTTGGCGGCACTTAAAAAAGCATTGAAGGAATATTTTTCTTTGACAAACCGCAAGGTATTTATCGAGTACCTCATGTTGAATGGTGTAAATGACACACTCGAAGATGCACGCAAGTTGAGTGACTATTTGTTGTCTATTTCAGGCCCGCACCTTTTACATGTAAATCTTATTCCCTATAACGCGACACCGGCTGCGCTTGGTTCGTCTGCAGCAGCAACCATGCGCGCATTTCGTGCTTGTTTGGAAAAAAATCGCATCCCAGCAACTATTCGTAAAAGCATGGGGCAAGATATTGATGGGGCATGTGGCCAACTTGCAGGTAAGACCGACCAGTAAAGTTCCATGGAAAATTCAACTTATCTAAATGGACAAAAAATTATGTATTCTCTGCGAGTAAGTAGACGAGCAAAACATGTTCGTATTGCAGTGAATTGCGATGGCGCTGTAGTAATAACTCAGCCATTTGGTATAACACTTGAAAGGATTGAAAAAATAATTTCAACGAAGATTAATTGGATTTTAGATAAAATAACTTATTTTAAAAAACATACTGTCCACCGGAAAACTACAGTTCATGAATATGGAAAATATCGAGAACAGGCGTTTTTACTTGTGCAATCTCGCATTCGACATTTCAATGATTTTTATCAATTTACCTTTAATAGGATTTCCATACGAAATCAAAAAACACGATGGGGAAGCTGTTCGCGTAGGGGTAATTTGAATTTCAATTATCGCATTGTTCATCTTTCACCTGAGCTTACAGATTATATTGTCGTACATGAGCTTTGTCACCTGGCCGAATTGAATCACTCAAAGAATTTTTGGAAATTGGTTGAAAAAACAATCCCAAACTATAGTAAGCTAAGATATATGCTCAAACAAAATATATTATAAAAACCATGAAGAATTTTGATGTTATAGTTGTGGGTGGAGGGGCAGCAGGTATGATGGCTGCAGGAAGGGCGGCACAGCGCGGGAAGCACGTTCTTTTGTTAGAAAAAAATACAAACCTAGGAGAAAAATTAAAAATTACCGGAGGTGGACGATGTAATATTACGAATGCAGAATTAAATGAACATTTGTTGTTAAAAAATTATGGAAACGCTGCATCTTTTTTGTATTCACCATTTTCTCAATTTGGCGTACAAAGTACATTTGATTTTTTTCATGCAAAGGGTTTATCTCTTGTTGTTCAAGGTGGTAAACGAGCTTTTCCAAGAACAGAATACGCACCTGATGTGGTACGAGTTTTAGAAAGGTATCTTAATGACACGGGTGTTATAGTAAAAACAGATGCACATGTTTCGAGTATCGCATTAGAAGGTAAAATGATAAAAAGTGTAACTGCAAATAATACCGTATATGAAACAAATGCAGTGATTCTTGCAACCGGAGGCACTTCTCATCCCGAGACCGGATCAACAGGAGATGGCTTTAAATGGTTACGAGAATTGGGACATACGGTTCATATTCCTACTCCAACCATTGTTCCAATGGGTGTGGCGGAAAAACAGATACATACACTTGCGGGTGTATCAGTTCCGGGAGCTAAGATTACATTTTTTCTTAATGAAAAAAAACAATTTTCTCGGAAAGGCGACCTTCTTTTTACTCATTTTGGACTATCTGGGCCCGTTATATTAAATAGCTCTGGTAAGGTAGGGGATTTATTGCATGCAGGCCAGGTAACGGCCGCAATTGATTTTTTCCCTACAAGAAATGAACGTATGGTAGAGGATGAGATTATTGCTCTATTTAATGAAAATAAAAATAAGATATTAAAAAATATAATAAAACATCTTGTTCCCCAGCAACTTTTCGTTTGTATGAACAATGTCGATGGAGAAAAAAAGGTGCATAGTGTAACAAAAGAAGAGCGAAAAATCATGATTAGCACGTTTAAGGCTTTACCGGTTACTATTACAAAACTTATGGGACTCAATAGAGCGGTCGTCGTTGATGGGGGTGTCGATTTAAGTGAAATTCAAAATAAAACTATGCGTTCCGCTCTGATTGATAATCTCTTTATTGTCGGAGATCTCCTTCACATAAACCGTCCATCTGGCGGATATTCATTGCAGTTATGTTGGACAACCGGTTTTGTTGCAGGAAATAGTGTATAGTTTACTACAGACATAATTTGATTTTTTTGACATATGATCAAGCTAAGACTATGATAAGCAAACTATGTTAACACGTGAACAAGAAAAATTAATTCGCTCTCTTGCTACAAAAAAGGGAAGGGACCTTTCAGGTCTTTGTTTGGTTGAGGGTAAAAAAGCAATAGAAACTGCCGGGGAGGCGGTGGTGCTTACGTTTGAACCTGCAGATACAAAACATTTTTCAAAGCTTGTAACAACGCAAACACCCCAAGGCGTGGCTGCACTTGCAAAAATTCCCAAATGGAATGTTTCCGATGTTACTGCAAAAAATGTGATTGTGGTACTTGATGGCGTGCAAGACCCAGGCAATGTCGGGTCTATTTTGAGATTATGCTTAGGCTATGATGCTAGTCTCGTGCTTATTGAATCAGCAGATGTTACAAGCTCAAAAGTAATTCGATCTTCAGCGGGGACACTTTTCCAGGTGCCATGGATGCGTGTGGGGCGAGAAGATGCACTTGAAACACTTACAGCATTTAATCGACCAATGTATCGCTTGGAAAGGGTTCCTGGCGCACACAAATTTGATGCGAAAAAAATTAAGCAGCCATGTTGTATTATTGTTGGGTCTGAGGGAACCGGTATTCAATTGCCAATAATAGGGCAATCACTTGCAATTTCGCATAATGAAAAACTTGAATCGCTCAATGTTGGCCATGCGCTTGCTATCGTTTTGTTTTCGATACATAAGCTATGAAAAACCATGCGGCGCTTATTATACATAATCGTGACAAAATTCTTTTTGTAAAGCGCTCAAGCTTAAAAAAAACTCTTCCAAATATCTGGGCATTTCCTTCAGGAACAATGGAAGAAGGGGAGACTAGTGAGCAAACTGCGATACGGGAAGCAAAGGAAGAGCTTAAGTGTGATATTGTAGTTGAAAAGGTTTTGGCAACAGTTGAATTGCCGGAACTCGAGTCAAGATTGCATTTCGTGTTATGTGAAAGTTTGCAAGACATTACCTATTTTGATCAGACAGAAATCCAAGAACTTGCTTGGATGACATTTGAAGATTTTTTTAGTACCTATCCAGATGGGCAGATTGGGCACGGGTTACAGTATTTACGAAACCATCCGGAAATTTTATCTAATATTTAAAGTTAAAATTTTAAAAAATAATATGAGTTTAAATGGAATGGGGTTTCTTGGATCTATTGGTATTTTTTTTATAGCATCATTATTTATGGTTATCGTGGTTCCATTGTGTGCTCTTATTGGTACCGGAATATGGGCAGGAATTTTTAAGATTTTTTTTCGATCCTATCCTATTTCATTTTTTTCTTTTTTCAGAAAGACATATGTTCCTAATCTTTATTTTGCATTTGTTTTTATTATCACAATATTTTTTTCCTTCATGTTGTTAGCTACCCTTGGATATGGTGACTTAACAATAAACGTAGAGCTCCTATGGATATTCATAATTCTTTGCATAGGTATTCTTTTAAGCCCAACCCTCTATTTTGTTGCGCGATGGGGATATGGTACCATGATTACGAATGGCGTCTTTTCTCGAGATTTTACAAAATCATTGGCGAAATTGCATACGATAAGCTATATTATAGCTTTACCGCTTATCTGGTTATTTTTTAAGCTTCTTATTGAAATAATTACTCCATTTGTAGGTTGGATTATTACAAATATTATTCTTTAAATCATTTTTGAATATGAAGAAAAATTTTTTTGGTGGGTTTATAACCCTTGGTATTATTGGCATATTAAGTTTTTTGTTTACAGATCCATACACACATGCTTCAATTGTGGTAAATACGAATGTTGCATCTCTTAAGGCTAAACAATCATTGGAAAAAAGCCAAGCTTCACTCCATAAATCATTTGAACGGCTTTCAAGTGGTCTACGAATAAATAAGGCTTCAGATGATGCGGCTGGTTTAGGAATTTCAGAATCGAAAGATGCGGATTTTCGAGCAATTAAAAAAGCACTTACTGACGTAAATGATTCAATAGTTCTTATACAAACCGCTGAGGGTGCGGCAGAAGAAGTAGGAAATATTCTTAAGCGCATGAGAGAGCTTGCATTACAGACAAGTAGCGAAACATTGGAAGATGATAAGTATGAGGCACTAAATACAGAATTTGATCAATTAAAAGATGACGCTGATAGAATGACCCTTCGTGAACCACGTATTGATATTAATAAGGAAACCACAGCATTCCAGTCAAAACAAGCATTAAAATCCGCGGCACGTTTTTTGGTGCGATTACAAGATATGAATGACGATATTCAGGCGATTGATATCGAAAATAGTGATCCTGAAGAAAATTCGATAGTACAGCAAATTGATAACTCGTCAACATTATTACAAAAAGCATTTAATGAGGTTGCAAAGACTGCAGATGTTCTTTCTCGCAGTAATGAAAATATAATTAAAAATGCTGAGCGTAAGATTAAAAAGTTAGAACAACAGCGCCGAATAGTAAAACCAAAACCAAAAGCGAAATAATAACTACTAATTTCACGTACGCATATGGCAAAAGGAAATAATAGCCAGCAAAAAGAAAAGAAAAAGCCAAAGAAAGACAAGGAAAAGAAGAAATAGTTAATTAAGATTTTCCATGACTCAAAACCAAGCATTGTCAGTCCTCAAGACTGGCGCTACTGTTTTTTTGACCGGTGAACCCGGCGCAGGAAAAACGCACACCATCAATGAATATGTGCGGTATGCGCGTTTGCATGGAATGCAAGTAGCCGTGACGGCTTCAACCGGAATTGCCGCAACACATATTGGCGGAATGACCGTTCATTCATGGAGTGGTATCGGGATAAAAACTGCTTTAGAAAAAAGAGATCTTAACGCACTGGCAAAAAACAAACACATCAGTGCGCGAGTGAAACAAGCAGATATTTTAGTAATAGAAGAAATATCCATGCTTTCTGCGCAAACACTTTCATTAGTTGATAGTGTTGTTAGGAGTGTTAAACAAAATCCTTTGCCTTTTGGTGGTATGCAAGTGGTGTTTGTAGGTGATTTTTTTCAGCTCCCTCCAATTATTAAACAAGAAGTAGTCTCACAACAGCAGACAGGTAAACAACTAACATTCATGAGTCAATTTACGCCTTCCCATTCCGCACGGTTCTCGTACGATGCCCCGGTGTGGAAAGAGATGCAGCCAAAAGTTTGTTATTTAACAGAACAGCATCGGCAAGATGATCCCGCATATTTATCGGTATTGAGTGCTATTCGAAGTAATGTGCTCAATGATTCACATCTCCAAGAGCTTGAAAAAAGAAAGGTTGTATACAGGGCAGCGCCTTCTAATGCGCCAAAACTTTTTTCACATAACGCAAATGTTGACCAGGTAAATACCGAAGTATTAAGTAAAATTAATGCATCGCCTAAAACATTTCAGATGTCATCTTCGGGTAAAGAAGCATTAGTTTCTTCACTTCAAAAATCTTGCCTTTCCCCTGAAAAACTCTGTGTAAAAGTTGGGGCGTCAGTCATGTTTACAAAAAATAACCAAAAGGAAGGTTTTATTAATGGTACGTTAGGTGTTGTTGAGGCGTTTGATAGTGAAAGTGGATTTCCAATTGTGCGAGCGCGAGATGGCAGATCCATCTGTGCTGAGCCCATGGATTGGATGTTAGAAGAAAACGGGGAAACGTTAGCGAAAATTACCCAAGTACCGCTTCGGTTAGCATGGGCAATTAC
>ORJL011020655.1_pt1 | contig 11913 bp, 8 predicted proteins | sample 1779941 | NCBI WGS metagenome assembly ORJL01 (sample SAMEA104232317, study PRJEB22302) | groundwater metagenome | biome: forest; feature: aquifer; material: groundwater | place: USA | collected 2011-08-07 | depth 5.8 m
AAGGAGAATGCGGATCGACCCCCCTCAGTCCCCCCCTTAGTAAGGGGAGAAGGAAGAGAAGAATGGTCCGCACAGCGGACCCTACGGGACTCGCGGACGGTCGCGGATCAGTCAGCTGGAAGCTGCGATTCGAGTTGCTTCAGCAGCTCGGCGAAACGCAGACCGTCATAGTCTTTCGGGTTTTCTTCGTCTTTCTCCGTGCGTAAGAGTTTCTCCAATTGAACGAGCGTGTCATGAATCGGCGACTGGTTCGCGGAGCTTCCGGACGCCGATCCGCGGGTAGCGGATCCGCCGGTCGCAGTGGACATCCCCTCGGCGCTGAGCGCATGGAGGGCGTAGTCGACCTGCACTGCCGTTCGATAACCCCGGGCGGCGAGGTCGTCGCGCTCTCGAAGCAGGGCGCGGACGATCCGCAGCGCGGCGGCGCGGTCGAACCGGGTCGCGTTCAGCTTCGCGGCGAGTTGATCCGCGATGGCGGCCAGGTCCGACGCCGCGGCGTGGGCCGCGGAGCGGTCGGCGCCGGTGATGCGCAGTTGGGTGTTCAGAAGATCGGCGCTGCGATCGAACATGGGTTTAGCGTCGGGCATGAATCCCTCGACGAGCGGGCGGCACATCGCGTAGGCCGACGTTTCCCATGCGGGTTGACCGAGGCGCGACTTATCGAGCGCCGGACCCTGGCGCCAACTCGGCTGCTTGGCCTCGCGTAAATCGTGATGACACGCGTAGCATTCGAACACGGCGAAATCGACGGCTTCGGCGTTCGCCAACGTGTTGACGAGTAGGTACATGGATTCGCGGAGGAGCACGGCTTGACCCACCGCCCAGACGCGGGCGGCGAACCACGGACCCTCGTCGGCAGAAAGATAGCTGTTGGCGTCTTTCCAGTGTTTGGGCACGCCATTGAGGTCGGAAGAAAGCTCGAACGTCAGCGGCGGATGACCGGCGGCGAGCATGGTGTGCGTGACCTGCTTGGTCTCCGTGCCGAGATGACATTCGAGACATTTCTCGGTTCGGCGGATGAGATCGCGCGTGTCGTAGAACCCCTTGTTGGTCCGATCCTCGACGGACATCTCCGCCCGCCACTTCTTGCTGTAGTGGAGTCCGCCGCCCCAGTCCTGCGATCGCCCGTGACAGGATTCGCAGGAGACTCCGTCGCGAAGCTCGAACCCGGAAACCCCGCGAAGGTCGGGCGGAACGTCGAGGGTGTGGCACGCACGACATTGCGGCGTGTCCTCGGGCTTCGCGCCGGGTCCGTAGAGAATGGCGGTCATTCGAGCGGAGCGGGGATCGTCGGCGAGGGATCGCAAGGCACGAAAGTGAACGCCCTTCTCGCGTGCGTACCACGAATCGTATTCCGTGCCGAGGATGCGGCTGTCGTCGAGCGTAGGGCTCCCCTGATGGCATCCGGTCGTTCCGCCGCAGCGCGAGGCGCTGACCGCGACGCGGTCTTTGTCGATCCCTTCAAATCGCTTGCGATAGGTGTCGCCCCATGATGTGGCGAGGTCGACCGGCGTGGCCGATTGGGCGAAGGTCGCGGTTGTCAGGATGAAGAACCAGGTGACGGCGACGGTTGCTTTCATGTGTCGTCGGGTGGCATGGCCAAGCGAAGCGCCGCCATGCCGGCGGAGAACATGCCGGCGCTCGGCTGCGCCGAGCTTGGGCATGCCACCCCATCCGTCCCCCACCCTCGCAGTAGCGAGGATGGGGCACCCATAGCGTTTCGACGTTTCGACGTTTTGACGTTTTGACGTTGGTGTTCGCATCACTTGGAATCCAGATCGATGATCCCGTCCCATCCGCGGGGCGGTTTTCCGTCGTTGCGAGTCGCTTGGTTCCGAAGGAATTCCGCGGGCGGATCGGCCTGTTCGATCGGATAGAGCATGGTGCGCGCCTCCGTCCACTTTCCTTCCTCGAACAGAGCAAGCCCCTCCGCGTAGGTTCGCCGATTGGCGTCCGTTTGCTGTCGAACGGCGACGTCCTGGGAGACCCGCTCGATGGTGCAGAGCGTGAGCACGTGCTCCATCCCGGCCGGGCGAAATCTCGCGACTCGGCGAGTGAGGATCTCCGGCGAGGTGAGGCGTTTGGCGATTTCCTCGGTGATGAGGATCGGAACTTTCACCTTCTTGGTGATTCCCTCGACGCGCGACGCTTGGTTGGCGACGGCGCCGAGGATGTCGTAAGCGTAAATCTGCTCGGAGCCCAACCGACCGGCGACGACGTCGCCGACGGCGAGCCCGATGCCGCACGTCCACCCGGCCGTTGCTTTCTTCATCGTGTCGACCATGTCCAAGGCGGCCAGGCAGCCGGATTCGACGTGGTTCGGAAGGCTGTCGGGCACGTTCCAGCAGGCGAGGATGGCGTCGCCGATGTAGCGAAGGACGACGCCGTCGCGATCGAAGACGCACTGGGTCATGTCCGTGAGCGTTTGGCGAAGGTCGCCGGCGTATTCGAGGAGGCGCTCCAGGCTCTCCTCGGTCTTCTTCGAGAAACCGCGGATGTCGAAGAACATGATCGTCGCTTCGGCGATCTTGGGCTTCAACTCGTCCGTTCCCTCGGAGTCGAGGATCCTTCGGACCAGACGACCGGAGAAGAAACGGTTTAGGCTGGATTGGTAGCCCTCGACCTTCTGGAGGGACATGGCCCGACCGATCATGTCGGCGACGAGACCGACGAGGCGGGCGGTGTCGCGGAGGAAGGTACGAGCGCCGGACTGGGTGTCGAAACCGAGATATCCGCCGGCGGATTCACTAGCGCCCGCGAGATAGATGACGACGTGGGGTTCATCCGGAATCTTCATGGCGCAGCTGATCGCCCAGTCGACGCCTTCGTGGGCGGTCGCTTGGAGGGACTTCTCGAGTTTGTGACTCCAGCAGAACGTAACCGGTTTCGGCGCTTCCTCGATCGCACCGTTGATGAGCGAGCGACTCAGCGGTTTCTCTGATTCGCGGTCGATGATGGCGTCCTCGGCCAGGATCTTGAATTGGTCGTTGTCGACGGTGAGAACGCGGACCCACTTCGCCCCGGTTTCGAGTCGCAGCAGGCCGCACGCGTACACGTAGAATTCCGCGCGACTCTTGGTGCGAAGGACTTCGGGGAGTTCCATGAGATCGAGGAGGCGGAGTCGATCGCGGCGATCGGTGCCGACGCGCGGTCGAAGTTCGTCCGCGCCGAGCGTGAATTGGTACGACGGCGCCGACTCCGGCTCGGACCTGCTTGGATCGCCTCCGCGCGAGCCGTCCGCGGCCTCGCCGCTGCTGGTCGCGTCGGAGACGGCTTGGAAGACCGTGGACCCGATCACAAAGAAATCGCCCGCTTTCATCTCGAAGCGATTGGCGGGCGATCCGCGGAAGAAGACCGGGTTGCGTGCGTCGGGGAGACGCTCGACGTGCAGTTGGTCGCCGCGAACGGTGAGCACGGCGTGCAGGCGGCTGAGATAGGACTCGCCGGCGACGCTGCAATCCGCTTTGGCCGAAGCGCCCAGCATGAGGTCCTTTCCCTCGGCAAGGTTGAAGATTCCCAGCGTGTGATGACCGGATTTCGCGGTGAGTTTCATGGGACTGTTACTCCACTATCGGCCACCGCTCCACCATTGGGCACGTGGTACGTGTGACAGAGGACGCAACGATCGGACGCGCCGCTCGTGGGAGATGTTCCGGCGGGGGCGTGACACTTCCGGCACACGTCGATGCCGGGCAGCAACACGTCCTTGGTCTCCTTGCTTTCCTTCGCACGCGGATGACATTCGTCGCACTTCATTGTGCGATGACGCTCGTGATTGAAGGAGGCGTGGCCGAACCATCGCGCGGGGATGTTCGGCGCCAAGATCACAGGCAGACCGATCTCGTCGGGAGCGGCGTCGACCTCGTGACACTTCCGACAAAAGAGCTTCGTGTCGAAGAGTTGATCTTCCAGGATGCGTTGCTCGGTTCGCACCCATTCCACCTTCCGACGGTCGATCTCGTCTTCCGCCTTCCGACGCGGACCGCCGAAGGGTGCGTGGCGAGGGTCCGCGGTGTCCGCGGATTCTTCCAATTCCTCGGGATGGGCGTCGACGTGCTGGGTCAGAGCGCCCCACAGGAACGTGCGAATGACGGCGGGCGAATCATGCGGGACGACGCCGGTCCCCTTGAGTCGCTTACGCACGCCGTCGACGGAGAGTTCGTGGCAGTTCTTGCAGTGCAGAGAGTAGCGGATCGGGTCCATGTACGCGGCCTGGAGTTCCGGTTCCAGGGTCGCCTTCGTCACCAGGGCGTCCTCGTGCGTGCGCGGCGCACCGAACGGCCAGGGCGATGCGGAGCGACCGGCGCGATGACAGTGATGACACTCCATCTGGGTGCGGTCGGGGAAGGCGCTCGGATCGAGGTGTTTGGCGTGATTGAGAAGCATTCGCCCCTCGTCCGGGCGGTTTTCCGCGATCACTTCGAATTCGGGATGATCGCCGGCGAAGGAGGTGATCGCCGGAACGAAGGTCGCTCTCGCTTCCGCCGTTGTCGCCGACGCGGGTCGATGCGCGCTGAGATCGGCGTGACAACGGAGGCAGTCTGCATCGGGAACGTCCCGAAGAGCGACCGGACCCTCATGCTCCGCGTGACAGGCGTAGCACGCGAGCGTCGGTTCCTCCGGCTCACGGGGGTCGCCGTGACTCTGGTGCCATGCGTTGGCAGTTCGCGGATCGTGCCCGATCGACCTCCCGTGGCAACGAAGGCAGGCCGCATTCATGGCGTGTGCATTCGTTGCTGATGGAATCAGATCGGCGAGTGTTCGCCAGGAGTCGCTGTGGCAGGCGGCGCAGTTGTTAGCCAAGTGGGCGTGTCCGCGCGACATCGGTCCGCTGGAGAACATCGTCGAATCACGCCGGACGCCGGCGGCGAGCGCCCACGCCGCCGCGAGCAGGGCGCAGCCGACGCTCAGCCACCGCTTCCACGCACGGAAGGGCGGTCGTCGCCTGACGTAGTGCAGCTCGAACTGTTCCCAAAGCGGGTTCACGCCGTCGGTTCCGTTTCGTCAGTAGTACAGCGCCATGATCGCGTGGACCGTCATTAACACCAAGAGCGCGAACGACAGCGGCACATGCACCAGCAACCATGCGTGCAACCATCGGTGCAACCTTGACTGTCGAACCAGGTCGCGGGCGGCGCGACACACGCCCGCGAGGTCATCGAGCGCCGCGTGCAGCGTAGGATCAACCTGGGGCCGAAGGTTGTCGAACGTCAGCGTCGCGGATGTCTCCGTCGAAAGACGCGGCACGGCCCGAGCGCCGTCGCGGAGGAACGGCCAAATGGCGTGGAGATAGAAGTCGCGGATTCGCGCGTCGCCGGGCGCGGGCGTGAGCTTCTTGGCGACGTGCGGCGCTTCTCCGAGAGCGCGTTCGAGGTCGGCGCGTTCGGTCACTGCCTCGGCGATCTCGCCACAGATGGCCGCGACTCGTTCGTACGCTTCGAGGCGTAGGTTCCAGCGCACGCGCTCAAGCTGCTCGTACGTGCGTTCATCACGCACCTGCGCGGCGACGACGCCGGGGAGTCCGTGTTGGAGCATCGCGCCGATCAGGCCGCTGCCGACCACGATAAACAGGATCAACATGAGAACCGTCGTCAGCGGACCGCCGAGCGCGAACGCGGAGTGGAACAGGATCATCGGCAGGGCGAGGGCGCCGAGCCACAAGTGCCCGCGCATCCACCAGGTGACGGAACCGATGCGCAGGAGGAGCATTTTCTTTCGCGCCGAAAGGAACCCGGCGAAACCGATCATGACGAACCCCGCGACGCCGAAACCGAGCCCGATCCACGTGTCGCCGCGCGGACCGTTCGCGGACAACGCCGCGTACGCGATGTACACGGCGGTCGATAGAACGGTCGCAGCCGCCGTCGCGATCGCCCAGTTTCGATGAGTGGCGTCGAGTCTCATCATCGTCTCGAGAAACACGGCTCATGGAGCCGGACCACCGACCGAGCGGCACGGTTTCTGTAGGGTACGCTGTGCGTACCTTTCTTCTCGTCGAAACTCACGAGTCATCGGCCGCATTCCGTTCCCCACCCTCGCTGGGGCGAGGATGGGGAACCCGCGAATTTCCTCCGCCCCGCCGGGGCGGTTTCATTTTCTTCCATCGATCTCCACGGGTTCCGCTCCGTCCGCCCTTCGGCGGACTGCGCTCCACCCGTGGCTACATTCCGCGACCCCTCCGGGGTCAAGAAACGAAACGCCGGAGGTGTCGCGGGCCGATCCAGGGGCGTTCGATTCACAGCGTCGCGCCCGCGACTTGCCCGCCGAAAAACGTTCGCGCGTCGACGCGCTGGGCCGCGTCGTGCGGGCAGGCGTAGACGCAGCTCGGTTCGCCGTCTGTCAACGACGCGCACTGGTCGCAGACGACCGCTTGCTCGGCGGTCTCCATCTCTCCGCCCGCACCCGCGGCGGGCTGTAGTTCGTACATCATGATCGCGTTGTAGGGACACTGCTTGGCACAGATCTGGCACCCGATACACCAATCCTCGATGCGAATCTCGCCGCGATCGCCCTTGTGAATCGATCCGACGGGGCAACCGATCATGCACACGGGGTCGAGACACTGTCGGCAGCTCGCGGGGACGAGGAAGCGCCCGAACTTCGGACCTTCGCGCAGAAGTCGCGTCCGCCCGTCGGAGTGGGTCGTCGCGCACGCCCGGACGCACTCGTCGCAGCGCGTGCAGCGGTCCAGATCGATGAGCATCAACTTCTGACCTTGCAGGAGGCCCATCGAATCGAACCGATCAGAAAGTGTGACCGCCGCGGCGCCGGCTTCCGGCTCGGCCTTCGTGCGTTCTTCGACGACGGCTTCCACCTTGGCACGCAGTTCGGGGAAGGTTCGCCGGAGCTCCTCGAAATCCTCGCGGGCGATCTTAATGAGTTCGACGCGCCCGGAGCGACGCCGTGCCGCTCCTTCGCCGACGGGGTGATCGAGGGCGATGCACGTCGCGCTCCGCGGTAAGTTGCGGACCAGTCCTGTTTCGCCGATGTATTCGCCGCGCGCCCGATACGCGAGCACGCGCTCGCCGCCCGGCCCCTTCTGCGTGACCTTCACCATTCCGATGCGGATGACGTACATGCTGTCCGAGGGGCTGCCCTGTTCGAAGATCGTCTCGCCCGGTTGCTTCTCGATGAGTTCGACGCGCTGAGCGAGTTGTGCGAGGGCGGCGTCGCTCACGTCGGAGAAGATGGGAAGGGATCGCAAATGCGAATCGAGAACGCGGCGACGGTAGGTCGCGTTCATCTGTTCACTGAACGCCTTGTTCTTCTGCAGAAGCTCCAAGATGTTGCGGAGCATCTCGATCATGTAGCAATCCGAGGTCACGCGGACCGTGGCGGATCGGGGGTACCGATTGAGACAGCTCATCTCCCCGAAGAGCTCGCCTTCGTGAAGCGTGGCTACTGGGTTCTCATGGGCGAGGTCGACCGGTCCGTCGATGGGAATGAACCGCTGCGTGTCGCGGGCGGCGATGGTGCTTCCGCCGGCCCAGAGTCCGCCGAGGATCCGGGCGAAGAACCCCGGAGTACTTGGCCGGGCGGCGGACGATCGAACGGCGAGGGAGACGGTCGCTTTCGTCCGGGCGGATTCCCCTTCCGCGGCGAGGCGAAATTTCTCGGCGAGTCCCGGATCGCGGGCCTGCATCTCGTCCGCGCGTCGAAGTTTAGACGCAGGGTCAAGCCGAGCGAGCAGTGGATCGAGGGCGGTCAACTCCCTGCCGGCTGCGTCGGCCGACTGGAGGCGCTCGGCTCGTTTCCGAAGCGAGGCGAGATCCTTCGAGCCTTGAGCGGGCACGACGGCTTGGGGGTCGCTGGTTGTCGCGGCGCTGACGTCGCGGAGGGCGAGCAGATCCTCCGTCTTAAGGATGTAGAACGCCGTCCAGCCTGCGTCGCCCTGGCGACAGACGGTCTCGCCCGCGGAGAGCTTGCGAAGCACGACCGCACCGGGAAGTCGCTCCAGAGCGGCGGCTTTGAGTCCTTCGAAGATGGAAATCTTGAGCAGCGATTCGGGCGCGAGATGTTCGTCGCCGGGACGCGGTTCGAGCTCGGCTTCGCGCAGCAATTTCGCCATGGATCATCCCTGTCCATTTCCCGTCGACAGAATCGGCCCTGTCCCGACAGTGTGGGTGCATTTTAGGCGCTCTGTTTCGGTCGTCCATTGCGCGACCGCCTCGGACGCGATGCCGCATGCGCAAGAAAACGGAGCTGACTCCCCGGTGGGAACCAGCTCCGTTTTTCTTACTGTCGGATGCTTGATCCGGAGATCACGCAGCGGGAGCGGCAGCGGCCGCACCGTCTTCGAACAGATCGAACACGCCGTCGTTGTCGAGGAGATACTCGACCGCGGTGTTGGCGACCGCCGCCTGGAACAACTTACCGAGGCAACCGCCGCCGATGAAGGGCAGGCACACGGTGCCGGCGACCAGGGCCGCGATCTTCAGCTTCATTGACTTACGCATGAGAACTTCTCCCTTTCTAAGGAACCTTACGAAATCCCAAGAACAATACGGCGACCGTGCGCGAATGCACGGCTGGTCGCCGGAAACCAAACTACGGAAGCGCTCGACCCGCGGTGGCGATCGCGCCATCGATGAGCGGACCCACGGTCAGGTCGTAGACGGCTTGTGCCGGAATGGCGCCGATCTGACGGGCGAATCCGATCGAGGCCTGGTTCAGCAGCCCGTTGAGGCTGCAACCGCCAAACCCGAACACCATCGCACCGGTGAGCAACACGCCCACCATCTTCATCCGATGCATCTTGCTACGCATTCTCATCTCCTTCGTGGCTCGTGGTCCGACATTCGCCGATCGAAACGGTGGGTCTGCCGGCGAACACGAACGAACTCGCCGGGGCCCTGCCCGGCACCTGATCCAAAACACAGAAACGTGCGGGCCCAACCCCGCGCTTCAAAGGACGTTCTGCTCGCTAGGAGCGTCGCCATCGTCCCCGCTGACGGACCGCGCCACCGATGCCGGTTCAGCGAAAACGAACCACCGATTGAATTTGCCGAAGGACGCGACGGGCCATCCCGCCGAATCCGCAACAACCGCGCCACCTCGAACCGCTCTGGGTGAATCGCTTTCGACTCAGCCTTCACGGTCCCAACGTCGGCATTATCACGCCGCCCGGTCCGAAGGGCAAGTCGGCGACCAGCACCCGCTCCGCGCCGCAGCGCAGGTCCGTTCGCCTCTGCCCATCGGGCTGTTCGCCATTATCGGGAAGGTTCCCGATTCCGCATGAAGCCTTTTCCGCGTGGGCCGCCTCCCGGCGGTTCTCCACGGGCCTCGCCCGACCGACCTGCCCGTTCACCCGTGCGGACCAGATTCGTCCGGGGAACGGGTCGAAACGCTCTCACAACCGGGGAAGGTTGTCAAGCCGGTCCCCCGAAGTTCCTGCGGAAAAAACGTAGCTGGCGGAGGCGGATGACCGAACGTATACTGCGAGGCCTTCGCATCTGGATTTGGGTACCTCCGGAAAGAGCGGCGCGAAGATCGGCGACGGGCGACGCGAGGCTCCTCGTGTCTAACCTTTTTCTGAAAAACGTCTTACAGAAAAATTCGCCAATGGATTTTTCTCTATTTTCCAGCGCAACCCTAGGGTATTTCGGCGACGTGGGCGAACAGGGACGAGTGGTATGAACACATCCGGTGTCTTTGAACAGATCGGCCGAGCGGGCGGATTTCTCCGCTCACCCCAAACAAATTATTCCGTTCAGCGCGGCGATCCGACGCTCTCGCCCAACCTCTGCCAGCGCCTAGGCCTTCGCGGCGGCGAGACGATCGACGTCGAGTTCAGCGGCGCCGCCAACGGCCGAGCGCCGTCGCTCGATAGCGGAGCGACGATTTCCTCCATCAACGGCCTGTCGCCCGATCAGTACTTGGACACCAAACCGTTCGACGAACTCACGGCCATCGACCCTCTGTCGGCCGTTCGCTTCTCCACGCCGGGCGGACCGCTCACGATGCGGATCATCGACCTGATGACTCCCATCGGGCTCGGCCAACGCGGGCTCATCGTCGCTCCGCCGCGAACCGGCAAGACGATCCTTTTACAGCAAATGGCGGCGGGCGTGGCCGCGAATCATCCTGATGTGTACATGATGGTGCTTCTGATCGACGAGCGCCCGGAGGAAGTGACCGACATGCGCCGCACCGTCCGCGGCGAGGTGGTCTTCAGCAGCAACGATCGCGATCAGGCCAGCCACGTGCGGATCGCCCGCTTGATGACCCAAAAAGCGAAGCGGATGCTCGAGTGCGGTCGGAACGTGTTTATCTTACTCGACTCGCTCACGCGCTTGGGTCGGACGTTCAACGCGCAACTCCGCGGAACGGGGCGAACCATGTCCGGCGGCATCGACGCGGGAGCACTGGTCGAGCCGAAAGGGATCTTCGGCGCCGCGCGGAACGTGGAAAACGGCGGATCGCTCACGATCGTCGCCTCGGCCCTCATCGAAACCGGCAGCCGCATGGACGACGTCATCTTCAACGAGTTCAAGGGCACCGGGAACATGGAGATCGTTCTTTCCAAGCAACTCGCCAACCGACGGATCTGGCCCGCGATCGACCTGGATCAATCCGGAACGCGCAAGGAGGAGAAGCTCCTCGGACCGGCCGCGCTCGCCGTCGCCCACAAGATTCGGCGCTCGATCGCCGGGAAGGACCCGGAGCGAGGGATGGAAATGCTCCTCGAAGCGATGAAGAAATACCCGGACAACGACGCCTTCGTGAAGAGCTTCCCGGAGGCGGCGTTTCGGTAAGGATCGAGTTGCGCGCCGAACCCGGTTGATCCGCCGAGTCCGGATGATCCAATTCCCGCGCCCGCTGGTGTGAGGATGAGCACCCGGGTGTGCGGTTCCGCTCAGCCTGTTACTCCCTCACTGACCAATGTGTGAATTCTGGGTGTTCTTGACTTCGCCGCCCGCAAGAGTCTCATTTTTATCTTGGTGAAGATCGCTGAACAATGGTAAGCTCAACTTCTGTTCGTTTAGACGATCGACTCGTTGTCGGAGGGTTCCATGGCCACGCCTAGAAGAGCTCCCCCGAACTCGCGTGCGCGAATTGTTGGCGTCGTTTCCGCATTTGTTTCGCTGACGCGCGCCCTTCCTTGCCTCGGCCAACCGTGCCTCTGGGAGAATCGGACTCCTCCGCCGGGTCATCGCAGTGAGCATGCCATGGTCTACGACAGCGCCCGGGAGGTCACAGTCCTGTTCGGGGGTGACGACGCACTTCCGGGCTTCGGCTATCAGGGTGACACATGGGAATGGGATGGAACTGCTTGGACACCGCGGAGCAACAGTGGTCCTTTGCGACGAATAGGGCACGCCATGGCCTACGACAGCGCCCGAGAGGTCACGGTCATGTTCGGTGGTCGCTACGACAACGTTGTTGGCTACCTCGGCGACACCTGGGAGTGGGACGGCAACGCTTGGACGCTGCGGAGTAACACCGGTCCTTCGCCACGATTCGAACCCGCGATGGTGTACGACAGTATGCGTGGCGTCACGGTTCTGTTCGGCGGCTACGACAGCGGTGGCCCCCGGGGCGACACTTGGGAATGGAATGGCAACACATGGACGATGTGGAGCAATAGCGGGCCTCCGCCGCGGCGTGTCCATGCAATGGCCTATGACAGTGCTCGGGGGGTCACGGTCCTGTTCGGAGGCCACCAAAGCAGTAGCCTCCTGGGGGATACCTGGGAATGGGACGGGGCCGCTTGGACGCTGCGGAGTAACACCGGTCCTTCGCCACGAGTCGAGCCCGCGATGGTGTACGACAGTATGCGTGGCGTCACAGTTCTGTTCGGCGGCTACGACAGCGGTGGCCCCCAGGGCGACACTTGGGAATGGGATGGCAAAACATGGACGCTGCAGAGCGAGAGCGGACCCTCGCCGCGCTATGGCCACGCAACGGCCTATG
>ORJL010597372.1_pt1 | contig 11912 bp, 8 predicted proteins | sample 1779941 | NCBI WGS metagenome assembly ORJL01 (sample SAMEA104232317, study PRJEB22302) | groundwater metagenome | biome: forest; feature: aquifer; material: groundwater | place: USA | collected 2011-08-07 | depth 5.8 m
ATGTGTTTTCTAAAAGGAAAAAATACTCTTCACTTTTATGAAGAAGGCAGATTTTTATATTTTTAACAATGGGTTGATGACAACGAATACGATGAGCGGCAGCGACCAACGGGCATTTAACTGGAGCCGCATATTTTCTGCCGAGCATTACCATGTGAACGTATTTACCTCTGCTGCTGGCGCCAAAAGATTTATAGCGCTGGGTCTTAAGGTGTACGTTACGGGGGCCACTTACCTAAAAAGTAATATTGGGCTATTCCTTGTTTACCTTTCCCGGGCTGTTAACAGCTGCTTGTTGCAATTTAAAATTAAGTTTACTGATGGAGATGTAGCTTATTCTTCCTCTGACCTGTTAGCAGATGTGATCCCTGCGTTATTTATGAAGTTAAGGAATAAACATTCTAAACTGGTTGTGGGGATGCATCTGGTTGCCCCTAATCCTTTTAAGGGTTTCAATAAGCTGTATACGGCAGGGATAAAGCTGCCTTCCCTATCTAATCTTTATTATTTTATTTTTCAGAGGGCAGTTTTGTTGGTATTAAAGAGGATGGCTTCACTGGTGTTAGTTTCCAATCAGTCAGACCGCATCTTTCTGTTACGGAAAGGGTTTAGCCCTGAGAGAATCCTGGTAACTTACGGGGCATGCGATGCATTGTTTGGCGATAGTGTTTTGAATGCTTCAAAAACATACGATGCCGTATATGTTGGCCGTTTGCACTCGCAGAAAGGGTTCCCTGATTTATTACAAGTTTGGAAAATGGTAGTTGAAAAATTACCGAATGCTAAATTAGAAGTCATCGGAGAAGATATAAACGCACGTGATTTTATGCTTTTTGTTAAAAAAAACAAGCTAGAGCAGAATATTCAATTTCTCGGTTTTCTCGGAGGTGCACAGAAGTATTCTTACATAAAATCATCGAAGGTATTGATTCTTCCCAGTTACTACGAGAGTTTCGGAATCGTTGCCCTTGAGGCTATGGCATGTGCTGTGCCTGTGGTGGCTTACGACCTTCCTGTATTTCGCGAAATTTACACCAAGGGTATGGTTAGAGCCCCCATAGGGGATATAAACTGCATGGCCAGAAATACTATTGAATTGATAAGCGACGATGCCAAGAGAATGGCGCTCAGTAAAGATGCCTGGGAGCTGAGCAGGCAATTTAGCTGGGAAAAGACCGCCTCAGATATATTACGTGTAATTGGAGACTGAATAAATGTGCGGGATTTGCGGTTTTACCGGAAAAAAAGACAGGAAGACCCTAGAGGCGATGAATAAGGTTTTATCGCACCGCGGCCCGGATGATGCGGGTTTTTATGACGATGATATTGTTAGTCTTGGCCACCGCCGCTTGAGCATTATTGATTTAAGCGAACAGGCTAGGCAGCCGATGTGCAATGAGGATTCCAGCGTATGGCTGGTGGTTAATGGAGAGATTTATAATTTTCGTTCCTTAAGAAAAGATTTGGTTTCTTTAGGGCACACCTTCCGCAGCCAAAGCGATTCGGAAACAATCGTGCATGCTTATGAAGAATACGGAGAAGATTTTGTCTTGAAACTTGATGGGATGTTTGCTATTGCCGTATGGGATGCCGAGCAAAAAAAGCTTATCCTTGCCCGCGACCGCATCGGCATCAAGCCGCTCTATTATGCTTTCAGTAATGAGAAATTACTCTTTGCCTCTGAAATTAAGTCCATATTGCAAGATAGTACTTTTAATAAAGAAATTAATCCTGACGGTTTTTTTCAATATCTTGCCTTTCAATGTATCATTACCAGCGAGACAATGTTTAAGGGGATCTATAAACTTGAACCGGGCTCGATGCTAATTTACAGGGATAATGGGTTTAAGAAAAGAAAATATTGGTCATTGGAAGAATCTCTTACTCATGAGACTAAGGAAAAAGATGTGGCAGAAGCATTGCGCAATGCTGTGCAAACTCACCTCGTGAGCGATGTTCCTGTTGGCGTTTTGTTATCCGGAGGCCTTGATTCCAGCGCTATAGTAGCGCTCATGCATGGACAGGGCATAGAAAATATAGAGACATTCACCGTTGGATTCAACCAACCCGATGATGAATTAGTTTTTGCAAGGGCCGTTGCCGAACAGTTTAAAACCAGGCACCACGAGCTTATTGTGGAACCTGCAAGGCTTGCGGAGTTGCTTGAAAAGATTGTCTGGCATATGGATGAGCCGCTTGCTGACGGCGGGGCGATAGCCACGTACCTGGCTGCAGCTAAAGTTAGGGAGTTTGTTAAAGTGGTTTTGGTAGGAGAAGGAGGGGATGAGACATTAGCAGGATACAACTGGTATAGGCTCGCCAATTTTCCTTTAAGTTTATTGCCGCAAAAAGCAAAGAGGAGGCTTTATTTTTATCTTACTACTTTTTATAAAGGTGATTCGCCTAAGCCGTTTGATATATTCTTGAATTTATTTGAAGAAAAAAGAGATTTTCTCGATTCCATGGCAAGCTTCGAGATTAAAAACATCTTACCTAACAGCCTGTTGATGAAAGTGGACAAGATGACTATGGCGCACAGCCTGGAGGCGAGGGTGCCGTTTCTGGACCATAAGTTTGTCTCGGCAGCACTTGGTTTAGCCGGGGATAAGAAGATATCGCTTTTCTCTACCAAGATCTTCTTAAGGAATTATATGCAAAACCGCCTGCCCAAGAGTATCCTGCAAAGAAGAAAACACGGCTTTATAATGCCTATCGGTAAATGGCTGGATAATGAATTATATAGTTTTGCCCATGATACCCTTTGTTCGGGGAACTCTTATCTTACGGGAGTATTGCCGCGCAATAGAATAGAAGGCCTGTTCAATAAAGAAAAAGGGTTAAGGGCTATAGAGAATAAATCTTTGCTCTGGAAGCTCCTGATTTTTGAGATCTGGCAGAGGCAATATTTAGGATGAGTTTTATCAATGGGCAGTTATAAGAATGATTTATTGTTAGTCAATCCTTTTTCATGGACCATAGAAAAAAGGCCTTGTTATCTCCCTTACGGCGTGCTTTACCTGGCCGGATTCTTAAGGCAGAAGGGGCTTAAGGTAGATATCTATGACAGGAATACTGATTATTCCCTGGATATACAAAAGTGCATGGATTATTTTAAAGATAAAAAACCTGCCATTGTCGGCCTTTCTGTCCTTACCGGGCCGGTGATCTCTGATGCCATAAAGATATCCAGGGCCATAAAATCAATGTCTCCCGGCACACGCATCGTCTGGGGTGGGTTGCATCCTACGATATTCTCTCAATGCGTTCTTAAGGATGATAACGTAGATTTTATAATACAGGGTGAAGGGGAGCTCGCCATGCTTGAGTTGTGCCGGGCATTGCTGGATAATAATCCTTATAGCGGCATAAGAAATCTCGGATTTAAAGATAACGGCAGAATAGTTTTGAATCCTATACGGGAAGAACTTTTGGACCTGGATGCCAATGATATGCCGGCCTGGGATTTACTTGATATAAGGCACTATGTAGCCAACAGGTTCTTTGCCAGCAGGGTTTTAACCATGAATACCTCGCGCGGCTGCCCTTTTAAATGCACTTTTTGTTTTAATCAGGGCTTGCCTTACCAAAGATGGCGCGGCCTCAGCGCTGCAAAGATAAAAAAACAGATAGATTATTTATACAAAAGTTACGGGATTAATGGTATCCAGTTCTACGAGGATAGTTTTGATACTGATAAAAAAAGAGTTAGAGAGTTTTGCGGCCTTATGCTTGGTTCGGGGATGAATCAGGGTATAAAATGGAGCCATTTTTCCAACATACCTTATTTTGACCCGGAAGCGGTCTCTTACGAAAAAGAGGCAGGCCTTAGATATATAGAATACGGGGTAGAGTCAGGCTCGCAGCGGATATTAGACTGGGTGAATAAGCGTCAGACTGTAGCCCAGATAAAAGAAGTCTTTGAGGAGTGCCGTAAGATAGGGATTAAGGCTGCAGCTTTATTTATGATCGGTTTTCCAGATGAATCTTACGAAGAGCTGATGATGACTGTAGATTTGGTTGAGGGGGTGCCGGCGCATATACTTATTTGTACTATCTACCGGCCTTATCCAGGCACGCCTCTTTTTGAATACTGCGTAAAAAACAAAAAATTTTCCCCACCGCAGGAGCTAGAGGAGCAAGCTGAATTCTATCGCTTCAGCCATATGCATGAAGGCGAGTTGAATATGAGCAATGTCCCTACAAGGGTGTTGCTTGGCCTGCAAAAGCGCTTCTATGCGAAGTTTGTGATCAGCGAGGCTCTCCTTTGTATTAAAGAGCTTAACTTCGGGCTTTTAATATATTATTTCAAACAGCAGGTTCATCCCGGAGCCATTTTGTATACTTTGAAGTCGCTGCTGACAAGGATTAGGTTGATTAGCAAAGAAAGAGCTGCTCGATGAAGAACGCGCTAGTGATAGGAGGGACTGGTTTTATTGGCAGCCACTTGGCAGAGCAGCTCATAAATAAAGGGTATAAAGTGGCGGTGTTAGTCCGCCATAATTCCAACACCATTTTTCTGCAATCTCTTGGGCTGGAATTGCGTTTAGGAGACTTTTTAGATAAGGATTCTTTAGTGAGGGCGTTAAAGGGGATAGATATTGTTTTTTGCGCGGCAAATATTAAACCGTCCGGGAAAAGCAGGGAAGATTACGAAAAAGAGCTTTTCCGGGTGCATGTTGAAGGAACAAAAAACCTGCTGGCTGCCTGTAAGGCCTGCGGAACCAGGAGGATAATTTATTTTAGCAGTGTTGCGGCAATGGGGTATGAAAAAGGCATCTCTTTATATGATGATTCCTTTAAGGAGAATCCGATAGATGCCTATGGCAGGGCAAAACTTGAGGCAGAAATAATATTGAAAGCGGCCTCGAGCAATAAAGAAGCGGATATTACCATACTAAGGCCGCCGGGGGGATTTGGGGAGAGAGGATTAGGCGCCTTAACTAAGATAATTTTCTTTGTCCAAAAAGGCCTTGTGCCTGTGATAGGCAGGGGCAGTAACAAGCAAAGCATTGCCTATGTCGGAAACATTGTGAACCAGGCAATATTTGCTGCCCAGAACCAGAATTCCATAGGCAGGACTTGCATTACTGGTGACGCCAGGGCTTATAGCGTTAATGAATTAATCAGCGCGGTATGTAAGGCGATGAGCAGGAAGGCCTTGAGAATACATATCCCTCTTTTTTTACTCATGCCCGCATTTTCTTTTTTTAATTTCCTGGGTTGTATTTTTTTGAGAAGGAAAATTATCAACAAAGAAAGTATTATAGCTATTGCTACGCAGCGGGTTTTTGATAGCTCTAAAATTTTTAAGGAGTTAGGTTATAAGCAGGAGTATGATTTAGAGGAGAGCATAAAGCGAACCGTCTCCTGGTATAAGAAAAAAGATGCCTGAGATAGACGCTCTTTTAATCAACCCCATCAGCGCAAGGACGATACCGGCTTTCATCCCGCACGGCCTGTTGTATATCGCATCCTTTGCCATACAAAAAGGATATGATATCAGGATTTACGATAGGAATGTGCAGGGCCTGGGCCTAGAGGATGTGCTTGAGGAATTAAATCCCAGGGTGGTCGGACTGGGGTGTTTGACCGGCACATCCATTGATGATGCTATTTATGTTTCTAAAACCATAAAAAAGAAGTCTCCCGGAATAAAGGTGGTATGGGGCGGTATACATGCCAGCCTGTATCCGGATTCGGTTTTGAGCAAGGATTTTGTTGATTTTGTAGTCGTTGGAGACGGGGAGGCTGCCTTCTGCGGAGTAATTAATAAAATAACAAGAAATAATATTCCCTTAGAGTCCATAGATAACTTAGGATATAAAGATAGCGGGCAGTTAAGGTACAATACAACAGCGTTTACGGACATGGAGAGCCTCTCTCAGCCGGCCTGGCATCTTATAGAAGTGGAGAAATATATCAGGCCTAAATTCTATGCCAAGAGGGTCATTACCATAAATACCTCGCGAGGTTGCCCTTATAAATGCTCCTTTTGTTGTGTTCCGAAAGTGCATCAGGGAAAATGGAGGGGGGTAAGCGCTGATAAAATATTTGAAAACCTCATGTTTCTTAAAGAGCGTTACGGGATAGACGGTTTCCAAGTTGATGATGACGAATTTGATATCGATAAGAGGCGGGTTTTGAAATTATGCCAGCTTCTGGAGTCTAATAAAATGAGCCTTAGGTGGTCGCATTTCTCCAGGATAAACATAGTTAACGAGGATGTCCTGAAAGAAGAGATTAAATGCGGGCTCAGGCTTATCGAGTTTGGAGTAGAGAGCGGTTCGCCGAGGATGCTTGAGTTCCTCAATAAAGGCCAGACCGTAGAGCAGATAATAAAGGTTTATTCCATCTGCAGGAAGTTGCGCCTAAAGACAGGCGCTTTATTTATGGTGGGCCTGCCTACTGAAGAAGCCCGGGACCTTAAAGAAACCGTGAAATTGATTAAACAGCTTAACCCCCATTTGACAATCTGCACTATTTTTAAACCCTATCCGGGTACGGTTTTTTTTGATTATTGTATTGAGAGAGGGCTTTTTCATTATCCGGATAAAATTGAAGACGTGGGAAGTATTTACAGCCAAGACATTAACATAAGCACTATCGCGGATAAGGCAATACGCAGAATCAAGCGCTATTTTGATTTAAATAATATTTATCAGGAGCTTATGAATTGTGTCTTCGCGGGTAATTTTGGATTAATCGTTTATTATATTAGATTTAGATTAGCCAGCGCCCTAAGGCATATGTTAAAAAATTATTTTTTTAGATATTGCAATATGAGTTAAGCATGAATATACTTTTAATTTTTCCTCCATCGACAATTTACGGTAAAGACCCTACTATCCCTGCGGTAGTATTGCCGTTAGGCTTAGCCTATATTGCAGCGTATCTAGAGCAACACCATTATAAGGTTTCGATTCTTGATGCGCGTTCATTATCCAAAGATAGGGTTATTCTATCGTCCGGCAAAGCATTATACGGCCTTACTGATGATGAGTTACGTCTTGAAATAAAAAAGCGCGCTCCAGATATTATAGGTATTTCCTGTATGTACACGGCGTATTCAAGCGATGCGCATAAAGTGGCAAAAATTATCAAGGAGATAAACCGCGATATTGTGGTAGTGATGGGAGGCGCATATGCTTCAACTTTCCCCAATTCGGTGTTAAAGGATAATAATGTAGATGCGATTGTGCATGGTGAAGGCGAAGAGACATTCCTGGAGTTAGTAAAGTATATCGAAAATAAGCAAGAATATGCTGGAGTGAGAGGGATTTCTTTCAGAGATAAACAAGGATTAATTGTTAATAATCCCGGACGCCCTTTCATTGCAGATTTAGATACGATTCCTTTTCCCGCCAGGCATCTATTGGATATGAGTTTATACTTGGATAATAAGCCTGGTTTTTATACAATGCGGGCTCCCTCTGCGACTATGATAACCAGCAGAGGATGCCCAAATGCGTGCATTTACTGCACGATCCAATCTGTGTGGGGTAACCGAAAATGGAGAGGAAGATCTGCGCAGAACGTGGTTAATGAGATAGAAATGCTGCATAAGGAATACGGGATTAAGGAAATATATTGGATGGATGATAGCGCGGGCACATCTAAGCAGAGATTAGCAGAAATCTGTAAGGAAATTTTAAGACGGAAATTAGATATCAAGTGGACTATGCCAAATGGCATTGCCCACTGGTTTCTTGACGAAGAGACGCTTTCGCTCATGAAGAAGGCTGGTTGCTACCGGATAACCTTCGGGATCGAGTCAGGGAATCCCCGGACGAGGGCCTTTTTAGGAAAACCTTTTCCTCTTGAGCAGGCAAAAAGAATGATACGCTTTGCCAATAGTATAGGAATGTGGACTATATCTACTTTTATAATTGGTTTTCCTTTTGAGACGGAAGAAGCAATAATGGATACGATAGACTTCGCCTGTAATTCCGGAATGGATATGGCTGTATTCTATCTTTTATGCCCGCATCCGGGGACCAAGGTTTACGAAATCTTCAAAGAAGAGGGCCTATTAAATTTAGACCAGATTATGGATCCGGTAACCCCGCTTAGTGACAAAGATTTTGAAGAGATAGGGTTGAAATTGACAGGTAGAGGCTTAAGAACCAGGTACTTTACTCCTGAGGAATTGCAGCGTATTTTGAGTCTTGCGTATAAAAGTTTCTTTAAGTCTAGTTTAAAACATTTTTTGAATCCTGCAAAGGTTATTCGAAAGATTAAGAATATAGAAGACTTAAGATATGTATTTAAAATAGGAAGAATAGGCGCACAAATGATTCTTGCAAACGTATTTGAAAAGGCCTTTATGTCTCAGGATATAACCAGATACCGCAAAGATGATTTAGAGTTTAAGCAACTATAGCTATAAATCAAAAGAAACAGATAAAATGACAGATGTAATATTAATTTACCCATCGCCATATAAAAGAGATATCAATACAACAATCAAAACAATAGATAATATTCCTATCGCAATCTGGTATTTGGGTTCTTATTTAAAGTCTAAAGGTATAAGCGTTACATTGATAGATTTTGAAAGTGACCCTAACGCCTTAGAAAAACTAAAGTTTACGGGAAAGCTCCCCTTGCTTATAGGAATTACAATGATGACAGCGCAAATTAATCATGGTTTAGGCATAGCGCGGTTTATAAAGAAAGAAATCGGCAATATACCCATAGTCGTTGGCGGAGTGCATCCGACCTTATATCCAACCGAAACGGTTAAGAGTGAATATATTGATTTTACGATTCAGGGAGAAGGAGAAATTGTATTGTTTGAATTGATTTCGAGAATAAAATGGAATACGCAGGATTACACAAATATCGGTGGCTTATCATATAAAGTTAACGGCCAAGTATTCTTTAATAAAGAAAAGAAATCGTTCGTTGACCATTTTAATTATCCGGATTTAGATTATACGTTATTGGGCAAGAAACGTAATTCCTTAGCCCTGGTAAGTAGCCGTGGCTGCCCGTATGATTGTTCATTCTGCTGTAATAAAGCTATCATGGAGAGAAGGACATTTCAAACATGGAGTTTACAGAAAATTATTCATGAAGTAAAAAGAGCGCTCGATTTAGGTATCACCGATATTTTCTTCTGGGATGACAATTTTTTTCAGAAAAAAGAAAGGCTCATCGGGTTTCTTCAGGAAATTAAGAAATTGGATAAAAAGTTTACCTGGTTTGGCAATTCCAGGGCAGATTATTTTAACGAAAGATATATCAGTATAGAGTTATTATCCGAATTGAATAAAAATGGTTTGACTCGTATGAGCATAGGTGCGGAGTCTGGATCTCAAAGAATGTTAGATTATATGCAAAAGGGGACAAAGGTGGAACATATTTTTAAGGCTGCCGAATATTGCGTAAAGGCTAATATAGAGCCGAGTTTTTCGTTTATGACCGGCCTGCCAAACGAGACAACCGAAGACATATATCTGACAGTAGAATGCATTAAAAAATTATGCCGCATTTTACCCATGCCTAAGATTTTGGGCCCGGCGTTATACCTGCCATTACCGGGAACCAAAATGTTTAACGACTGTGAGCAATACGGTTACCAGGCCCCCAAAACAATTGAAGATTGGGCAAAAATAGATTCCGGATATGGTTTTTCTGCTTACGAAAGGCCGTGGATTAAAAACCAATATCTTGTCAGGATAGTATGGTTTTATTCAATTTTAATTGGAATTTCCTTTGATAAATTAAGGAAGGTGATAAAAAGATATTCAGAGTTATCAGGGTATTCGAAAGCAAAAGAATTAACCCTGACCGTCTTGGCTACTTTTGGCTCTCTATTAGGGAAAATGAGGTATAGATTAAAGTTTTTTAAATTCCCTATCGAAACTAGTATATTTAAGAAATTCAGGGTCATGAATGCGCAATAATTTTGTCCACGAACTAGGAAACGAAATAACTTAATCAAATTTATATATAGAACTAGAATGAAAAAGAATACATTGGTTTTACTTTGGTTTACTGCATTAACCATGGTTATGACCTATCCGTTATTCCTTAAAATAAATAACCATATCGCCGGATTTTCTTCTACTGATGAACCATCCGTTTGGTACTTCTGGTGGTTGAAATATTCTTATATTCATCAGATACCATCTTCTTTTTCTCATCTTGTGGGTGCGCCTTTCGGTAGTGATTTGAGCGTCTTTGAAAGGCTATATCCAATTTGTATAGGAATGAGAAAATTATTAGTGATACCGTTTAATGAATTTATTGCTTGGAATTTTGAGATATTAAGCGGGTTTATACTTTCCGCTTTTTTTGTATATTTGTTTACACTATATTTAGTCAAAAATAAGACTGCTGCATTTTTTTCCGGTATCATATTTGCCTTTTGCCCATATCATTTTGTGCGTGCATGGCAGCATATAGGTTTTTCTCAAACACAATGGCTAGCTTTGTTTCTATTCGCTATTTTTCGCCTGAAAGATAAAATAAATAAAAAAAATATTATTTTGGCTTTTTTATCGCTCTATCTCGTATTCTCATTTGATTTATATTATGCTTATTTTTCCCTGATTATCGCATCGGTATTTATTATTTATCTGCTATTAAAAGAAAAAATAAAATCTTTTAAATTAATTTTTTGGGTTGCAATTATTTCTTTAACTAATCTGGCTATCTTGGCCGGCAGATTAATACCGTTAATGGGGACTATAAAGACAAGTATTTCTCCTAGCGCCTGGGGTTTTGTGCGGCCCTTTGATGACCTTTTTTCGCAGTCTGCCAGGCCTCTAAGTTATTTGCTTCCTTCAACCGAGCATCCCATTTTTGGCAGGATTACGCAAAGTTTTATAGGTTCAAAATTATATGGCATGAGCCTTACGGAACACACGCTTTATCTGGGCTGGATACCGCTTGTGCTGTCTTTTATAGCTTTTAGGAGATGGAGGCATAAGAGAAAAGAAATTAGTAAACTAGGAACAATTCCTTTGGGGATGAGCCCCTATCATAGAGAAGATTTCTATATTGGCTTCTTTTTATTTTTAGCAATTGCAGCTTGGCTATTCTCTCAACCACCGTGGTGGCAATTCGGCCCGATTAAAATTTTTATGCCGTCATTTTTTATATATAATATTCTCCCCGTGTTCCGCGCCTACTGCCGGTTTGGAATAGTGGTGATGCTTTCAGTAGCGGTTTTAGCAGGTTTTGGCTTGAAGTTTATATTAGAGAAATTTAAAACTCAAAAATCAAAAGTAGCTATAGCATGTTTATTTTCAGGCTTAGTCCTATTTGAATTCTGGAACTGGCCGCCATATAAGGTTATAGATTTTTCTAAAGTCCCCGCAGTCTATTACTGGCTAAAGGAAGAGCCCGGAGATTTTAGTATCGCTGAGTATCCATTGGATGCAGATTCACCTAATGAGATGTATAAATTCTATCAGACGAAACATGAAAAGAAGATTATTAATGGAACTATTCCCGGAACCCATGCTAATAAAGTTGCGCAGACTATTAGGAAATTGTCCCAGCCGCAAACACCCGGAGTCCTTGAATGGATGGGAGTAAAATATGCCTTGGTTCACCGGCAAGATTACATAGATACGGGATTAGTTGACGATATGGAAGAGTTAAATAAAATACCGCAAAATTCAGGGCTTAAGTTTATTAAAAGTTTTGCAGCCCAAGAATGCCCTAATAAGGATATAATATGCGTTCAGAAAACCGGCCAGATTGATGTGTATGAGGTAGTAGCAGTAGAACCTATAGAACCTAAAGTAGAAAAATAAGCAAAACTTTTATTTGACATTATAATTATTATAGGTTATAATCTATATCAGATATAGTTTTTAATCTATTAACCATAAATATTTTTTAGATATGGATATAAAAATCCGAGAGGCCCAAAAAAAGATACTAAAGGCATTCGCTGA
>ORJL010828257.1_pt1 | contig 11912 bp, 13 predicted proteins | sample 1779941 | NCBI WGS metagenome assembly ORJL01 (sample SAMEA104232317, study PRJEB22302) | groundwater metagenome | biome: forest; feature: aquifer; material: groundwater | place: USA | collected 2011-08-07 | depth 5.8 m
AACCATTTCTCCGTCTCCACGTTTTCCATTGCATTTTTTCCTTAAGGTTTTATCGTTTGGAATAATTGAGCGTGTCATCCATATCCATCAACGAATGCGGGTGGCTCTCAGTGAAACCCGACGACGTGATGCGAACGAAGCGCACCTTCTTCTGGAATTCCGCCAGGTTCTTGGCCCCTACGTACACCATGGCCTTGCGCAGGCCGCCTTCGAACTGCGTGATGACGTCCTCGACCGAACCACGGTACTTCGTCAAGCCCGAGACGCCTTCCGGCACCAGGCTCTTCTTGAACGCGTCGTACCGGTTGGCATAATTGGCCTTGAGCGACTCGACGGAGCCCATGCCGCGGTACTTCTTGAATTTCTGGCCGTCGACTTCGATGGTCTCGCCCGGCGACTCGTCCGTGCCGGCAAAGATGTTGCCCAACATGCCGCACGACGCCCCGGCGGCGATGGCTTTGGCCAAGTCACCGGAATACTTGAGGCCGCCGTCGGCAATGACGGGCACCTTGTGCGGCGCCGCCACATCGGCCACGTCGCTGACGGCCGTGAGTTGCGGAACCCCAATGCCGGTGATGATTCTAGTCGTGCATATGCTGCCAGGCCCAAGCCCAACGCGCAGGCCGTCGGCGCCCGCGGAAATCATCTGCTCGGCCGCTTCACTCGAGACGATGTTGCCGGCCACTACGTCGGCGCCTAGTTTTTTGTAACGCTTGACGGCGTCGATGACGACTTTGCGGAATCCGTGCGCGGTGTCAATCACCAGAAAATCGGCGTCTTTTGAAAGCAGGGCCGACACGCGTTCGTCGTCGTGCGGGCCCACCGCCGCGCCGACGGGTAGTTTCAGTTGTTTGACGTAGGCGACGTGTTCGACCTGTTTGGCGATGGGGATGTTGTAGTGCACCACGCCCACGCCGCCGCGTTGGGCCATTGCCGCGGCGAGCTTGCCTTCGGTGACGGTGTCCATGGGCGAAGAGACGATGGGCACGGCAATCTTGAGGTTGCGCGTCACGTAAGTGGATACGTCGATGTCGGCGATGGCCACTTCCGAATAGCCGGGTTGCAGCAAGACGTCGTCAAACGTGATGGCTTCGGGCGCGTCAGTCAATTTCTTGGTAAATCCAGCCATGTATGCTTCACCCTGATCGTGGTTGGGAAAAACCAATCCGGCTGGACGGGAAAAAAAGTCAAAGCGCTAAAATCGCTTTCTTTTTTAGTTGGGCGAAACGGGTTAAAAAACGTTTTGAAAGCTGTAAAAAAAACCGGCAGAAACAATGGACAAACCAAAACCTTGGGGAAACAAAAAAACAGATGGATGTCAAAAAAGATTCAAAAACCATTTAACCGACCCCAGGCCATGTAAGTCTGTGACCGAGCTTTTTGAAAAGGCGAAGCGGGGGTTGGCACTCCATTTGTTCGAAACCCACATGCGTGCGGAAGATGAACGGCCGTGGGCCAGGAAGTTGAAACGGGTCATTGCGCGTCCAAAAACCCGGTTTGTACGAAAGGCTCCGACGGAAAACGAACGGGATAGAACGACCATAGAAATAGGTAGCACACCCATGCAAGTGCTACGCGGGTGGTTGACTGGCGAGACATACGGCGGATACATATTGCGGGAGCCGCTTCGGGAAAGGATACGCCGGTGGATGGGTATAGAAAGTGCCGAATCGGATTACATGGATGGCAACCTGCTGAAGTGGTTCCACAGGCAAGAACAGCCGACTGCGTTGGACGAATATGCCCAGACGCTTGAAAAAGAGCCAGGAGTGCAAGAGCATGCAGATAGATTGCATAGGCAAGTGACATTCGGCAGGGAGTACGACAGCATCGCCAAGTCGGATGACCCCAATATGGAAGGCCTTTTGGAAGTGCTAAAGCGAAAAAGAGTGGCACTTGAACGACCGCAAAACAGACCCGGAGAAAAAGATGAAACAAAAGGACATCCGGAAGTCAATCCATTGGACTATCCGCTGAAAGTGGCCAGCTGGATTGAAGCTAGGAACCGAATCCTGGATTCGCTGCACCAAGCCGGACTGGTCGGAAGAAGTGAAAAACACCGAGCCATCCTGACGCCGGCCCATGCGGACCGGTTAGCGGAATTCCTAGACCGGCCGCGCACGCGCGAGGAATACGGGCGATTCGAAAGCCAGGGAAAAATGGGCGAACCCTGGCGATTCGATGAAAAACTCTGGACGCGTTACCGCACCTGGGATCCGAAGACAAAGACCTGGCATTTGGATGGGGAAAGCCACTGGAAGGACAGGATTCGGAGGATGTTCAAGGAAAAATTCGGATGGCGGATACATGGCCTCGACACCGATCCCAAAACTAGCAAAGCGGTAATCCGCCTTTCCATTCCCTTGAGCCGGTTGAAGAAAAAATTACGCGAAACGGCAGAGAAACTATCGGAAGAGTATGCACAATATGCCCCCTATAGAGAAAAAGATGGCCAATACTGGCGCGGGCGTAAGCCAATCTATGCGGGAAAGTCGGAGAAAGAAATGTTCAAACCCGGTGACAAGCCTAGGCTTACGCCGGAAGTCAAATATGATTTGAAGCGAGCCATGCTGGGAGGAATGCTCGCATTGGACCTATCATTGGGAGGAAAGAAAACGGTTGCGACCCGAATCCGGACCGTCAAAGGAAAGCCTCACGTCCAAATGCGAATCCAGTTTCCCGGATGGATAAAGCGCCGTTAGACGACTACCCGTTTTCTGAGCGGATAGCATCTAAATTTTTCGCACGATTCCTTCATCCGCGTTGACTTCCACTTGGTCACCGTCTTTCAGCACCGCCGTGGCATTCTTGGTCCCAATCGGATCCCCGGGAACCCAGGTTCCCTGGAGATCCGTCCTCCTCGCCCTCCTGCTAGAGCTTGCGAACAACACCATCATCTGCAAGAACTTCAACCACGTCCCCGTCCTTCAACACGACCGTGGCATTCTTCGTGCCAATCACGCACGGGATGTTGAGTTCGCGCGACACGATGGCCGCATGGCACGTCAAGCCGCCCATGTCCGTAACGATCGCGGCGGCTTTGCGCATGGCGGACACGAGTTCGGGATTTGTCGCGTAGGAGACGAGGATGTCGCCGGGTAGGACCTTGTCGGCTTCCTCGACGGTGTTGACGACCTTGACCGTTCCTGACGCGGTGCCGGGACAGGCGCAGTTGCCCTTGATTTGGTCGGTTTGCGGAGCCTGCGGGCGGCGGATTTTTTGGGCAAGTTTGGCGGCAGCCGGGCCGTCGACGACCTGGATTTTTCCGTGGTACGTGGAGAAGAAGCATTGCTTGAATCGGGAGTTGGCGCGCGCGGCGTCGGTTTCTGCTTCACCGCGGAGGATGGCCAGCAATTCGGAAGACGTGTGAAAGCGCGCCTGCGTCGGGGACATGCCGAATTGGCGGGCCAGGTGCTTGAAGAACGAGTCCAAATAGTAGTAGGTGTGGACTTGCGCGTCTTTGCGCATGGCCTTAAGGTACGCCAATTGGCGCGCGGCGTAGAAATACGCGTCATCGGCAACGCATTTTTCCGCCTTCTTGCGGGCGGTCAGGATTTGCTTGGGCTGGTCTTGCAAGCGTTTCAGTTCAGCGGCCAAGTCTTCGTTGCTTTTGGCGGCGTGAACCAGGAGGCCGTAGAAGTAGCTTTCCGTCCATTTGGGCGGGCCGACGAAAAGAAAGGACAACCATTCCCATTTCTTCTGGTGCGCGGCAACGGCGGAAGCAAGAGAGGGAAAAACGGCTGCAAAAACAGAAGGCAAAGCGGCGGCATCATTTTTTTGTAAGGCGTTTTTGGCTTTTTGGTTTTCCATTACCACCATGGCCAAAGTGAGGAACTCTTGATGTTCCGAGTTGGGGTACGTCGTTTGTTCCGGTGTGGTGAGGGCCACGAGCGTCTCGATGGCCGTGCGTTTGTCGGCGACGTTGGAAAAGACGCGGCGTTCAAGTTGTGCGACCAAGACGTTGTCGACGTCGTCCGAGGCGTAGTCCAACAAATTTCCCAAGTAACCGTAGCCCATGGATTTGCCGAGGAGGGCCACGTATTTTTCGTAGCGGTCAGCCAAGTCCGCGTTGGAAAATTCAGATGATCGGGTAAAGCCTTCGGCCAAAGCCAGCATGTCGTCGCACGTCTGGAGGCCGGTTTTGACCACGCGGTCCGTGAATGTCCGGTCCGCAACGCGATCCATAATACGGCGGCCCAACTCGGCGCGATCCTCATCCGCGATGCAAAACTCAATGCCGTATTCCTGGTAGTGATACGCAAAGCCCGGCATGGGGATGCCGAGGATTTGTTGGACGGTGGCGGCGGCCTGGGTGTAGATGGCGTCGCAAGGCGCCAAGGGGAATGGTTTGATTTCCTCCACTTTCAGCCAAACGGGAGTTGAAGGTTTAACCGCAGGAACCGGTGGCGAATTTTTTGGGGCCGAAGCGGGCTTGGCGCGAGGCATACGGAAAAAAGAGGCGGCTTTGGTTTCTTTACTCTTTCGCCGGATCGTGCGCGTACTTTTCGGCGGAATACGTAAAGACGCGGCCTTCCATGACGACGTAGACGCCGTGTGGCTGCGTCTGGACGGCTATGAGCGACGCGCCGAGATTGAAGCCCGCATCCGATTGGCCCAACGAAAAGGGGACCATGGAGCCAGTCAGCACGATCGTCTTGTTTCGGACATGGGAGGCAAGGTACTCAGCCGTTTCCGACATGGTGATCGTGCCGTGCGTGATGAGGATCTGATCTTCCGGCGCGTCCTGGCATTTCTTTGCGATGAGCGCGCGGTCTTCGGCCGTCAAGTGCCGGCTGGACTTGTTCATCAATTGCTCGACGTGGATGGAAAGCGAAGAGCGGGCTTCCGTAAGCAAATCGTGGATCACGGTCTTCTGCGTGTCATATCCGACGTGTGGCGGGCCTTTTTGGGACTTCTCGATGGTGCCGCCGGTGATGAATAGTCGGATGGCCATGACGGATCAGGTGCGGGGCTGCGGCAGCTTGACGTAGTAGACATGCTGGTCGGATTTGATGACCAACGGTTCGCCTTTGAACAACGACGGCAGGTCGATCTCGTACGCGCCTTTTTCGAGGATGCGGAGGTTCTCGACGGAATCGACGTCGACGGAAACCGGCTTGTCCTTGCTCAAGAAAGCCAGTTCGTCCTCCAGCCAGCCGTAATCGGTCGACGAAGGCGACGGGGGCTTGATTTCCGCGCGTTCCGCATCGGTAGGCAGGGTAGGCGATGGATCGGATGCCGGCGAGGAGGACGTCCCTTCGCTGGAAGGCGGTGAGGCCGCGGGCGCGGTGGGAAATGGGTTGGAAGGCGTGTTTTCGTCGCGGAGGAACAAAAAGACGCGGGATCCGCAGGTGCAGCCGCGCATGAGTTCGGGCGAGTTGTTGGGAAAAGTGCTGGAACAACGCACGCATTTGTGAGGCATGGAAACACAACCGTTTTGAATGCAGTGGCGATGCGCGCTTAAAAACGAAGCGGCCTATTTGCCCGTCAACAAGGAAAGCTTGTCCGGATCCCGCTTGATCTGGCTTGGTCGCCCCAAGGGGGACGTATCCCCCTTAGTGCGGCCTACCGCCCAAACCCCCTCATTTTCCAGTGAGTAAACTCAACTTGTCGGGGTCGCGCTTGATTTGCTTGACCAACGTGGAGGGGCCGACGACGGTTAGGCCGGAAGGCTTGCCGCCGAGGAGCTTGATCAGTTGCGTCTTGAGCGTGGACGTCTGCTCGCCTAAGGAAGCGACTTCGATGCCGGGAAAGTCCTTGCTGACGGCCGTCATGGTCTTGGCGATGAGTTCTTTTTCGTCGGTGGACGAAAGGGATCCTTCGATGACCAAGATGCGGTTTTTGGATTTCTTAATCTGGTCCAGGATGTACTGCACTTTTTGGGGCGGCGTCTTGTCTTTGAGGACTTCGGCGGCGATGAATTGGATTTCGATGCCCATGGTAAAATCACTTGGCGTATTGCGCGATGGCGCGGTACAGGCCGTCCATGTTGGTGCCTTTGAGCGCGGAAATCTCGACTAAGGCATGTTGCGGAAACGCGGCCTTGATGCGGTCGGGGCGGGCGTTTTTCTTGTCAATCTTATTGGCGACGATGATGACGGGAATCTTGCGTGCCTCCAAGTTGCCCAAGATGGTGATGTTGACCTGCGTGTACGGGTCTTCGCACGCGTCCATGACCAGCATGGCGGCGTCGACGTGTTCAAGCCACTTGATGGCCTCGATGATGCCCTTGGTGGCTTCTTTCGCGCGTTTCTGCGCGTCCGGCAGCTTCATACCCCGCTTGATGAAGTCACGGTAATCCACTTTCGTGGCTATGCCGGGCATGTCCAACAGGTTCATCGTCAAGATCTTGCCGTCGACCTTGACGGCGACGCGTTCTTTCTTGATGACTTCCCGCGTCTCGTGCGGTATTTCGCTGACCGTGCTCATTTCCTCGCCGGTCCAATCCAGCGAGATGCGGTTGGCCAACGTGGATTTACCGGCGTTGACGTTGCCGTACAGGCCGAGGCTGAAGGACTGGCGTTTGCCGAAGAGGTTTTGCAGCCAGCTGAGAAATTGTCGGAATGGCATAGGAAAATCGCGCGGAATCGTGGGTTCACTTACTACGCGGCATATGCTTTTTAAGCTATCCGAAAAGACCGCGGAGAACAGGACAAAAAAGGATGCGGAACGCGGGTGCGGGAAAAATCGAAACGGTTGCCCACATTTTTAGGCGCGGAAGTACAAGAAAGCCAGGATCAAGGCGCCGGCACCGGCCAGGGTGATGTCGAGGTTGAGGACGAACACGGCAAAAAGCACCAAGGCGATGCCCAGCATGAAGAACGTCAGTTTGTCGATGCCAAAGATCATGCCGGTGGATTGGTAGACCGGCGGGGCTTGCGCGACGCCGGCTTGCGGCACCGAGCCTTGGCTCAAGGGCGTGACGTTGCCGGTCTGCGGGTCGACCTGCACGGCGAAGCCGCACTGCTTGCAGTACACCACGCTGTTCTGCGGGTCGACGTCAAGATTGGGGTTGCCGCACTGCGGACAAGCCATGTCCATGGAGGCCTTACGGTTCAGGCGTTTAAAAGCGTTGTTTACAGTAAACCACGAATGTTTCATAAGCTAACGAGTCAGGGTTTTACGGTCTAGCAAAGCTTTACCTAATCATCGTAAAATCTGCAAGCTTGCTACAGGGCGAGCCTAAAAACGATTCGAGACGAAAAAGTTGCGCCCCATCATCTGCCAAACAGTTCAAAAACCGTACGCAACGTCGCAAACTCAGCGGGGTTGGATTTGGTGTGCTCCAAACCCGTTTATGGTTTTCATCACTCTTGAAGTTTGGGATGCCGGAAGCGGCTACTAGGAAAATTCTTTCCTCACGGAGTTCAAACGGCCTCCGACCAAGACGGCCATGGCCAGAAAAACGAACAAGACACCCGTAAGGACAGGCGAGCTTTGATCGACGACCCGTCCGGAATAAGCATACGATGACGCTACGCGGATTTTGAGGATACGCGAATCAAGGACTTGCCCCGAGTCGGCCGCCAATATTTGGCCAATCACGTCGTACTCTCCCGGCGGCACGAAGGCTGGCTGGGTCGAAAGCAAGAACGTGTGGCCCGCTTCCATGAACGAAGGCTCGGATACCAATTCGAATTGCGAGGACGTGTAATTCAAGGAGGATCCGGCAAGGGTGACCCGCAAGATTACCGTGACGTTGGGTCCCGTGTTGGAAAAGTTGGAGTGCAGTACGAGTTTGGCCTGCCGATCCGAAACGCCGACGACCAGGCCAGTGGGACTCAACGCGAACTCGGCTTGCGGCGCGTCCAGAATCAAGTCAGACATGGAGCCGGACGCGTTGACCACGGGAGCCGCCGCGACGACCGCTGCAGGTGTGTCAACAGGTGCCGGCGTGGGCGTAGAGGTGGTCGGAGCCGCAGGGGCGGCGGTGGGAGCCACCGTGGGAGTAGGAACCATCGTGGCTGTCGGAACGGGCGTGGCAGTGGGCACGGGGGTAGGCGTGGCCGCAGCCGGCACGACGACGGCGAATTGCTGCAGCGGCGTCTGGTTAAAGGCATTCTGGGAATTGTTGGCGTAAAACAGCCATGAAACCGTCACGGCGGTCGAAGGCAAGACCAAGGAGTGATTGCTATAAGAGGAGCCATTAAACGCATAGGTGGTGTTGGTCCAAGTTCCGGACGCATTGGTGGAAAAAATGGAGTGGGACAAGGCCAGCGCATCCGTCCAAAATGCCGAAAAACGGACGGATGTTGCGGCCGCGGTGCCGTTGGACTGGATTTGACTGGGAACCGGGTAGGAGGACGGGAGCGTGCGGAATGTTCCGGAAACAATCGTGCACGTGGAAGCGCACGCCGTCGCATTGAAAGCATACGTCGTGGCCGCGGCAAGGCCAGCCACCGGAAGGCTGGCGGTCGATGAAGCCGTTGCTGAAGAGACCGTCAACAATACGTTGCCGGAGGCGTAGGAAAAGGAAGCATTGGCCGCCGGCGTAGCGGTCCAAGAAGCCGTGGCCGCGGAAGCCGTGGCGGCAATCGTCAGATTGGAAATGACGACGCTGGCCGGCGGACCACTGACCATTACGAATGCAGGAGATGAAATCCAGCCCGCCGCATCAATCGCTTGAATGGAGTAGTTGTAGAGGGTGGCCGCGGGCACGTTTTCCGAAAAACTCAACACCGATACGTTGGCTACGAATGTGCCGTTGCGGCTGATCTGGTACGTCAAAGCCGATGCATCCACCGACGCGGTCCAAGTCAAGTTGGTTGGCGTGTGACCGGATGCGGAAAAATTGCCCGGAACCGACGGCGGGGCCGTATCAACGCGGAGAGTGCGGTTGGCCGAAGCGAAAACCGTTTGGTTGCCATCGGAACACGCGACGGACCACAACAGCGCCGCATCGGGAACAATCGCATGCGAGAACGCGGATGCGTTGGATTGGTTGGCAACGGCCGTCCAACCCGAGGCATTGGTGTACAGCGCGCAGGACGAGACGTTGGCGTCGACGGAGAACGAGAAAGACAGGCTGGCGCCAGAGGACAAAAAGCCATCCGCGGGGCTTGAGAGGCTGACGCTCAAGGCAGCGGTGGAGACCGCCAAAAAAAGCAACAGTCCGATGACCCGCATGGAAAAACCCTCAGCGTTTTTTCTTGCGCAGCAAGTCGGACAATCCGTTAAGGCGGCGTTCGACGTAGGAGCGGTCGACCTTGTCGCCGACGGCCGTCTTGAGTCCGCCGACGTCCTGGCTGACTTGGGCCGCGGATTGCTCCAACTGGCCCAGCTGGCGCTCCATGCGTTCGACGGAGCTGGAAATGGTGGACTGCAAGTCCAGCACGACTTTGACCATGTAGCCAAATACGAGCAGGATCACGACGCCCAAACCCAACGTAATGGAATCAACCACGTTTCATCACCATCTTGTTCTTGCGCGCCGCAGACGCGGCGAACGCGGCGCAATAGGAATCCAGCTCGGCGCTGCTGACTTTGCTGGACAGTTCCCGGCCCACCATGCCGACGTCGGAGCGGATCGCAGTAAATTGCGATTCCAAGGCGCGGTACGAGTCGTCGACGCGCGTCAATTGTTTGCGGATGGAACGCGCCCAGACGACGACGTAGTAAGTCACGAGAATGGAAAGCCCGGTGAACACGATACCGGCCCAAATGATATCATCCGAAGGCATGACGCTCAACCCACCTGCTAGAGCAGACGGAAACAGAGTATAAAATCATGACGCCGCGTCAAGCGCAGGCGGAAGCGGCCGGCAAACCAGGAGACGGAAGCCGTGGCGGATGGCGAGGGTTGGAAAGGCGCCATCATCATGCCGCTTTTCGCAAACGGGGGACGCCGTATTGCCCGTCGAAGCCCGGCGTGACGTCGATGGTGCCGGTGCGGTTCTGCATGAGTGCCGCGGCGAACGCCGGGCCGCCGATGGCGGCGGCATCCGCTTGCGGTAGGTCCAGCAGCACGGAAAGTTCGGTGCCGGATTTGGCGATCAACGCGTCGGCGCATGCCTGCACTTTCTTAGCAGCCAAGCCCATGCCCAGGACGGCGGACAACAATTCGTGCAATGGCAGCAGCGTTTTGAATGGGATCGCATTTTTGGGGCGGAAGCCCGGCGGGCGGTCGGCCAATGCGTCCACGCGGTACTGCACGCCGATGGTCAGTGGCTTTTTGCAAACGGGACAAACGCCGCCGCGTTTTTTCGTTTCAGCCGGGGCACTGGAAAAATCGCAGGCGCGGTGGCCGTCCCAGTGGTATTTGCCGTATTCCGGCGGCGTCTCAATCGTGAACTTGAAATGACGGGAATCTTTTTGGCGAACAGACGCCCATAACGACGAGAAGGACAAGGCATCGGCCGCACGACCGCCGTCCGGGTCTTCCGAAAACTCGAAGGCGTTGCATTCGCGGCCCAAGCGCCACGGGTGGTTGCTGTGGCTGTCGGAGTTGCTCATCAAGGCAAAGCGATCGAGTTTAGAAATCCGCCAGTTCATGGCCGGAGTGCTAGACATACCGGTTTCCAACGCGAAGATGTGTCGGGCTTGGTCGGCATAGCCTTGCTCGACTGAGTCAAACCCGCTGTTGGAGCCGAAGACGGAGAACCACGGCGTCCAGACGTGCGCCGGCACCACGACGACGTCCTTGGAAACGGAGCGCGCCAACGCGACCAGTTCCGCCGGAGACGTCTTGCCGAACGTGGGCCGGCCGTCGGCCATCAAGTTGCCGCGTTTGGACAAGACATCGTTGATCTGCGCGGCCTGCTCTAGTGACGGGACATGCAGGATGTGGTGGACTTTCTTGACGCCGTTGGGCGTGGACCAGATGGTGCTGACCTCGCACGTCAGCATGAAGCGCACGGAATCCGGGTGGCTGGAAAGGCGATAGAAACCGGGCGACGTTTCATCCGGCCGCAACCGCTGCGCCAATTCCTTGAACCACAACGGGTGGGTGAAGTCTCCGGTGCCCAGGATGGTGAGGCCTTTGACCTTGGCCCCGGCGTTGAGGCCGTCGAGGGACATGTGGGGCGACACGGCACGGGAGTATTTGGAATGGAAATGCAGGTCAGCAAAATGCAGCATGAAACAGGTGAGGATGTCGACGCCATTTATTGGGTGGGCTTTGCGCGCAAAAGACGCTTGAAGTCGTCAACAGCATCAAGGACGTACCGCCACTGCTCAACGGCATGGTAATGGGCGTCTTCAATCAATCGCGCTTCTTCCGTCGGAGTGGGTCCTCCACGAGAAATAGAGGTTTTTACGCTGGAAACATACGTTTTCTGAAGCCAGCGGGCCAACTGTGGTTTTGCAACGTTTCCGACCACGTGCATGACGGCCAATGCATGACCTACGCTGGTCGGTTCATGTCCCAACGCGCGAGCCTGACGGTACAATTGCTCGGCCACATGCCGTTCGTTAAGTGTAGAGAGGAATTCCTCGTGAGTCAAACGCTCCAGGCGAAGGCGGCCCAGACCGGTTCACCGGATGTAGGCCTGCGTTTCCTTCTGCAGGGCTTCAGGCGACTTGCCCGTGATGCCGGCGGCTTCTTCCTGCTTGGCCTGCGACTCGATGCGCTTGAGCAGGACCTGCGCTTTTTTCGCGCGGGCGTCCAGCGCCTTGACGTCGAAATTTTCACCCAGCCACTTGCCCAGGAAGCCGACAAGGTTCTTGGCGCCCACGGCGTCCACCGTGTTGCCCGGTGTCTCGACCAGTAGGCACGCGCCGCGCAATCCGTACAGCTTGCTCAACGCCGGCACGAGGCCGGCCATGCCCACGATGGGCACGATGACGGACGTAGTCTTGGCGCCGGCTTTCTGCAGTTGCGTCCAGAGTTGCTTGGACGTGGAAAAGCCGTAGATCGAGGGCGTCTTGGGCGGGGGCGTGACGGCATAACCGGCCATGGCCAGCACGTCGGAACC
>ORJL010574513.1_pt1 | contig 11909 bp, 16 predicted proteins | sample 1779941 | NCBI WGS metagenome assembly ORJL01 (sample SAMEA104232317, study PRJEB22302) | groundwater metagenome | biome: forest; feature: aquifer; material: groundwater | place: USA | collected 2011-08-07 | depth 5.8 m
AACAACGCGTCGCGATCGCCCGGGCGCTTGCCAACAACCCACCGCTGATTCTGGCCGACGAGCCCACCGGGAACCTGGATTCCAAGACCGGGCAGATGGTCTACGAATTGCTCAAGAAAATTGCCAAGGAGCGTACGGTGATAGTGGTAACTCACGCCGAACCTTTGGCGCAGTTGGCCGACCGGATCGTGCATATCAAGGATGGCAGAATCTCGCCGGAAGCGCGGCCCGGAGCGAGCGCTGATAACTCATTGAAACAGCAAAGGAGTACGACTCATGTATAGAGAACTTGCTTTGCGAGGAAAACTTGTGGCGGTCAGCTATATCACAGATAAAGGTGAGAAACTCGCTGAATCGACAGACGTGCTGGAAGCAAAGCGTTGATCTCGTGAAATCACCGTCAACTGGCGCGGATTCAGGAAGACCTCAATCGGAGGCGGTTATGCTGACCATCGGCAAGGTCGCGGCGTCGTTGCAAGTAAGCACGGACAGCATTCGCTTTTACGAACGTGAAGGCCTGTTGAGCCCGGCGAAAAAAAGCGACGCCGGTTACCGGCTCTATACCGAGGAAGCGGTACGCCGTCTCAACTTCATCAAGCATGCGCAACAATGCGGATTCTCGCTATCCGAGATACGCGAACTGCTCGAAATCAAGGGCCAGGACAAGGCATGCTGCAGCGACGTTTACCGCGTCGCGATCGAAAAGAAGCTGCTGCTCGAAAGCAAGATCAAGGCGTTCAAAACCATGTCGCAAGCATTGACCAAGCTGATCGAGATCTGCTCCCGCGACGCAAAACCTTTGGATGCATGCCCGATACTGAGCGCGCTCGAATCGAGCATAGCGAAGCAGCATGCGCGCTCGAAGAGCTTGCCACATGGCCGCGCGGCGTCGAACCGATGATTAAAGTCGAAGCTTTTTCGTCCCCCGGGTGCGCCAAATGCGCCAAGGCGAAATACACGCTCAAGGTCATTATTGACGAGCTTGGACAAGACCGGGTGAGCTGGCGTGATGTGAATATTCTGGAGGAACTCGATTATGCGATCGAGCTCGGGGTATTCTCCCCTCCTGCAATCGCGATCGACGGTGAACTCGTTTTTCCCGCGCTCCCCAGCCCGAGTCGCCTGCGTGCGGAACTCATCAAGCGTCTTGAGAAGTCGCGCTGAATTCTCAACGTACTTCCGCCCATTCGCCGATATCATTCTCATTCAATGGATCTCGAAGCGCTCAATACTGCACTAGAGCAAGCGAATGCCGTTTCGCTTGGCATCAGTTTTATCGCCGGGTTTCTGTTCAGCTTCAACCCGGTCGCGCTGGCCGCCATTCCGGTTTCGCTCGCTTATGTGACGAAGGCGCACGAGACCAGAAAAGCAGTGCTGTTCGGGAGCATGTTTATTCTCGGCCTGATCGTCACCCATGCGCTGCTCGGCTTGATCGCAGGATTCGGCGGAGCGTGGGTGCAGAAGCTGCTTGGGCGTGAATGGGGGCTGGTCCTTGGTCCCGTGCTGATCGTCCTGGGATTGACGTGGCCCGGATGGATCAGGCTGCCCATACCGCCAATTCCTGTTCGGGCCAAGAGGGCATCAAGTATGTGGGGAGCGTTTGCCTTGGGGGCGCCTTTTTCGGTGGCGATCTGTCCCGTGTGCACGCCGGCCTTGATCGTTCTGCTCGGCGTTGCCGCTGGGGCCGGCTCGCTATTGTTTGGTGTGCTGTTGCTGTTCGCCTTTGCCATCGGCCGCGCCGTACCCATCATTCTGGGGGCATGGGCGATGGGCGCGCTGGAAAGCCTGGCGCCGTTGAGCCGTTCGCAGAAAGTATTCGAGATCCTCGGTGGTGCGACACTGATCCTGTCGGGACTTTACATGTTAAACGCTTATTTCTTCGTTGTTCCCGCCTTGGCAGGGTGAATCGACGTTGCCATCCCCGCGAAATGGACAGACGGAGCCGCCGCCGGGACGCAGAGGCCTCGACATTAATGCCATTGAGAGCGAACTTGTTGATTGCCCGCTTGTCTATGGTTACGTCCCCGTTTTCCCGCAGGGACTTCGAATTTCCGGGAGCCGGACGCTTCTGCTACACTAACCACGCCGCCGGGGGAGCGGAACCATAAACAACGAATCGATTTTCAAAATGCATGTTTGGCGCCTTATCCTTGTTCTGTCGCTGAGCGTCGCCGTTCCCTCCTACGGATTAGGCGCCGTGGGAAGGCCTGACAACTGCTTGGCGCAGGCGCACGTCGCTGGTGCCGAAAGAATAGCCATGGGGAGTCCGTGCTGCGACGACATGGGGGGTCACGAGCACAATTCGAACGATGCTTGCGCGAAGCTGTGCGGACTCGGCGGCGATTGCCGCAACGCCAATCTACTTCAGACATGCATCGCCCCCGAGCTACGCCTGACCTCCCTCGTCCGTTTGCTCACTGGGACGCCCGTCCACATTGTCGCCTTCGATCCTTCCGGGGTCTGGCGACCTCCTCGCTCTCTCTGATCCTTCGTTAGGCGGGTTCTCCGCGTCGGCGTATCGGTTTCGGCCGCCGACGTTGCTTCGCTCGCCTGAAATCGACGACACGACGCGTGTGGGCGTGACCTTCCGTACGGTGGCGCAAGCTCGTTCTTACGCATCAGTCGATCGTCCTCGCCCGAGACAAAGGGATGACCAGAGAATGCAGAAAGCAGGATTCACGAGGATTTCGTTCGGCATTGCGGCATCTGCTGTTGCCGCTTCCGCGCTAGCCGAAGGCGCGCTCCAAGTACGCGACGCCCGGGCGATTGTCACGGTACCGGGGCAAAGCGTGGCGGCGGCGTATATGACAATCGCAAGCCCGTCCGCCGCCCGCATTGTGTCAGCCAAGTCCGACGCTGCCGAATCGGTCCAGATCCACGTCATGTCGATGCAAGACGGCATCATCCGCATGCGGCGTCTGGACGTTCTGGATCTACCGGCAGGTCGGGAAATTCGGCTGGCGCCCGGCGGTGTCCATTTGATGTTCGCGGGGCTGAAGCACCCCTTGCGCGCGGGCGGTACGGTGGAACTGAGTCTCGCCGTGACTGGCGCCAGCGGCGAAAAGCGCGTCGTGCGTCTGAATCTGCCGGTAGTGGACGCGCCCCTCGGACAGGCTGGACATCATGACTGACCTGCGCCGCCGCCTCGCGATTCGCGGCGCCGGCCTGGCGGCAATGGCTCTCATGCTCTCGTCCTGCGCCAGGGAGCCGGAACGCTTTCTCGCTACCGACATCACCGGCGTTGACTGGGGCCGCGATTTCCGGCTCACCGACCACACCGGCACGCTGCGTACCCTGGCGGATTTCCGCGGCAAGGCGGTGATGCTCTTTTTCGGGTATACCCACTGCCCCGACCAATGTCCGATGACGCTGGCCAAGATGGCCCAGGCGGTCGACCGCTTGGGGGAAGACGGCAAGCGTGCCCAGGGGCTGTTCGTGACCCTGGACCCCAGACGCGATACGCAAGACGTCCTCGCCCAGTATGTTCCGGCCTTCCATCCGGGTTTCATCGGGTTGCGCGGCAGCGAAGCCGAGGTGGCACACACGGCGCAGGATTTCAAGGTTTTTTTTGCCCCGCAACACCCCGACGCGCCGGGATTCTATACCGTGGATCACCTGGTCGCGATCTTCGTCTTCGATCCTCAAGGGCGGCTGCGCCTGTACATGAAAGAAGATAGCGATGTCGATGCCATCGTTCACGATCTCAAGCTCCTGTTGCGGCAATGAGCGGCGTCGGCGTATCGGAACAATGCCCCGACCGTCGCGCCACCGGGGCGTGGTGCGGCGACCCCACGGCGTGGCGCTTTGTGCTCGCACCCTATCTCCCGGTCTTGGCGGCGTTCAACGTGCTCTGGGAGATCGTCCAGTTGCCGCTCTACACCCTGTGGACGGAGGCGCCGCCGGCTTACATCGCCTACGCCGTGCTCCATTGCACCGTGGGCGACGTGTTGATCGGCGCCGGCGCGCTGCTCGCCGCCCTCATCGCGACGCGTGCCGGGGCCTTGCGCGAGTGGCGCTGGACACGGATGGGCGTGGTCGCGGTCGTGTTCGGTCTCGCTTACACCGCGTTCAGCGAATGGATGAACACCGCGTTACGGGCAAGCTGGGCCTATTCCGAATGGATGCCGGTCCTGCCCTTCGTGCCGATCGGCCTGTCGCCGCTCCTGCAATGGGTGGTTGTGCCGGCGGCTGCGCTGGCGTTCTCGCGCCGGCTCGCATTGCCACGGCCGGCGCGGCGAGCAGTGAACCGCGAATTGGGAGATCGATCATGACAATGCACCGCCCCTACACAGTTCTTGTCCTGCTTCTGTTCGCGTCGTCCGCGAGCCTCGCGGCCGGCGATGCGACCCGTGGCGCCAAGTTGTTTCGCGATTGCCTCGCGTGCCATTCCGTTGCAGCAGGCCAACATCTGACCGGACCGAGTCTGGCGAATATTTGGGGTCGAAAGGCGGGTACTGCCAGGGGGTTCATGCGGTATTCGGACGCGCTAAAAAATGCGGGCGTAGTGTGGAACGATCAGACTCTGGACAAATGGCTGAAAGATTCCCGGGATTTCATCCCAGGCAACGAGATGACCTTCCCCGGCATCAAGGAGCAGCAGCCACGCCAGGATTTAATCGCGCTTCTAAAGGCGGTGTCCGAAGGCAAAATATCGCTCGCCGGCGGCATGACGGGCAACGCAAAAAACAACCTGAAGAATCCGGATCCGCGACGTGAAGTCAAAAACATGCGGCATTGCGGCGATACGTATTTCGTCACCACAGTTGACGGTCGTACGCGCAAGTTCTGGGAGTTCAACCTGCGCCTCAAGACGGATTCGAGTGATCTTGGCCCAGCGTCCGGGCGGCCGGTCGTCGTCGACACTGGCATGCAGGGCGACCGAGCAGCGACGGTATTTGCCTCGCCCAACGAGATCAGTTCGTTCATCCGACAGGACTGTCAATAAATGATGCCCGCGCGTGCTCCGGTCCGAAGCAAGGCGAGGGCTTTGCTTGCGATCGCGGGTATCGCCGTGCTCGCTGTTTCGATCGTGATGGCTTACCGCGCGGGTACGAGCAACGATGCCCGGACTCCCGTCCCCGCGCGCGCCACCGTGGTCGATTCCGGGAGCAACAAGACTGCGTCTGCGTTCAATATCCACCCGCAGCCGCGCGTACTGCCGGCCATCCGGTTTGCTGACGAGAAAGAACGTGCAATGACGCTGCAAGACCTTCGCGGCAAGTTCGTGCTGCTCAACATCTGGGCGACGTGGTGTGTTCCGTGCCGCGCAGAAATGCCGACTCTCGAACGTCTGCAGGCCAAACTTGGCGGCCCGGACTTTGAGGTCGTCGCGCTTTCCATCGATCGGGGCGGGCCCTTGGTCGTATCGACGTTCTACAGTGAGATTGGCATTCGAGCCCTTCGGATTTATGTCGATAGGACCAGCGATGCGGCGACCGATCTTGGCGTAATCGGAATTCCAGTCACTTTGCTCATCGACCGGGAAGGGCGGGAAATCGGCAGAAAAATTGGCCCGGCCGAGTGGGATAGCCAGGAGGTCATCAATCTTATTCGTGGTTACGTCGCGCCACCGGCATCCAAGCGGCCAAGTAGACGCGATGCGTGACGCGGGTTCCAACCGGACGGGCGCATGACAACAAAGGAGCGTGCTCATATGTTGACAAGGCGAGAATACCTGAAAGCCATGTTTGCGGCAGGCGCTACGGCGGGGCTCGGATTGCCGCTCGGCCGTGCCAGCGAGCGGGATGCGGACGTGATACTGCGGATCGTTGCAAAGCCGGATATGGTCCCCATCTGGAAAGGCGAGCCCACAGCCGTTTTCCGGTATGTCGGAGAAGTGATCAAGGGCCGGCGGGACGCCTTGCGTCCCTCCGGCGGCTGGCTCGGTCCCACGCTCGATCTTCTGCGCGGGGAACGGGTGCGCATTCATTTCGAGAACCGACTGGATGAGCCGAGCATCATCCACTGGCACGGCATGATCGTCCCCGAGCGTGCCGACGGCCACCCGCGCTTCGCCGTTGCGCCCGGCGGGAGCTACGTCTACGAATTTACCGTGAACAATCCGGCGGGCACCTATCTTTACCACCCGCATCCTCACGGGCGCACCGGATTTCAGGTCTATCACGGAATGGCGGGGATGTTGGTCGTGCGGGAACCGGCCGAGGCGCAGATGGGTTTGCCGCAAGGTCGTTACGAACTGCCTCTGGTCATCCAGGACCGGCGCGCCGGCCGGGATAACCGGCTCATCTTCAAGCGCATGATGATGGACGACATGTCCGGCGTTCTGGGCGATGAAGTGCTCGTGAACGGCCGGCCGGAAGCCGTATTCAAGGTACAGCCTCGACCTTATCGCCTGCGCATTCTGAATGCGTCCAACGCCCGCATCTACAAACTCGCCTGGTCCGATGGCCGCCCGCTCGTCGTGATCGGGACCGACAACGGACTGTTCGACGCGGCGCAAGGGCCGCGTTCATATCCATACGTGATGCTGGGTCCCAGCGAGCGCGTCGAGGTGCTGGAGGATTTCGGCCAACGCAAGCCCGGCGTGGAACTCGCGTTGATAAGCCGGGAATTTTCTGCGGGCGGTGGCATGGGCGGGATGATGGGCGGTGGAACGATGGGCCGTGGAATGATGAGCCGCGGGGGCATGATGGGGGCAGACCAGGGACAGGAAATGCCGATCGCTCGGTTCACGGTGGCGCGGGAACGACCCGTGCGTGGAGAGCCGGTGCGGCTGCCTCCGCCGCAACCCTTGCTGGAACCGCGGTTCGAAGTGAAAACGCGGCTTGCCTTTGCGCGCATGCGTGGCAGCCTTAATGGCCGCACCTTCGATACGAGAAATATGAGCGCGGTAGCCGATGACGAGCGCCTGCCGCTCGGCGAACCCGTGTCGTGGACGTTGGAGAACAGCGACGGAATGATGGACATGCCCCACCCGATGCATATTCATGGAGTGCGCTTCCGGATTATGCGGCGTGAGGGTCCCACGCCGCGCGGCGTGGCCGAGGGTCTGATGAATGGCTGCTATAAGGACAGCGTTCTCGTGTTCCCGGGCGAGCGGGTAAACGTCCAGTTGACACCCACCGAACCCGGCCTGTTCATGTACCACTGCCACAATCTGGAGCACGAGGACGGCGGCATGATGCGCAATTTTCTGGCAGCCTGAATCACGGCAACCCTGCCCGGATCGAAACACCGTAACTGGCCAACACAACGGGGGTCAGAAATATGTCGATAGCAGAATTGCTTGGAGTAACGATGGCTGGGCTGGCTTTGTTCGCCGCGGCCGCGAATGCCCAGACCGCGCAACAGAATCCAACTGATGCGGCACTGGTTGACCGCGTCAAGGACGCGGTCGTGAAGGAACTGCGCCAGAGCGGCGCGATCGACCGAGCGGTTGACGCCGGCATCGGCCGGTACGTGGAACGACAGCGTGCCGCGGCGGCGGAACGTGAGCGGCGCGAGGCGGATGCGGGCGCAAAAGCCATGCGGCCCGTGTCCGAGGCCCGCGACCACATCCGCGGCAATCCCGCCGCAGCGGTTACGCTGGTCGAGTACTCCGACTTTGAATGCCCGTTCTGCAAGAGATTCCACCCGACCGCGAAGAAACTGGTGGAGGAGTCCGGCGGCCGGGTGAAATGGGTGTATCGCCATTTCCCGCTCGATGAGCTCCATCCGGTGAAGGCGCGCAAAGAGGCGGTGGCCTCGGAATGCGCGGCCGAGTTGGGCGGTAACGATGCGTTCTGGAAATTCGCGGATCGGTTCTACGAGCTGACTCCATCGAACAACAAGACAGACGTCGACACCGTGCTTCCGCAAATTGTCCGTGAAATCGGACTTGACAAAGTTCGGTTCGCATCGTGCCTCGCCAGCGGGAGGCATGACCGGCGCGTCGAAGAGGATCATCAGAACGCCGTCGCTTCCGGGGGCCGGGGCACGCCCTGGAGTCTCATCGTGTCGAAGAGCGGCAGGACGTATCCGCTCTCGGGAGCGCAGCCCTATGCGACCGTCAAGCAACTATTTGAACTGGCGCTTCAGGAAAAGTGACCCGTGACACGCCACCTCCGGAATCTGCGAGCCGCGTTTGGTCAGGTATTCGCTGATCCCTTGAGCATCGCGCTTGCCAGCGTGATTGCGATCCTGGTGTTTCTTCTGGTGGTCTGGCTTCCCAATCTCGGGCTGATCGCTCAAGTATTTTGGGGCTCGAACGCGCCGCTTGCGGTCAAGCTCGGCATCGCGCTGAGCCTGCTTGGCGGCATCGGCACGAATTTCAGCCTGCTCTCCGCCGGGTACACCATTGCGATCGCTGTTCTCTTCGGGCTCACCGCCGCGATGATCGTCTATTTGGTGAAGCAAAGGCGCATTGCGGCGGCCGGACGGAACATCGCCATCAGTTCCGGCGCCGCGGTGAGCGGCGTGCTCGGCGTCGGGTGCGCCGCTTGCGGTTCGCTGCTCCTGGGCGTGGTCCTTCCGTCTCTCGGCGCCGCGGGCGCGCTCGCTGTGCTGCCGCTGAACGGCGAGGAATTCGGAATTTTGAGCGTTGCACTGCTTTTCGTTTCGCTGTTGCTCATCAGCAAGAACATTGCGGAGCCGATCGCCTGCCCGCTTGCTCGAAACGGGGATGCCCGACAGTCATGAGCAAACCATCGTTAATTCACTTTCGCGCTTGCCGTGCCGGTCGTCGGTGCGATCATGATCGTCATGGGCGCGGCCATCATGACCGGATACCTTTCGACGTTGTCCTACTGGCTGCTCCAGGCCTTCCTCGCCCTGGCGAAAATCGGATAGCTTCCATCGAGACCTTGCGTTCAGTTTTGACGACTACTTGAAAGGGTCAAACATGCCACACAAAACCAAAGCACTCGGTTTAATCGTTCTATCCTTGGGTGTTTGCCTGGCGTTTCCGGCAAGTGCCGCCTCATCCGTCACCTTGATGCATGTTCACGGATTGTCCTTCAGCGCCGACGGCAAGCAGATCTTCGTGCCGAGCCACAACGGAGTTGCGGCCTACAGCGGCGGGAAATGGAGTAAAGCGGCGGGCCCCGAGCACGATTACATGGGTTTTTCCTCGACCAAACAATTTTTCTACAGCAGCGGCCACCCGGCGCCGGATTCGGGTCTCGTCAATCCGTTCGGCTTGATCAAGAGCGGCGACGGCGGCCGGACCTGGCAGAAGCTCGGGCTCGAAGGCGAAGCGGATTTCCATCTGCTGGCCACGAGCTACGGGACCAACGGCGTCTATGTGTTCACCCACGCGCCGAACTCACGCATGAGCAAATCCGGCATCTATTCCACCGTCAACGACGGCTTTTCATGGAAGCGCGCGGATGGCAAGGGGCTGGAAGGCGCCCTCCTGAATCTTGCCGTGCATCCCTCGAACAACCGGATCGTCGCCGCGGGAACAAAGACCGGTCTGTTTCTTTCGACCGATGGCGGCGACAATTTCAAGCGCTTGGCAAGCGGAGAGCAAGTCCTTGCCGCGTTTTTTGATCTGGATGGAAAACAGCTCTGGTTCAGCAGCTACGGCGGCAAACCGGCCCTGACCAGCGTGGACTGGAGCAGCGGCAAGAAGACCGTCATCAATCTCCCGCCCCTGACACGGGACGCGGTGGCCTATATCGCCCAGAATCCCGTCAACCGGAACGAATACGCCATCGCCACGTTCGAGCGCAACGTCTACCTGACCAAAGACCAGGGGAAAAAGTGGGCCCAGATTGCCGACCGGGGTCAGACGCTGTGAGTGGATACGCTATTGCGTAAAGGCGGCGGCGCAAGCTGTCGGCGACCGATTGGAAGCAGTTGCCGTTCCAATGACTGGAACCTTTAATTTCACTGTGATCTCATACCAACGGAGGTGAAAACATGAGCACATCGACCGAAACGACGAAAGCGGGCGAGCCGTCCCTGGCCAAGGTCACCATTGACCTGGCTCGGTATTACCTCGGCGGGCGCCGGGGCCTGATTCTGTTGACCGTGGCAGGCTTGGGAGTGGGCCTGTTCCTCAACTGGGGGTGGCTCGTCGCCGTGGGGGTCGCCCCTCTGCTCCTGGCCCTCGCGCCTTGCGCTGCCATGTGTGCGCTCGGGCTATGCATGAAGAAGATGGGTAGGCCATCGGGTCCGACCTCGTCGAACTCGGGCGCTCAAAGCGGCGCCGGGGCACCCCCTTCGACCGCAACCCCAGCCGTCGGGGTCCGTGACGAGACCTCGACGGCCACTGTTGAGCCGAGGATACCTAACGCAACCAACGAAAGGAGCTGATATGCGTAACCGTTTCGGCATCTCGGTTCGGTTGCGGCAGCGTGATGCGCAGCCGCCACGTCAGCTAATGCGCGCGACATGAGCTTCTACGACAAATGGATATTGCCGCAGCTGCTCGACCTTGTGATGCGCAACAAGGAAGCGACGCGCTTTCGCGCCAAGCTCGTCCCACAGTCGCGCGGCGTGGCGCTCGAAGTTGGCGTCGGCTCCGGGCTCAATCTGCGCTTCTACGGCAACCAGGTCGAGCGGCTCGTCGCCGTCGATCCCTCCGAGGAGCTTCTGCGGATGGCGAAGAGAAGGGCGCGCGGCGCGGCGATTCCCATCGAGTTCATCGTGCACACCGGCGAAGCGCTGCCGCTCGCCAACGCGTCGGTCGATACCGTTGTCTTCACCTTCACGCTTTGCACGATCCCCGATCCGCTGAAGGCGCTGCGGGAGGCGCGGCGTGTGCTCAAGCCCTCGGGCGAGCTGCTCTTCGCGGAGCATGGGCTTGCGCCGGATGCGAGCGTGCGGCGCTGGCAGCGGCGGATGAATCCTCTCTGGCGGCGTGTGGCCGGAGGCTGCAATCTCGACCGCAGGATCGACGAGCTGATCGCGGCAGCCGGCTTTCGCTTCGCCGGGCTGGAACGCGAGTATGCGAAGGGCCCGCGTCCCATGAGCTACATCTACACCGGCCTGGCTCGGCCCGCATGAGGAAACCTCAATGAGCGAGGCGAATTCCGGCCGCATCTTTCGATGGCTGCTCGCCGGTACCATGGTCTTTCCCGCAGTGGGACAAGGGGGGAAAATGCGGTTGGTTTCGAAATGCGGAGGCGCATGCCTGTGACGCGGCCGACGCGATTCAAACTGCTCGCCGTCGTCGCGCTGCTTGCAGCGACCTACTGGCTGTTGCACAAAACCGGCGCGCTGGCGACTATCCTGAACGAAGCCGCGTTGCGCGATCACGTCACGCGGCTGGGTGCATGGGGCCCGCTGATAGTGATCGGTCTCATGGTGCTGGCGATCATGGTGAGCCCCATTCCCAGTGCGCCTATCGCCATGGCCGCCGGCGCCGCTTATGGCCATGTCTCGGGCACGCTTTATATTCTCCTGGGCGCCGAGATCGGAGCGCTTGCCGCTTTCGGCGTGGCACGCTGGTTGGGTGGGGAAACGCTGAAGCGCTGGTTTGGCGACCGCCTGTCGGTGGGGTTGCTGGGATCTCAAGACGCGCTGATGGGTATCGTGCTGGTCAGTCGCCTCCTGCCGTTTATTTCATTCGATATCGTCAGCTATGCCGCAGGCCTGACGGTACTCTCATCCTGGCGCTTCGCCATTGCGACCTTGGTCGGCATCGCGCCGGCCGGCATCCTGCTGGCCCATTTCGGGAGCGAGATGGCCACGGGTGAATCCGGCCGGATCATGGGTTCCGTGCTGGCGCTCGGCGCCATTACCTTGATACCTGTCGCGGTGAAAATCATTCGAGACCGCCTGCGGCGGCCACCGACATAGCCGCGGGCGCCGATGACATGCTGGTTGACTTGCCAGCTTCCGAAACTACCGTAGCCTGAGGACGATAGGCTCCAGCGCCTCGCCCCGCTGCAGTACCCGGCCGATGGCCGCCGCATGCCCATACCCCAGCCCGCGCAGAGCGCTCAGGCAGGCATCGACGCGCT
>ORJL011531670.1_pt1 | contig 11907 bp, 15 predicted proteins | sample 1779941 | NCBI WGS metagenome assembly ORJL01 (sample SAMEA104232317, study PRJEB22302) | groundwater metagenome | biome: forest; feature: aquifer; material: groundwater | place: USA | collected 2011-08-07 | depth 5.8 m
ACCAATCCACTCAACAGGAACATAAATGCGACCGCTGTTCCCGCTTTGGTTCACTTGGTTCTCAAGCAGCTCCAATCCTGTGAGTAGAAGTTTGGCTTCTTTCATCTTATTAGCTACAATGTAGCTAACTTGTATTTATACTTTTCGGTGTTAGAGAATATAAAACAACAAAAAACTTAGAAATCAGCTAAACAAATACAGATAATTTGATGCGATTTTTTAGAAGTTGATAAAAGAAAACAATAGTCTATTACCATCTTGGAGGTGTATATCTATATTCTTCAGGAATATCATTTTCCCGACGTGGCTCATAATGAAATCGTCTAAAAAACTCCTCAACTATTGTATAAATCTCTCGTGGATGGAAATGCCAAGTCTCTATAATGTGTCTTTTTAATAACACCTTATCTCCTGTACATGGTTTATATCCTTGTATATGTTCAAAGACATTATAAAAGTCAGGCAATAATTCTAAGTTAAATTCTGCTCTATTTCTGGCTATTGTTTCTGGATTGTCAAGCAATCTTTCCATTAATTCCATTTATTCTCAGCAGTCATGATTCATTTATAAATTTTTACTGATTAATCACTCATTTTTTACTTTCTCTTATCCTCAAAATTTTCCCTTCATTTTGAGAAAAATTTTTCTCGGAGGAAAAAATGTCAATCTACAACAGCCAGCAGGCTAAACAGCTTGAAACCCAGATAACTGAATTTGTGAAAGAATTGGCCCAGCGGACAGATAATGTCAAAGCAAGCGAATTCTTCAAAAATTATCTGGAGATTATTTCAAAAATTCCACATTATTCGTACCATAATCAGATATTGATACTTCTCCAAGCCAGCGCTATTGGCATAAATCCTACAAGGGTAATGGGATATATGCAGTGGAAAAACTTCAACCGAAACGTGCTTTCCGGAGAGAAAGGAATCTCAATTCTCATTCCTGCATTCAGATATTTTGACGAGGAAAGCCACAAACTGGAATATGACAATGAGACAAAATCCTATTATTGCCCTGTCTGCTCCAGACACTTTGAAATGTCAGAAATAAAAAAAGCAGTAATAGGCTTCAAAACAGCCCATGTCTTTGACATAAGCCAGACAGACGGCGAGCCGCTTCAGGAAATAGATATCTCTGTAAACGGAGAAAACTATGGGGAGTTCATTGAAATTTTAAAAGAATTCTGCTCAGAGCATGGAATTCAGGTAGCATTTGAAAAATTAAGTAAGGAAGGCCTGTATGGTTATTCGCAGGGCGGCAGAATAGTAATAAACAATGCAGAGAACATTAACTCTCAGGTTGCTGTCATGGTGCATGAAATTGCGCATGAGCTTCTTCACAAAGAAAAAAATGACTTAACAAGACAGCAGAAAGAAATACAGGCAGAAGGCGTTGCTTATGTTGTGTGCAAACATTTCGGACTGGAAGCCAAAAGCTTCAATTACCTGGCTTTGTACGACGCTGACTATAAAGCGATTATGGAAAACCTGAGTGTGGTGAGCAGTACAAGCGGAAACCTGATACAGTACATCAAGGGAAAGATGGCTGAGAAAATGATAGTTGCCGAGATGTGAGGCTGCAAAATGTACTCAATTGTGATCCCTCCTGACTTAATCAAGGAATTATACTATCTCAGGGAGAAAACCGGCATTAGCATAAGAAGGCAAATAATAAATGCCATAATCTTTCAGATTAAAAACAGAAAAGCTTAAATATGAAAATCATATTTGTATGTTTTGGTGATGAAAAATGGGGTTTGAAGTAACTAAACTAGGAGAAAGGGGCCAGGTAGTAATACCGCAGGAATTCAGGAAAAACATGGGTCTAAGAACAGGAGATAAGTTTATAGTAATGAAAAGTGCAGATACACTTATATTAAAAAGACTTAGCGCTCCAAACATTGAAGAGTTTGACGAGATGATAAGAAAAGGGCATATCCATGCAAAAAAGCATGGACTGACTGAAAAGGATATGTGGGACTCTATCAAAAGAGTTCGTGCCAAAAAATGAAAGTTGTCCTTGACACCAATATATTCATCTCAGGAATCCATTGGGCAGGCGATTCCAATAAAATCTTATATCACCTAATGAACAACAAATTCCAACATATAACTTCTCAGGAAATAATAAAAGAGATTACTGAAACGCTTAAAGATTTTAAAAAGCCTCTTCCTGACGACCAGTTGGCTTTTTGGGAACGTTTTATCACGATGAAATCAGAAGTAGTAATCCCCTCTGAATCAATAAATATTGTAAATAATGACCCTGATGATAATAAAATTATAGAAGCTGCCTATTATGGCGATGCAGATTATATAATTACTCAAGATAACCATTTGTTAAAAATCAACCAATACAAAGGTATCAGTATCTTAACTCCTTCAGAATTTTTGGTGATTCTTTCCAATAATGGAGGTAAAAAATAAAATGCCAAGCGCTTATTCAATACCGCAAATTTATGAAGATGAGATAGAAGGTGCAATAGAAGCTGGATATTACTCTAACAGATCAGAGGTAGTCAGGGATGCACTAAGACATCTCTTTGAATCAAAACAAAATCTCAGGATGGCCTCAGCAATAGAGCTATACAAGAAAGAAAAAGTAACTCTCTCAAGGGCAGCAGAACTTGCAGGGGTAACTTCAATTGAATTTAAAGAGGTATTAGCCGATAGGGGAGTTGCTATATTAATCCCTAAAAAAAGCCAGAGAGAGACCAAAAGCCAGACGAGGCTGCTCAAAAAAATAAGGTCTGCAAAATGATTTTAAGGATAGAATAAAAATACCTGACAAAGAACAATTTATAAAATAATTTACATCAAGTCAAGTTCATCAGATGTCATTATTGTTTCTTTAGGAGAGATTTTTATTCCTATGGTTTTCCGCTCTTTTTTTGCAGGAGGATTCATCTCAAGGGCTCTTTTGAAATTTACATTTCCGCAAGAACTGCATCTAAAGTATGGACCCCATTTTCCACTTAGAATTTCAAGCCATTTCCCACATGAGCATTTTATGTCATCAAGAGTTGCTGTTTTATGGGATGTGCATACTGGAATATCCTGACTGTTTTTTAATACTGCAATTTTATCGCAGAAAGGACATTTATCAATTTTTGATTGACCGTATCTCTTTGGAATATACATTCTGCTTTTTTTATGGTCATGGTTTAAAAGATTATGTGTTTCCAAGTATTGGGAAAATGGAAATCTTTCTCATAGACTTGTCTCATTGCGTCCATTAAAATAAATTCAAAGGTTAAAGGCATTAGAAATACAACTTCTTAAAAACTGAGAATTAAAGACGAACTGGTGTCTGGGTTTTATAGTTACGGGGATATGAGAAATAATCGTAACCTCTCTAAAGTGATAATTTTAAATATCAAACTATGTTATTCTTCTTAAATGGGGTAAATATTATGAGTTTGTTTGGTATAGGCTTGGAAGTAAGAAGATATTGGGATAGATGGACAGATACACTTGAGACTTTGACTTCTGGCTTAGATAAAGACACACAATTATTTTTAAGAAATAAGAATAAGGAAAGGCCAGGATTAGGCGCAGTAGGTTATGGAGCTGAATTATTTGCAAGGCTATTTAATATTGGAATAGATGAGAAGGCAGCATTAGCTAATTCTGCAATAGTGTTTATGTGCGGTTGCATTGATGATGTCATTGACCAAACTCCGATAAAAAATCAAGAAGCTGAAGAACAATTAAACAATGCATATAATTTTCTTGTATCGGGCGAAGGATTTGATAATTTGCAAATTTTCCGTAGATATTTAGAATCGGTTATCCCGAAGAATCAGTTGGAGCAAGTTCTTCAAACCCTGCATGCTTACAAAGAAGCAGCGATAGAAGAATTACACGCCTCCACTTACCGAGGAATCCATGACGCAAGAGTTAGGATTGGTTCAACACACAGCGATGTAGTAGGAACATTAATAGGAATTTTCGGTGAGAGGGAATTATCAGAAAGTGAGCGAACGGTTTTAAAGCATTATTCAATTGGCGGCACTTTATTAGATAGTGCAGCAGATTATTATCAGGACAGACATTACGGGGAAGAAACCTTAATTGATTATACAATGAGAGAAAAAGGGCAAAATAGGAGAGAGGCATTAGCTCATGCGTTTGCAGAAGCTTGTGAAAATTTTGCATTTGCATCTAGTTTCCTTAACGAAGGCCAGCAGGAGCTATACAAAGATATAACCAGTATTGCAAAAATATTTTACTGCATGACATTTTTACGAAAGGGATTAAAATACGGCATATTGCACTAACCAACCACTAAAAATAATTAAAAAAACAAAATGAGTTTAGATGACAACTTAGATTTCAGGGAACTCGGCAGAGGAAGGTCAGGTGTAGTTTACCGGGACCAAGATACCTATGGTAAAAGCATAGCTAGAAAAATATTCACCGGTGATGATATAACAAAATTAGCGCATTACATCTTTTCTGGAGCACCAAATCCTTATATCTGGAATGAAGAAGCAATCCTGACTGCACACTATAGAAGAGAAGTTCTTACTGATCTTGTTGAATACTGGTTTGGTCCGAAATTAAGAGTTGCCCCATCACTAGGTATTCAATGGAATGACGAATTTCAGGCTTATGAATTGCAGACTGAGTTTATTAAAGGAAGGCCAGCTGCTTTGCATCATCCTTTTTCTGGAGAGAGAGAAGGAGAGCTTGATGATTTAGTGAATGGAGTTATGAAACCACTTCAGGAAAAACTAATTGAATCAGGCTTTGACGGTTTGGTATGGCAGGCAGGAAAAGGGAATCCCGTTGCCTCAAATAATTTCTTGCTTGAAGACACAGGGAAGAATCAAAATACATGGGCATGGATAGACCTTGAATCAGGAGTGCCTATGCCTGCTCCTTTAAATCCCATTCCTTTTTTTACTTTTTACCTTCCAAAATCAATAAAGCACAGGCATGCTTTGTTTGATGATGTTGATGTAGATAAGCTCCATGCTTATGTTGATGTCCATCAAGACGATTTAATGAATAAGCTTGGTGATGATAAATATTTAATTCTCATAGAAAACATTCACAATCTTGAAAATCATCAGAGAAAATGGAAATCCATGAGAAGGGTTGACAGAAGCATAACCTATCAACTCAAAAAAGGAGGCATTACACCAGCTCAGGCTGCATGGTTTTCTCAACATCCCTCTATGTGGTATGGAAGAGAGATAGGAAGAGGCGCATGGAAATCATATAATAATTATTATTGGGCGATATACCTTGGGAGATATTTTGTAGGGCAATGGAAATTGACTATAGAAAATTGATATCTAATAGCTGGCAGTTTGTAACTTCTGAGAAATATCGTGAAGGGGTTGCAAGAGATTATGGAAAAAGAAGGGTTGAAAAATGGTTAGAACGCGGGCAATTGCAGGATACAGAGGCTGCACACTTTACATCAAAGCTGGAAGAAGAATCAATAAGCCCTTATATCGTTGATCTCATGGTGCATTCAGGTATGAAGCCATTAGAAATGACTGCATTGCCGGCAATTGCATTAGGCCTTGCATCAGATAAAAGTATTGATTATGCAACCGCAGGCGCAATAATTTTATGGGGAGGCTCAATAACAAGAACTCTTTACACACTTGGGAGAATGGGATATGAAACTTTAAAGCCTGCTAATCTGCAAAAGATGCCTGATCAAATTAGGGATTTTATAGCAGAATTACATTCAGTCACAAAAGAAGATGGCATGAGAGCTGGCATCGGATACATAGCAAAATCGTTGTTAGGGGTTGACAGGGCAATCGCTCTTGCTGTTGGCTGGGTTCCAACAGTTGGCAATGCTGCATATCCATTGCAAATGGTTTATTCAGGTGCAACTGAAGATCAAGATTTGGGAAAATTTATGCTTTATGATATCTTCTCAGCAATCGGCAGGAAGATACCTGTTTGGGGCGGCAGAGATACATTGACAGAGCATTTTTTTAACAGTGTCCCTGATATGATTGTGAGAAATAGAAGTCCACTTAGATATTCAAAATAGAATCACCTCTTTTTTCCGAATACTCACTTATACCTAAATTCATCCTCTTCATAATATCCAAATCCCATCTCTTTCAGGTCATTCTCATCACACAACTGCAATATCAGCTTGACCAATAGATTCATCTCATCATTGTTCAGTTTATCATCAATTCCATACTGCTTAAACAGCTTCTTCATGCAGTTTGTGTAAAATTCAATTCTCGTCAGGAAAAATCCAGACTCCCTTATACTCTCAAATATCCTGTACACTTTGTTCTTGTCCAATGCTTTCATTTTAGTTTCCTCCAATGGCTTTGTTCTCAATGCAACACCGCCAATACCAGAAACTCCGCAATTGCGAAACCAAGAATTCTCGGTGACGCCACATAGATTTTTCAGCTTAGAATTAATGCAAAACAAGAGAACCCTCTGCCGTTAAAAGCGAGCTTGCATTCGCAAGCAGGCGGAGGGGAAAGATTTAGTTGGCGGCACAGCTTTGCTGAGAGAATTCTGTTGATTAAATGTGAATCCTAATTGTCGTTAGACGAAATGATTTTTAGTAGCTAAAAGGGAGAAAGGGGACAATTTTAAATAAATGACCTAACAATATCTACTAATGAATCAGTCTGTGTTGTATGCTCATTTTGATAAAATCCAGTAATATCAAATCCAATTATATTCTTTCTTTGTTTGATATTTCTAACAAGTTCCATTAATGTTTCTAAGGATAAGATTCCACGCTTAAAACGAGGATTAGTCGGAATCGGAACATCTGATTTTAATACATCTAAATCAATACTTACATATGCATCTGAGGTCTCTATTCTCTCAGGGTCAAAATCAGTTATACTTTTCCAAGCGATTGAACATGTATGGTCAAACTTATAATTAGCAATTGATTTTACGCTTCCATTAGTTTCCGCGACCTCCAAAATCTCTTTTGGTATTGCCATCCAATCCCCTTTTTCAGGGTTCCTATTAAAAAAATCTAAACCTCTGAATGTCGTATGTTGTCCACTATATACTTCACATCTACTTAGTAGTTCAATACAATACTCAGCCGTATTTGCCCGATCCAAAATAAAACGGGGATTTATTTCCAAATAAATAACTCTAGATACATTTCTTAGACGGCCTAAAGGTATAGTGAAATTTGCATAACTCACTTCTCCTAATTCCCAACGACTATCAAACTCCCTATCGCTATGATTATCAATGTGTACATAAGTCACTGGTCTGTCGCTAGGTAAGTGGGAAACAAACTCTAAAGTTTGTCCATGTAGATAACCATCTCCATTAATTATACCAAAAGGAACAAACTGTGCTAAATTAACTAATTCTGGGAGAGGGGTTAGCTCTAATCCGCCCTTGTTAATTAATTGCGAAGCTACAACTGCATCTTGACTAGGAGTATATAATAATGTATACATAATGGATTGGAAACACCAAACTATATAAAAAGGTTACTACTATTCAATTAATATACATTTCCATTGCGTTAAAATTGTCCCCTTAATTCTTGTTCATTATTGCTTACTTTGCTCGCTGGATTGAAATATGCTAAAAATTACTCAAAAATTTATTATCTCCACTTCGTTTCAGAAAACTCTCCTAACACGAATCCTATATGTTCTTCGCGGTAACTTTTGTCTCAGGCATTGGCTCGTAAAGCACAATAAAAGATTCAGTCTTATCAATTCCATCGGCCATGCGGAGATGATTGATAAATTCATTGACATCATCTATATCCTTTGCCCTGATCTTAACTATTATATCCTTTCCGCCCGCAATTAAATCTGCCGACTCAACCATCTCATGCTTGAGCAGTTTTTCAGAAATCACGCTGTGCTTAATCTTATTTTCCTTGCAGAAAGGATAATCAATATTCACTCCAACATAAGCTGTTACAGGCTTCCCAATTGCCCTGTAATTTATAGTGATGGTGAAATTCCGTATGACACCTTCATCTTTTAATTTAAAGATACGGGAAGAAACTGTTGACCTTGATAATCCTGTTTCACGCGCAATTTCCCTCACTGACAAATTGGAGCTTCTTTTTAGTACATTCAATATCCTAATATCTGTCCTATCTATCATATTCTGGACAAATGGCACATGTTTTATAAAATTATCTACTAAAAAGTGGACAAATGGCTAAATTTGTCGGACAAAAAAGCTTTTATATTTTTCAGTCTTTATACCACTTGGGATTACAATCAAAAAAGGGGAATTCTGTCGGTAGACAACCGGCTTAACAAAAAAAGAGATGGCAAAAAGCCAGCAATCCATTTGTCCAGACAGAAAAAAGCGGCAAAAAGGTGGTGTCAGTGGCTAAAAATCACATAATGACAGTTCGCCTGAACGAAGACGAAAAAAAGCGAATAAAAAAGGATGCTGAAGCGCATGGCCATAAATCTATTTCCACCTATACAAGGGACTGCCTGCTTAATCGTGATGTGCAATTTGACAGGCGGCTTGAACAGCTGTTAGCAACTGTTCTCAAAAAAATGGGCATAGAACACGAAAAAGAAATTAAAAAAACCGATAAAAAAATCATTGATTACTTGTAGATTTATTTTGCCATTTTTTAAACATCAATAACCACTACAAAGTAAGAAACAAGCGAAAAGTTTATAAACAAAAGCCGATTTATTCAGACAAAAACAACATTTTTACAATACACAAGGAGGAATTAAAAATGAGTTTACAATTAAACGAGCCAACTTTCAAAGAATTTTACGGCAGAAATATAGACCAAATGCCAAATCTTATTGCAGAAGGCAGAACGCCTTTGTCTGTTTCAGGCTTAATGGAGAGAAGGTTAGAAACATTAGGTGCTTCTAAGCCAGTCAAGGAATCTTGGTGGAACAATTACTTTGACACTGGAGACGGTGTTTTTTACCATCCGGATGGAAGGATAAGAGTAGTTCTTGATGCAAAACCATTAAGGGAGATTAATCCGGAAAGCAAACTGCAAAACCGAACTTTAGTTTTGCCAGATGGCTTATACGAACAATTGGAAGGAGAAGAATTCACAAGAGAGCAAGTAGCAAAATATGTTGACAGACTATTAACAAGCAAAGATGCAAAAAATAACCCTGTTTGGATGGCTTTAGCAAGAGACCAGAAACTATTAAATGACTATGTAGATGCAGTTTTTTCAGAAGCAACGCAACAGTTTGGATATAAAGAAAATATGGGAGTTTATGTTGCTAATGCACAAAATGTTCCTACTGGGCGGCTTTGGACCGTTGGCGGGCTCAGGGACAATTCCAATGCTGATGGCAGGGGCAGCCTTGACTACGGCATTGGCCGTCTCGTCGGGGTAGAAGCGGCGGAGCCGCAAGTGGCGCGCGAAAAATCTGATAGTGTTGTTGTTCCATCACTTGAAGAAGTTCTAAAGGTTACAAGTCCATTTATAGCTAATGTTAATATGGAACAACTAAGAGAAGCACTAACTCCACTCTACAAATAATTTTTCAGATACTTTTTTATATTCCTTTTATTCTTGATGTTATTGTCCCAGCAAATAAACTGTGAAAGCAGTTTATTTAAAATTGAGTAGCTGGACTACACGCTCTTTCACTACGGCAGCTTGCTGCTATAAAATACAGTCGTGACACCTAATGCGTGAAATGGCAGTGAAATAAATAAAAGTGAAAGGGCTACTCTGGGCGGCTTTGGACCGTTAACAGGCTCAGGAACAATTCCAATGCTAATGGCAGGAACAACCTTGACAACAACAATGGCCGTCTCGTCGGAATAGCCAAGCTATTAATGCTGGGATGCTTTCTTTTATGGAATGCCAAAATAATCTTTACAATAAACTATGCACATATGAAAATCTTGAGTTTGCTTTTAAGAAGGCGAGAAAAAGAAAGACTCTAAAGCCTTATGTCATATTGTTTGAAAAGAACTTAAGGGAAATCCTGCTCAATCTCAGGACTGAATTATTATTTCACACATATAATCCAATGCCTCTTAAAACTTTTGTTCTGAGGGATCCAAAAACAAGAAAAATAAGCAAGTCGGAATTTCGAGATAGAGTTGTGCATCATGCACTATGCAACATAATTGAGCCAATTTTTGACAAGACATTCATTTATGATTCCTATGCAAACAGGATAGGAAAAGGCACTTTTAAGGCGATAGAGAGATTTGACTATTTTAAGAGAAAAGTCTCAAGGAATAACACAAAAACTTGTTATGTGCTTAAAGCAGATATCAAACATTATTTTGAAGCTGTAAGCCATGATATTCTTATCGCAACCATTAAAAAAAGGATAGATGACAAAAGGGTTTTATGGTTAATAAGGGCTATTTTGTCAAACCACAATACAATTGAAAAGGGCAAAGGAATGCCACTCGGAAATTTGACTTCCCAGTTTTTTGCCAATGTCTATCTAAATGCGTTAGATCAGTTTGTCAAGCATAAGCTTAAGGCAAAATTTTACATCCGCTATGTGGATAACTTTGTAATATTGCATAATATCAGAGAAATGCTGGAAGAGTATAAATCCAAGATAAATATATTCCTTAAAGAAAATTTAAAGCTGGAATTGCATCCAGACAAGTCCAAGATAATTCAATTAGATAATGGCATTGGATTTTTTGGGGTTAGGCTATTCTTTCATCATAAGCTTGTAAGAAAAAAGAATATAGGGAATTTTGAGAAAAAATTTGAGGCATCAAAAGAATTGTATTTCAAAGGCATTATTAGCAGAGAGAAAGTATTGGGGCAGTTTGAAGGCTGGCTTGCTTATATCTCCAATGCAGACACATACAAATACAGAAGGCATTTAACCAGAATGTTTAACCAATATTTTCCAGTTGAGAAAGTAAATAAAATTGAAAATATTAAAAAGCACGAAAATTTTATTGAAAAAATAGAATCAAGTAATTCTCAATTTAGCACCCAGAAGACATTATATCTTTTCAAAAAAGGCTTAACTATCAAGGAAATTGCTATAAGAAGAAAAATAAAGGAATCTACTGTTTGGGAGCATTTTGCCAAGCTTATTGAGCACAATCAATTTTCGGTTTGGAAAGTTCTACCAAAAGAGAAAATTCTTATGATTTTACCAAAAATTTACAGCTCAACAGACAAGCTTAAAGAGATAAAAGATAGAATCAAAAGCAATTCAATTACATTTGATGAGATTAATTGCGTTCTGGCATTTGTGAAGAGCAGGAACAAAAAGAGGAACATTATCCATCACATAGAATGGTATAAAAGAACGAATTGTGTAAGAAAATGCTATTTTAATCCAGAGCAACGAAAAGAGTGCAGTAAAAAGTTTGATTTATTTGCGTCTCAGACTGGTACTTTGGAAATGACCAGAAAAGAATTTGTTGATATATTCAATAATCATCTGAATATTTGCGTTCTTCCAGAAGAAGAAAAAAGAAGGATTATCAGCAGGAAAGAGTTTAAGAATAGATACTTGAGGATTAAAGCATGAGGCAGGATTGTAATAATAAATCTCATCCAAGAATAATTGGATTAGTTTACCAAAATACCTGCCAAATCTCCCATAAGCCAACGGGGATTGCCGAAAAATTTATTGGCAAGTTCCCTCTTCAGGAACATTGCACATAAATCTTTCCCCGCTCAAGGATTGATTATTATTATAGTGTTGAGCGGGCTGTCCTTCGGACTGACGGGCAATCCCCTCAAAAGTTGTGTTCTCATATGAAATTAATCTGAAGACAAGAATTCTGGAGTATGACCAATCCAATCCTGCAATTTCTTCGCTATTTCTTGCAGAACAGCCAGATTTTGATTTAACAGAGTGAAAGCAAAATCAGTCATGGAGGTGATTGAAATGTTAGAATTAATTCAAGAAAAAATTAAGGTAAATTTGACAAAAATGCAGGATGCAGTCAGAAGAATTGATGAAA
>ORJL010654913.1_pt1 | contig 11905 bp, 10 predicted proteins | sample 1779941 | NCBI WGS metagenome assembly ORJL01 (sample SAMEA104232317, study PRJEB22302) | groundwater metagenome | biome: forest; feature: aquifer; material: groundwater | place: USA | collected 2011-08-07 | depth 5.8 m
AAAATTAATCTCCGCGCCGAGCAACTCATTCGGAAGTTGATAGACCGCATAGACCCGCATGACATCGCCATAGCGCAAGAACAACGCCGCGCTATCACACACGATCATTTGAGTCGCCAACTCCAACACGCGCGCCGCAACTTCCGAGAGATCGAGAGTCACGCCTGCCGTCTCGGTCATTTGCTGTCCGGCGTTGGTCAGGGCAAACTGTCGCGCAATTGTGATCGAGGCTGCCGCTTGCGCCACGAAGGCAGAAGCCAATAGACGATCCTCAGCGGATGGCGGCGTCACCGTAGATCGTCCCAGAATGATCAACCCCACACAGTCGTCCTCAGGGGATGCCGCCAACGGCAATATCCACCATGATCTTAAATTGAGCTTTTGACTCAGCGACTGCTGCAGCGCGGCAGAGGCGGCAAAACTTGATCCACTGGTGGGAAGTTCGGCAACGACGAGATCGCCTCTTTCAAAATACACTTGCGACAACGCGCCGCTTTTTTTTCCAAGTTTGAACGGACCCCCGATGGGGTTTCCGCTCAACACTGTTTCGATCAATGGAATATCTTCGGGGGACACTCCCGTCAGCGCGCCAATCTCAACGACGGCGGGTTCGAGTGTTATGAGGAGTGCGGCGAGTTCCGCGCCCAAGACATGGCACGCGCCTCCCGCCAAAACATTAAATGTAACGGATGAGTCGTCAGAGTGACGGCTGAGCGAGACGATCATCTCTGCCCACGCGCGCAAACGATCTGAAACAGAGGGGAGAGAGGAGGGATTCATTGAAGGCTAGACTTCCGAAGTCTTGAAGACTTCGGAAGTCTTTGCGCGCTATGGTTTCGGCGTTGCGCTTGGGACTGCCGTGGGGATGTTGCCTTTATCCACCGGCGACTTGTGTTTAATAATGGTGTCGCTGCCGGCTATCTTGTCGCTAAACAAACCTACCATTTGGATCCAACTGTTGCCGGGCTTCAACGGAATCTGTTTGTTAGATTTATCCACGATAACAAAAGGTTGATCGATCTTGGGGCGCACCCAAGTGCCTTCGTAACGCTGCCCGTCGCGGAAGATCCACGCCGGTCCGCTGCCCCACAATTGAATCTCGGTGCTGAAGTGACCGGTGAGTCCATCGGTGTCAAAGTCCTCCGGAATGGTGGAGTCCACGACGTGATTAATAAACAGCACGATCACGTTAGCGGCAGTGATCGGTTGATTGGTCGCTTTATCAAAATGGGCGATCAAATCCGTTGGCGACGTGTCAATCCAGCGTTCGTATTTTGCGGAGACGGCGTTGTAGCGCCATTCGGTGTGCAGCTCACCACTGTAATCAATGCGAATCTGTTTCGCCGGGGCGCCGCCAGCGGGTGTGATCGCGTGAAACGTGAAGCCAGATGTCAATTGCGATTTGTCGAGTCCTTTATCGGCTAACGCTTTGTGAACCGTTTCGGTTGAAGTGTATATGGAATTGGTGTCGTCGGCTTCGCGGCATATCGGCGGACATTTGAATCCGGTGGATTCGGCGACGACGAGCTTATACCAATCTTTGAAACTTAATTTCCGCAACACGCCGGTGGAACTGCCCGAAGCGACCAACGCGCCTTTAAACATTTCGGGAATGACGGTGTCAATTAAACGCGCCGAACGGATCGGACCCACGCGCGGCGCATCATTGCCATAGAAAACGGCAGTGAAGCGAGTGGTGCCGCCTTCGGTGTAATGCTCAACAACTAGATCGGCAAGCGACAAACCACTTTGAGGACGTGCCACACGCGGATAGTTGGCGACTTTGATCGCTATAGGCACACGGGCTTGCAATGCCGGTGTGATAGATAAACCTGTGAGTGGATTGATCCCTGCCGGATACGAATCGGGGCCCATGACGACAGCCGGGGTTGCGGTGGGCGCGGCAGTGGCGGCAGGCGCAGGCGGTTGAGTCGGCACAACTACGCCGGGTGTAATCTTGACAACAGGTGGCGCAGAGACTGTCGGCAAAGGTGTGGGATCAGAACCACAGGCGACGAGGATAAATGTGAGCGTGAGAGAGAACGCTGTGAGACGGCGAAACATTTGTGGAGACCTTTCTAAACAGTAAGTGAGATGGGGGATATTATAGTCGAGTGGTTTGGTAGTCGAGTAGCCATTAATTTTGCATATTGCTAAATCAATCGCTCTCGTTTATCCTCATGCAAGGAGTTCCGACTATGACACAAACCACAATTTCTCTAACGGGCGGCGGGGTGCGCGACGCGCATACACTCAACATCGTCATCTCTATTGATGCCACTATCAATATAGACTCGCAAACAGCTCGGCGACGAGTCACGGCATGGGTTGTCAGTGAAGTAGGTAATATGCTAGTGGGTGGCGAACCAACTCTTGTCATTGGCAAACAAACCGTGTGGCGCGTGCCAATTATCCTTACATCATCTAAAGTTGGCGAAGTAGGCACCGTAGGCGTAATAGATGTGAATGTGGAGGATGGCGAAATAAATGTGAGCGAAAAATTGAGGGGGGAGATTCTTGAAAATGCAAAACATGCCGTCAGTGCCGCATAAGACTCAAATTGAAGATGGTTGGTGCGTGCCAGCCTGCGCGCAAATGGTATTAGCCTATTGGGAAATTGAGCAAACGCAAGAATCACTCGCAAAAAAACTTCAAACAATCACCGGCGTTGGCACTCCGGCTTCACGCTTGCGCTCGTTAGCATCCAACACCCTTGAGGTTGTGTATAAGGAGGGCGAGATAGATGATCTTCGATTGGCGTTATCGCAAAACATTCCGCCGATTGCGCTTGTTCACACGCGCGAACTCCCTTATTGGAAGCAGCCTACGGCTCACGCCGTTATTGTAATTGGCATAGAAAATGATCTTGTGATTCTTAATGATCCCGCAATGCCCGAAGGTGGAACACAAGTCGCTCTTGGCGATTTCCATTTGGCGTGGGATACGATGGCGAATCTATATGCCCTTCTCATCAAAAAATAAATGTAGTAAGCAAAATAGGTTATGGCATCGGCGTTGGTTTGTTCGGCACAACGCGCCACGAGGCGTTTTGTTGGGTGATGGGCGAGGTGAGATTAACCAGTTCGACCCAGGTGTTGCCGGGTTTGAGCGGGAAAACTTTGCCCGATGAATCCGTAAAACTTAAAACGCCGAAGCGATCTTTGCGGTTCCACGTTGCCTGATACAACAACCCGTCGCGGACGATGAGCGCGGGTCCACTCCCCCACAATTGCACTTCAAGTGAATAGCTGCCGCCTGTTTTTGTGATCGGGTCGTAGCCGGTGGCGTCTTCTAAAATATCCGTCGGCTGGTGATGGGCGAAGACGATGATCACGTTGGCGGCGCTGATGTGAGTCGAGTTGAGAGCGTCTATATGAGGCTCACCGTCGGCGTAACGAAAATATCGCCTAACCGACTCGCTGTAACTCCACGCGGCAAACGAATCGCTGTAAGTGGCGGATACAATTTTGGCAAGCTGACCCTCCGCTGGCGGCGTCGGGTCGAACCTCATGCCCTTTAACTCTTGTCGCGTGTTGATTCCCTTTTTGTTGGCGTCATCCCACAAAAGTTTGGTGCCGGTGTATAGCGTGTGTTCTTGGCGTTGGCAGTTTTTTGCAAGCGTCTCGCGTGCCACGCGATAGAAGGCGGGGTGATAAGGTTCAAACTCCGGTGAGATGATCCAATCTTTGAAGTCAACTTCTTTAAGTTTTCGCAATACGCCGTCACTCGCGCCCGAAAAAGCCAGCGCGGCGCGATACATCGCCGGGAGTTCGAGGTCAATGAGCCGCACCGAGCGGATCGATCCGACTTGCGGCGCGTCGCGACTGTAGAAGATCGCCGTGAAGCGTGTGCTGCCGCCTTCGGCATAATGTTCAAAGACCAGATCGGCAAGTGACAACCCGTGCTGCGGGCGAACACAATCGGGATAGTTAGAGATTTTGATCGCCAGTGGGCGGCGATTTAACACCAAAGGATCGGACACTGCTTCGCCGGTTAAGGGGTTAATGTTGAACGGGAACTCATCGGGCCCAAAAATGTTATTCGGCGTAGGTGTCGGCAGCGCAGTGGACACGCGAGTCGGTGTGAGGGTGAGAGTCGGCGTCACCGTGCGCGTGGGAGTCGGCGGCGCGGTGACGGTGGGTGAAGGAAGTGGAGTCTTCGTCGCCACTGAAGGTGGGAGGGTGATCACAAAAGTGGGCGGCGCATCCAATCGGCTATTGCACGAAGTGATCAAAAAAGAAATCAGCATCACACGAAAGAATCTTGGCATTGTTAGTCACATTTCTTTGACTGGCGACGTATACACAGGTATAATCTCCGAGACTTCATCACGAGCGATGGTCGAGGAAACAAATGCCACTCCGAGGCAACCTGCGAGATTTTAGCACTACTCAATTACTTAATTTGGTCAATCTGGCGAAGAAGACTGGCACGCTGACCATCGAGGGACCCACCGAAGCGGCGCAAATGTGTTTCCGCGAAGGCAAGTTAGTCTACGCCCAAATGGGAACTGAAGATGGAAGTTTGCCTTTGGTACTGCGCAAAGTTGGCAAGTTGAATGATCAACAAGCACAAGCGCTTAAGCAGCGACCTGAATCGGCGAACGATAAGGCGCTGGGCTTGTTGCTCATTAACGCCGGTTACGTCACTCAAGCCGATATTCTGCAAAGCATCAAACAAAATACACTCGACATCACCTTTCGACTCTTTTCATGGGTCGAGGGTCTTTTTAATTTTGACGCGACGGGGGCGCCGCCTGCCGGACGTATCACTGTTCCGATTGAACTTGATAATGTGATCATCGAGGGGTCGCGCCGCCTGCGCGAGTGGGAGCAGCTGCAAGACGAAATCCCGAATCTCGATATGGCGTTGAAGTTCGTGGACAAGCCGGAACGCTTGAAGAATCTTAATCTGAGCGTCGAAGAGTGGAAGGTTGTTTCGTATATTGATCCCAAGAACAGCATCAAGCAGATCGCCAAGACGAATAACATGAGCGATCTGGACGTGCGTAAGATCGTCTACGGGTTGCTGCAAGCCGGTTTGGTGGACTTGGTGAGGCCAGCCGGTACACGACCACTGGGCAATGCGCCAACGCGCAAGCCGCTGACGGCTGAAGCGAAAGAGCAAGAGAAGTCGCTGGTCAATAAGTTGATTTCGAGAATTCGATCTTTGTAATGCAATTATTTTGAGAGGATAGACACGAATGCAAACTGTCAAAATGGTTGTCACCGGTCCCTACTCATCGGGCAAGACTCAGTTCATCGGCACGATCAGTGAAATTGACGTGGTGAAAACCGAGCGCAAGGTAACGTCGGAAGCGGAAAAAGTTAAAGATCAAACGACGGTGGCAATGGACTTTGGCCGTATCACCGTGGACAACGATTTGATCTTGTATCTCTTCGGCACGCCCGGACAGCGACGATTCGATTTCATGTGGGAGATTCTGTCTGAGGGTATGTTGGGATTTGTGGTGATGGTGGATAGCTCGCGCCCTGAAACATTCCGCGAAGCGAAGAGCATCCTTGAAACTTTCCGCGCTTACGCCCCCACCCCGTACGTGGTTGCCGCCAACAAACAAGATCATCCCGAAGCCTGGTCGCCGGAAGATATGCGTATTGCTCTGCGGCTTGATCCGAATGTCAAACTTTTGCCATGCGTAGCAACCAACCGTGATAGTGTGAAGAATGTGTTGCTGGAGTTGTTGTACAGCATTCTCGCGGAAATGGAAAAATGAGTCGCGCAGCCGATTCGTCATTGCGAGCGCACTTCGCGAAGCAATCTTGGTCGCGCTATGAGATTGCTTCGTCGCGGAGAACGCTCCTCGCAATGACGCTGAGCAGTCACCGCGCAGGAATGGCGGGTTGTGAGCTCTATTGTCACTGAGCACGGCATCGTTCACTACGAGACTTACGGATCGGGCAAGCCGGTTGTTCTGCTGCATGGTTGGCTGGGTTCATGGGGATTGTGGCAGCCGACCATGGAAGTGTTGGGGAAAAGTTATCGCACTTACGCTCTCGATTTTTGGGGGTTTGGTGAATCGGGCAAGAAACTTGACAGTTACGTGATGTCCGACTTTGTGGCACTGGTGGAGGAGTTTATGTCGCGCATGGGGATCGAGTCGGCGCCACTCGTCGGTCACAGCATGGGGGGCTCGGTCAGTTTAAGCACGGCTATCAATAATCCACGTCGCGCACAAAAAATTGCGGTAGTTGGTTCCCCCATCGTTGGTTCTTCTCTTAATCCATTGCTCAAACTCGCCGGACGCCGCTACATTGCTTCTATCATTTACAACTTGCCTGTTTTACTGCGGTTGGGCTTAAAAACATTTTCAAGAGTGATCGTCAACAAAAATCCGGATAAGTGGTATCAAATGCAAGAGCGCGATCTCTCTAAGACTACTTTGGAATCGTTCTTCGCTTCGATTCGGAGTTTGCATCGCACCGATCTGCGCCCGCGTTTGAACGAGATCAGTGTGCCGACGTTGGGCATTTACGGAAGCGGCGATACGATTGTGGATCCCGGACAGCACAAAGCGTTGAAAAGCGGCGTGCCGCACGCGCGCATCGAAGTAATGAACGGCTCGCGTCACTTCCCGATGTTGGATGAACCTGAACGCTTTGTCAGCGTATTGAAAGATTTTTTGGATAGCAAGTAGAAGAATGAACAATGAACGGACAAGATAGCAGTCCAACGTACTATTACCCAAATAAGATCGGGCGCATCGTGCTGTTAGCGATGGAAGAGATCATGGGGCGCAACGGCGTGAACGCCGTGTTGAATCTCTCCAAGATGCGGCATCTGATCGGCAACTACCCGCCTAACAACTTGGATCGACAATTCAGCTTCAACGATGTCAGCGCCATCCAAAAAGCCTTAGACGATATGTACGGTCCTCGCGGCGGGCGCGGACTCGCCTTACGCGCCGGACGCGCCTGCTTCAAATATGGGTTGAAGGAATTCGGGCCCGTGTTGGGCATCGCCGACCTGACCTTCCGTTTGCTGCCCTTAAATATGAAGCTCAAAGTGGGGGCAGAGGTGTTCGCCGACACGTTCAACAAGTATTCTGATCAAGTGGTGCGGTTGAGCGAGGACGAAGATAAAATTTTGTGGCACATTGATCGCTGCCCAATCTGTTGGGGGCGAAAAGCAGAAGCTCCGTGTTGTAATCTGGCGGTAGGGATCATTCAAGAAGCGTTGTACTGGGTGAGCGGCGGCAAGAATTTTTTGGTGCAAGAGATTGAGTGCGTGGCGCGCGGCGATGAGACTTGCACGATCCTGATTGACAAGAAGCCGCTGGATTGATGTGCGTTGCGTTACCATTCCATTACTGCCCTGTCAGTATTTTGAAACTGTAACAGGGTGGGCATCTGTGACATAGTCGTAGATAATGATAGGTGCATCACGCCTCTATGCGAAAAGTCATCCTGCGTCACTCTCACTTCATTGCTCCGTTTAATGAAACCGCGCGCGATCTGCGTATTCAGAACAAACCGCTTTGGTTAAATCAACGCGATCTATTAGCGTCCTACACGACCGAAGAGCGCGAGGTGGAAACGGGACGGTTTGAAGACGTGCCGCAGGATCATGTCGAGCAAATTGTCTATCGTGACAATTTATGTTTTGACAAAGGCTACATTGATCTTTTTCTCAACGAAGCCAAGAAATCGCGCCAGGCGCGGCGCGCGGCATTTAGCAAAGACAACCGCGCCTTCATGCAGCACGCGCTGCCTCTCGCCACAGGCTACACCCAACAAGGCGATCTCTATCTGGCCGATCTGTGGTACTTCCCCAATAGACCCACAACCGAAGCAGAGCCTTTAGTCGTTGATTTCGACTCACGCGAGATCGGTTACTACCGTATCCCCGAATACATGGCAAGCGAGAAGGGCGAACTGACGTATCAGGTGCCGCTACGTAGTTTGATCTCGATTGAAAGTTGGGTGCATATCCATATCGCCGATGCCATCTTTGGGTTGTTCTCGCGCGGCGCGCGTGTCGAAAATAAGATCAACAAGGACATTCTTTTTAAACTACAAGTGCTGTGGCAGGCGTTACTCGAACAGAAGCAGGTGTTGTCGTGTTCAAGCCTGGTCAAGATCGGGCGCAACTGCACCATCAACCCGCACAGTGTAATTCTGGGACCGACGACGATTGGCGATAACGTCAACATCGAAGCCGGGGTGGTGATTGACAACTGCATCATCGGCAGCAACACGACGATCTCGCAAGGATGCCAATTGATGTTAAGCGTGATCGGCGACAATAATTTCTTGCCGTTCCGCGCCTCGTTGTATTTAACGACGCTCATGGAGAATTCGATGGTGGCGCAAAACACCTGCTTGCAAATGTGCGTCATCGGGCGCAAAACGTTCATCGGCGCCGGCAACACCTTTACCGATTACAACCTGCTGCCCGCGCCGATACGGGCATTAAACGGAGACGGCATACTGGCCGAGTCGAATCGTCCGGTGTTAGGCGGGTGTGTCGGTCACAATTGTCGAATCGGCAGTGGTCTGATCATCTATCCGGCGCGCACCATTGAAAGTGACGTGGTGTTGTTTGCCTCAGCCGAGCGACGGGTGATCGCCAAGAATGTGATGTACGAGGAAAGCGATCATCACAAATTAAAAAATGCCTCAACACATCAACGGTTATACCCGCGCGTGGGCGAAGAGCCTTCGTCGTCGTGGTGAATTAAAAATCTGGAGGACCTTCTATGGCTAAAGGCAGAATTTTGATCGTCGAGGACGACTTCGACATCTCCAACATGCTGAGGATTTATTTTGGCGGGCAAGGCTTCGATATTAACGTTGCCGCGCGCGGCAGTGAGGCGTTGACAATGGCGCGTCAACAACTTCCGCATCTCATTATTCTGGACATCATGCTGCCAGACATGGATGGCTACGCTATCTGCAAGCAGCTGCGCCAGACGCCGCGCACGAGTCACATCCCCATTATTTTTCTGACGCAGAAAGATGAACGTTCCGACCGCATCGCCGGATTGGAATTGGGCGCGGACGATTACATCACCAAGCCGTTCGACATCGAGGAACTTAAACTGCGCGTGCAGAATGCCATTGCCCGCGCGCAGGTTCAAAACCTGTCCGACCCCCGCTCCGGTTTGCCTGCCGGTAAATTAATAGAAGACGAATTACGCAAGCTGATGCGTTCACACGATTGGGCTTTCATTGATTGCAAGATCAATTACTTCAACCCCTTTAAGGAAGTGTATGGCTTCGTCGCCGGTGATGAGGCGCTGCGCTTCGCCGCGCTCGTCATCCGTGAAGTGGTGGATGAGAAAGGCACGCCCAACGATTTCATCGGTCACCCCGGTGGTGAAAATTTTGTCGTCATTTCTACGCTGGCAAATGCCGAAACGATCAAGGCACGACTTAAGAGTCGCTTCGCCGAAGAAGTGAAAACGCATTACTCCTTTATAGACCGCGAACAAGGCTACATGGTGGCGCACGGTGACGGCACTCCAAACGGCGTCGCCGAACAAAAAGTGTCGCTCATGACTCTCTCTGTGGGGATCGTCTCGGCCATCACGGAATTTTCCGACATTCGCGAGATTACCGAACTCGCCGCCGAAGCGCGACGCACTGACAACGGATAAGTGACTACTCACGCTAAGACCGGGCAAACCTCCGAGTTCTTAAAGAACTCGGAGGTTTGCCCGCGATGTAGAGTCTGATGAACGACGCTAACACTCTTGGGATCGCTATTGCCGCGATGGTCGTCGGCGGCATTTTGCTCAGCCTGGTCTACCTGAGCGCTCAGCTTGTGTCACGCGGTCGCGCTCCGGCAATTGAGTCGACTCTCGCCTTCACTTCGGCCTTAGGCAGTGTCAACGACGCGGTGCTGGTGGCGCAGGGCGGCGGGAAGATCATCTACGCCAATAATCGCGCCAAACTCATGTTTAGCTCCGGTGTCGAGATGCCAAGCCTCAACCGCATGGCGCGCATGGCACAACCGCCAGACACGCTGTACGATCTCTTCGCCGCCGAAGGTCAGACCACGCTGACCATTAGCAATCGTCCGCTCGAAGCGCTGTCGGTGCGCTTGCCGGGTGACCTGCCGCAGTTTATGGTCACACTGCGCGAGAACACGCAACTCGAAAAGTTACGCGATAGTGACAGCTCGGCACAGGCAATTGCCGCCATCGGCGAGATCAGCAAGACCCTTTTTACCAGCCTCAATCTCAACACCGTTGCCAACAATACATTGCAAATCATCGAGCGCATCATTCAATTCGACGTTGCCGAGATCAACTTGTGGGATTCGCAGGCGCAAGTGATTCGTCCCTGTGCGCGGAGCGGTGATCGGGCTTACACCATTACGCTCGATCAAAAGGCAGCAACTTACAATTTAGATGAGGGCTACAGCGGATGGATCGCCCGCAACAAATCCCCCATATTGATCGGTAATATCGAGCGGCGATTGGATGTGAAGCCAAAACTTAAATTGAGCGAATTCCCTGTGCGCTCTATTGTCGGCGTGCCGTTGTTGTACGGCACGGAGCGTGAATTCGTGGGGACGTTGGAGATCGCATCCATCGAACTCGACCGCTATCAACCTCAAGATGTGCAACTGCTCGAAACCATTGCCAGTCAGGCGGTCATTGCGATTCGTAACGCGCAGCGTTTTGATCAACAGCAAATGCGGGTGGCAGAACTTTCCGGCTTGGCACAAGTGGCGCAGACGGCTTCGGCGCTGGCGAACTCGCGCGAGCTGAATGCCAACCTCACCGGACGCATTGCCAGTTTGATGGGCGTGCAGTTATGCGGCATTTTGCTTCACAGCGAGAGTGAGCGGGCTCTGATCAGCCAAGCGCCTTTCTATGGCGGCATCCCCGACGCATTTCTCGAGTTGTATCGCATTCCTTTAACACCTCACAGCCGCGCCGAACATTTTTGGAACCACGACGAGTTTTGGTATTCCAACGATGTGCCAAATGATCCGCTTGTGGCTGAAGCCGGGTTAACCCAATTTGCCGAAACCATCGGCGTGAAAACAACGCTCATTGCTCCACTCAAAGCAGGCAACACTCGGCTGGGCATCGTGCAGGTCTCCAACAAAATCGGCGGCGCCCCCTTTGGCGACGATGATGCGCGCCTGCTCCAGATATACACCGGTCAAGCGGCGATCTTAATTGACAACGCGCGTCTGGTTCGTGAATCCGAAGAGCGCGTCAAACGCGCCGAAGCCATCCGTGTGATCTCGGAGATCAGCGGGTCGAGCCGCCCGCTTGAAGAAATATATCGTGAGGTGATGAAGCGCGTCGCCGGACTGCTGCCGGTGGATTTCGGCATCCTCTTGCTTTTGGACGAAGCCAAGGGCGAGCTCATGCCTCAGCGCGGCTCGGAGATCGGCGCAGACTTTAGCGAAGCGGAAATCGTTCATATACGTTCCGACGATCCTTCGTTTCAATTAAGCGTGACCTATCTTCGCAAACCGTTTTACACCTGGCGCGCGAGTCGAGATCGCCGCATTACAAAAATGTACCGGCGCGTGGTCGAACATTATCGAGTCGAGAGCGCGATCATTGTGCCGTTGATCGCTCAAGACAGCAGTCTGGGAGAGTTGTGGTTGGCGGCGCGGCGTGAGCGCGCCTTTGCGCGGGGCGATGTGAATTTAGTGGAGACGGTTGCCGCGCAGCTGGCATCGGCCGTCGAACGGAATCGCCTGGCCTCTATCACCGATGAAACTTTGCGCCGCCGTGTTGAGCAGTTGACCGCCCTCACCCGTTTGGGTCGTGAACTTAATCAAACGCTGGAACTTGAACATCTTTTGCAAAGTGTGTACACCGAAGCCCTCCGCGCCACGCACGCCGATTGCGGCAGTATCGTTCTATTGGATACCAGCGCGGCGATGCCCACAGCCAGCAAGCGACTCGGTTGCCGAA
>ORJL011489222.1_pt1 | contig 11904 bp, 18 predicted proteins | sample 1779941 | NCBI WGS metagenome assembly ORJL01 (sample SAMEA104232317, study PRJEB22302) | groundwater metagenome | biome: forest; feature: aquifer; material: groundwater | place: USA | collected 2011-08-07 | depth 5.8 m
GAACAAGCTTGAGGATCAGCGCCAGCAGCTGATCCAATGGGTCGAATCCCGCGCTCCGCAGGGAAGCGCGCGCAATGCGGTCACGGTTGTTTTTGACGGCAGGACGGATGTTTGGAGCCCAAGCGCGTCGTCATCGACCCGGGTGATCTTCGCGCAGGGACAAAGCGCGGACGACAAGATCGTTCAAATGGTCGAGGAGGCCGACCATAGAAAAAATATCGTTGTCGTGACTGACGACCGTTCTCTTCAACGTTTGGTACGCGCCCTGGGAGCAAAGGTCAGTGATGTCCAGACGTTTTTAGGACAGGGAGCATCCACCTCGGTTCGCCGGCCTGAATCAGGAAAAAACATTTCGAAGACCCTGGAGCATAAGATCACATCAGAATTCACCGGGATCTGGATAGAGAAGAAAAAAGGTAAAAAGGCATGAGGGCGCTGATCGGTTGGGGAACAGAATATGTCGCGCGTTCCGGCAGGGCGGTGTGTTTCCTGGGAGAGATCGTTGGGCACATTGTCCGGGGGCGTATCCGCTGGCTGGAGGTCCTCAAGCAGATGTATGAGCAGGGCATCCAGTCGGTTGTGATCATCGTCCTGACCTCACTCGCCTCAGGTGCCGTTTTGGCCTTGCAGGGATATACGGCGATGGTACGTTTCGGGGCGAAGGAATACATCGCGCATCTGGTGGGACTTTCTTTGGTGCGGGAACTCGGGCCGGTTTTTACCGCGCTTATTTTCTCTGGTAAGGCCGGGGCCCGGATCACGGCGGAACTGGGCACGATGAGCGTCAACGATCAGGTGCTCGCCACCCGCACGATGGGCGTTGACCCGGTCGAATTCCTGGTCGTCCCGCGGATGGTGGCTTGCTTTTTAGTCTTGCCTATCCTGACGATCATCGCGGAGATCGTGGGGATCGCCGGCGGCTATCTTATCGCCGTCACGGAGGCCGGCATCCCGGGCACGTTCTACATCAACCAGACGATCAAGGCCATCCAGTATGTGGATTTCTGGGGAGGCTTTATCAAAGTGTTCTTTTTTGCCGTCATCATCGGATGGATCTGCTGTTATCAGGGATATTCGACCAAAGGCGGTTCGCTGGGGGTCGGGCGTTTCACCACCAAGGCCGTTGCTTTTTCCTATATTTTTGTTATCTTGTCTAATGCGGTATTAACCAAGGTCATACTGACATTGTGGGGATAGAATGAGACCAGAGACCAAAGACCAAAGACTAAAGAGTAATTCAAAGGCAATCCATCGAGAAAACAGATTTCCATTTATTAGTCTTCAGTCTTTAGTCTTTAGTCTGCTGTTTCTGGCGGGTTGTCTGGCGCAGACGGGCAACGTGGGCAATCTTCAGGGTTATTACGCTCCGACCCTTGAGGCGAAGTGGATCCGCGATGGCGAGCCCATCGAATTCGAGGGGGCATCGTGGTACCCGGCTGACGGGATCGAAAGCTTGATGGATTCTGAAGTTTACCATATCAGCGAGTATAAAGGAACGCAGGTCTTTATAGACAAGCTGGATGTTCGCCCGTACGAACGCCTTTATACCAAGTACGGGAAGAACCAGTTCCGGTATTTTACAAAGGAAAAACAGCCGTGATCCAGGTGCAGCATTTGTACAAATCGTTTAATGGCCAGCAGGTGCTCGAAGATATCAATTTGCAGGTTAAAAAAGGCGAGATCCTGGTCATCCTGGGCGAAAGCGGAACGGGGAAAAGCGTTTTGCTTAAACACCTGATCGGGTTGCTTAAACCCGACCGGGGAAGCGTCCTGATCGAGGCGAAAGATATCACCAAAATGTCCGAGCGGGAACTTTTGGACCTGCGTAAGGACATCGGGTATTTATTCCAGGAAGGGGCGTTGTATGATTTTATGAACGTTTTTGAGAACATCGCTTTCCCTTTAAGAGAACATACGGCTTTTAATGGCAAAACCATCAGGGAAAAGGTAGAGAATATTTTGAAGCTCATCGGCCTTGAAGGCATCGAAGAAAAGTATCCTGCGGAATTAAGCGGTGGCATGAAAAAGCGGGTGGCCTTGGCCCGGGCGGTCATTCTGGGTTCGAAGATATTGTTCTGTGACGAGCCGACCTCGGGGCTTGATCCGTTGCGCAGCCGTGATATTTCAGACCTGATCCGTGACGTGGCGCGCAAATTGCACTGCACGACGGTCGTCACTTCCCACGACATCCAGAATTCCCTTAGGATCGCGGACCGCCTGGCGCTTTTGCAGAACGGCCGCATCGCCGCCATAGGCACGCCGTCTGAGTTCAAGGCCTCCAATAATGTGTTCGTGAAGGAGTTCATAAATTGACGGACAAGAAGGAACTGACCAAAGAGCTGCTGGCCGGGTTGTTTTTTTTCCTGGGGATATTCCTTGTGGTGGCCTTTGTCATTATATTAGGAGGCAGCAAGGGCCTGGCCCAATCCAAATTCCAGGTCACGGTGCTTTACCGAAATGTCGGCGGGTTGATGGAAGGCGCGCCGGTACGCCTCTCCGGTGTTAACGTCGGCACGGTGGACAGCGTTGAGTTCCTGGACCGGGAGTTTGACGGCCGCCGCGTTGCGGTGACGCTCAATATCCTTTCGAAATACCGAAAGCTGCTGGAGAGTAACTTGCGCTTTACGATCCAGACCGAAGGGATCCTGGGAGAAAAATTGATCGCGATCGATGTCCTGCGCGAAGGGGCGCAGGTCGACTTGAAGAATCCCATTGTCGGAGAGGACCCGCTGGATGTCGAGGATATGGCTGAGGTTTTTGCCAAGGCGGCCGAATCTTTTACGGCTACCGCGGAGCAATTAAGCCAGATCGACGTTGTGGGCCTTAGCGAAGTCCTGGAAGAAAGTTCCCAATCCCTTTTGACCACTTCCCACAGGCTCAACGAGCTCATGGGAGAATTGCAGGAGATCACGAAGAAAACCAAGCGTTTATTGGACCGTATTGAACAGAAAGTTATTGAAGGGAATTTGTTCAAGGTATTTTAGCAGGGCATCTTGATATGGAAGAAACTATGATAGGAAATATCATTGTCCCTGATTGGATCATCCTGCCGTTGATCTTTTTGGTGTGGGTCATGATGCTATTGTCGCTTAAGCGCATAGCGTTCGGGGTGATCCGCCGGCTGGCGGCCAGGACGCGCACCAAGTTCGATGATATTTTTATCAGGACCGCAGATACACCCTTAACACTTGTTATTCTTGCCAGCGGGGGAGTGGTTATTGAACCGCTGGTCTCCGCCGCCTACGCGGGGTTTGCGTATTATTTCCCGGTTATTTTCAAAGCGGTCATTATCGTTTCCCTGATCATTTTCATGGAACGGTTCTTGATCCATGTTATCCAGGAATACTCCGAACGGGTGGAAATATTAAGAAGCTCCGGCGGATTTATCCGCGGGGTTACGAGGATTGTTGTCATCGGGCTGGGCCTGCTGGTCTTGCTGGACAGCTTCGGCATTTCGGTGACCCCGGTCCTGGCTTCTTTGGGCATAGGGTCTCTCGCGGTCGCCCTGGCGTTGCAGCCGACGCTGGAGAACCTTTTCGCCGGGGTGCAGATCGTTATCGACAAGCCCATCCAGGTGGGGCATTTTATCAAGCTGGAATCCGGCGAAGAAGGTTATGTGCACAAGATCGGGTGGCGTTCCACGTGGATCCGGTTGCTGCCGGATAACATGGTGATCATTTCCAACAAAAATCTTGTGAACGCCCGGATCCTGAATTATTGTTATCCGGTCAAGGAGCTCGCGGTCAGCGCGGAGGTCAACGTGCATTATCAGTCGGACCTGGAACAGGTCGAACGCGTCACGGTCGAGGTGGCCAAGGAAGTGCTCCAGGAGTCTTCGGGCGGCGTGAAGAATTTTCAGCCGTCCCTGCGGTATCATACTTTTGGAGAATCCGGGATCCATTTTAGCGTGACCTTGCGGGCGAAAGAATTCGTGGACCAGTACGCGATCAAACATGAATTCATTAAAAGGCTCCACAAGCGCTACCTGTCTGAGGGGATCGTGATCCCGTATCCGGTGCGCGCGGTCAATTATGAACAGGAAAAGGCGTTGGCGGCGCCCGCTCAAAAATCATCGAGACATGGCTAAGAAAGGAAGTGACGCGTGTTTGTCTTGAGTAATTTTTTTATGGCGTGCGCCAAAATGGTCGAACTTATCCTTTCGGTCTTCTATTGGTTGATCTTGATCCGCGCTTTGATCAGTTGGGTGAATCCGGACCCTTTTAATCCGGTCGTTCAGTTCCTGACCCGCGTGACCGAACCGATCCTGCAGCCGATCCGCAGATTTTTACCGCCGATGGGTATTGATATTTCACCGATCATCGCGTTTTTGATCATTATTTTCTTGAAATCATTCCTGGTGGCCACGTTGTTCGATATCGGTATGCGATTGAGGTGATCGGGCAAATTAGTCTTGAAAAGCATTTGTAAAATATATAAGATGACAGAATTCAGATGGAGGAATGTTTCGCATGTTGGATAAGATGAAGCAGTTGATGGAAATGAAGCGCCAGGCCGATTTGATCAAGCGTGAACTTGAGAGCGTGATCGTGGATGTCCAGGACGTCCGGGGGATCAAGGTCACCATTAACGGTTCCCAGCATTTCAAGTCCATTGAGATCGATGAGGCTCTTTTGAACCCGGCCAATAAGGCGCGACTGCAGGCGGATCTCTTGCGCAGCCTTAATGCCGCCGTAGGCAAGTCCCAGGGCGTGGCGGCCCAGAAAATGAAGTCTATTTTACCGGGATTCCCGGGTCTTTAATTTTTTGTTTAACCGAAAGGAGTGTCGTGTATGCCGTATGACCAGTCATTGGACGTGGAAACATTCAAGGAAACCAAAGAATTTGAGAAAACGCGCGTTACCGTCGGAGTTTTTTCTTACAACAACGGCGCCAAAAAGCTGCAATTATCGCGGGAGAACCTGGACCAGAATGAGCAATGGCGTTTTGCCAAGCTGGGTCGTCTGACCAAGGAAGAGGCCCGGGAGATCATCCCCATCATGATGAAGGCCGCGGAAAAAATGTAAGGGATTGCCATGACCACGGGAATCTATTTAACGCGCTCCGGTTATCAGAAATTGCACAGTGAGCTGGAGAATCTCCAGAAGCAGCGCCGCCAGATCGCCAAAGCGATCGGCGAAGCGCGGCTGCAGGGGGATATCTCCGAGAATGCTGAATACGACGCGGCCAAGGACGCCCAGGCGCACAACGCGGCCCGGATCGCCGAGCTGGAGGCCAAACTGGCCACGGTGCGGATCATCGAGGATGAAAATATCCCCTCCGATAAGATCTTTATCGGCGCGATCGTAACGCTTAAAGACCTCGATACGGGGGAACAGTTGAAATATATGCTGGTTTCCCCTGAAGAGGCCGACTATGAGGAAAGCAAGCTTTCCATTTATTCTCCCGTGGGCAAGGGTCTGATGGGCCGCAGCGTCGGTGAAGAAGCGCAAATTAAAGTTCCAGCCGGCACGCTCAAATACAAGATCGTGAGCATCAAGCGGCCGAAATAAGACACAAGAGCGCAGGAACACATGAGCACATGTGCTCGTGTGTACGTGTGTTCTCAATAGGAGTTTCAAGTTGGTCAATATCGGTGTCATCGGGTGCGGCCAATGGGGTCCCAACCACATCCGCATTTTCTCGCAGCTTCCTAACTCTCGCGCCATCATGTGCGCTGATCTTAGCGCGCAACGTTTACAAGCGATCAAAGCAAACTTTCCCGGCATACAAACAGCGACGGATTATAAAGATATCCTGAAAAATACGGATATCCATGCGGTTTGCATAGCGACACCCACGGACACGCATTTTAATTTCGCCAAGGAGGCTTTGGAACACGACAAGCACGTCCTGTGCGAGAAACCACTGGCCCTGAGGGCGGAGGAATGCGCGTATCTTCAGAAGCTGGCCGCGCAAAAGAAAAAAACCTTCATGGTCGGGCACGTGTTTTTGTTTAACGCGGGGATCAGGCAGTTGAAGGAATATATTCGTTCAGGCGAACTTGGCCGCGTTCATTACGCTCACTCAACGAGGACCAACCTTGGGCCGTTTCGCTATGATGTCAGCGCTCTGTGGGACCTGGCACCCCATGATATCTCTATTTTTAATTATTTGTTCGAGAGCTCTCCGGTGAACGTTTCGGCCCGCGCGCAAAAATGTCTTGGCACCGAGTGCGATGATCTCGCTTTCGGCACGTTAGAATACCCTGGCAAAACGGTCGCCCATATCCACGTCAGCTGGATCGATCCCAAGAAGGTGAGGCAGATCACCATTGTCGGTGAAAAGAAGATGGTCGTTTGGGACGACCTGGACGATGACGGCCCCATCAAGCTTTATGACAAGCACGTTGAGAAGTCAAGCGCGTATTATCTGACTTACGGGGAATTCAGGCTTTTGTCGAAGGAAGGCGGGATCACGATCCCCAAGATCGAATTAAACGAACCGCTTAAAACCCAAGGTCAATATTTTATTGATTGTATTGAGCGTAACATTCCGCCGGGCCTTGCCGACGCGGGGAAGGGGCTGGATGTGGTCAAAACGCTGGTCGCTTTGCAGTCTTCCATCGATCACCAGGGCGCGTGTGTGGAGCTTTAGATGGATTATTTTAAACATAAAACAGCTCTGGTGGACAAGAAAGCTCGAATTGGCAAAGGCACCCGTCTGTGGGCGTTTACGAATGTCAAGGCCGGCGCGGTGATCGGCCGTGATTGTAATATTTGCGACGGCAGTTTTGTCGAAGGCGGGGCAGTCGTCGGTGATAACGTGACCATCAAACATCATGTCGCTGTTTTTGAGGGGGTGACGATCAGCGATGGTGTTTTTGTCGGATCGAACGTGGCGTTTATCAACGACCGGCATCCGCGAAGCCAGAAAAAAGATTGGGTGCTGGAAAAGACGGTCATTGACAAAGGGGCGTCGATCGGCAGTAACGCGGTCATTATGTGCGGGATCAGGATCGGAGCCTACGCGGTCGTGGGAGCGGGCAGTGTGGTGACCAGGGATGTCGCGCCTTTTACGGTCGTTTACGGTAATCCGGCATCAGCTAAGGGATATGCCTGCCATTGCGGACGCAAGCTTGATAAGAATCTGGACTGTTCGTGCGGAAAACAGCACACCAAAAATAAGCTAAGAGCACGAAGCAAGAAGTAGAAAGTGGTATGAACAAAATTCTTGTCTGTCCCGTTGCTTTCAATGAGAATGTCAAGTTAAAGAGCGCGATCGAACGGTTTCTGAAGAGTCCCATGCGGGACAGGGCAGATTATCTGATCATTGACGATGCTTCGACCGACGGGACAACGGAGATGGTCCGCAGTTTCGCCGCGCGCGGGGTGCGAACGATCCGGCATGAGAACCGCGGCGGGGTCGGCGTCGCGATCCGCACGGCGATCAAATATGCCATCAGCAAAGGATACGAGGTCCTGGTCATCATGGCCGGCAACGATAAGGATAACCCCGAGGAAATCCCTCGTCTGGTCGATCCGATCGTCTTGGAAAGTTGTGATTTTGTTCAGGGTTCCCGTTATTTGAGTTCAAAGGGTACCGGCGGAGATATGCCTTTTTACCGGAAAGTGGCGACACGCCTTCATCCCATGCTGATGTCGCTTGTCGTTGGAAAAAAACTGACCGACAGCACGAATGGATTCCGGGCTTTTCGGTTATCGATATTTGAGAATAAGGCGATCAATATCGACCAGGATTGGCTGGACCATTATGAGCTGGAACCGTATTTGCTCTACAAGGCCGTTACTCTGGGATATAAGTTCAGGGAGGCCCCGGTCACGAAGATCTATCCGCCTCAGAAACTGGGGTACACGAAAATGCGTCCGATCATCGGATGGTGGAGTATTTTAAAACCGGTCTTTTATTTGGGTTTGCGAATCAGGAAGTAGGTCACGGTTATCTTACAAGGAGAGGATCATGTTCAAAAGAATGATGTTATTGGTTTTTATGTCGTTTATTTTGGGCTGTACTTACGCCGGCGAGCGTGAATTAGGCGATTATCTCGATGAGCCATCCACCATCGTTAAAGATCCGCATTTCGCGAATTACAAAGAAAAGCTCGACGCGGTCGAGAAAGAATATTTGGAGAAAAGGATCACGTACGCGCAATATTTGGAGCAAAAGACCGCCCTGGACGATCAGTATAATAAGGAAGTCGAGCAGCGTAACCAGAAGATCATGGGCCAATAGTCCCTTAGAGAGGTCGTCATGAAATTATTCGGTAAAAATCCGGTCATGGAGCGCCTGCGGTCGAACCCGCAGAGTATCCGTAAGATCTTCATCCAGCCGGGCCTGCCGGAGGCCGCCTATATCTACAAGAAAGCCAAGCAGCACGGGATCCCGGTCTTCGCGGTCCCGAGCTCGAGGCTCGCGAAGATCAACCGGACGCGCAACACGCAAGGCGTTTTGATGGATGTTGATGATTTCTCATATGTTCCTTACGATGCATTATTGGAGGCTGCGAGAGAAAAGAACCGCCCTATTGTCTTTTTGGACAACCTCAATGACCCCCAGAACCTGGGCGCGATCATAAGAAGCCTGGGCTGTCTGGCAGGGTTTTCCGTTGTTTTGCCCACTCATGATTCGGTCGGCGTTACCGAGGCTGTGTTAAGGGTCGCTTCCGGCGGGGAGAATTACGTGCCTGTTGCCCGGGTCGCCAACTTGAACAACGCTATCAAGGCGGCCAAAGAAGCCGGATACACCATCGCCGGGGCCGTCGTCGATGGCGGGCAAAGCCTGTTTGAAACCAGTTTGCCGTACCCTTTGGGCCTGGTCGTCGGGTCAGAGCAAAAAGGAATTCGGGACGTCATCCGCAAGTATTTGGACCTGGAATTGACGATCCCGATGCCGATCAATACTTTGTCATTTAACGTGGCGCATGCCACCACGGTTTTTTGCTATGAGATCGCGAAACAGAAAAAAAACGCCAAATAAGAACAATAGGTCCGTGGTCAACGCCGTCAACCTTTTCGCTGAAGCGGGGCTTTTGAAAAAGATCAAACGCAGCGGCTGGTGGGTGGCCGGGATCAAAGATCCCGAAAGTGTTGCCGAACATTGTTTCCGGTGCACCGTCATGGCCTATTACATCGCGCACCTGGAAAAGGCGGACGTTTCCAGGGTGATGATCATGGCATTGTTTAACGACGTGCATGAATCGCGTATCAACGACCTGCACAAGATGGGGCATTACTATATCGATTTTAAGGAAGCGGAACGGATGGTCTTTAAAGACCAGGTCAGGGACCTGGACCGGTCCGTCAAGGGAGAACTGGAGCTTTTACGCAAAGAGTATGAGGCCCAGCGGACGAAAGAAAGTTTGGTCGCCCGGGACGCTGATATCCTTGAGTGTTTGCTTCAGGCCAAGGAATATTACGACCATGGTTACCTTAAGGCCGCGAAATTCTTCAAGACCGCGCCGGATCATTTAAAAACAAAAACCGCCCGGCGGCTGTGGCGGGAGATTCGCCAATGGGACAGCAGCGCCTGGTGGGAGAAGGTCGTGAAGTTTGAACGATAATAAAGACTATTGACCATAGACTATAGACAATAGACTGAAAAGCGCGATGGATATATCGAGATTATGCTGTTTTGTATCGACTCCAAAGTCCATAGTCTATAGTCTATTGTCTATGGTCTTAATCTTTTTTCTGCAAGGCTGCGCCACGACGTACAATCCCGCCACGGGCCGCGAAGAATTTATCATGATCTCCACGCCTTCGGAAGTCGCCATGGGCAAAAGCATCCACGAAAGCATTATCCAGAAATATAAACTTTCCAGAAATGCGGCGCAGGCCGAAAGGGTTCGCCGCGTCGGGGAACGTGTCGCCAAAGTTTCCGACCGGCAGGATTATGAGTATCATTTTTATCTTGTTGAGGAAGACGAGATGAACGCGTTCACCACGCCCGGCGGGAATGTTTACATCTATACGGGACTGCTGGATAAGCTCAAAAGCGATGACCAGATCGCATCGGTCCTGGCCCACGAGATCGGGCATTGCGCCGCGCGGCATACGGTCAAGAAGTTCCAGGCGGCGTTAGGATATGATCTGATCAGTACGATCGTTTTAAACAGCATCGGTCAAGGGACCGCCCAGCAGATCACGCAGTTGAGTTCCAGCGCGGTCATGAGCATCGTTTTCTCCAACTATAGCCGCAAGGATGAGTACGAAGCGGACCGGTTGGGGGTCAAGTACATGCATCTGGCCTGTTTTGACCCCAATGCCAGCATCGAAACGTTCAAGGTCCTGGAAGCTGATTCCAAAGGCCCCGACGTTCCTCTTATTCTGCGCAGTCATCCGTACATTCGTGACCGGATCAATATGGCCGTGGAAGAGATCAAATCTTTGGGGAGTAAATATGGGCCCAGTCCTTGCGTTATGTCCCCGTAGTGCTAGAATGTTTCCATGAAACGCATCGGTATCGCCGCCAGCAAGATCAGTAAAGGGAACGTGCCGTTGTATAATCTGTACGTTGTCCTGTCTGCCACCGTGTTCTCGCTTTTTGTTTTTATCGCGGCAGGAGCGACGATCGCCCTGGCGCTTATGCTCATCGGCTATGTCGGCGCCGAGATCGTGGGGGCTGAATTCAAAAAGGACTGGTCTTTGGTCATGATGATCTGCATGACGACCTTGACGATCGTCGTTGTTTTGTTCAATATTTTCGCTATTTTGATCAATGTCAGGGTGTCCGGGGCAAGTTTTCATCCGGATCAAGACAGAAGGAAATAAACATGGAAGTTTTGCATCTTCATGAGTTCCTGGAAAGGATCCAAAACGACCGGGCGCTGCTTTGGGAACTTTTGGATATTTTTGTCGAGGATTTTCGGCAGAAAAGGGGGCAACTCTACGAGGCATTGCAGAATAACGATGCTATCCAGGTCAGGAAGCTGGCCCATGCCCTTAAGGGTTCTTCGGCGAACATATCGGCGCACCAGCTGGCCGCTGTCCTCCTGGAACTTGAGCGGATGGGCAAGAACAATGCCTTGGCCGGCGCTGACAAACTCCTGGCGGACATGGACACGAAGTTCGAAGCGCTGCTGGTGCGTATCAGCCGTTTGAGAGAAGAGTTGAAGTGAGTGGATTCCTCTCCTAAACAATTCGGTCCTTTTTTGGTCTTTCTCGCCTTATGCGCCTTGGGCCTTTTGGTTTATGGCCAGACGGTTCCCTATCCTTTTGTTCACGATGAGGTTGTTTTCATCCAGCAAAATCCGCGGCTCGCTTTTTTTGACTGGAAGAATATTTTTCAGGCGACGACCGTTCCCGCCGGTACGGAAGCCGTCATTAATGTTTATTACCGTCCGCTTCTGGAGTTATTGTATCGGGTCGAGTACATTTTCTTCGGTTTGAACCCGGCTGGGTATCATTTCTTCAATATCCTCTTTCATATTGCCAACAGTTTTTTAGTTTATTACCTGGTCAATGTTCTCTTGCGAGGCAGGAAGGAGTTCGCGCTCGCTGTGGCGGTCCTGTTCTTGCTTCATCCGGTCCAGAGCGAGGCGGTTGCTTGCATATCGGGGATTTCCAACCTTTTGTTCGCGTTTTTTGTCCTGGCGAGCCTTTGTTTTTACTCAAAATATCTGCAACAGGATTCTGCAAGGTTCTATATTTTGTCTTTGTCAGCCTTTGCGCTGGCACTTCTTGCCAAAGAACAGGCGGTTATTCTGCCTGTTTTGCTTTTTTTGCTGGAAATGATCTCTCCGCCATCGTCACCGCGCCCTTTGATCCCCCGGGCTGTAAGGATCGGCGGTTATTTTGTTGTCTTGATGATATATTGGGGGGCACGTAAAATTCTTATTCCCGATGGCGCCCTGCCGGCAGTCGCGTTTAATTACGAGTTATTCTTACGTGTTCTTTCGATCCCGCGCACGGTGTTGATGTATCTGGGGACCATATTCTTCCCCCATGA
>ORJL011780632.1_pt1 | contig 11904 bp, 9 predicted proteins | sample 1779941 | NCBI WGS metagenome assembly ORJL01 (sample SAMEA104232317, study PRJEB22302) | groundwater metagenome | biome: forest; feature: aquifer; material: groundwater | place: USA | collected 2011-08-07 | depth 5.8 m
ATCCCACCAGGCAGTGTAGCGAACGCCCCAGTAGGTCGGCACCCTGACATAAGTCCCCAACTGCGTCTTGGTAAGCTCGCTAATCAAGGCCATCCGCTTCTGTGCGTCCAACTCCTGGTCGACTCGCTGATACAGAGTATCCAGATTCGGGAATGACCACTTTCCCCAGTCGGCCGTGCCTCCAGTGACGATGTATGGTGCGATATCGACGGGATCGCCGGTCGTGAGGGAGGCGGCGTCATTCGATTCTACGTCAAAGCCACCCTGGCCCAGAACCTGCCTTTTGGTCGCTACGTCAGGCCACTTGCGCAGCTGGACATCCAAGCCAAGCGACTGCCAAGCTCGCTGGAATATTGAAGCAGTCTCTTCAGCAACTGGGTAGCTGCCATCCCAGGACAATGTGATATGTATGCTTCCAGTTGGTATCCCAGTTTGCTGCAACAGTCTTTGGGCATCGGCTGCGGCGTTGGCGCCAGGCTTTCTCCCGTACCCAGGTATAGCTGCAAGCTCCTCCTCCGACAAAGCAAATGCCCCACCCAACTCGCGGGGGATTAGGGGCGAGCCACTTGCATGGACAAGCCCCTGGGAAATGTCCTCGACCTTAGACCTATCGATAACCAAGGTTAGAGCCTTGCGCACCCTGATGTCGGTGAATGGGGCTTTGTTGTTGAAGACCATATTGAACCATGAGCCTGTTAGAGGCAGCACGTGTATAGCAGCACCCTGGCTCTTCAGGTCATCTATCCTGGGCTGATTCAAAACGTCATAAGTGTCGTCAGTGAATTGGATCCGATGGGTCCGGAAAGCGGCAAGCTGGGAATCGACCGATGGGATGAAGAATAGCTGGACTCCATCCAGGTAGGGGAGGCTCTTGCCATCCAAGCCTTTCCTGAAGTACCTAGTGTTCCTCGAAAATGTCAGGCTCGCACCTTTTTGCCAAGCCGATCGGACGAAGGGGCCGGTTCCGACAGGGTTATCAGCGAAGGTTTTTGCGTCGATGTGCTCTGGGTACATCGCGAAGTTTTCGTTGGTCAGCGATGACAAGAACGAGACGCTTGGCCTGGAGAGTGTCAGCTTCACCGTCAGGTTGTCCAACGCCTCCCACTTGGACAGGGCGCTGAAGGTTGTCTTGAAAGCGCTGACAATGTATCTGGGAGAGCTAGGGTTCATGATCCGTTCGAAGTTGTACGCGACGTCGGTGGAGGTGAACGGCATGCCATCTTGCCACTTGACATCAGGCTTCAGGCGAAGCTGAATCTCCCGGCCATCCTGGCTGATTGTCCACGAGTCTACAAGGTCTCCCACCAGTTTGGAGTCGTCGTATGGGTTGAAAATCAGGAGGTTGTTCATGAACAACGGTATGATCAAGCGAGACCTGGTCTGACTCTGCTGACCGTCCCATGTATCTGGGTCGCCAAAGAAAGACCCATTAAGGACGCCGCCTCGCCGAGGTTGTTGCCCGGCTGTAGATGTCGCGGGTACGGTTGGCACCGGAACGGGTGTAGCTGTTGGGGCTGTGGTGCGTGTCGGGGTTGCCGCAGGTTGTTGGAGCACCGTTGGCGTTGCTACAGGCGTCGCCTTTGTGGTGGTGGCTGTTGGCGCGGGAGTAGGGGCTGCACCTCCGCACCCTGGGACCAAAAGGGCGAAGATGAGCGCGAGCGGCGCCGCTATGGCTATCCAGCCTTTTCGAGTTTGCATCTTCCCTCCATTGAACCAGAGTATCAGTAAGTTTCAACCTTGTTTCACGCAAGGCCCTTTCTGGGGGCCTTGCTGCCGGGTAGAACCTGGCCGAGCCTCACGCCAGCGAGGCCGACTTTCTCCAACGCTCCCGCCCTTGGGATTCCGGTGCCGGAATCCCAGTCCTGGGCCTCGTAGTACTCGAGGCGCCATCGAGCAAGGTTGGGGCCTAACGGGGCTGCGCGACCTTTGGCAGGGCCGCTTTTGACATCGAGCATGCGCTCGCCGATGTCGAAATCGGAGCGCGGGTCGAACCCGCGGGCGAGTGATATGAACCGTTGCAGGACTGTAATCCGCCGCCCGAGAAGCATGGCTTCCTCTCTAGACCAGGGTTGCCAGCCGACGGCATGGTCTATCGCCCCGATGGCAACGTCCTGGCCGCCTTTTACACGTTCGACAGCGAACTTGCAGCTTCCGGTCGAATCCATCCACAATTTAAGGCACTGTCCGTCCAGGCTTGCCTTACCTATCCCTTCAGGCTTGGTTGCGGAGAGAGGTGCATCGTAGCCGAGATCGGGTTCGCCGCCGCCCAGGGGCGCAACGGCGCTGTAGAGTCCCCCGGCATCCTGCGGAGCTGCCCCCGCCCCGGAAACGACCTGCCGGACGAAGAGAGCCATCGGGTGGTAGCGGAAATCGTGCCCCTGAAAGCCGACGCCTCGCATGTGGACAGCAAGGTCTTCGATCCCCAAGGACTTGCCTGCCTCGCGCATCCCCTTAGCCACCAATGCGCCTATACCCTCTCTCCGGACAGTCTTCTCTAGTATCTCGATGACGGCTTGATAGTTGCCCCAATTCAGATCAAGTCCATCGACTTGCTCTTCAGATAATCGGCCGTTGTTGTAGGCCTCCATTATCATGGCTATTGTCCGGGGTATCTCCCCGGAATGAATCCCTAGGCCATCCACGAGCCCTGCCAGGGCCATACTGGTGCCCGAGTCCATGATTCCAAGGTTGGGGCCGATCTCTTCGAAGACCTCGGAGCCAAAACCGGCTGCCATGCTGCCTGCGAGGGGGCCAGTCGTGACCGTGGTCTCATGATGGCAGGCCATATCGCACTGCCAGGAGCCTACCGGGGTGACCTTCCACTTGGGGTAGTCATTGAGAAGACTTTGGCCCCATATCTGCCCGGACTCTGGCTCGGTGAAGTTCTTCACCGGGATTCCACCATGGTCGGCGAACTTCCCGATGTAACGGAAGAATGCGTTGCGGGCCGGTGGAGGGAAGGGCTGCTGGTCGAGCAGCGTCCTCCAACGAGCGCAGACCTCCTCGAATGCGGCAGGGTGGGCTATCGGGACCTGGCCTGTGCCTCGAACGGCGATAGCCTTTAGTTTCTTTGATCCCCAGGCCATTCCTGCATCGCCCATGGCGCAGGTGTAGACGCCGTCGGCGCGGACCGTTGCTCCCAGAACGAAGTTCTCTCCACCAGGTCCAATACATGCCACGCTGAACTTGTCGTCGCCCAAGGCCCGCTTCATTTCTCTCGGAGTCTCATATGTGTCCATGCCCCAGAAGGCGCCTGCATCGCGGATTTCGACTTGGCCGTCGTCGATCCAAAGATATACTGGAGAAGACGCCGCTCCTCTGAGCACGATCCCATCCCAACCGGCGTGTTTGAGCCGGGCGCCGAAATACCCATGCGCCTGGCTCAAACCTATACAGTAATCTGGTAGAAACCTGAGGTTAATAATGGTCCAGTTCGAGGACTGGGGGGATGTGGTCCCGGTAAGAGGCCCGGTCATGATGTAGCAAGGGGCCTCGGGGTCGGTTGTTTTCATGCCGCGCTTGAACTCGCGGGCGAAGAGGTACATCCCCAGCCCGGTGCCACCAAGCCATCGTCGTAGCACGCTTTCAGCAGGTAACTTGACCTCTGAGATTTTCCTCGCACTGAGGTCGACGTCGATCAGCTTGCCTCGATATGCGCCGTGTATACCCACGTTAGTCTCCACCTAGAAAGCATGTTCGACGGGGAAAGCCCCACTTGGAAGTTAACGCCTGCAGATCAGAGCGCTGTCGCACACTGCATGTCTTTGTCTTTAGGCCATACGTTCGCTGGGTGACAGCGTCCGTCGACGTGTACTGTGATGCCGATAGCGAAAGCGAACATCTCGGAGCCTGAAATGCCGCCGCGCCTATGACCTCGTATTCTACCAGCGGCTACGGTGCGAATCAAGACCCTGCATTCCTCAGTTTAGACGGCCATTCGTCACAAACAAGAGTGACATTTGGCGTTACACCGCACCTTGGTGTCGAGTCGCTTCAGCACCACATCACCTTCGACTGCGCACTTGGGTGCGTCACACATCCGGTACTAAAGTGCAATGGCGTTTCACATTAAGACCGCAATTTGGGCTTCAGCTCAGTCAGTCTCACCGTACTCCAGTGACGAGTTCATCGAGGTGGCGGCCGCTGTCATCGCCGGGCCCCTGAGCAAGGACCCGGACCTAGCCCGCCACATCGCCGAGCGGCTCTCACTTCGCACCAGGGATGTGCGACAGGCCATCCACGTGGCGCAGCTGTGCGACACACGGGAAGAGGTGGAACGATTCGAGGCGGGGGCGGAGCCGGGCAAGCTAATCTAGCTGAGAGCATACTCGGGAAGCCGTTTCAGGCCAAACCGGGAAGCCTCTCCAGGCACTGGGCTGCTCTGCGGAGCATCTGATCATTACTCCGCAGTTCGTCCAGCAGCTGGCCATAGGCGGCTTTTAGGTCTCCCAGCCAGCGGGCAACATTGACGATAACTTGCTCCCGGCCTGTTGCTGGCTCGATTTTTACTTTGAACCCTTCTTCCAGTCCCGGACCGTTTGTGATGATGTAATCGCGGCCAGGCTTTCCCCTCGAGAGATAAGAGTGAAGCAATCCACACCTAAGGAGCCAGGCCTCAGCGGCATTAGTCTCGTAGTTCGATCCGAGCAAGTGGAGACCGGAATCGAATCGCTTTCTCGCCAGTCCTGGCGCCTCATCTCCCAATGTGCCATTGCGAATGCCTCCAAGAAACTCCGTGCAGACCACAAGGCCTTGGGCCGCTAGAAAGTTTGCTCTGGCCACTGGCCCCAACGCTCGCTCGATGTCCCCAAGCTGGAATTCCTTCACGATATGGTCCAACTGCCCTCGTAACTCGTCAAATGGGTCTGGCATGTTTCCCTCACCTGTAAATGCAAGGGCTTCCGATGTGACTGCTCGTGCGCCCAGAGCCACCAAAGAACTTCAGGGTTCCCTGGTACTTGAATGTCTTGACCTGTGACGGCGACTTGTTGCCGTCCTGCGGCTTTTCCTCCCGCGACCGTCGCCACCAGTCAGCGCGTCCCAAGACCTTGGCAAGTGGCTAAACTGCTCGAATACCACCGCTGCAATTAGGGCCAACATGAGGAGCTGGATCAGACCGGAAACCCGATCACCACTTAGTAGTTCCTTGAACGCAGGCCAGGCGGCTGGCAGAAGCGCGAACAGTATCGCTCCCTTGAAATAATCCCAGACGTTGCCAAGCAAATGGCTGGCGTATCGTCCTCCACGGACACCATATCGATACAGGAACCAGCCGACGAAACTGATGACGATGAGAGCGGCCAGTAAGACGCCGGGACCCCAAATCAGCCTCACCAAATAACTAACCCCTCCAATCGCGGACCACAACACTATTTTCTTCCGCCAAGGTTGCGGCAGTTTGTTAATGAGGTCGCCAGCCGCCTTAGCGATTCGTCCCATTGTCTTCCTGCATTTTGGCGCCTTCGCTGGCATGCCTCGCCAAAGCCCCAGTCAACGGTGCCCCAAGTCTCTGACGCAGCATCTCTCCGACCACATCACAAAGAATCTGCGGCCAGTCTCTGCGCTCGGGGTCCCCTGGCACAACAGGCCAGGGAACCGGCCACGATCCGCGGTGCATGATCTGATTGCGGTATTCCAGCATCCGGTCGAAGCCAATAGCGATTCGAATGTGTTCGGGGTTGAGTCCGAGGCCGTAGTTCGCTCCGGCAAGGTGTGTAGAAGTTTTCCTCACGAGAGCTGCGTGCGAGTTGACCGGAGCCATGATCGCTTCCAATGCTATCCAGAGGGCTACTAGACGGTCAGGCCCAACCGTCGCATTCTTCGACAGGTCATACCAGCGCAGGGCGAGCTGGACTTGGGGCGAAACCTCTGCACTTAGGGCGGAGCTGAGGGCGACCCGGATCGACTCTACAGACTGATGAGAGACGGAAGCGGCTCCTCCGGACCGCACCTGCCACAGCGTGAGCATCCGGGGCTTCCCGTTATCGCGGCTCTCCTTGATGTAGGCCGCCACTAGCTTGAGAGGGATTCGCTGGTCGAGGCATAGGCCCACAACCCGCGCCGCGTCCTCGGTCAACCGCCTGAGCTGTTCAAAGCCCGGCTCTACTAGCGGCGAGCCCTTCTCCTCGCTGAGACGCACAGGCACCGCCATGCCAAAGTATGTTCCACCTTCCAACACGTAGTTCTCATTGACGGTTTCAATGCGGGCTCCGCCGGCGTGGACGACAACGGTCGGACTTGCCATGCGCGGAACGTGGTAGGGACCGCGGCCGAGCTCGAAGATGGTGCCGTCTTCGTTGTCCTTGAAGCGAACGGGCGCAGGCGACTCCCACGGAATCTCGTGGAGCTCGTAATAGGCGAGATAGTGACCGTCAGTCATGAGATGACGTTCCTTGTCGCGAAGTCGTGTTCTACTGAGACAATAGCGCCGCTGGTCGATAGACTCCCACAGCTCCGCTCTGGATATGCTCGTAAGTCTGCACCTGACCAAGCGTATTTAGCAGTTGACCGATCATCATCGCGAGGCCGACTGGCACAGCCATGAACAGATGAACCATACCCTTCGTTTGAAAGTCCTTCCGCACTTCCCGCGTCTTGTCTATCACGAGGCGTGCGAGATGTGCGGCTTGGCCCGGCGTCTCAATGACCGAGCGAGCCGGCGACGCCTTCCTTTTCACATGGACGTAGGCGCGAAACTTTGGTAGCGAATCCCTGCTCGCGCTGATCGCCTGTTGAACATCAGCGTTGACAGAGACCAGGACCGCAAGGTCTCGCGCCGTTGCATCACCGGCAATGACCTGCACTTCATATTCTGAATCTTCCGACGGAACGTCAACGCTCCAGATTTGGTCTGGTCGTCCTGTCGTATGTTGCCGCCATGCTAACGCCTGTTTCCTTGGCGCAAGGAAAGCCTGCCCCAACGCTGTCGCAGCGGGTATCGAGGGCAAACCACTCGCTACGATCCGACGGGTGGGAACCACCTTCAAACACAGGCTGGATAAGGAGGACAACGCCGGCAAGAGATGTTCGCTCCAGTCGGAAAGCGTGGCTTCTCTACCAACGAATCTATGGTGCCATTCCAGAATGATCGGGACACGGCTTGCAGCAGGAGCTGCATCCCGCGTGAAAATCATCAGCTCAATCGGTTGGTCCGGCGGAAGGGATGCTGCGATCGCAGAAAGTCGGCGTTCCATTACACGCTGAGCAATCCGCTGTGCGCTTACCATCGTAATGGGGTCTTCACTAACTTTTAGGAGATTCCATCGCCTGAGGTCATCTATCCCGATGTGGTCTTGAACCGTCGCGGCGGCCTGCTCGTAGCTCGCGCCGTTAGCGGCCACCGGAATAATGAAGAAGCCGTCCTTACGCCTAACCCTCCCGATTATCACCGGGGCTTCAACCTGTTGGATGATAGGTGATTGGGCCACGTCAGGAGTCAGCCACATAATTGCGTTGGCGGTGCCCTCATCGTTGAGCACTGAGCGGATACTCTCCTCTGTCGGTTCTTCCGCCAAGTCCGCTATGTCTTGCCAAGTAGGTATGCCAATCTCGTGCTGGGCCTGAATCAAGAGGGAAGCTTCTGAAATCCGGCTTCTCCTGTAGCTCAGGAATGAACGTCCTGTGGGGTCCGTCATGCTCTTCGCTCGTGATTGAACGGTGCAGTTGGTATGAAGGCCTTGGCAAGTGTCAGAGTTTCGTTGAAATCCAGCGCCTTATGGGGAAATGACTGGAAAACAAAGTCTGGAACAAGCCTTTGGGTTATATCCGAGTAGGTGCAGCCATATTCTCGCTGTTTGGTCTCGCCCAGAGCGTCTGCAATCTGCCTGATTTGGTCCTTGCTGAACCCAACACCATCAAGCACTCTGCTCAACAGAGCTGTTCGTTGTTCCCCATTCGGTCGGATAAACTCGAAAGTTCGGGTTGCACGACGTAGGACGGCGGGGTCCAACGCCTGGAGTCGGTTACTGCACATGACCACTATGACGGGCAGCCCACTTGATTTGATCCCGTCCACTCCACGAATCAGCGCATTAACCCCGGCCTTGTCTTCATGATGCATCTGATTGAACTCGCGCGATTGCGCAAGTGCATCCGCCTCGTCGATCAACAGGACAGCGGCCGCGTTTGGGTTGCCATCGGTGAGTTTGTACTTGTGAGCGGCCTGCTGGACCTGCCTGAATGCCTCGGTGATTAACGCAGTCATCTGGCCGACTGCACCGATACCGCGCGCACTCAGACTGAGCTTGAATAGCTCCACTCTGATACCCAGTTGCCTCGCCAGGGGATCGCCGAAAGTCTCCGCTAACGCTGTCTTGCCCGTTCCGACATCGCCCGCAAAGACAAACAGTGGGACGCGGTTTCGTATCGCCCGGGTGATCTCAAGCTCCTTTTTGTAATGCGACATACTCCATTTCACCAACTCGGCGGGCCGGAGAAGCAAGCCGGCGTCTTTCGATAGCCTCTCCTTCACCTCTTCCAGTCCGACCAGTGAACCATACAACCCCTGCGCGGACGGATTGGGAAGTGTTGCGACGCTTTCAAACAAATCGTTCTGTGCTTCGTTCACGACCTGTAGATACCCCTGTCAAGTGCAATCCCGTTTCTGGAATAGGACTTGTCCAGTGCCCAAGACCCATTGGCGGTCGACGGCTCGGTTCCAGCTGTCCGCTGAAAAGGTAACTGGCTGCTGATCTTGTCGCGCTCTGCCTGGGTAAGTTGCCCCCAGCGATCACTGTACGTCAGGAAGGAAGTCCACGATGCACCGGAGACGTTCGCATCAGGAGGGATGCGGCCTGATTTGTCGTCGGCTACTCCTGTTTGGACGGATCGAGCTGTGTACTTTGTGGCCACAACCCAGTTGATGCCCCGCTTGAAGCCGTATTCGATATATCCCAGTGCATGGTTCACGAGCAGCACGACGACCTCGGTCACATAGGCGTCAATCCACGCGTCCGAAGGTTGGCCATAAAACAACTGCATCTGACTGACGTCGGCGGCCACTTTGGACGCTAAGTAAACGGCGTGAGTTCTGGTAAAAGATTCGGTCGTAGTGTAGGTGTACGTCATGTAACCACCCTAAAGCTTGGTCCCATCACTTCTTTCCACAGCGTCACTGCTCTGCCTTTCGTATCAGAGGGATGCGCTTCCGTCAGCGAGTCCAGAGCATCGCTGGCTGCCTCGACAAAGACTTTCCTATCGGCCTCTGTATAGTTCGCTGCGACGTTGTTCATGGGGTTGACTGGGTCCATGATTGTGATGGCTGCACCATTCGCAACGGAAACGGCTGTGGCAGCGTAGTAGTCGGTGAACACAACGCGTTCCCGGAGCCCAGTTTGAACCAAGTAGGCGAAGAACCGCTGTATCGAGACAGGGTAGTTTGAAAAGCCTTGCCCTTGCTCCATAAGATGCGCGCATATGAGTTCGATGATAAAGGACTTGCAGCGAAAGCCAGGCCGTTCGTCCTTTTGGATAGCCGCCCACCACTTCGCGAAGCGGATTACCTGGGAGAAGTGCTGAGGCTGTTTCGCTTTCCGCTTTCGGATAAACTCCAAATGTAGCGGAATACTTGTTTCCAACCACCCACCTGTTTCCCGGTTCAGCAATTGCCCCCGGTCATCTTTGTCGCCTTTGTACAATACGGGCACCACATCGACATCGAGGCCGCTCCCCTTGAAGCTCACGGTTACGCAGTGTGTCCCTGGAGCGATCTGGTCGGCACTCATGTTGGGGTTGGCCTCACGTAAACGCTCGGCAAGCCAATTCAACAAGTCGCCTTCTCCGTTTGGGACTTCATCTGCTTTGACGTACACGGCAACATCGATGTCGTTGATAGTGCTTAGTGCCGTTCCCTTGGCTACGCTTCCGGAGTGAATCATCTTCACGAGAGCGAAGGATGGGTCCTGTGAAATCTTCGAGGCCAATCTTTCGCGGAGAGCGTTGACTTGGTCCCGATAGCGCTGGACGTCTTCCTGCCTGAGATTGACCACATCCTGGCCGAATCGGGCGATGTTCGAATGTTCGACAAAAGGCCCCATGTTTCACCTGCTCTACAATGACATCTGTGATTCTGCTGGTGTGGGGCTTCTGAGTCCACACCGCGTTGTCAGCGTCCGCGATACCCAGCATCTTCCAATAAGAGCCATCCTAGGCGCCTTCCTTTCGAGCTACTCCAATTTCAGTTTTGCCGACACCTTCGCGAGGGCTTCGTTGAGCTTGGTGATCTGCTGCGGACTCGCACTGTCGTCCGGTAGCTCTAGGCGGACGACGAAGCGCAGGTCTAGGCCAGCAGCTGCTTTGAGAACTTCCCCGAGTCCATCCACAAGATCCTGGAGCTCGGCCGGCTCAAGCGCAGCTTCAGCATGTTTGCGGTCCGAAGGTGGTGCCGGAGGCTGAACCACTGGGGCTTCCTTCGGTACACGCAGGCGAACATTCCCTGCCCCTGGCCAATCACAAGGCCACGGGCCTGAATCTTCGGTGCGCTCCAATAGCCTCGATCGAATGGCGCCGTCGATCGCTTGGGCCACGACTGACCAGGGCAGGGGCTTCCCAGCCGCTACGGATAGCGCGCTAGAGACGGCTGCTCCAGTGCTGACGTCTTTTGCCCATGCCGCCTTCAGGTTTTGTGGTAGCACGGCGGTAGCTGAAATATCGGCAGGGCGCGGATGCAACGTCGCCGCGTCGGTAAGCACTCCCAGGGGGACAGCTTCCTTGTAGACGCTGGCCGGACCAGAGATCAGCCACAAGACACCGGCCTTCACAGCTTCCTCGATGGCTTGTTCGACGACTTGACGCGATGCCTTGGGCACCGGGAAAACTTCGTCATAGCCTTCCTTTGATACCTTGCCGACATGTTTGCCATCGAAGAACTGGACCGCCTGACCCACGGCAATGGATGAGCCATTGGGCTCCCATAACCCGGGTAAAGTTCCGGGCGCCAAGCCGGAGGACTGCAAAGTGGTGAGCTCCGCCGCTTCGGGAAGGACAATTTCGAGATCGCGTTCCTTCAGATCGGCCTCGCCCGGCCTTTCCCGCCAAAGGGTTCGCACGGTCTTGTCGGGCCTCGGCACACGCAAGACGAAATACCCTTGCTCGCAGCCCAGAGCCAGCGTGTCAACGATGTCTTTCTGGCGCGGCATCTTGGGTAGGTGGGGGAACTGGGCAAACGCCCGTACAAGGTCGCTGGCGCGCCGTGACGTCTCACCCGCCCGCCAGAGGTTGTACGGTCCACTGGGCAGCAGGGCTTCTGCGCTGATGGCCGATTCCTGGATGCGTGACCTCTTGTCCTTCTTGATGGTCTCGAAGAGCGGGTCACCTCCACTGGTAACCCGGAACGCCTCAATATCGCCCTTGGGCGAGAGGGTCACCACGATGTTATAAGCCTGGACGACCGCATCAGGGATCTTTTCCTTGGAAGCTTTCACGTACCCACTGAGCAGCGCCTTGCGGTTGTCATCGAAGCTCTTTGCCTCAGGCAACGCGTCGACTTCCTGCCAGGCCAGGTGTTCACGCACTCGATTCCTGAGCAGCTCCAGGCCATCCTTCGAGGGCGTGAGCAATAGCACCGCGTTCCGATACACTCGCGGGCGATCCGGCCCCGTCGTCTCTTCGAGAAAGCGGCGCGTCTCGGCGCTGGGTTTCCCGGCTTCCGAGGCAGCAGAGGGACCTAGAATGACGTAGTGGAACTCACCGTCGTCTTCCACGTCACGAGGTCGTTGAGGAAGATTGTGGACACGTGCTCCGGCGGCGTTCGCCCCCCGGGTGAGCTGCTGGGCCTTGCCAATCATCTCCCGAAGGGTCATTTCTACGAGGTCAGGCGAAACCCGAGTAATCGCTTGGCTATGCATCTGCTTGAGATTTGGCTTGGTGCCCAGACGCCAACTCTTTGGCAAATCACGGGCTCCGGGA
>ORJL011819516.1_pt1 | contig 11903 bp, 11 predicted proteins | sample 1779941 | NCBI WGS metagenome assembly ORJL01 (sample SAMEA104232317, study PRJEB22302) | groundwater metagenome | biome: forest; feature: aquifer; material: groundwater | place: USA | collected 2011-08-07 | depth 5.8 m
CGCGCTGGGCTGGTGCACCTTCGCCGGGGACCACCTCTCACACTACCACGTAAATGCGTCGGTACCGAAGACACTGGTGAGTTACCTCGTGAAATGGGTCGCGGACGAGGAGCTGGCGGAAACCCCGGCGCGGAAGATACTTTACGACGTCCTCGATACGCCGATCTCGCCGGAGCTGCTGCCACCGGTCAACGGAGCAATCGCGCAGAAGAGCGAGGAGATTATCGGCCCGGTCGAACTGGCAGACTTCTACCTTTACCCCTTCGTGCGACTGGGTACCCGGCCAGGAAAGATACTCTACCTGGCCAACGAGGTCCGAGAGGCTGGGCTGTTCGATGGCAAGTACACCCTCGATGACCTGTACAAGTGGCTGAAGGGGTTCATCAAACGGTTCTTCGCGAACCAGTTCAAGCGGACTTGCTTCCCCGAGGGGCCGAAGATAGGTTCGGTAAGCCTGTCGCCTCGGGGCGACTGGCGAATGCCCTCGGACGCGGACGCGAAAGTGTGGCTGGACGACCTCGAAGAGATGTACGCTGCACTGATGGGCAGCTCGAAGAGTCGCAAAGCTTAGACGCTTCAAGCCCAACCCGGGCGCCAGGACAAGGAAAAGCCCCCTGGTCAGGACAGGGGGCTTTTCCTCATATGAAACCCGGGGAGGCTCCGGGCAGGAACAACCTAACTCCCCATTGTCATCCGCACTTGTTGAACCCACAGCCAGGGCAGAGCAAACACCCCTCCTGGTAGACCAATTTGCTGCTGCAGTCGGGGCAGGTGATGGGCCTGCCGGACGGGGCGGCGGTCATCGTCTCATGGTGAGCCGCCTCCGGGGATGGAGCGGCATGTTCAGAGCCTGCCGAAGGGGCCTGGTCGCTGTGGAACCCAAGTTGAAGACCAACCATGGTCCGCTCGTTGAAGGTCTGGGCCCGTTGTTTGCTCGTTTCAGGGTCGAGGTGCCGGCCCAGCGCTATGGCAACTGCGTCGGGCGCGGAGCGGACCTGAACACCATCGTCCCAAGCCGGGCAGCATGTGATACCTCGCAACTGCTTGATGATCGACTCGATGTCGAGGCCGCTGCGAAGAGCCAGGGAAACGAGCCGAGAGATCGCCTCGAGCTGAGCGGAGTCGCACCCTCCGGCCTTGCCAAGGTTGGAGAAGACCTCGAAGGGCTTGCCACTCTCGTCGAAGTTTATGGTGACGTACATCTTGCCGTGACCGGTCCTTATTCCATGCGTGACACCCATGACCGAAGCTGGACGTTCCCTCGGCATAAGGGGTACGGGTTTAGCGGCAATCTCGTCGGCTTGCCGAAGGACCGTAGCTTCGCCCGGGACGAGTCTTTCTCCCTTTTCTGAACGCACCTTTTCCGTGTGACCTGTGCTGAGTACCTGCTCGCTCTTGGAGCCATCGCGATACATGGTGACGCCCTTGCAGCCGAGCTTGTAGGCGAGCGTATAGACTTTGCGGACGTCTTCCACTGTGGCGCCATTCGCGAAGTTGACCGTTTTCGAGACTGCGTTGTCGGTGTACTTCTGGAATGCAGCCTGCATCTGGACATGCCACTCGGGGGTGATGTCGTGGGCTGTGACGAACACGCGCTGCACCCACTCTGGCACCTGAGGGATGCCCTGGCAAGACCCGCGCTCCGCAAGCTCGGCCATCAGCTCATCGCTGAAGAACCCTTCCTTGCGCGCGACGTCCTCGAAGTAGGGGTTGACCTCGACCAGCCTGGTGTTGTCCATGACGTTGCGGACGTAGCTCAGGGCGAAGAGGGGCTCGATGCCGCTTGAGCAGTTGCCGATGATGCTGATCGTACCGGTTGGCGCAATGGTGGTACGGGTCGAGTTTCTAAGCTTGGTGTTGGCGGCGGACGGGCCGTAGATGCTCTCTCGCCAGGCAGGGAAGACACCACGCTCCTGCGCGAGCTCAGTCGAGGCCTGGTCTGCCTTCTCGTGGATGAATTTCATGACCTGCTCGGCTGCGTCCAGGGCTTCCTGCGAGTTGTAGGGAATGCCAAGCAGGATGAGCATGTCCGCCCAACCCATGACCCCTAACCCGATCTTCCGGGTCATCTTGGTCATATCGTCTATCTGGGGAATCGGGTACTTATTCATGGTGATGACGTTGTCGAGGAACCGGACGGCGCTGCGAACCGTTTTCTCGAGCTTGTCCCAGTCGACCTTCGGGCCGCTGGGGGTATCCTGGACCATGCGAGAGAGGTTCAGGGAACCAAGGTTACAAGACTCGTAGGGCAAGAGGGGCTGCTCGCCGCACGGGTTGGTGCTCTCCATCATGCCCAGTTGAGGGGTCGGGTTGTACTTGTTTATCCGGTCTATGAAGACTATCCCCGGGTCGCCTGTCTTCCATGCGCTCTGGACGATGTCGTCGAAGACCTCACGAGCGTTCAACTTGCCCGCTGGCTGCTTCGCACGAGGGTTAACCAGGTCATAGTCCTCGCCACGCTCGACCGCCTGCATGAACTTCTCGGTTATGGCCACCGAGATGTTGAAATTCTGCAGGAAGCCATCGTCTTTGTCCTTGGCATGGACAAACTTGAGGACATCGGGGTGGTCGATAGAAAGGATGCCCATGTTGGCGCCGCGCCTCGTTCCACCCTGCTTGATAACATCAGTGGAGGTATCAAAGATGCGGATGAACGACACGGGTCCGCTAGCAATGCCACCGGTCGAGCCGACCCGGTCGCTCTCGGGGCGCAGGCGGCTGAAAGAGAAGCCAGTGCCGCCGCCGCTCTTGTGAATCATGGCTGTGTGCTTCGCCGCCTCGAATATCTCCTCTATGGAGTCGCCAACCGGAAGGACGAAGCAAGCTGACAACTGCTGTAGCTCCCGACCGGCGTTCATCAGGGTGGGCGAGTTGGGTAGGAACTCGAGCTTCGCCATCATGCGGTAGAACTGCTCTGCCCTGGCATCGACATCGGCCTCGGGGTCGTGTGCCAGATCGCCCTTCGCGATATTGCGGGCGACGCGGCGCAGCATCTGCTCCGGCGTCTCGACGACTTTACCCTCGGCGTCTTTCGCCAGGTAGCGGCGCCTGAGCACCTCGAGGGCATTAGGAGCTATTTCCAGACCGGCAACGACGCTTTTCACCGGCAGCGGCGCGGCGTGGTGGACGGTTGTTACCGGCTTTGGCGCCTGGACGGTACCACTGCCATTGTGACCATTCGAAAACAGCGACAAATTTATGCCCTTCTGGTTGTTTCTGCGAGTGCTGTGCGTAGACATTAGAATGCCCCTCTCTTATCAACGACAGGGCTGACGCCCTGGAACACGCTTCTTGGCAATACCTACTGGAAGACGGTGGCCAGTCTCTTTTTGGCGAGCTTACCACCAAATGCTTCCCAAGCACGAGACCTCTTGTGACATAGAACGATCCGCTTCTGTTGAACCCGAATGGCTCTCATGAAACTACCACCCTCTCAACAAGCGACTGTTCTATCAAGGAAGATGAGTGACAAGACATACCTGCCTCCCGGGTAGTCGAACCTTTTGGATTCAACAAAGAACGTTCCTCTCAGACTGCCAAGTTGAATTTCTTCCATTCGGCCTATGGCATGACCAAGTGAGTAGGCCTGACAGACACCGGAGTTAGGCGGAGCAGGGGCGTGCCTCGGAATAAAAATGTGTTGCTCCCTCAAGGGTCGACTCAAAGCCCTCCAACTCACTCTGAGCTTTGGCAGGCCTGCTCCGTTTCGATCTCCCCACTCCCAACAAACCAAAGCAACAGGTTCCTCAGAGAGTTCAGTGAACTTTATGGCTACTGGCTGGTAAGAGGCGTTAAACCATCCGCGCGCTTTGGTAACCAAAGACATCGACACCCTATGCCGCTTGAGTACTTCGGTTACATAACGGGTTGGCAGAATAATCTCGTTGGCTCCATAGTCGCAAAGACGCTCCTCGCAATCGCTGTCTGGTTGCCCCACCTCACAACGAAATGCAACGTTGTGCGACTTATCCAGAAAGAAAGTATGGACAATTTCATGCGCGCATGAGAAATTACGCCTGACTGGGGGCCGCTCTTTGTTGAGTATTATCGTTAGTCCGTCGTTCCCTGGCAGCAAACACCCATCGATCCTGCCAAGGGGCTCCAAAACTATGTGCCTGACTCCCTGCAGATAGGCAATCCCCTCCGGTACAAAAGGTGGTTGCTTCAAGCAGGCTCTCTGGAGCAGCCCTTCCACAAGTATCCTCACCTGCTCCTTCGCTTGTGCATATGGCAAAGACCGTTCGATCACTCCGACCGTCCCACCATCCGCATCAGACTTCAAACTAGTCAATGCTGTCTCTCCGACCGCAATTAGGGCATGGCTTGACATACGTTGCCCACTGTCCTCCGCACCCAGGACAGCCTAAAGGCGAACTAGTCAAAGACTGGGAAACTGGCCCGGCTTTGCCTCTCTTCTTACCTGAAGCTGCAAACTCAACATCGGTTTGTGGCTTTGTCTCGCCAAGCAGTTTGGCGAGGTCCTCGCCAAATGCATTGGCAAGGCGTTCCAAAATCTCCTTCGACGGAACCATCAGGCCCTTTTCCAGAGCGGCAAGATACTTAAGTGTGATGCCTGCCTTCGCAGCCAAGAACTGTCTCGGCCATCCCTTGGAATTCCTGAGGCGCCTAATGTTCTTAGCTAGCCGTTCAACCTGTTCCTTCTCCATACACGAAGTCTAACCTCTAGCCTCTCCACTATTCAGGTCAGCGGTTGCACTGGTCTTACGTCCACTCGAAACTGGAGCACTACCCTGACGCATCCTTCTCCGCCTCCGCATTACCGGCAGGCGGGGCTCCTCGGGTATCAGCGCCAACTGAGTCGTGGGCGGCTGCCTGGCCTCCCTCGACTGCATCAGTTCCTCAATCTCCTGCTTGAAGTTCTCGATGTCGGCGAAGTCCCTGTACACACTGGCAAACCTTATGTACGCCACCCTGTCCAGCTTCTTCAGCCGCTCCATGACCATTCCGCCAATAACGGAGCTAGTGACCTCTGCCCTACCGGTCTTTTGAAGCTCCGCCTCGATCTCGTCCACCATCTTGTCTATGGCCCCTACCGAGAGGGGTCGTTTCGCGCACGCTATCCTGATACCTTTTGCGAGCTTCTCCCGGCTGTAGTCTTCAACCCGACCGTCCCGCTTCTTCACCTGGAGAGTAGCGGCCTGCACATGCTCGTAGGTGGTGAAGCGCCTGCTACAACCGAGACACTCCCGCCGACGCCTTATCCCCGACCCATCATCCGCTACCCGGGAGTCGGTTACCTTTGTCTCCTCGTGGCCACAATAAGGACATTTCATGGGGGTAACTCATAAATCTAACAGCCAAACAAACCATCAGCCGCTTGCCCCGGCAAGAATCGACCACAGTAACAGATTACGCCATATGAAAGCCTGGGGCTAGGTACAGTTGTCACACGGCGGTCTAGTTCGAATTGAACACAGCCACCGTCCTGCTCAGAACGGTGAGCGAGTACTCCATAGGGTGCCAACGCCGCATGTGAGCCGACAGCCCCTGCGGGGTCTTGAAGACGCACGCCCTCCCTGCCTCATGGCAGATATCACAAGTGGTCGATCCGTATTCATAGGGTGTCATTCTGTCTCCTCCGCTGGAGCTCACTACCCTACCTTTCGCCGAATCGCATGCTCCATTTTACGCCACTACGACTAGTAGGTGTCAATAGCTTATGCACAACAATTTGTGGTTATGTGCGCAGCGCGTGCGTCGTGCGTAGGCGATTCGCAAGAGAGCCGCCCCGTCACCGTTGGACGGGGCGGCTCTCAGGAAGCCCAACGCTACCCTCCGGTGTACGGAGGGAAAAGTTACCTCGAGGTCGGAGCGTGAGACTTGTGGTTCCCCGCGCCGACTCGCTGCCGGAGGAACGGAGGCACATCGATGGAAGAAGGCGAAACCTCTGTCTTCTCAAGCAACGGCTGCCAAAGATTGTCTGAAGTGGCCACAGAAGTGGCAAGTTTGTCCTTGGTGGGGAAGCCCGTTGCGATGAGGGTGACCTTGACCATGTCCTCCATCTTCGGGTCTGTCACCATGCCGAAGAATATCTTGGCGTCGGGATCGGCGGCCTTGCTCATGACCTCAGCGGCTGCGTTGACTTCGCGCATGGTGAGGTCGACGCCACCGGTGATGTTGAAGATTATGCCTTTCGCCCCTTCGATGGCGATGTCCAGCAACGGGTTGGTTGTAGCGGCGAGTGCGGCCTCCGCGGCGCGGTTGTCGCCGGACCCGCGACCGATGCCGAACATGGTGGCACCTGCGCCGCCCATGATCGTGCGGACATCAGCGAAGTCCAGGTTGATCTCGCCGGGGGTCGTGATGACCTCCGCAATGGCCTCGATGGCCTGCTTCAGGACGTCGTCAGCCATCTTGAAAGCGCCCATGGTGCTGAGTTTCTTGTCGCACACCGTAAGCAGTTTGTCATTCGGGACGACAACTGTGGCGTCGACCCTCTCCCTCAATCTGGCAAGGCCCTCTTCGGCCATTTTGCGGCGGTGCGCACCTTCCCAGGCGAATGGCTTGGTAACTATCCCTACAGTGAGCGCTCCCAGCCTCTTGGCTATCTCTCCAACTACTGGAGCGGCGCCTGTGCCCGTGCCGCCACCCATACCGGCTGCTATGAAGACCATGTCGCAGTTCTTGAGGGCCTCTGTAAGCTCTTCCCGGCTTTCCTCGGCGGACTGCCTGCCCTTTTCGGGATCACCGCCGACACCCAGCCCACGGGTCAGATGGTCGCCTATTCTTATTCGAACGGGGGCCTCGGTCCTCATGAGGGCCTGCGCGTCAGTGTTCACGCAGAGGTAGTGTACGCCGGTGATTTGCTCCTTCATCATCCGGGCCACTGCGTTGCATCCGCCACCACCAACACCCACGACTTTTATGTTCGCCATACCATCGACGTCGTTTATGGGAGACACGGCTTAGTTTACTCCTTCTTCCATCGCACTTTACCTATATTCTGACCTGCCCGTCTTGATACAGAAGAAACCATGGGTCCCAGGAACTATGAGCGATAGGCTTCGCCACAAGTCATCAACACATCAAGTTCCTATGGCGAAATCTCACCTCCTCGAATGCGGTATCTCACCGCAGCCGTGGCAAAGCCAGCTTGAATGAATAGTCTTTCCTATTATTACGGTTTCCACCCCGGGAGCGCCCTATTTCGTACCCATCGGCGGTGCTGTGGATCAACGCGCCGACACTGGCAGCGTAGGCAGGGTTGTCCATAACGTCAGGTTGGCCTTTCAAGTGGGCCGGCCGGCCCACCCGCGAGGGAACCCCGAGGACTCGATGCGCGAGAGCCTTCAGCCCTGGCAAATTCGCCGTCCCGCCTATCAGCACGACACCACTCGGAGCCGTCATTTCGGGGTTGGCCTGCCGCACCTGGGTGTAGGCGAGGTGAAGTATCTCCTCCATCCTGGCAGTGATAATCTCGCAGAGTTTTTGTCTCTGAACTGGCTTGCGGTCAGCCAATTCGCGGTACGGCATGTTGACCTGCTGGGCTGGGTCGACAGAGTCAGGCGTACAATTCCCATAGCCCAACTTGAGGGCTTCGGCAACGGGGAACGGTATCTCGAATTCGAGGGCTATGTCGCCAGTGACCTGGCTCCCACCGACAGGCAAGCTCGACAGGTACCACAGGGAACCGTTGACAAAGGCCGCAATGCTGGTCGTCCCGGCACCGATGTCGATTAGAAGGACGCCTGCCTGTTTCTCGCCCTCCGTGAGAACGGCATCTCCGGTGGCAACCGGCTGGGCTACCAGGCCCTCGACATTGAGGCCAGCCTGGCGCACGATGTCGACGAGTTTCTTTATTTCCTGGGAATGGGCGATGACGACATGGCTTTCGACAGCCAGCTTCTGCCCTCGCTCGCCGAAAGGCTCGAAGCACTCAGCTCCGTCGATCAGGAAAGTGCAGGGGATAGTGTGCACAACGCGGGCATGCTCGGGGACCTGGATATTCTCGGATGCCGAAACAGCTTGAGCGACATGCCTGTCGGAAACCCTGCCGCCACCACTTTCCAACCCAACCTCACCCTGCCCGTAGACGGAGGACAAGTATGTAGAGTTCACAACGACCAGGGCGTCTTCGACATGGTACTCGAGATGAGATTTCGCCTCGCCGACTGCTTCACCGACAGAGACCGCAGCCTCCGCGGCATCGACAATTGTGCCCTTTTGGACGCCCCGAGACGCAGAGACCCCAAGGCTGACAACTTCAACCGCGCTGTGGCTGTGCCTCCGCGCGATGGCACAACACACCTTGGACGAGCCGATGTCTATGGCCGCGAAGAGTTTGGACGACGCCATCTCCTACCTCCGAGAACTATCGCTGTACCTAGTATTTAGGAACGCGCTCGAACGGGCAGGGATGGCGCGAAAGAAATGGCGCCCGAACATCGAGCAGGGTGCTGCCCCACCATGCTCGAGAACAGGGAACCGGTGCGCTAGGCGCACGCCTATTCAGTTTTAAAGCTTCTCGGCGACCCGGAGTTTCGCACTGCGACTCCTGGGATTTATCCGTATCTCGGTCAGGGAAGGCACGACCACCTTCTTGGTGACGATCTTCACCGAGGCACGGTGGTCGCACATGCATACAGGGGTAGAAATCGGGCATATGCAATCGCGGGCCTCGCCCTGGAATATGGTCTTAACAATGCGGTCTTCGAGAGAGTGGTAACTGATCACCGCGAGACGGCCTCTGTGCCCAAGGAGGTCCAGGGCCTGCCTGAGGGCCGACTCCAGGTTGGACATTTCATTGTTGACAAAGATCCTGAGGGCCTGGAACGTTTTGGTTGCCGGATGGGTCTTGCCGTGCCCATCGATCGCTTTGACCACAAGCTCAGCCAACTGCGAGGTAGTGCGCAAAGGACGATTCTTCACTATATGCTTGGCGATGGTCCTGCCTTTGAACTCTTCGCCGTAGGTCTCGAGAATGTGCGCCAGCCTGTCCTGGCTGAAGCTGTTGACGATATCGGCTGCGGTCAAGGACTGGTCCGGGCTGAACCGCATGTCGAGGGGATCATCGTGGCGGAAGCTGAAGCCCCTGCCGCCTTCCTCGAGTTGCATAGAGGACATCCCAAGATCGAAGAGGACGCCGTTGACCGGCATGAAACCGTAACTTGCCGCGAGGCTCCTCAAGTTGACGAAGTTGTCGTTGCACAGGACGAAGGAACCTCTAAACGCCGCAAGGCTTCTCTGGGCCTCGCGGATGGCCCTGGGGTCGGCATCTACCCCGAGAAGACGCCCGCCGGGCGAGCTGGCCTGCAGCATCCCCAACGAGTGCCCTCCAGCTCCCAAAGTGCAGTCTACATACATCCCCCCAGGCCGTACATCAAGAAGCTCGATCGACTCCTTGAGAAGCACGGGTACGTGTGGAACCATGGGGGACTCGCTATTCATTTCTTTCCTCCAGGCTCTCTGCAATCTGCCAATCCTCATCAGAGGGGGCGCCTTCTCGCTCCCAACGCGCCTTACTCCAGATCTCGAAGTAGTCACCTGCGCCCGAGATTAAGACCTCTTCTTTGTCTATGCCTGCCGCCTGGCGAAGGCGCTGCGGTAGCAGGACCCTGCCCTGGCGGTCCATCTCGGCGTTGAAGGCCCCCGAGAAAGTGATCCTCCTCATGCGCCGGGCCTTTCTCAGGTTCGAGGGAAGGGAGGAGACCCGCTTGTACCCCTTATTCCATTCTTCTACGGGGTAAGCCGTTATGCAACCATCGATGCCTCGGGCTAAAACAAAACCGCCGCTAAGCTCCTCTCTGAACTTAGCGGGGATGGCGATCCTCCCCTGGGGATCCAGTCTTACCTCAAACTCGCCTAAGAACATTCGCTCGGCACCAGTCTGCTACTGTCTCCCCCAAATCACACCAACTTGTGCCAATTTACACCAAACCACCCTATCTGTCAATACATTTCATTGATTGTTTTACACGAATTACGGCTGTATTACTCAGAGAATCCCTCGCTGCCGACAGAGTGCTCTTCTGTAGTATTAAGCCGGTGTGCTATGATTACCAAGAAGGTGGAACCGCCATGATAACCGTCGGGATACTCACAATCAGCGACGCCGTGTCCAAAGGCCAGCGACAGGACATTAGCGGCGCCAACATTCAGCGAATCGTCGCAAAAATAGGCGGGCAGACCATCAAGCGAGATGTCGTGCCCGACGAGCGGGAACTCATCGCCGGCAAGCTGGCCGAGTGGGCCGACGGCGGCCAGTTGGAACTGGTGATCACCACCGGAGGCACCGGCCTGAGCCCTCGCGATGTGACGCCTGAAGCTACACTGCAGGTGCTCGAAAGGGTAGTCCCCGGGCTACCCGAGGCGATGCGGGCGAGGACCGGTGAGAAGAATATCCACGCAATGCTAAGCAGAGGTGTCGCGGGAATACGAGCGCGATGCCTGATAATAAATCTGCCAGGGAATCCGGCAGGCGTCGAGGAATCGCTGGAGGCGGTGTTGCCCGCCATACCGCATGCAATCGACATCATGAAGGGCCTCACGCCATCACACACACCACCCGAACACCATCGCCACGAGCACCACTCGTAAGGCACTCAAGCGGAGGTTTCTAGCCCCCGTGCTACACATATTTATATTGAGCCTGTTCCCTCGCATGTTCGAAGGCCCGTTCCGGGAAAGCATCGTCTCACGGGCGGTGGAAAAGGGACTGGTCTCGATCGATATCAGAAACACGCGAGACTACGCCACTGACAAGCACCGCACGGTCGATGACTACCCCTACAGCGGCGGGCCGGGCATGGTCATGAAACCCGGACCGCTTTTTGACGCCGTCGAGTCGGTCATGGGAAGCATTCGGGGGGCAGAGCCGGAGGCCGAGGGAAAGCCGAGGGTTATCCTGGTGACCCCGCAGGGCAGGCTCTTCACACAGGATATGGCCAGGGAGCTTGCAACTGAGCGGAACCTCGTGTTCGTTTGCGGGCACTACGAAGGCGTCGATGAGCGGGTCCGCCAGCACCTCGTCACCGACGAAATCAGCATCGGCGACTTCGTGCTGACAGGCGGCGAGCTGCCAGCAATGGTGATAGTCGACGCGGTGGTGAGGCTCCTGCCAGGCGCTCTCGGGGACCAGGCGTCGGCGGAGGACGACTCTCACTCACACGGACTGTTGCAGCACCCGCTTTATACGCGCCCTCCCTCCTACAAGGGTATGGATGTTCCTGAAATCCTGCTCAGCGGCGACCACCAGAAGGTCGCTAAATGGCAAAGAAAGCAGTCGCTGCTGAGGACGCTGGAGAGGCGACCGGACTTGATCGAGAAGGCTGAGCTGACGCCTAAGGAGCGTGAGTGGATAGAGGCCATTAGAGAAGGACGCCTGGCACCATAATGGAGAAGAACCCAACGGGAGGACTACCGTTTCCGCAAAGTTTGTGGTATCTTATCGGGGTTGAAATCATCAAGGTAGAGTGAGCAAGGAAATGGATATCAAGTCTGTTGTTGAATTCAAACCCAAGATGGACATCCATCAGATACGAACCGGCGACACGGTCAAAGTAAGCGTGCTCGTCAGGGAAGGCGAACGAGAGAGAAGCCAGCACTTCCAGGGCATAGTCATTCGAGTCGCCGGAGGCGGGGCATCAGCGAGTTTTACCGTGCGCCGCGTTTCATATGGGGTCGGGGTCGAGAGAACGTTTCTCGCCAACTCGCCCTTGCTCCAAAGCGTTCAGGTCTTGAAGCATGGAGACGTTCGACGCGCGTACCTGACCTACCTGCGAGGCCTTTCCGCCAAGGAGGCCCGCACCAAGGAACGGGCAAGAGCCCTCGCTGCAGGTGAAGGGCAGGAGATGATAACCCGACCTGAGGCTCCAGTTGCCGCGCCTCAAACAGAAGCGGCGGCACAACCAGAGGCCAAGGCTGCTGAAGCCCCCGCCGGGGCA
>ORJL010982007.1_pt1 | contig 11899 bp, 12 predicted proteins | sample 1779941 | NCBI WGS metagenome assembly ORJL01 (sample SAMEA104232317, study PRJEB22302) | groundwater metagenome | biome: forest; feature: aquifer; material: groundwater | place: USA | collected 2011-08-07 | depth 5.8 m
CAAGGTGCTGATGGGCTCCGAGGGCGGACAGACGAATCCGAACGAGGATATTCCCCGCCTGCTCAAGCTGTATGCGAAGGGGAAGCTGAAGCTCGATGAGCTCATCACGCACCGGTTTCCCCTCTCCGAGATCAACGAGGCCCTGGACACCGTTCGCTCGGGAAAGGCGGTGCGGTGCGTCGTCTCGATGTCGTGACGGGCTCGACGGGCCATGCATCCCACGGTCCGGGGTGGTTGACGTGTCGCCGCGGCTCGTATATTCAGGTCCCTCCCGGGGGTACTGCCCGGGCCTCCTGTCACTCGAAGACCAGGTCCGGTCGCCTTACCGATGCGCAAGACGAAGCTCCACCTCGGTTGCGGACACGTGATCAAGGAGGGGTGGCTCAACCACGATCTCGCTCACCTTCCCGGCGTTGACGTCGTGCATGACCTGCGGGACTTCCCGTGGCCCTTCGAGGACGGGCAGTTCACGGATGTCTTCATGAAGGACGTGTTGGAGCACCTGCCGGACCTGATCGGAACCATGGAGGAGCTGTATCGCGTCACGAGGCCGGGCGCCAAGCTGTACATCACGGTTCCTTACTGGAACTCACCCGAAGCGCTCGGAGATCCCACGCACGCAAGGATGTTCAACGAGCACCTGTGGGGGTTCTTCGATCCTTCGCAGTGGCAATGCAAGGAGCGTCCGTATTACTCCCGTGCGCGCTTCTACGTGCGCCGCATGGGCGTGTGGGTGACGCCGCTCAATACGATCGCCCGGATCCCGGGATTGACGCGCGACTATCTCGTGTTCAATCCGATGCTCAAGAAGATCCTGCTGTCACTGGCCAGCTACTTCGGCAATGTGGTGTCCGGCCTCGACATACATTTGGAGCGGGCAAACTAGGACAACAAAGGAGAAGTTGTGGAAGAGACTCTTTCGGCTCCTGCCCTTTCGCGGAGCACGGCGGATCTGCTGCGGCGTGTCAAGGAGGTGGGCAAGGAGACGTTGCGCCTGGGTACCACCAACGGCGGGTACCACTTTGGCGGGTCCTTTTCGGCAATGCACCTGCTTGTGGCCCTCTATGATGTCGTCCTTACGGATGAGGATCGGTTCATCCTGTCCAAGGGACATGCGTGCTGGCCGCAGTACGTGCTTCTGAGAGAGCGGGGCTACGATCCGGAGCTGTCGGGGCACCCGAGCCTCGATCCCGAGAACGGCATCTGGTGCACCACGGGGAGTGAAGGCCACGGTCTGCCCGTGGGGATGGGCATGGCCAAAGCCCGGAAGATGCGGGGTAGGGGAGGGCGGATCTTCGTTCTGATCGGAGACGGGGAGTGTCAGGAGGGCACGATGTGGGAGGCGATGCTCACGGCCGCCAATCACCGACTCGACAACGTCGTGGCCATCGTGGATTGGAACCGCATTCAAGGATCCGGCTTCGTGCGTGACATTCTCCCGCTGCCGGACATCGGCAAGATCGCCGAGGTCATCGGCTGGGAGGTGACCACCATCGACGGCCATGACTTCGCACAGATCCTGCCGGCGCTGGAGCGAGAGACCCCGGGCAAGCCGCACATGATCGTTGCGAACACCGTGAAGGGGAAGGGCGTGAGCTACATGGAGGACAAGCCGGGTTGGCACGCCAGGTTCCCGAGCAAGGATGAACTTCAGCAGGCCTACGAGGAGCTCTCATGAGGGCGGCATTCGGAAAGACCATCGTCGAGCTGGCGGAGCGCGACCCGAACCTCGTTCTGCTCAACGGTGATGTCGAGCAGGCGATGGAAGTGTACAAGGAGCGGTTTTCGGACCGCTTCTTCAACCTCGGACTGGTCGAGCAGACCATGATCGGGATGGCCGCCGGCATGGCGATCGAGGGAATGCGCCCCGTCGTGTATTCCATCACGCCCTTCCTGCTCGAGCGCCCCTTCGAGCAGATCAAGATCGACATCGATCAGATGAACCTCCCGGTGATGCTCGTCGGCTACTCGGACTATCCGACGCATGGACCCACGCACTCGCCGCTCGATGCCGAGGGCCTCACGAAGATCTTCAAGAACATCGTCAGCTACTTCCCGACCAATCGGGCCGAGACGTCCGCATCCATGATCAAGGCCTATGAGAGTGGCGGGCCCTCCTTCATCAGTCTGAAGCGCGACAAGACCGCATAGATGAACGGCGTCTTCGAGAGGTTCTCTTCCTGCACCGTCGCGGTCGTCGGCGACGTGCTCCTCGATCTGTATCTGATGGGGGCGGTGGACCGGGTATCCCCGGAGGCTCCGGTGCCGGTGGTGAGGGTCAAGGAGAAGACCCTCACCCTCGGGGGAGCTGGGAACGTGGCGCTCAACGTCGCCGGCGTCCGCTGCAAGGCGCTCCTGTTCTCGATGAGGGGGGACGATGATGCCGGAGTTCGGCTCGTCGAGATTCTCCGATCGAAGGGAATCGAGGACCACGTCGTCACCGACAAATCCCGGTTCACGACCACGAAGACGCGGGTCATGGCACAGCGTCAGCAGTTGCTGCGACTCGATGAAGAGGAAACCCGGCCCATCTCCGAGTCGGTGCGTGGCACCATGATCGAGCAGCTTCGAGAAGCGTTGGGGCGGTGTGACGCAGTCCTGCTGTCGGACTACAACAAGGGTGTGCTGACGGCCAACGTGTGCCGTGAGATCATCGGGCTCTGCAGGGCGTCCAGCACTCCCGTGCTGGTGGACCCCAAGGGGAAGGATTGGGAGCGGTACGAGGGAGCCACCTGCATCACACCCAATACCTCCGAAATCGAGCATGCCACTGGTTTGAGCGTGGCGGACGACGAGGACCTGTTGGTCGGTGTGTCGGAAAAGCTGCGACGACAGTATGCCTTCGAGTGGATGCTGGTGACCCGCGGGGCCAAGGGGGTGTGTCTCCTGGGTCCCGAGGGGGCCCCGGTGTTCATACGCGCAACGGCACGAGAGGTATACGACGTGACCGGTGCGGGTGACACGGTGATGGCCATGCTCGCAGTCGGCATAGCGGCCGGCCTGTCCTTTCCGGCCGCGTCTAGCCTCGCCAATGCGGCGGCCGGCATCGTCGTGGGCAAGATCGGGTCGCAGCCGGTCACGTTCGAGGAACTGGAGACTGCGTTGAGGATCGACGGACCCGAGGAGCGCGGGCACGGCGCATCCAAAGTCACCAGCCACGGCGCGGCCGAAGCACAGGTGCGCGCCTGGCAGGCGGCGGGCGAGAGGATCATCTTCACCACCGGCAGATTCGCTGACCTGCATCCCGGCAACGTCTATCTCCTGCGCCGCGGGAAGGCCCTCGGGGGACGCGTGGTGGTGGGACTGTCCAACGATGCCGCTGGTGGTCGTACCTCGCGGCAGGACCGCGCGTACGTGCTATCTGCGCTGGATTGTGTCGATATGGTGGTCATCCAGGATACCACGGCGGCCGAGACGGTGCGTCTGCTGAGGCCGGACGTTCTCCTCCTTGTTGATGGGGACGATCCCGCCGAGGTGTTCGGCACGGGGGTCGTGGAGGTGTCCGGCGTGGAGATGCACGTCGTTCCCGTTCTCGATGGCTATGGAAGGCGCGGTCGGCCGGCGGACGCTTCTTCGGGGGTGGCCGTCTCGTGAGGTCGTCACGTGGGGCGGGGGATGCCAGGCAGCCCGGCACGGTCTTGATCACAGGCGCCAGCAAGGGGCTGGGCCGCGAATTGGCCCTGGCCTTCGCCGCGGCCGGACACGGCGTCATCATTCACGGGCGCGACGAGGAAGACCTCCTTCAGGTCCGGCGGGACGTGACTGCTTCGGGTGTATCCTGCGAGATCGTCCGTGGCGACCTGGGCGAAGAGGGGACCCTGGATCTCCTGGAAAGGGCGGCAGACGCAGGTGGCGTCGAGATCCTCGTCAACAACGCCGGGATCTACTGGAACGAGTCGCTCGCCGCGATCACCTCGGCGTCCCTGAGGCGCGTCCTGGAGGGGAACCTGGTGGCTCCGATCCTGGTGACGCAGCGGCTTCTTCCGATCTTCAAGCGGAGGGGGTCGGGACTCGTCGTCACCATCAATTCGCTGGCGGGCCTCCAGGGGAGTGATGGCGAGGCCGCCTACTGCGCCAGCAAGCACGGCTTGCGGGGCTTCACGCGTAGCTTCCGGTTCGAGGCCTTGCGCGATCAGATCCTGGTTCTGGACGTGTATGTCGGTGCCATGAACACCGAGATGGTGGCGGCCAGGAAGGACCCCGAGAAGTGCATACAGCCCGCAGAGGCGGCCGACCTCATTGTCGGCCTGTGCAAGGGCCACCCCAGCATGCGGCTGGACGAGGTCCACTTGGGGCGGCGACGTTACTGAGCCCACCCGCTCCCACGCAGCCTCGGAGGGTCAGCCCTGCATGAGTGTAGGTACGCTCCTGAATGACGTCGCCCACGGAATGATGCGTCCCGTCGGTCGGTCCCTCCGGATGGCTAGCCCACGAGCCTACGAGCGCGTCCGTTGGCGCCTCGCCAACGTGCCCCTGGTGGGGAAGCTCCTGGGTCACCCCATGTACCACAACCTCGTGCTACCGTTCGTGGCCCGACGCGGGGACGTGGTGTTCGATGTCGGCGCCAATATTGGCCAGTACACGCTTCCCCTCGCCCGGCTCGTCGGCCCATCCGGGAGGGTCCACTCCTTCGAGCCCGTCTCCGCGACGTTCGCGGAGCTCCGCTCGGCGGTCGGGAAGGCCGGATTGGGGGGGAGGGTCGTGCTCAACCAGCTCGCGCTTGGGCACGAATCCGGCACGGTGGAGCTGACGCTGCCGGTGGAACGACCCACCGAGGCGTCTCTCTCCCCCCACCAGGGCCTGGCCTGGGCCGACTACGAGACCGACCGATACAAGTACGTGACCGAGAGAGTCGAGATGCTCGCGCTGGACGAGTACGTGAAGCTCAGGAACATCGGGCCCATCGCCTTCCTCAAGTGCGATGTGGAGGGGGCCGAGCTCGGCGTGCTCCAGGGCGCGCGCGAGGTTCTGAGCGGACCGGCCCCCCCGGTGCTGCAACTCGAGGTGTTTGCGGAGTGGACCAGGAACTTCGGATACTCGCCCGGGGACCTGTTCGCCTACCTGAGAGACACGGGGGGCTACGAGATCTTCTGGTTCTGTGAGCGAGGCCTGGAGCGCATCGGCCCGAACGCCGACCCCATTCCGGGCATCTTCCACGAGTGGGTCGACTTCCTCTGCCTCGTCCCCGACGTACATCGGATCCGGTTCGACGCTCGGCCCTACCTTGTCCGCGGGAGCTTGGCGCGTGGCTGACCTCCGTCCCCTGCCAGGCCCGTCGCTGCTTCGGCGCCTCGTCCACGCCGGCCTGGGGGTCCTGACCCGGATCCTGGGGCCGAAGAGGCGCCCAGAGGAACCGATACGGCGTGTACTCGTGTCGGGATATACGGGGTTGGGTCACCTGGTCATGAAGAGCGTGCTGGTGGAGCATGCCAAGGACCTCTTCGAGGGTTGTTCCGTCTCCGTGATCACGGGCAGAGGGCTCGGCGGCGAGCAGATCCTCGACGGCTGTGATGTGATCGTCCTCGACGCCGGAGCCGGGCTGGCAGAGAAACTCCGCTTCTTCCTGAGCTTGCGGCGCCGGCGGTTCGACCTGATCCTGTTTCCGGCCGACGCCGCGCCGCCCTTTCTGCTTCGAGGGGCGCTGGTTGCAGGGATTCCCACCCGAGTGGGGCACGTATTCCCTGGCGCCTTCGTTCCCTCGTACTACTACACGCACCGCGTTCCCATCCGTCTCGACGGACCCAGGAGCGAACTGGACATGAACCTGGACCTGCTCGAGGCCGTGCACGGGAAGCCGTTCTTCAGGCGGTACGTGCCGCGGGTGGGCTTCCACGACGACCCACCACTTCTGGCGAGGCATGGCCTGCAACGCAGAGCCTATGTGTGCGTGCAGCCAGGGGCGGCCAACGGGAATCCCACGACGAAACGGTGGCTCGAAGGCCATTTCCGAGGACTCTTCACGCGACTCATGGAGGGGCATCCGGACCTGGCGATCGTAGCACTCGGCGACACCGGGGATGCGCCACTCGTGTCCCGGGTTTGCGAGGGATTCGACGGGAACCGAGTCAAGAACCTCGCCGGCCGCACGAGTCTGGCGGAGACCAAGACCCTCATTTCGGGAAGCCGGCTGCTGATCTGTCACGACAGCGGGCTCCTGCATCTCGGAAATGCCCTTGGCACGACCGTCGTCGCACTCTACGGGCCTTCGGACCCCGACATCTACACGGAGAGGCTGGGGAGCTTCCACTTGCTCAGGGAGAAGTGCGAGTGCCCGAAGCAGGGGCTGTTCCCGGGGCTCCATACGGATGTCGAGGAGGCCGCAGCCAAGCGCTGTCCGGTTCCTCTCTGTATGCAGGCGCTTACGGTCGAGCGCGTGTTCTCGACGTGCGCCGGCCTTCTGGCCCGGGCATGACAGAGGCCGTGACCGCCCCCCTCGACTCCCGTGTCGAGGCATTCCTCGCCGACACGTGCGTGTTCTGCCAACCTTGGTGGCTCGAGGCGGTCTCGCCGGGCAGCTGGGGCGTCGCCGTCGCCTGGCGGGGCGGGGAGGTCGCGGGAGTATGGCCGTACGGCTACAAGCTCCGCCTGGGCCGGTACCGGCTCCTCGAGCCGCCCGACCTGACGTTCTACCTCGGTCCATGGCTCCGCACCTCCGCAGGGCGGCGGGCACGCCGTCTCGCCGAGGAGAAGGACCTGATGACCGAGCTGGCGGATGCCCTTCCGCCCTTCGCCTCCCTGCACCAGTGGTTTCACCCGACGGTGACGAACTGGATGCCGCTGCAGTGGCGAGGCTTCTCTCAGACCACGCGCTATACGTATCGGATCCCGGAAACGCATGATCTTGGGGCATTGTGGGAAGAGACCGACACCAATATCCGCACCGATGTTCGAAAGGCGCGCAAGGAGCTGGAAGTGGTCGAGCAACCGGCGGCCGAGCAGCTCCTGGATCTTCAGACACGTACCTATGAACGACAGGGGCTGCGATTGCCGTTCTCCCCGGCCTCGTTCCGGAGGTTGGACGCCGCCTGCCTGGAGCGGGGCTGTCGAAAGCTCCTTACTGCAGTGGACGTCAAGGCCCGCCCACACGCCGCGGCCTACCTCGTATGGGACTCCCGCACCGTCTATGCCTTCTTGCGGGCGCGGGATCCGGACATGAAGTCTGGAGCGTCGGCCCTCGTCCTCTGGGCTGCGATCGAGTTCGCGTCGGCGCAGGGCAGGGCCTTCGATTTCGTCGGATCCTGGGAGGAGAACATCGAGCGTTTTGTTCGGGCATTCGGGGGACTGCAGACTCCGTTCTTCGAGGTGACCAAGACGAACTCGTCGGTGGTGCGTCACTACCGGCGTCTTTGGAGCTTTGCCCATGGCCGCCGATAGCCATTCGGCACCTCCGGCAGAGCCGGTACCCGGTGGGCGCGGCGGGGTCGTCCTGGAACGCCCTCGCTTACAGTACCGATGGGAATTCTGGGTGGTCTGCGCGGTCGCCGTCATGGTCCCGGAGAGCCTGCTGCGAGGGCTTCGGCCCGTCGACCTCGTACTGCTTGCGAGCCTGGCGCTCGGCGTGAGGATGACGCTGAAGAAGCGGCTTCCGCCCCCCGTAGCGTGGACGCTCCTTCTCTACTTCGTCACCCTAGGACTGCGCGTGCTGGTCGAGCTCGACGTCACCGGGAACCGACGCACGTTGTTTGGAATGACCGCGGTCTTCTTGGCACCCGTGGTCTTCTTCGTCACTCGTGAACTGCGCATTTCGCGTCGTGCGATCATGTGGATGATCGGGACCGGCGTGGTGCTTGCTCTCGCCAGCCAGATGGGCGTGCTCGCTGCTCAGGAGGCCTACATCAGCGGCATGGTGGATCTCTCCCGCTACCTGGGCATCGAACGGCCTTCGGTCTATTGGCTCGATCTCGTGCGTTTCCCGGACACGACGATCACGGTCTGGAGGGCCCTTGCTGTGGGTCTCACCCTGGCCGCGATCATCGCCCGCACATCGCTCGGAGTGAAGGGGCTCGGTGTCCTGTGCCTCCTTTTCCAGTTCGGCGGTGGCGGCGGCGGCAGGTCCGCCTTCTTGTTCGTTGCTGCTTCGCCGGTGGTTCTCCTCGCTCTTCTCGGCGCGCCCCAAAGGTCGCGTCGCTTGACGCGGCTGCTCTGGGCGGGCGCGCTCGGGCTGAGTTTCGCCGCCCTCTATTTTGGCGCTCCCGGGGCCACTACCCTAGATACCAAGGAGTTGACAACACACCAGGAGCGCATCCTCGAGCTGTTCTCCCCCTCCTCGTTCGCTGTGGATGACCCCTTCGGCGGTTTCAGCGGGCGCATCTCCACGTGGATGGACTTCTGGGCGGGCGCTACGTCCAGCCCTCAGGCATTCCTTTTCGGAGCCGGCATCTCCCGCGGAGAGGCCTACGGGGAGTCGGCCCTCGGGCAGGCGCACAACATCTTCCTCGACACCTGGGGTCTTTCCGGCCTTGTCGGGCTAGTCTTCCTCGTCATCTTCCTCACTATCGTGTTCCGAGACTTTCGGAGGTTGTTGCGCTCGGCTCCGAACCGTGGCCAGGACCAACTTGTGGCCCTGACCCTGGCCGGCGCCGTCCTCTTCATGGCCCAGTGGCTCCTTTTCCAGGCTACTACGTCGGATCGGCCCTTCATGGTTGTCTTCTATCTGCTTTCTGGTATGCTGGCTCCCGCGGCCCGAATGATCGAAGATGGCCGCGCTCGGCGAGCTTCCATAGGATCGCCCATTGCGACGGCGGTGGGTCCATGAGCTTCAACCGAGGACCCAATGGCAGAAGTCGCAACCGGGGTGTGATGACGCACTGTGGGGTTATCCCGGGTACACGCACGTGGTTATCGACCGCCCGATCCTGCGATGGGTCGGTCGGCGCATCTTCCATGACCTGATGGACAAACTTGCCGAGGGGCGACGCGGCCGTGCCGGTGACGGAACCATCCTGAGAGAGGAGCGTTCATGAAATGTCGGATGTGCGAGGGCCGGCGCCTGTTCGAGTTCCTCGACCTGGGCTCCACTCCGCCCGCGGACGAATTCAAGACCGCCGAGCAACTCCGGCAACCCGAGACGTACTATCCGCTCCAGGTGTGGATGTGCGAGGACTGTGGGCTCGCGCAGTTGGGATATGTCGTCCCTCCGGAGATCCTGTATCAGAACGACTATCCCTACGAGTCTTCGACCACGCAGGCCGGCCGAGAGCACTGGGCGCGCTTCGCCAGGTCGGTGGTGTCGGAGCTCGGCCTGGGCCGCGACGAGCTGGTCGTGGACATCGGCAGCAACGTCGGCGTGCTTCTCGAGGCCTTCAAGAACGAAGGAATGCGGGTGCAGGGGGTGGATACGGCGCCCAACATCGTGCAGAAGGCCGTGGAGCGGGGAATCGACACGGAGTGCGCCTTCTTCGGGATGGAGTCGGCTCGGGCCATCGTGGCCGCGAAGGGCCGGGCGTCGGTCGTCACCGGCACCAACGTCTTTGCCCACATCGACGACCTGGTGTCGTTTGCTCAGGCCGTGGACGTGCTGCTCGCCGAGGACGGGGCGCTGATCATCGAGGCGCCGTACTTCGCGAACCTCGTCGCCGACACCGAATACGACACCATCTACCATGAGCACCTGTCGTACTTGTCGGTGCGACCGGTCGTGAAGTTCTTCCAGCGGTTCGGCATGGAGGTGTTCGAGGCACAGCCGATGGAGATCCACGGGGGGTCTTTGCGGATCTTCGTGGGCCGGGCTGGACGACACCCGGTGAGGCCGGAGGTCGGACGCCTCCTGGCCATGGAGGACGAGACGCGGCTTCATTCGAGGGAGAGACTGTCAGGCTTCGCGGAAGCCGTGCGGCAGAACCGGAGGGACCTTCTTGCGCTGCTGCATGGCCTCAAGGTCGGGGGAAAGAGTGTCGTCGGGTTGAGTGCGCCCGCCAAGGGGATGACGCTCCTCAACTACTGCCGCTTGGGTGGGCATGTTCTCGATTTCGTCACGGAGAAGTCCCCCCTCAAGATCGGGCGGTTCACCCCCGGAGGGCATATCCCCGTGGTCCCCGACGAGGAGCTGCTGCGCGCGCAACCCGACTACGCCTTGCTCCTGGCCTGGAATTTCGCCGAGGAGATCATGCGCAACCTTGACGAATACCGTCGCAGGGGGGGGCGCTTCATCATCCCCATCCCGACGCCACGTGTGGTAGATTGAGAGCTTCCGCGCCGGAAGGGCTCCGGCGCCCGCATCCACGTGAACCCCACGAGAGACCAGGAATGAACGTAGTGAGAAGGGGCCCCGCGCACGAAGACGATCGCGGGATCATCATCGATATCCTCGAAGACGATCAGGTCGAGTGTGTCACCCTCCTGACCTCGAAGAAGGGCGCGGTCCGAGGCAATCACTATCATCTCAAGACCACGCAGTACACGTACGTCCTCAGCGGCACAATGCACGTGGTAGAACAAGCTCCGGGGAGACCCCCCGAGGAACGCGTCCTGGAAGCCGGAGACCTGCTGGTGACACCTCCTCCCGTGAGGCACGCCTTCGTAGCCCTCGAGGACACGACCTTCATCGCTTGTGCGCATGGGCCACGGCGCGGAAAGCAGTACGAAGACGACACCTATCGACTCGAAGTACCGCTTCTGCCCAGGCCGGTGTGAGCCCGTGAGCGAGCGAACCATCCCGGTCTGCATGCCGCTACTCGGCGATGCGGAATCGCGCTACGTGTGCGATGCCCTGTCGAAGGGCGCCATCTCGGGCTTCTATGGGGAGTACCTTCCCAGGTTCGAAGCGGGCTTCGCCGCTTTCTGCGAGTGCCGCCACGGGGTTGCCGTCAGCAACGGGACCACGGCGCTTCACCTCGCGCTGGCTGCGTTGAGGATAGGGCCCGGCGACGAGGTGCTCGTCTCGACCCTGACGAACATGGCGACCTTGTTCGCGATCCTCTACCAAGGTGCGACGCCGGTTCCCATCGACATCGAGGAGGACACCTGGAACCTCGATCCGACTCTGCTGGAGGCGCACGTGACCACCCGCACGAGGGCGATCCTCGTGGTCCATCTCTTCGGCCATCCGGTGGACATGGACCCGGTCATGGGCGTGGCGGAGCGCCACGGACTCGCCGTGGTCGAGGACTGTGCGGAGGCGCACGGCGCGCTGTACAAGGGGCGGAAGGTGGGTGGCATCGGCGACATCGGGTGCTTCAGCTTCTACGCCAACAAGATCCTGACGACGGGCGAGGGCGGGATGCTGACGCTGAGGGACGCTGCCCTCGCGGATCGGGCGCGATCGCTCAAGAGCCTCGCGTTCGGCAAGACGAACAAGTTCATGCACGTGGATATCGGCTACAACTACCGGATGACCAACCTGCAGGCGGCGATCGGGCACGCGCAGTTCGGCAGGATCGAGACGGTCATCGCGGCGAAACGGCGCATCGCGGCGTTCTATTCGGCGCGTTTCAAGGGCCGCGACGATCTCGAACTGCCCGTGGAAATGCCCTACGCGAGAAACGTCTACTGGATGTACCACGTGCTGGTCGCCGGACGCGCCGCCGGGCGGCGCGACGAAGTGATGCGGCGCCTGGCCGAACGCGGCATCGAGACCCGCGAGGGCTTCCTGCCCTACAACCTGCAGGAGCTGTTCATCGGCAAGGGATGGACGCGGCCCGACGAGTGCCCGCTTGCCAGCGGGGTCGCCTACCGCGGCTTCTACCTGCCCAGCGGCCCCATGCTCGGGGACGACGAGCTGGACTACGTCGCCGGGAGCCTCGCTGAAATCCTGGACGCGCCATGACGGCGCGCGATAGCGGCGCGGCCGCGGCGCCCGCCCTGCCGTTTGGCCTCTACGCCGGGATCTACGACCTGCTCTACGCGGACAAGGACTATGCCGCCGAAGCCGCGTTCGTCGCCGCGCTGCTGCGGCGGTTCC
>ORJL011244210.1_pt1 | contig 11899 bp, 10 predicted proteins | sample 1779941 | NCBI WGS metagenome assembly ORJL01 (sample SAMEA104232317, study PRJEB22302) | groundwater metagenome | biome: forest; feature: aquifer; material: groundwater | place: USA | collected 2011-08-07 | depth 5.8 m
GCCGCAAACACGTTTTGTTTTGAAGAAATCTCTTGAATTAGGATTAAAACCTATAGTTATTATTAATAAAATTGATAAATCCGCGGCCGACCCGGTCAGATGCGAAGGGCAGGTTTTGGATCTTTTTATAGAATTGGGAGCGAGTGACGCGCAGGCCGATTTTCCGATAGTGTATGCGAACGGACGCGAAGGAATCGCTAAACTTAATTTAAAAGATGAATCAAAAGATCTTTCTCCTTTATTGGAGACGATTCTTGAGCATGTGCCATGCGCTTCATCTGACGAGTTGTCCCAAAAATCTTTACGCTTTCAGCCGTTCAATTTAGCATACGATAATTTTTTGGGCCGTATGGCTGTGGGGCGAATATACGAAGGCGTTATTTCTTTAAGCGCGCCTGTATTTGTTAAAAAGCTAGATGGCCTGACCGGCCAGGTCACTACAAGATCCGGAAAATTAACCAAAATATATTCTTTTGAAGGATTGGAAAGAAAAGAAGTTGAGAGTGCGGAGGCGGGAGATATCGTACTTATTGCCGGACTTACCGACATTTATATTGGTGAGACTGTAACAACTGATTCAAATGTCGAGCCTTTGCCGGCCATTGCAGTGGACGAACCCACCATTGCGCTTACATTTTTGGTAAATAATTCTCCGTTTGGCGGACGGGATGGGAAATATGTAACTTCGCGACAAATACGGGAATATCTTGAACGTGAACGTGAAGTGAATGTGGGTTTGCGTATAGATTTTTCTACAGCAGATAGTTTTCGTGTTTACGGACGAGGCGAACTTCATATAGCAATTCTTCTTGAAAATATGCGTAGAGCCGGATACGAAGTTCAGGTTTCACAACCACAAGTAATTATTAGGGAAGAGAACGGGCAAAAACTGGAGCCGTTTGAAGAAGTTATTGTTGATATTCCGCAACAGTATCAGGGAACCATAATTGAGCGTCTTGGCTCCCGCGCTTTTGTTTTAAAAAATATTACACAACACGATTCATCAATGAGATTATTTTTTGAGGGTCCCACACGCGGACTTCTGGGATATCGCAGTCAGTTTATAATTGATACCAAGGGTGAAGGAATTATGGCTGCGCGGGTTATTGGGTTTAAGCCATATGCCGGTGAAATACAAAAGCGAGTTGTGGGTTCTATGGTTTCGATGACAAACGGTAAGGCGCTTGGTTACGCTTTATGGGGATTACAGGAAAGAGGTATGCTGTATATTAGTCCCGCAACCGATGTTTACGAGGGCATGGTTCTGGGCAATACATCAAAGGGAGTTGAGATGTCTGTTAACCCAACAAAAGGTAAACAGCTTACAAATATGCGCGCAAGTGGGACCGATGAAGCTATTACGCTTGTACCGCCGTTTGAACTTACTATTGAACGCGGTCTTGAGGTTATGGCTGAAGATGAATATTTGGAGATTACGCCTTCAAGTGTTCGTTTACGAAAGCAACAACTGACCAAAAACGAGCGAGAAAAAAATCGTTAGGAATAACCATTTTAAAAGCGCAATTTAAAAAAATAATAGGGCATTTGCTGAACCCGCGCTCCGAAGCTGTTTTGGATCGCCTTTCCGCAAGAGCTTGAACTTAAGCTTGCGGATTAAGCGCACAAAATAAAAACATCTTCAAAGGTGCCGTTAGCAAATCCATTTTTAATTATGAATAAATTTATTTTAGCGGGAGGGGGAGTTGTTTTATCTGTAGTTATTTTAGTGGGGGTATTTTTGACGCAGAATAATATTTTTTCTCCGGGGGGATCAAATATTGATACGGTAGGAACTTCTGCATTTGAAATAAATACCGTTGGCTCCAAAGCATTCGGTTCTCTTGCCGCGGTTTCCGGAACAGCCCAGAGTGAATCCAAAGATATGGCATCTTCGCCAATGGCTTCGCCTGCTCCGATAGGATTTGGTGGCGGTTATGGCGGGGGCAGCGGAGTTTCTACGTCGGGTATTGCCGGCCCTGCATATCCGGACGGATTCCGTTATGAACCTACAATATATAAATATGTGTACAAAGGTGAGCAGATAGAAATTCCTGAACAAATCAGTGTATTGAAGCGCATAAAAGGAAGTGCGGCTGCAGCGGAAACGATGAATGCGTTGGAAACTGTTTTACCGAGAATGATAGATTTATCTGCTTTTCATAATGTTGGGTTAGACTCTTTTTCTTTCAGTGAAAACCGTGATTTTGGATATACAGTATGGGTTAGTCCTTCCGAAGGAACACTATCGGTTTCTCAAAACTGGAAGACTTGGCCTTACGCAAAGCAATGTATAAACGGTTGCCCTCCACTTGAGCCATTCAAAGCTAGTGAAGCGCCCAATGATGAAGAAATAAAAAATATAGCCGAAAGATTTTTAAATGATTATGGTATTACTCGTAATAATTACGGGGAAGCGCAAATAATCCGATATGATAATATTATGACTTTAGATATGAAGAGCGCTGAATCCTCAAGCACTATGCCGTCTATGCCATACATATCTGAGGAAGTGCAGGTTGTTTATCCGCTTAAAATTAATGGAGAAATTGTTTATGGGGAAGATGGCAGACCCAGCGGTCTTTTCGTGGGTGTAAATTTGCGGGAAAGAAAAGTTAGTAATTTGAATGGTTTGGACGTCCAACGTTATGACAGTTCTTCTTACGAAGCTGAACAAAACGTTCAGAAATTGCTTGATTACGTTTCAAATCGTTATTGGTACGGTTACGAAGAGAATGTTAAAGAAGTAGAAGTTGAACTTAGTACTCCGTCGCAGGGTTATATAAAAATGTGGGTTTATGATGGTATAGATAATAAAGAATTGTTAGTGCGCGCATTGATCTTTAAAGTTACGAATCCTATCCCTGGGCTAAATATGGATACTGTGGTTATTCCTTTAGTTAAGGAAATTATTGATCAGCGAACCAATCAAATGCCCCCAATGCCGCGTCCTTTGCCGATTGAAATTAGTCAATAAAAATCACGGCAATAAATAATACCCCCGTAATTAATATCGGAGAGGTAGTTGTTTCATAAAAATGTAGTAGCTTGTGATGCCTGGTTAGCGGTGTTACGATTTGAACATGGAATCTAGATTTAATACAGCAAATATAACTTCTTTTCATGGCCTGGGGATCGCTCCGGGCATTTTGGAAATTTTGGGACGGATGCGTTATGTTACGCCCACACCCATACAACGTCAGGCTATTCCGGTCGCTATAGAGGGTAAAGATGTTGTTGGGGTTGCCCAGACAGGAACAGGTAAAACTTTGGCGTTTGGCATACCCATGATACAGTCGCTGGCGCACAACAAAGGTAAAGGATTGATAATTCTTCCTACGCGCGAGTTAGCCATACAGGTTGATGAAGAATTACATAAAATAGGCCGCTCACTTGGTTTACGAACTGCGGTCTTAATAGGCGGAACCTCGCCCGGACCCCAACTCAAAGCTATTGCGCGGAATCCGCATATTATTATCGCGACACCCGGCAGGCTAATTGATCATCTTGAACAAAAAGTAGTGAAATTGGATAAGGTTAATGTTCTTGTTTTGGATGAGGCTGACCGAATGTTAGATATGGGTTTTCTTCCTCAGATCAAAAAAATACTTCAAGCAGTTCCTCGCGAGCGTCAAACGATGCTTTTTTCAGCGACTTTGTCTTCGGATATAATGTCTATTGCTTCCTCAAACATGAAGTTGCCGATACGTGTTGAGATAGCGCCTTCGGGCACTACCGCAGAGTTGGTTACTCAGGAAATTTTCATAATTAAAAAAGACGCTAAGAACCGTCTTCTTGAAAAATTATTAGGAGAATATAAAGGCTCAACTCTTGTTTTCACAAAAACTAAGCATATCGCGAAGCGTTTAACTCGCGCTGTCCGCGCGATGGGTTATGAAGCGGCAGAATTACATTCAAACCGCACACTTAACCAGCGCAGGGATGCTTTAGAAGGTTTTAAATCCGGTAAATATCGCGTTCTTGTCGCAACGGATATTGCCGCACGCGGATTAGATGTTGTGGGAATAGAATTGGTTTTGAATTACGATTTGCCTATGCAATCGGAAGATTATGTTCACAGAATAGGACGTACTGCGCGCGCCGGAGCCACAGGTCATGCCATTTCATTTGTTTTGCCTGAACAGCAAAGAGAAATACGCAACATTGAAAGATTAATTCGCAAAAACTTAAGCGTATCACAGGTTCCCGAACTTCCTCCCGAACGAGCGATTGTTCCAGATATCCGCGAGAGAACTAATCACTCAAGAGGAGGCTATGCCGGAGCAAGAAATTCCAGGCGGCCTTTTGCCGCAAGAGGGTTTAGCGGACACCAAAAAAAGCGACGCAGATATTAAATTTAGTGTTTATAGAAATTTAAGTGGTTTGCGTTCGATATCTTTGGTATAATAAATAATATGAGCGCTCTGAAGCATCACCTGCTAAGGTTTAATTCAATATATATAAAACTTTTTGTTCCGACTATTTTGATGTTTACAATTTTCGGGGCTTTGGTTTTTATATTTGTTAAACATTATACGCGCGAAGTTTTTATAGTTCATACCAAAAATAGCGTCGTTTCATTTATCAATTATTACGCGCAAAGTTTTTTTACGCCTGAAGATTTTATACTTTCCGATGCTTCGCAGGAAAAGTTTACTGCGTTTTTGGCGGCTATCCCAAAAAATAGTTTGGTCAGAATTAAAGTTTGGGATAAGAACGGGCGTATAATTTACTCTGACGACCCGACTATAATAGGTAATAAATACGAAAACAATGAAGAATATCAGGCAGCTTTGGCAGACGCAGTTGTAGTTGATTTTACTAAACTTAAACAAGAGCATCAGGAAAGCGAAAAAGGTTTTAAGGAATTGGCAGAAATTTATGTACCGATAAAATTTGCCTGGGATAAAGAAGTTGTCGGTGTTGTGGCTAGTTATTGGAAATTAGACTCGGTAAACGAAATTTTAGCAGATTTTAGCGTGCGTATGGCGGTTTTGTTTATAGTTGGCTTCCTAATCTTTTACGCGTTCAATTTATTTATTCTCTATAGGGTTATTATCAGGCGTTTGCATAAAATTATTCTAAGTATCCGAAAAATAATGAAAGGAGATTATAATGTGCCTATTTATGATGGCACGGACGAGATAGGCGAAGTTGTTGCAGGGGTTACCGCTCTAGCAAAAAGCCTCGTTAGTTCTATTCATGTTTTGGAAGAACTTTCCGAAGAGCATGGTGAAGAAGGAAAGGCAAAGGTTAGAGAAGTTGCGGCAAACAGGCCCGGCGCTTCGGCGGAATCTGAAAACGCTTAATAGAATTAACAATAATTTAAAACCCGTTTCGATTATCGAAAACGGGTTTATTTTTTATCCTGAAATTAATTCAAGCCACGGGATAAGATGCGCATATTCGCGTGAATTATCCCAATGCTGCCAGTTAACGCCAAGCATTGTGCGTGAAGCAAGAACAAGCTTTCGTTTTGCTGAGTTGCGTTGAAAGGGAGGAAGGTTAAGTGTTTTTAAGGCTTCGGAATTCGTAAGCAGATCGCGAATGTCGTAACTTTCCGCGGCAAGTCTTCTGTAGGGCTCCGAATCATCTTCGTCGCCGAGCAAAACAATTACATTGCCATTGAGTACGCCTCGATAGCTTTGCGGTACAGGTTCTCTGCGGTAATCATCAGGCTTTGAAGGATCAAATACATATGTTTCTACGTTAATTCGCGAGCGTACAGTAGCGCCCTTTATATCATAATTGGTGAAGACAACAGGTCGCACTCTTTTCTCCTTTTTGAGATTTTAAATAGCATTGTTTTATAACCTTAGTATTAAAGAGTGTCAATCCACTTAGAAGTCAGTTGTGGTGGTATATTATTCTTATGAGAATTATTGCTCATTTGGATATGGACGCATTTTTTGCCGCAGTTGAAGAGCGCGATAAGCCTCGTTTAGCGGGTAAGCCTTTGGTTGTCGGGGCAGATCCCGAAGATGGTAAGGGCAGAGGAGTTGTTTCAACCGCGAATTATGCTGCGCGGAAATACGGCATACATTCTGCTATGCCTATTTCGCATGCGTGGCAATTAGCGAAAGAAGCCGAAAAACAAGGGCAAGAACTCGCTATTTTTTTGGCAGGTAGCTATGAACGATATGGTGAAGTTTCAGATAAAATTATGGTTATTATCCGTAAATACGCCGAACATATCGAGCAGGCCAGTGTGGATGAGGCATATATAGATTTAAGTTATGCGCAAGATTTTACTAAAGCTGAGGAGATCTGCCGGAAAATAAAAAAAGATATTTTAAGCAAAGAAAAGCTTACTGCTTCTATAGGTCTTGCGCCAAATAAGTTAATTGCAAAAATAGCTTCAGATATGCACAAACCCGACGGGCTTACAATTATAACTCCTGATCAGGTAGAAAAATTCTTGTCTCCGTTGCCTATACGCAAAGTTCCCGGTATCGGCCCAAAAACCGAAGCGTTATTTAAGAGTAAGGGTATAGAGATAATTGCTGATATAAAAAAATATTCTCTTGAAGAGTTGTCAGACATGCTGGGAAAGGGAGGAGAAGATATTTATTTTAAAGCTCACGGCGTTGACGAATCGCTAATTGTTGAAGAACATGAAGCAAAATCTATCGGTCAGCAGGAAACTTTCCGTAATGATACTTTGGACTCAAAACTTATATTCGATGTTTTGAAGGAAATGTCCGCGAGTATTGAAAAGGAATTTAAGTACAGCGGTTTTAAAACTTTTCGTACAGTAACTATAAGCGTTCGCTTTAGTGATTTTGAAACAAAAACACGGGCGCATACACAAAAGCAAGCATTTTCAAATACCGACAAAATATATACTGAAGCCATGAAATTATTCATGCCATTTTTGGATAAACGGGAAAATCTGCATAATAAATCTATCCGGCTTGTAGGCGTGCGTATCGAAAAACTTTCCTAAAAATTTGCTTTCTATTGCGACATATACATAAGCGCGTTACCGTAATAGTTGTAGTTTTTGTCACTATGATAAATTTTCAAATAATTAAAAAATCAAAGAAAAGTCGCGCGCGGCTGGGTTTACTTGAAACAGAGCATGGGGTCGTTGAGACGCCGTCTTTGGTTCCAGTTGCAACGCAAGCAACAATAAAAACCTTATCCAGTGAGGAGGTTACGCTTACTAAAAGTCAGATTTTAATTGCAAATACATTTCATTTGCATTTGAAGCCGGGAGAAAGATTTGTTAAGCAGGCAGGTAAGTTGCATGAATTCATGAATTGGCAACGTCCACTTATGACCGATTCTGCGGGCTTTCAGGTTTTTAGCTTAGGGTTCGGCAGCGATCTGCAGGTAGGTAAAGTGACTAAATATTTCGAGGAGCGCGAAACGAAAAAAATAATAACCAAAAACTCTCAACCCAAATCAGTTAGGATTACGCCCGAAGGCGTTTTCTTCCGCTCGCCTTTGGACGGTAGGCAGCTTTTTATCGGTCCAAAAGAATCAATGAAAATACAGCAGGATCTGGGTGCTGATATTATTTTTGCGTTTGATGAATGCACTTCACCGTTTTCAAGTGCCTCATATATAAAAGAAGCGTTAAAGCGTACGCATAAGTGGGCTAAGCTCTGCCTTGAAGCAAAGAAAAGTGGCCAGGCGCTTTTTGGTATAGTTCAGGGTTCAAAATATAAAGATCTGCGTCATCAAAGCGCTAAGCTTATAAATTCTTTACCATTTGACGGTTTCGGCATAGGCGGGGACTTGGGAGACAGTAAGCAAACAATGAAAAATATTCTTGACTGGACCATTCCATATTTATCTGAGCGTAAGACGCGTCATTTATTGGGCATAGGTTATCTTGAAGACATGGAAAATATAATAAAAAGCGGTATAGATCTTTTTGATTGCACTGTTCCCACGCATTACGGCAGACGGGGGATAGCTTTTACTTCTTCGGGAAAATTGAACATGAAACAATCAAAATTCCTCACCGATAAAAATCCGATTGATCCAAAATGCGAATGCATGGTGTGCCAGAGTTATAGGCGTAATTATGTTTGTCACCTTGTACGTGCAGGCGAAATAACCGCAATGAAATTTTTAACTTTCCATAATCTTTATTATTTCAATACATTTGTTGAGCGCATACGGGATAAAATACGAGAAAATAAAATATAAAAATTTTATATATTGGGTTGCATTATAATTTGAGGTGTGTTACTTTAGGAAAGTTCTTTAATAGCTAAAAAATAGGAGACAGGTTTGAGTTGTCGGCGTTTTCTGGTTACAGCCTTCGCTTTCACCTTTGCTTTTAACGGGCTTATAATTTCTATAACCTTTTGGATGGTATGCAATGCCATTGCTTCTTTTACCAATTACATAGATAAACCGATAATGTTATTTTCTTTGGTTGGAATGATAGGTTCCGGTTCTGTTGTGTATAAGCTTTGGAATAAGCTTGATAAATAATGACCTCTTTTAAAGGAGGTTTTTTGTTATCTAAAAAAATTGACTTTTTATTTTTTTTGTTTTATAATAAGAATAAATTCAAGCTCATTGAATATTTTGGAGGATAAAATGAACCGTAAATGGTTTGTTGTCATCTTGGCTTTTGTGATTGCGGCTTGTTCCGCTACTTCAGTAGTTCCAAGCGCTTCCACATCTTCACCCGAAGCTACTTTTTCAGCTTCGCCGACTCCATATGCTACACCAACAGCAACGCCGGAGTTTTCGAACGAGACTGAACCGGTAATGACACAGTTTCCCGATTTTCCTGACGGTCCTGAACCTTCAGAGTTACCGGAAACTGTAACGCCCGAACCTACTGTAACGCCAGCGCCAACACCTGAGCCCACACTTAAACCGACGCCTAAGCCTACACCAAAACCTACTGCAACTCCTGCGCCCAAGCCAAGTCCATCGTTTACGATGAATTTGTACCGCAGTGGTGCATTTGTTCGGCAGCAAACTAACTACTGGTGCGTACCCACATCTACGCAAATAATGATAAACATCATTAAGCATCGCAAAGATCATTCGTACGCAACTCAGTTGGCTATGTGGAAAGTTGCGTGGGCCAATATCAAATATAAAGGCTTCAAGCCTCAGGTATACGGTTCTGATCCCCAAGGTTGGGTTGCGGCTCTCGAAAAGTTCGGGGGCGGCGATTACAAGTGGGTGAACAGCAAATCGTTTGATGCCGCTCTAAAAAGCGCGGTAAAGGCAATGGCTGTTACCGGACGCCCTGTCGGTTTGGTTGTGATGAGCGGTAAACATGCCTGGGTTCTCCACGGTTTTATTACCACAGCAAATCCTGCCAAGACTAATAACTTCAAAGTTCTTTCAGTGTACGTGACAGCGCCCGGATATGGTTTGTTAAAATACGACGTTAAGCCCAACACTAAGCTCAGTGTTGAGCAGTTCAAGACCCGTTTACGCAAATACTATTCCAGTCTGACTAAAGAAGTCTGGGAAGGTTATTACGTAACCATCCAGCCGGTTAAATAAATAAATAAAACCCCGTTCTGAAAAACAGACGGGGTTTTCTTTTTATAACAAGTATTGTAAGGTTATTGCATCTGCATTTTGAAAATCCAAACAAATATAAAGGAGGTACTTATATGTTTGTTGTAGCTCTTGCTTTTCTTTTCGGCGAAGTATCTTTGACGTGGTGGGTTTTATGGATTTATGGATTTCCATTTGTGCCGGCTTTAATTTTGGCGATAGCGTTTGTAGCTTTAACCCATTTTCCTTGCGGGTACTTGGGAGCGTCTTTTCTGGATGTAATTCCAAAGCGAGTATGGAATGTTCCATATATGAGCAAGGAACATAGAAAAGAATGGATCTATACGGGTTGGTTCGCGCTTCTTTTTGGCATAGCTGTTTTGGGATTAGCGGTCGGCTGGTATATCCGACTCGGTCTTTTGGCGCTGTTTAATGCCATAAAAAACAGTTTACGCTTTCGTGTATAAGGTCTGGCAGAACGGTAAAATTATTGAAAGTGAAATCCCCGGGCGATTTGCCGGAATAGTTACAATGCGTATTTTTGGCCGCTTAACATGTAAAAACGGTATGCGCGCCAAAAAGAAAAATCGTATTTTCTTTCTAATATGGGAAGACGCAATAAGCGCAGGTTACAGACCATGCAAACTTTGTAGACCTAGTGAAGGGGATGAATATAGTCGTTCGCCGGAAGAGAAGCGGCAACCAAGGAGAACAATCTCATGAGGAAAAAATTGCAAACTCTTAGAGATTTTATCAAGTGCGTTATAGGAACTCATCATCTTCCTGAGAAATTGGCTTTCGAAGAAGGCAGTGTCTTTTTTGCCGGCGGCGTATGTCCGCGATGCGGTCACGTGAAATGGGGTAAAGCAATCGGAGATATTTTCGATTTGGATTGTCCTCAAACGCGCCGTGTCGGAGATTATTACCTTTTACCGAATGGCTATACTATGCTTGCTTCTTTAAATACGCTGGAAAGTATCTATGAGCATTATCCCGAACGTTATCGGGAACGTATTGCTAAGTTTATCGCTTAGCCGTCACTTTAATAAGAATAAACCGCTCTAAATAGAAATAAGGGCGGTTTTTTATCTACTTTTGAGCAAAAACCTTTTGATAGCAAGCTATAAGACGCATATTTTATGCACAGTTTTGATTGTAGCGGGGCACATATTAAGCTAAGATGTATTTGTACCTAAAATGTATGAAAAATAAGGTTTTTGGGTTAATTTTTCGTAAGCAAATGCCTTTAAAGCACGGCGCGTTTTTTGTAACCGCCGTTTTTTTGTTGTTGGCAGGAATTGGATTTGTGGTCTCTCAAACATATGCCGCAACAGGCGTTCCAAAAATCTTGAGCCATCAGGGAAGACTTTTGGATGCGACAACAGGAGCTGCGCTTGGTGGCGCTGGCGGCACAAATTATTGTTTTCAGTTTTCAATTTATGATGACGCCACAGTAGGCGCTCCGGATACAAAACTTTGGCCTCTCGTTGCCACCAATACAATGACAGTTAATGTTAAGAACGGAATTTTTAATGTTGGCATTGGCGACACGGCTGCGGGCGGAAACACTTTAGATTTTAATTTTCAGGATAACGATACGGTATTTCTTAATGTCGACGTTGCCGCGCAAGTTGGTGGCTCATGCGTAGGCGTTTCTTTCCAGACTTTGGCGCCACGCCAGAGAATTGTTTCTTCCGGTTATGCTATAAATGCCTCAACAGTAGGAGGTTTTACTCCTTCGCAAACACCAACCGGAAGTCAGATACCGGTGTTGAATGGTGGTAATTTGAGTTTAGCGGGCGCAATAAGTTCCGGCGGCATCACAATAAATTCAGCAACAGATATTACTACAGGTACAAATGAAGATTTAACTCTTGATCCCAATGGTGCCGGAAATCTTATAGTTGCGGGTTTGGATTGTACGGGTAACACAAATGGGGGAGCATTAACCGCTAGTGCTTTGGGAGTTATTTCTTGTTCTAATGACGATGGCGGCGGCAGCACTCCGACCCTCGATACTTTGCTTGCCGCGATAGCAAATAGTGCAGTTCAAGATAGTAATGCGTTTACTCTTAATTGGAATTGGGATTTTACAACAGCAGCTGTTGATTCAGGATTAAATATTTCAGAGTCTTCCGCCTCAACTTCCGGCACACAAGATCAACAGGCATTGGTTAAGATAACAACTCTTTCCGGCTCAACTGCGTCACCGTTGCAGATTACTTCCACATCTGCGGACGTCGGAGATATTTGGATAAATCTTGCTAGTCTAGGAGATTTTGAAATTCGTGATGCGGGAGCCGTGTTCGTTACTTTTGCCGACAGCGGCCTGACTACTTTTGACGGCGCTTTAACTTTAAATGGTGCAATTTCCGCTAATGATGCTTCAGCAGATACTATTCTTATCGGTCAAAGC
>ORJL010674434.1_pt1 | contig 11897 bp, 10 predicted proteins | sample 1779941 | NCBI WGS metagenome assembly ORJL01 (sample SAMEA104232317, study PRJEB22302) | groundwater metagenome | biome: forest; feature: aquifer; material: groundwater | place: USA | collected 2011-08-07 | depth 5.8 m
AGAGTACCGCGCCTGGGCGCGCGGGCAGCCTCGCAAAAGAGATCGAACCTTCCCGACCTTCCGTGACAAGATGAGCCGCCGCCTCAACCACGTCATCAGCCTGGCAGCCGGACCCAGCCCATGACTTTAGAACAACCCTGCAGATACGCAGAGTCTCGTTCATTTTTCTTGCCGAGCTGGGTTCAAATCGGCAGCTTCTCCGCCGAAGATGATCCATCGCACCAAGAACCTCCTGTGGAGTATCCGTCCTCTTGGACGGGTTGGGGGAGGCGTGCCTTGAGCGATTAGCCCACCGCGATTTTCCGCAGCCCGCCGAGAGATAAAACTCCGGCGGGCTTTTGTTTTTATGAACACTCAAAAGATTCCTTCCCAAACAGCGGCAGGCGCGCGCCACAGAATGGGGACCTTCGCCATCGTGGCGGGGTGCTCGGTGTTGTTCTGCTCGAAAGGAGTGGTTGCCAAGCTCGCTTACCGCAACGGAGTCGATGCGCTCACCGTCCTCACCTTGCGCATGGCATTCTCGCTGCCGTTCTTTGGTGTGATGGCGTTTTCCGGTTCGCGCACAAGGCCGCTGGCTGGGGTGGAAGTCGCCAAGTTGGCGGGGCTCGGATTTCTCGGTTATTACTTGTCCTCGCTGGTGAATTTCACGGGGTTGCAGTACGTCAGCGTGGGTTTGGAACGAATCATTCTCTACACGTATCCTTCGCTGGTTTTGGTCCTGTCGAAATTATTTTTTCGCAAACCCGTTCGTGGCGTTGTCTGGCTCGCGAGCATTGGCGCATGGGTGGGAATTGCGACCGCGTTCGCAGGCGAATTGCACAACCCTCTCGGTAGTGGGAAAACGGCCTATGGCGCGCTGTTGGTCTTCACGAGCGCCTTAACTTACGCGGTGTTTCTTATCCTGAGCGGGAACATGCTGCAGGCGATTGGGGCGATCCGTTTCACAGGAATCGTGGTTGGGTTTTCCTGTGTATTCATGATTGGACAGCACATGCTGGTTCGACCTGTCGGCGCCTTATTGAATCTGCCCGCGGCAGTTTACGCCGAAGGCGCGGTTTTGGCCCTGTTTGGGACAGTGGCGCCTGCCATTTTAATGAGCCAAGGCCTTAAGCGGGCTGGCGCTCAGAATTTCGCGGTGATTTCCACCATCGGGCCGGTGACGACCTTGTTCCTGGCCTGGGCCGTTCTCGGAGAAAGGCCCAATGCGGCTCAAGGCTTGGGATTTGTTCTCACGCTCGGAAGCGGATTGATCGTAAGTCTGCGGAAGGACCCGGCGAGGGAAGAAGCGCCCGTCAAGTCCCAAAATTCTGGAATGCCATGTTGCCGCTAAAATCTGCCGTTGTTGTTTGACGGCGAGGCCGAAAAGCCTGACTGTTCCCCCATGGGTACAAGATTATTCGTTGGAAACCTGTCCTACGACGTCATCGAAAACGAGTTGGAGGACTTGTTCGCTCAAGCAGGTCCCGTCGTATCGGTCAACATACTGCAGGACCGGGCAACAGGGCGTCCGCGGGGGATTGGGTTCGTCGAAATGTCAACCGAAGAAGCCGCGCAAAAGGCGATCACGATGTTCAACGGCTACGATCTCAAAGGACGAGCCTTGAATGTCAATGAAGCCCGGCCTCGAGAAGAGCGGCCCGGAGGCGGCGGCGGTGGCGGCTATCGTGGAGGTGGCGGCGGCCGTGGCGACCGTGGAGATCGAGGCGGTGGCGGATATCGCGGTGGCCGTTAAAAGGCGGTTTAATCTGCCGCGGCGGTATACGCGAGGTCATCGAACTACACGGTGACGCTATTGCCGTCGACCCAAGTCGTGCAGATGCCGAAGCGATCGAACGTCGCGCCGGTTTGCTTGTCCCCTGGCTCGATCTGGACTGAACATCTCTCGGTATCCAGCCGGAGGACAATCTCGCCATTTCCATTTGCCCCTTCCGGGTTGTAATCCAAAGCCCAATCGTGAACGGCGCGATCGGGAAAGATTCTGGGCGACCTGCCACCATCCGCGCCCAGCGCTTTGGCCGAATTCCCATGGACGCGATAAACCGGATAGAAAAAGAAGCCCTCCGAGGAAGGTCCTTCGATATTGATTCCGAGAAAATCCATCGGGATCGATTGATTCTGGGACGCGTTGGTGGCAAGGCTCGATTTCGAATTGTAAAAACCAATCGAAGCGGTGCTGTCGCTGATTGCTCGGAGGACTGCCACTTTCCCATGAGCATGGAGCCTGTTGCCCAGAGTGAGAGTTGAAATTCGATCGCCGTAACTCGCCATGCGCTGGCGTTCCCGGCAGTCGCCTCGGAAAATTAACCCGCCCAGTTCGCCCTTCTGTTCTCCGCCCGCGCTCTGGGTGGGGCTCCAGCCGAAATCGAACCGCGGCCGGGTGTCAGTCGTCACAAAGATTTTGCCTTCTGCCGCTAGCTTGCTCTGCAGGTTCAATGGGCGCGGCAAGCGATACGCATAGAATGCCGGCTCGCCCGCGGGATTAATGGCGCCACCGAGCTCACCGGGAATCGCGTTGATGTGCGCGGTGGATCCTGAGTACCCAAAATCCTGGACAACCGTTCGCGTAGGAAAAAACAAAGACCGGTTATTCACGCCCTCCCAATCGGGCGGCTCTCGATCGAAATTTTCCGTGCGAAGCGCGCCCGCGCGGGCTTCCGCGCATTGCAGCGCTACCGCGAGCAATGCCATTCCTGCTCTGAAATTCATGCCGCCGGAACAGGATTGAGTTCCCAGCCCTTGCGATATTCGCGGACCAGGTAATTGTTTGCCTGCGGCAAATTTGTGACTTTCACCTTTGCGCTATCGAAAACGAGTTTGCGCCCGCCTAACCGCAGCGAAACTGCCGCAAGATTGAATGCATCCGAGATCGGCCCGGCCAGCTTGAAATCGCCGTAGGTCGCTGAGCCTCCTTTGAACGCGGCAATCCACGGAGCGTCCGACCGACCTTGGCCGCGTGGGGCAGCCGCTGCTTCGGCCAAGTTTTTCAATGCCCGGAACTCGCGCATTTTTTTCTCCGGGATAATCCGCGGGTTTTCGCCGTGGAACCCTGCCAGGATTTTTCCTTGGTCCCCGACGAACATCATGCCTTCCGGTTCTAAATCTTTTTCGGCGTTTTCAAGTTCCTCCGGGGTGGGCGGCTTGATCGACCCGTCGTACCAGAAAATGTCGAGAGGCGGCCGGCTTCCCTTGGGCGCGAATTTGAACCGTATCGTGCAGGCGGCTGGGAAGGAATAATCGTTCTGGATCTTCACAGCCACTTGATCGCGCAACGTGCAAAGGTGGGCCGGACGGGATTCGACCAGGATCGGAGCATCGAGGTCGAACTGGCGGAACACTGGCCAGAGGCTGTAATGCCCCATGTCCGCGAGTGCGCCGCCGCCGAATTCGTACCAGCCTCGAAAAACAGCGTGGGTGTAATGTGGATGGTAAGGCCTGTCCAATGATGGGCCGAGCCAAAGCTGCCAATCAAAACCTTCCGGGACATCTGGCCGATCCGTCGGAACCATCGAGTATTGCGGCCAAACCGGACGATTTGACCAGTTGTGAATCTCGCGCAACGTGCCGATGGCGCCCGCGTCAATCCACGCTTTGATCGGTCGAAGGAGAGTCCCGTCGCTGGCGGGAAGAAAATGGGTGGCGACTTTGGTTCGCTCGGCGGTTTCGATCACCCAGCGGGCCTCGTGCAAACGATTGGCCAGCGGTTTGTGCATCAGCACATGTTTGCCTTTCCGCATCGCTGCGATCGCGATCGTGGCGTGAAGATGGTCCGGCGTCATAATCTTCACCGCGTTCACGTCCGGCTCCTTGTCGAGCAACTCGCGGAAATCGGCATAGGAAGCGCAGCCCTTAAACTTCTCCCTCCCGCGCTGAAGGCCATACCAGGTTTCGATCAATTCTTTGGCGACGTCGCGCCCGCCCGGAATGCCGGGAGCGCCTCTGCGCCAATCCGGTTTCTTCATCGCGTTCGCGAGAGAAGAACGCAAGCCGTCCCGGGACCAATCGACATAATTGTGCCCATCTTTCACTGGGTCGCAGACGGCGACGATTTGGACTTCGGGCAAGGTCAGCATGCGGAGCATTTCGCGCAGCCCTTGAGTGCCGCAGCCGATGTACGCGACATTGATCTTTTCGCTCGGCGCAACAAATCCCGGGCCGCCGAGCACGTGCCGCGGCACGATGGAAAAGGTCGTGGCAGCCGCGCCGGTGGCGAAGAGGAATCGCCGCCGAGAAAGGCTGTTGCTCTGTGAAGTGGAGGTTTTCGTTTTCATGGATGCGTTACTTTCCGAGCCGGTGGAGTTTTTCGATCGCTTGATGCGGCACATCGAAACCGTTCCCTTGCGCGCCGCCCATCTCGACGATGTACCATTCTGCTCGCGAGGTCGTCTCGCAGAGCCGGAAGATCTCTTTGTAAAAATCGCTCTCAAACGTTTTGTCCTGGTACTCCTTGATGTGAATCGTGTGCGTCCGGCCGGGGAACTCCTTCAGCATCGCAATCGGATCGCCGTTCCCAGCCAAACAATTCCCCACATCCATCTGCATGTTGACCTCGGGCTTGGTGCGGGCGAAGAGGAGTTCCCAGGCGAACTTGCCATTGATCTTTTCGAAATCGAACGGATGCGCGTGATAACCCACCATCATTTTGTGGCTCTTGCACTCGGCGGCGGTTTCATTCAGGAAATCCGCCAACTGGTGAATCGAATCCTCGGAGCCCATCTTTTCCTTGGCCGCGGCAACATTCAGGAACCGATTTCCGAGCACTCGATTGTTTTCAATCGTGCGGTTGAGGTTGTCTTTCGCCAGCGCTTTTAATTCCAGATGCATGCCGCAGCAGGCCAGACCTGCGTCATCCAGCAGCTTGCGCAGTTGGGCGGCGGAGTAATTCTGATAAACATCGGGCGTGCCGCCGTAACCCCAGAACTCGACCCCTTTGTAGCCGAGTTGGCCGATCTTTTTGATCGTGCCGGGCACATCGCGGGAGAGTTCGCCGCGAACGGTGTACAGTTGGAATCCGATCGGAATGGGTTTCATTGGGCGCGTCGGCGCCGCCGAAGATTTGTTGATGGTGAGAGCAACCGCGGAACCGAGGGATGAGGCGATGAACTGGCGGCGGGTGGTGTGCATGTGAGTGGCAGGTTGATTTCGAGATTCTCACAAAAAATTGTGCGGATGTCCAACCTTCGACGCGCGGCGCCAGTTCACGAATTTTTTGCGGGATGCGCCTTCCGCTGATGCGAAATCCCCGGCGCATTCAAACGGAATAACTTTTGTGGTTCACGGAATCTAGGGTGTTTTGATTTTCTCCAAAGCATTTGTGGCCGCGATGCGGATGTATTCCTGTTCGTGATGACAAAGCTCATCGAGAATTGGGATCGCATCGCTTGCGGCGGGTCCCATTTCTCCAAGAATGCCGCAGAGCCAGGAAACATTGCCCAGAGTGACAAGAGACTTGCGCGCTTGATCGAGTCCACGGACGAGAATGGAAACGTGATTGGTTTCGCGCGCGATTCGCCAGATGGCAAACGCCGCATTCTGCTGGACCATGAAATCCGGATCTTCAACCAATCGCCTTAATACCGGAAGAGCGGATTTAGCGGCGGGGCCGATTCGGCCGAGCGCGTTGGCGGCATTGTTGCGGGGCCCTCGATCCGAGCTCAAACACTCAACGAGCGCTGGAACCGCCGAAGCCGCGGCAGGTCCCATTGCACCCAGCGCAAAGACGGCTGGGGAACGCACGTTTCCGTTTGTGCTATTTAGAAACCGCGTGAGAGTCGGCATAAGCTCTGGGCCAGGCCCGATTTGGCCGATGGACCAGAGCAGCGTTGCTTGCGTGGACGAATCCATGCGGTCGAGAAGAGCCACGAGTTGCGGCAAAGCCGGTTTGGCAAGCGGGCCTTGGCCACCGAGCAACGCGACAGCCTCACGGCGATTGAGTTCTTTGGTGCTCGAGAGCATGGCGGTCAGGATCTGGACTAATTCGGGCGATTTGATGCCCAATTGGACCAGAGTCGAGCACGCGGTTAGCCGGACATTTTCATCGCTTGACTTCGTGAGTTTCCAGATCGTTGGGTACTGCCTTTTCCTAGCCCAGCGATTCTGGAGCAAAGCCGCTTGTGCACCTTGCCGGACAGCAACATCAGGATCTCCCAAGGCGGCGATCAAGGCTTGTTCGACGTCATCGGAAAAGCTGGAAACGAAAGCCAATGCCCTCACGGCCGTAGATCTTACAGGCTGGTAGCTGTCTTTCGTTGCTTTCAAAAGCAGCGGGATCAATTTGTTTTCGCCGGCAGGCCAGTTAATCAGAGCCAGGAGAGCTTCCGCGCGCACATCCCCATCTGGATCGCTGCTGGCGAGTTGGATCAACCCCAATTCGACTGCGCCAGGCTGGGGGCCATATTTGCCGAAAGCGAAGGCCGCTCTCATCCGGTCAGCCTCGGGACTGGCCGGCGCACGAAGAAATTTGTGGCCGATTTCCGGAAGCTGGAACCAAAATTTGCGGTAACATTTTTCGAATGCAGATTCTTGGCGGCGGAGTTTCTTGAGCAGGAATTCAGTTCCTTCCGGCGAGATTTTCGGCCAGAAATTTGTCGCCGGCGCGATCTGCTTGAGGGAAGACCAAGGGGCAAGAGATTTGAACCAGATTTCTTCTTGTTGATCGGGTGACTCAGTGCGGAGGGAGATCAACGTTATGAGGACTGCCGCAATCGAGAGGAGAATCACTCCGATTGTGCGGCGCTTCGATGTTTTCGCTATGTTGGGAAATCGCATGAGCCTTCCGAAGGCCAAAAGCGGCGCGGGTCCAATACTGCCGAGACTACGGAAGTTTCGCCATGCTTTTCCCGACAGTAAAACTCACGCTCCAGAAAGGAGATTGCGCCGCTGCGATCGACATCAATTCAAGAACGAATCTCGGCCAGCGGTCGAACTTACGGTTATGGCGACGAAAGCTGATCGCCGCATTTAAAAGTTTTAAGAACAAGTTGGCTTGCAGCAACGAACTGCGCAAGATGGCCCGCAAATTCAGAGAGATGCGTCGCCGAAATTTAATATTCCAACCGGGCTGCGGCGAAAGCCCGATTCTCGAGCATGAATTTTTTCAACCTCGCTGATTGGACGGTCATTCTTGTTTATCTTTTTGGAATCATGCTGCTGGGCGTTTGGTTTGGAAAGGACCAGCGGAACACCCGCGATTATTTTCTAGGCAGCAAAAACATTCCGTGGTGGGGCATCGGCTTCAGCATCGTGGCGGCGGAAACCAGCGCGCTCACGATCATCAGCGTTCCGGCCATGGCGTTCGGCGAAGACATGACGCTGCTCCAGATTATTATCGGGTATGTCATCGCCCGGATTCTGTTGGCGATCGTGATGGTGCCGCACTATTTCAAGGGCGAGATTTATTCCCCGTATCAGCTGCTCGAAAGTTCGTTCGGACCCTCCGCGCGGCGTTTGGCCGGCGGCTTTTTTCTGTTGAGCGAAACGCTGGCAGCCGGCGTGCGGATTTATGTCGCGTCGATTCCGATCAAGCTGATGTTGGGCGAGAGAGTTCTCGGCTTTGGAACGGGCGATCCGATTCTGGGAGCGATCCTGTTGTTTGTTCTGCTGTCGTTGCTTTACACGTACATCGGCGGCGTGAAGGCCGTGATTTGGACGGATGCGGTGCAGTTCGGGTTATTCATGGCCGGCGGGCTGTTCACGTTGTTTTATATTCCAACGCTTGTTGAAGGGGGCGCATCAGCCGTGTTCGCCCAAGCCAGCGCGGCCGGAAAACTGCATTGGTTCGAGCCACGCTTTTCGCTGAGCTTGCCGTTTAATATCTGGATGGGCGTGATCGGCGGAACGTTTGTCGTTTTGTCCTCTCATGGGGCCGAGCAATTGATCGTGCAGCGCGTGCTTGCGTGCAAAACCGTCGCGGACGGCCGCCGGGCGCTGGCCCTCAGCGCAGTTTTGATCTTCCCGCTGTTTCTCGTTTTCTTGCTCGTGGGCGTGATGCTGTGGGTTTATTTCCAAAGCCACGGAATGGAGATCGCGATTCCGGAGGTGAAGCCGGGCTCAGGAATCAAAGCCAACGATTACATCTATCCGATCTTCATGATGACGGCGGTTCCGCACGTGCTGAAAGGCTTTCTGATCGTCGCGATTTTGGCGGCCGCGATGTCTTCAGTGAGCTCTGCCCTGACTTCTTTGGCGTCGGTTTCGACGATGGATTTTGTGAAACCGATCTTTGGCCGCGGGCGGAGCGAGGAATTCTTTTTAAAATTCAGCAAAGCGTCGACGGTCGGTTGGGCCGTGCTGTTGATCGTGGTGGCGTCGCTCAGCCGGGAAGTCGCTTACGTGCTGAACGCAGCCTTCTCGCTGCGAGGATTAACGAGCGGCGCGTTGCTTGGTTCTCTTTTGTTGGTTTTGTTTTGGAAGAAAGGTCCGGCGGGGCCGGTCATTGTGGGCGCGATCACTTCGCTCATCGTGATGATCGGCGCCAGCAAATTCGAATGGACTCAAATGAACGGGGCAGGGGAAGCGGTGAAGGCGAAGATTGCTTGGCCTTGGTTTACGCTCATCGGAACGGTCGTGACGATCAGCGTCAGTTGCGGCGTGCGGATGTTTTGGCGAGCGCCCCGCGGCAACACTTCGTAGTGCGCGCCTCACTCATAGATTCGTTGAGGCGGAATGCTTCGAAATCGGTGAGGCTGAAAAGTTGACTCAGATGCAATAACTTTTGAGGTTCAAGGAATCCAGCAACCCGGCGCAAGGCGGCGTCTGGCCGAACGTGCAGGAACGCCTTAGAAGAATCGGTCCCGCCCACGCGAGTCACACGAGCATTGGTGTAATGCCTTGGCTGCAGCGTAAACGCTGCGTTCCTGGCGAAAGGAGTCGCCGCACACGATTGGAAGGCGTGCTTTAGCCTGCTGGCGGGGCGGAAACAGCACGGCACTGGTGTAATGCCTTGGCTGCAGCGTGAACGCTGCGTTCCTGTCTCGCGACCTCAGCGGCTACGGTTCATGGAACACGCGTCACGATGGCAGTTCCATTCGGCAGCGGTTGGTACCAGCCGCTCTGAAACCAGACGTAACCGTTTGCCCCCGCTTTAAGCGCCCAAAAATCGAACGCGCCACCGGCGCGATCGCCGGCGTCATTCAACGCTGTCGGGCCTGTCGTTCCGAGGTAATGATTCGAGACATTCACGAACGTCTGTTTGAGGCGATCGAAGGCGGCGTCATTTCCCGCGGCGTTATAGGTTGCGGCGGCGATTTGCAAAGCGTCATACGCTGCCAGAGTGAACGCATCCACGTCATTTCCTGTTCGCGTCTTGAGAAGCGTAACGACCGGTTCCCAGAGATTGCGATAGCGCCCATCCAAGCCAAACGTCGGGCAGAAGTAATCGTGTTCGGCGGCGAATTGTGCCGCGGGAACATCTGCAGCGAGCGGTTGGCTTTGCACCACGCCGTCGCTGCCGTACCAGGTGACTGAACTCAGGACAGAGTCTGTTCGCGCCGCTGTGAAAACTTGGGCGACCTCATCGAACCCGGCCAGGTAAATGGCGGCTTTCCCGGGATTCGTCGCCAGCGCAGCCGTCACTTGACGGCTTAATGCGTTGGCGATTGCAGCAAAGTTTATTTCGTCTGCGGCATATTTGACGCCTGGATAGACGAGCCCGCCTTGAGTCGGAAAAATACGAGCGATGGAATCGTGCAACCCCTGGTTGCCGGCGTCATCCCGCCAGATTGGAATCAAGGCGTCGATTCCGTCAGCTTTCATCAAGGCGACGATCGCGGCGGCTTCGTAAGTGTCATCTGGACAGAACCGAAATAGATTATCGTTGGCGAGCGAGAGGGAAGAGGCGGTGCTGCTCGGGCTCGCCAAGATCATTCCGTGAGCGTCGGCAAAAGGCTTTAGCACGCGCAGTTCTGCGCTCGATTGCGGGCCGATGACGAAGGTCACGCCGTTGCTCGAGAGAGATTGCAGCTCGGCCAGAGCGCGATCGGGCGATAATTGGGTATCCCGAATGTCAATGTTGAAACGGAGGGGCGAGCCACTCGAGAGCTGTTCGAGATTTATTCTTTGGAGGCCCGCTTGCAGGGCTGCTCGGCAATTTTGTCCGAGGGTCGACCAATCGCCCGTGATCGAGAGCAGCGCGCCGATCGTGACCGGCTGCTCGGCGGCCATCCGAAAATAGGTGTGCGCGTTGGTGGTTTGTATCGTGACGATCACTTGTCCATCAGTTGCGATATGGGGAAATGTGATCGGTTGCCAAGGAGCTGGCGACCCGAGCGCAGCGGTTTGCTCGAGACGAAACATCTCCGTGTCTGCGGGAAAAGAAAGCCGCACGTTGGCTGGGGTCCGCCGGATGTCGAGTTGCGGGTGCGAGTGCCAGATGGCGCGCAGCCCAATAATGTGATCATGTTCGTCGCGCAGGGGGACCTTGGTGACGGAGACGAACGTGCGAACGCCGCCAACCGGCTCATTGGCTTCGATGGTGGTGAACGGTGCGCCGGCGGCCAAAACGCGCGCATCATCCGCGCGGAATTTCCGGGCGAGTTCAGGAGCGTAAAAATAGAAATCGTCATGACCCGTGAGATTCGTGGAGCTTTGAATTTCGGGAAAGAGCGGTTGGAGGGATTCCACGAACCGTGAGTTGGCGTTCAGAAAAACGCCATTTGTATCCTTGTCCAGGACGTAGAGATATTGAGCGGCCCAAGCATTCGCCGGCGCTGGAATAGCAGGTTCGGCAACCGGCCGCGCTTGCAGCCACAGCGACCATTTTGCCTCGTTTTGATCGAGCCAAGCCCGAGCGGCTGCCTCGGGAGTTTTGCCGTTGAGATCGACCTCAGCCATCAAAGAGATTTGGTCCGCATCCGTGAGGTTCATGTTTTGGAGGAATCGATGCGCTGCGGGCGCGATCTGCGCGAGCTTGGAGGAAGCGGCCTTAAAAAGAACGTCCGCGGGGTAGCCACACCCGGTGCAGTCATGAGCAAACGGCGGCAATTGAACTTCGCTGAGTTGGTATTTGCCGTGAATGGAGTGAGGCGTCCAAAAATAAAACAGCAGCGGGTCGCGATGATTGTAGGCGTCGTCGATCGCCGCGATTAAAGCGGATTCAGAGCCGGCCTGGACAATTTTCAAATTTAATCCGAGCGCGGTGATAATTTGCTGGTCGTGATAGGTCCAGCTTGGGTCGCCTTCGAGAAGTTGCCCTTGGTTGCCGCTGGCGCTGGTCTTGAATAGATCCGTGTGCGCTTTGAGGCCTTCCCATGTCGCAAGCGACGGTTCCCGATCGAGCATGTAAGCGGGCACGTACCAACCGATTTTTCCCACGACCCCAAGCGGACCCAGGTCTTCGACGGTGTTGTTTTGCTCGATGTACGTTGTGCGGTCAGCAGCGTGTCCGGATGGCCAAACTTCCATGGTCGCGCTCAGATCTCCTTTGGCGAGCGCTGGAAATTGGGCAAACTCGTCGATCTCCACCAACTCAACGGAGTAGCCTAACTTTTCCTGCAGCAGAATTTTTGCGATCTGCGCGTCCAAGGCCGAACCGGTCCATGGGTTGACGGCAATTTTCAGCGGCGGAGTGGTTGCTGCGGGGAGTTCAAGGGGGGAAACGATTTCGATGACGAGAAGGAGAACAAAGAGAATTGTCGACGTGTTGCGGGAATGGAATTGGCGCGCGGGTTTCATGTGGGTTTTTGCGGGAAACGTATCCGGAATGCCGGACGCTACCGATTCCCGCTGCGGAGTGCAATCACCGTGCACGGCTTGTGGCCGCACCGGTGCATCTCCGAGTTGTTGGAAAAAGTGCTGGACTACCGCGGACCGATGTGATGAACTGGGTTTGTGGAAACCAAACGGTGCATCCAAGGTCGCTGGTTGGATGAGGCCGAGATCGGCAATTTAGCGGCCTGGATTGC
>ORJL011307861.1_pt1 | contig 11897 bp, 14 predicted proteins | sample 1779941 | NCBI WGS metagenome assembly ORJL01 (sample SAMEA104232317, study PRJEB22302) | groundwater metagenome | biome: forest; feature: aquifer; material: groundwater | place: USA | collected 2011-08-07 | depth 5.8 m
ACTCGAACCTCCCTAAAACTACGTTATTGGAGCTTCTCAATTATCGCTGGCAGTTCCTTGAAGTTGGAGAATGACTTTGCGCCGTCGCCAAAGCGCTGGTGGCGCCAGAACTTGTCGTTTGCGGGCTTGAACCAGAGGAAGGGCACGCCCGCGGCCTCGGCGCATTGAAAGTCGGTCTCGTGGTCGCCGACAAAAACGGTTTGGTTCAGAGGTAGGCCGGTGAGCCTGCACGCTTCGTAAATGCCGTCGGGCGCGGGCTTTGGTTTCGCATCGTGCCTGTCGAGAAAAACGCTCATTTGGCCCAGGATGCTTTCCGGGCACAGTGACCTTGCATAGATTTTCTGCCTGCTTGTGAGAATGCCTAGGGTGTGGCCCCGCCTATGAAGCTCGTGCAGCGTTTCGTCAACGTGCTCCATTGCAATCCACATGCTCGGCTCCTCGGCCAGGTGCGTCTGCACTGCCTTGTAAAACGCTTCGGCATCGCTGATTCCGTATTTGGCGTACATTTCCTTCGAGTGATGGTAAAAAATGCTCTCGATTATCTTCTTGTCCGCCAGGTCGCGCGGGTGCAGCGCCTTTCGGTAGGCGTTGAGCCACCCTTCAAGCGAGTCGACCAGCGTGCCGTCGAGGTCAAAGAGCACGAGCATGCCGAATCACGTTCAACCTCAAGTAAGAGCGTGGGAGGGGGGACTCGAACCCCCGAAGGGCTTGCGCCCAAACAGCTTAGCGGGCTGCCGCCATAGCCACTAGGCGACTCCCACACGCTAATGGTTTCTTTAGTAACTCTAGTGGCGAAAACGGTTATTAAGGCGATATGCACTTTCCTTCTAGCAATGCCATCCGAGTGGACTTCGAACAAGTATCCGGTAAAGCCCGGGCCGGTTTACCGCAACAAGTTCGCCTACAACACTCCCGACGAGCTAAAGTTCTGCAAGGCTCTCTTGAAGCTGATGCCAGTAGTCGAAGACCCGAAAGCAATGATGGCGCACGACGGCCCTTGCTTTACGGTCAACTGCGGTTCTTTTCGCGTTCCCAACACGGGGCTGGTAAGAGGCAGGCCGGTGCCCGTTGACGGCAGTGGGAAAGCCAAGCTCGTCGAGTACTTTCCCGACGTGATGCTCAAGCTGGGGGACGGGCAGGTTCACGTGCTGGAGTTGAAGGGATTCGACTGGCGCAAGCCCTGGAAAATCAGGAATTTTGACCGCTACCACGTCAAGCAAGCGCGGCCCCCCAGGCGGTTCGGCGGGAAAATGTTCGGGGAGCGCAGGCGGAACAAGGCGCTTTTCGGCACTCTGCAGTTCCAATTGCTTGGCCGCTCGCAGCACGATAATTTCGAGCCGGTGCTGGACGTCAATGCGTCCGGCTCGCTGACCTTGTTGTTGCGCGAGTTGTGGGCGGAGGAGCCTCACGTCAGCAGAGGAGGAGGGAGATTGCCTGCCGTGCGCTGGCGGTCCGCAAGAGGGAAACGCCCTGCGGGACCTGCTCTGGATTCACTGGCTGGCTTTCTGCAACAACGAACCGCGTGACGCCCGCCTTGCCCGCGGCAGCCATTTTTTCCCCAAGGCCCTCAATCGGCCCGAGAGTCCCATCGTCATTGACAACCGCGCTTAATGACGCGTCGCCGCAAATGTGCCTGCCTGCGAATGCCGCTGCAATGGCTACTGTGAAGAAAGCGCCTGCGCTCTCGCCGCTTACGGTGCGCTCGGCGCCAACCGCGTTGATTTCAATGTCAAAAGCCTGGGGGTTGAAGCCGAGTTCCCTTGCCGCAATCGCGCGGGCTTTCCGAAGGCTGTTTTCGACGTCCTCCCGGTAGTAGGCGTTGTCAAGGTCAACCAGGATGCGGCCGGTGCCGGGCCGCAGTGCAACTTGGAAAGGCACGAGCACGCCGTCGCCGGCTTCAGTCACTGCCGGTGCGGAGAAGCTCACCAGCTGTTCTGTTGCGGGAATGCTCTTGCCAACCAGCACCGCGGCTAGCAGCGCCACCAGGGAGACTGCGATTACCGAAGCGAGGATTGTCTTCCGCATGGATAACTTAGGACACCCACGTGCTTTAGAGCCTTTTGGCAGGAAATGGTGCTTAGCCCGGCGCCTAAGTGTTTCTTCGCCTATAAATACGTGTTTTGCGTAAAGAATCTTTGGTGGTTTTCACATGAACAAGTTTTTCGCAGTCTTCGTGGTTGCTTTGCTTTCAGTCAGCCTCGCGGCAGCAATGACGCAGGCGTCTCCCGGCAGTGGCGGAATTTACGTCTACACCGACAAGGAGGCTTACGCGTCAGGCGACTCCATCCTAGTCACCGCGGCCAACAAGGGCACCAACTACGTTTCCTACACTTCCTGCGGCGGCGTTTTCTTCAGCGTCACCGACAGCTCGGGCAACGAGATTGCCGTGACCAACCCGCTTTTGGGCAGGCCATGCCGGAGCCTGAACCTCTACCTCCAGCAGTCCCTTTCCTACAAGTGGGACCAGACTTACTATGACGGCGAAGGCAATGCCAAGCCGCTTCCGGCAGGCACTTACGTCGTGCGCTTCAACGACGCCACCGCGGAGTTCACAGTCGGCAAGCCGTCGTCAAGCGCAGGCAAGGTCAAGCTCTACACTTCCAAGGCGGTCTACGATGCAGGCGAGAAAGTCGAGTTCATTGCCTATAATGGGGGCGACGCTGACGTCTACTACGGCGCCTGCCACCCCGTTTCAGTAAGCGACTCGAAAGGAAAGGCCCTCAAGCTCACTGCGCCCGACGAGGTTTGCATCATGATTGCCTATGCCATCAAGCCGGGCCAAAAGCAGGTCATCGACTCATGGGACCAGACTTACTACGACTGCGATTCAGTCCTGAAAACCGGCACGGCGCGTCCGGCCATTGGTGAGGCAAGCTGCATGAAGAAGACCGCCTCGAGCGGCACTTACGTTGCTGAGTTTGAGTCCGCCAAGGCAAAGTTCGCAATCGGAATCGAGTCGGGCAGCCAGCCTCCCGCCCCGCCAACCGACCGGAACAAGATTTCAATAGCACTGCGCAAGGGCTGGAACATGTTCAGCGTGCCCGTCTACTCGCTGAGGACGCCAAAATGCGACATGCCTGCGGGTGGCGGTTGCGCCGCAGTCGAAGAGCCCCTAGCGGTGCTCAAGGACAGCACGTGCACTTCAAACGCGGTATGGCGATATTCGAACGGCAAGTACCAAAAGGCCGCCCTTGATTCAATAGTCGCGGGTGTCGGATACTGGTACCACGCTGCACAGGACTGCAAGGCGACTTTCGAGGGCGATTCCACGCTCACCGCAGGCACTTTCAACACCGCCTTGTCCGGCGGCTGGAACCTCATCGGCGCGCCAGTTGGCTCAACCGCCTTCTCAACCCTTGCGAACGACTGCAGCGTCACCAGCGGCCTCTGGTGGTACGACTCTAGCGAGTACCACAAGTACGACTCTCTTGACGAGGGCCGCGCCTACTGGGTGAAGGTGGCAGGCAGCTGCACGCTCAAGAGCGCGTCTGCAGAACTCGTCCCAATGCCCGCTTCCGCAAGCGCTGCTGTAGAAACGGTTGTTGCGGGCACCACTTCCACAACCGCGTCGGCAGCCGCCCAAGCAGTCTGAGCCAGAGGCGTAATCTTTTCTCACGCCGCCATTTCTTTCAGGGCGGAAACAACGTCTTTTACTTCAACTACTTCGATGCCTGCCTCGACGCTCACGTCAACTGGCTCGTTTTTCGTGATGCAGCGGCGTACTGGCGAGCCGCTTACGGTCTCGTCAAAGCACTCTTCCCTGCCGACGAAAACTTGGCCCTCGCCAGTCGGAACGAGAAACTTGCTGAAGCCGGCTTCCTTGGCTGCAATTGCCTTTGGCAAAACGCCGCCGACTCTCGTCACCCGGCCGATTTCGTCGACGCCTCCAGTAATCGCCACGTCTTCCCGCAGTTTCGTGCCGGTCAAGAGCGCCATTGTCGCAACCGCCATTGCCGCCCCCGCGCTCTGGCCGCCCACAGTCTGCGAGGGTGCGGTCATCGAATACCGCAAGTCAATTGAGTTCACGTCACGGGTTGCAAAGCGCTTGCCCAAGTCAACAGCGATTTTCAGCGACGACTGCGTCTCGTCCTGGAGCACGGGGTTGCTTGAAGTGAATGCGATGAAGACCTTTCCCGTCCCCTTGACCGCCTCGACCGTTATTTCGGCAATCTGTCCCTTGCCCGCATCGTCAACGCCCAAGAGCTTGAGCGAAACGCTCTGCGAGGGCGCCTCAACGGGCTTTGGCGACAGCCTGGCAGCCAGAGTCGGCGTTGGCACCGGCTCGGTGATTGCCGGCGATGCGGCGTAGCCCAAGTAAAGCGAGAAGACAACCGCCCCAAGCAAGAGGACGAGGATGATTTTTTCCATTGATGGGCTAAAGCACGCAAAAGCAGTATTTAAGGAATAGCGTGGAACCTTTTCTTCGGACACTCCTTAGCCTCGGCTGGGAGCCTGCGGCAGTCGTGTCCTTGAAAAGGTTCATCAAAACGAAGAGCGTGCGGCCGGGCTCCCGGCCTTGGGCAGCCTGCGACGGGGCACTGGTCGCGTCCCGGGCTCCGTCTTGGCTCCCGCGAGCACGCTCTAGAATGCTTAGGGTTGCTCCTTCCGGCCTGGCCCGGTTCGAATCCTATGACGTAACGCGGGGCAAAACATCGACGCTGTAACGCGGGCACCCCACGCCGCAGACTGTCCTCAACCGGGTTTCATCCGCCCTAAAGGGGATTTGGCGTGTAGAGAACCCCTAGCTCCCCAACTAGCCCGACCGCACGAGAATAATTGTGCCTTTGCCGGAATATAACCCTTGCAATGGGAGGCGGTCCAAGCATGCTTTCTACTTCCCTTGCAATCGTCGCCTGTAAGCTTTCCAAGCGCAATTAACTATTAGTTATTTAAATCCCGCGAGGGCTAATGAAACCAGCATTTCTCTGTCAATTTTGGGGTGGTGGGTAAATATGGAGAGTTTCGTTAACGAGGCGCTTTCGACGCCTTACAGGAAGCAGGCTTCAGGGAACGACTTTGACGTCGCCCAGCCCCGCATTGTCGTCGTCGGCACGGGCGGCGCAGGCTGCAACTCAATCAACCGCCTCGCGCGCATGGGAATCAAGGGCGCGGACCTCATCGCAGTCAACACCGACAGGCAGCACTTGCTCATGCTCCACGAGTCGGCAAAGAAGGTGCTCATTGGCGCCAGCATCACCCGCGGCCTGGGTGCAGGCGGGTATCCCGAAGTCGGCCAAAAGGCCGCCGACGTCAGCAGGGACGCGCTCGAGAAGATACTTGACAAGACCGACTTGCTCTTCCTTGCGGCAGGCATGGGCGGCGGCACTGGCACGGGCAGCGCGCCCGTCATTGCCAACATTGCGCACAAGCTCGGCGCAATCACCATCGCCATAGTCACCTACCCGTTTGCCCTCGAGCGCGCGCGCCTCGAGAAGGCCGACGTGGGCATCGAGAACCTCAAGGGCGAGGTTGACACGATGATTGTCATCGACAACAACCGGCTAGTCGAGCTCGTGCCCAACCTCCCGATCGACCAGGCGTTCGCGGTTGCCGACGAAATCACCGCGCGCGCCGTGCGGGGCATCACCGAAACCATCACCACGCCGTCCCTAGTCAACCTCGACTTTGCAGACGTGCGCAGCGTCATGAGCAACGGCGGCGTCAGCATGATTGCAGTCGGCGAGGCCAAGGGGCCCAACCGCGCGGAGGAAGTCGTGCGCAACACGCTTTCCCACTCTCTTCTTGATGTCGACTACACTGGCGCAACCGGCGTGCTCCTGCACATCACCGGCGGGTCCGACATGACGTTGGGCGAGTGCAACTCGATTGGCGAGGCTCTCACCGAGCGCGTTGACGCGCACGCTACTGTCATCTGGGGCGCGCGCATCGACCCCACCAACGAGGGCAAGATTGAGGTCATCGCCATCTTCACCGGCATAAGAAGCCCCTACGTGCTCGGCAGGCAGGTTCGCTCTGCAACGGCAAGGCCGCACGAAGGCCTCGAGTCAATCGACTTTCTCTAAAGCCGGGGTTTCCGGCACAGTTTTTTATTCGACCTAGCCGCTAGCTTTCTCCATGCCCATGCCAACACAACTGCGCAAGAGTTTTGAGGATAAGATTCACCCCCAAGTTAGGACCGTCTTTGAAGCTATGCGCGCCAAGCCGAACAAGGCGACCAAGGAGGCCATGGAAGATTTCAAGAGAAGCTTATCCGAATTGGCGGACAAGCTATTCGATATGGGCGACAAGCACAGGAAAGAAGGAGCGGGCCTTGCAAAACTAGAGCAAAAAGCGTTGGAAAAGCGCCGGGAGGAAATGGGAAAAGTGCTGAAAACAGGGCAGGCCTCATTTGAAAACCTCGTTCTAAAACACGAGTTGAGGGGACATGCAGCCCAATATTTGAGTTTTCTCCACCTTGAGGCAGGCATGAAAGCCTATAACAACGGCCTCGGTTCCAGCTCCGGGTGGGATTAGGTTTGTGCGTCAATCGCCAAGTTTTCCAGCTGGTTTTTTTAATCACTTGGCCGCTAGCTTTGGCTTATGACTGCCAACCTGCCTGATGGCTGGGAGCAAGAGTTCGACGCGGTTTACGGCAACAAGCTAAAACGGATTTTTGCCAAAAACGGCGTTGAACCCCATTTTGAGGCACAAGATGCCGAGGAGCGCCTGGCCAGGCACCTAAAGACGATTGCCATGGAGTTCTTCCAGCTGGGTGCATTCACGCACGGCCAGGACAGGCAAAAGTTGCGCCTTGCCCGCAAAACAGGCGGCGACCCAGTTGCAGAGCACAAATTGGCACTTGCCGAAGGCCAGGTTCTTGGCCGAAGCACAATGGACGAGTCACTCGAGAAGCTCACGCCACTATTGCAAGAGCACGAAATCCCCACCGAAATGCGAGTTGCAGTGCAGGAGCTGCACCGGCAGGCTGCGGGCGACTACTTTAGCCGTGGGGTCAGGACTTCTGCCAGAACCCTAGCCAACAAACAAAGACGACAGTTGCCGTAGTCCTACGCGTCAATAGTCGAGTTTAAAAGGCGTGTTTTCCTAGTTAGTTTGTCCAAGGCATCCCCTTGGACGGGTGATGTAAAATGGATGGAATGAAAACGCCCGGCGTGCTGTTCCTTCTGCTCGGCATTGTCTGGTTGCTGCCCATGATTGGCGTAAGCCTGGGTGCGATTGGCGCTTGGCTCAATGTTGCCATCGCCTTGCTCGGCGGCCTCTACATGATGTTCATGGAAAAGTAAAAACCCCCGTGAACTTTTTGGGGGCGTTTGCCCCCTTTCTTCTAGTTAGTGCCGTTGGCGCAAGCCGCGGCTGAATGCAGATTCGAACTTTTCGTGGGTTTTCGAGCCGGGCACTGTCGCATCAGCCCGGAACATTAGGCGGCGCCCGCCGCTTCCCTCGTTGCGCAAGTATATGCTCACTTTGATGTTTCCGGGCTCCCTGCCGTATTCGCCGCTCCGGCCCAAGGGCGGCTTGTGGGCTTCATGGTCGTCTTCCCTAAATCGGAACCCGCTGGATTGCGCTGCCCTCTTGAACGCGTCAATAATTTTTTGGCCGTTCTTTCCGGCAAGGTGGTTCGGGCGGGCTTGGTCAACGAGGTTGTGCCCATTAATGACTGCAATGTGGCCGTTGAACGAGAATTCGGCCTTGTTCTTGAACCCGTGCGAGTGCTGCCATCCGGGCGTGGTGGAGGTGTAATCCGTTTTCAAAAGCGAGGGGTCGAGGTTTTCTATGTGAAAGTCGTGTCCCTCGCCAATGACTTCAGGCTCGATGCCGCGCAGTTCCTTGGCGAACTTGCCGATAAGCGCCGCCACTTCCTCAATCACTTGTTCCACTCTAGTCCCCCACCACGAACTTGTCAACCTGCTTTTTGGCAGCCTCGCGCTTGCGCTGGTGCTCTTTTAGGAACGCCTTGACTTTCCCTGCGAGGTACTGCTTGTTCTCGCCGTCCATTATCTCACCCTTGCGGTAGGCCTCAATCCTCGCCGCGAGCTTCTTGTCGTCCTCCTCAAAAAAGTAAGTGAGGTAGTTGCACACGCTGCAAATGTCGGGGTTGCCTCCAAGCCGCTTTTGCTCCTCTAGAGTGGCGCGGCCGCCGGTGAAGGCGCGCATGACTTTCTTTTCCGCCGCTTCCGGCGTGTCGGTGGTGTAGATGCTGGAGTCCGGGTTGCTTGCGCTCATCTTGTCCCCGCCCCGCAGGCTGGGGAGGAACTTCGACTGGATTGACGCGGGCTTGAGGAAACCGGCTTTCCCGGCCACGTCGCGCGTCACGCGGAAGTGCGGGTCCTGGTCAATTGCGTGGGGAATGAGCACGGGCACGAATTCCTTTGGCCCGATTTCGCCCTTTTCGCGTGCCAGGACGGTCGGGAGGAAGCAAGTAGCGCTTTGCATGCTCGTGTAGAAGATTTCGCCGATGTTGCTTGCGTCGGTGAAGCCGAAAGTCGCCTTTGCAGTGCTGTAAGTCACGCGCTTTGCCACTTCGAGTGCAATGGGATACATCGTCTTGGCATAGTCAGTGTCGGTGAAGATGTGCGTCTTGCCCTGCTTGAAGCCGAGCGCAATCACGTCAAGAGCGTTTTCGTTCGCGAATTCCTTGGTTTGCTTGAGCGTGAGGTCCTCCTTGAATAGGAACTTCTCGTCGTCGGTCATCTGGAAGTACAGCGGGCAGTTGAATGCATCCTGTAGGTATTTCGTAAACACCCACGGCATCAAGTGGCCCAGGTGCGTGTGGCCGCTTGGCCCGCGGCCGGTGTAGAGCGCGACGGGCTTGCCTTCGCCGGCCGCCTTGAGCCACACGCCCAAGTCTCGCTGGGCGAAGAAAATTCCTCTCCTCAGCATGAAGTGCTCAAAACCCGCCGCCTTTGCAATTGCCTTTCGCTGCTCTTCGCTCACGTGGCCCACGCCGAAGTCCTTGACGAGCTGAGTGTAGTCAATCGCGCCGCGGACTTCCCAGGGTGTTACGACGTAGTTCTTCATTTCATAATCCCTTTCAACTTCGCTTTATTTAACTTCATCTTTCGGTCCGCCTGTATTTGCCCCCGGGTAAGCTGCCTTATGATGCCATCTGCATAGGCGTGCGGGTCGTGGATGCGTGGGTCGAAAGAGTCGAATTGAATGTGGTGGACGCCGAAGGCCATGTCGACAGGATTTTCCCTTAGTTGCGGGTGTTCCCTGAATTCCCGTGCAAGCCTGCGAAACGCGGGTTGGATTCGTTCTGCCATAATCTTTTCCGCCTGCTCTTGCGTGGTGTTGGGAAGGACGAGATAGAATTCATCCCCCGCTTTTGACGAGCGGCTGACTTTGGCTTCGTCGTCCTTGTGGATTGAAACAAAGTCCGTTGGCCTGAGATCTCGCAGCGCTTCTGCCGCCAGCTTTATCGCCTCGTCGCCCTTGTGCTGACCAATTGCCTTGTTTATCAAGCCGAAGTGGTTAAGGTCAATTACTACGACTGCTGCATGGCTGTGAACGCCTTGCCTGGCCTGCGTTGCAACCAACCGCCTTGCGTGGTTAAGGAAGTCTTCGTTCCCCGCGCCGGTTTGCGGGTCGGTCATCAACACAGTCCAGCGGCCCGCTTGCCTGTCAATCTCCGACTGGTTGGTTTTTAGTTCCCTGCCAAGCTCGCGCAACTCACTTCGAACTTTTTTATTGATGTCACTTGCCTGCATGCCCTCAAAGCCAGGCAAAGGAAGCTGACGCTTCAGCTCGGCTGCAATAGACGATTTCTGCGCCTGCATGTAGCTTGTGAGGATGTTTTGCCTCGCCTGTAGCTGGGAAATCTGTTTCTCCAGCGCCTCAATAGTCGCCTCGCGCACTGCACGTCTCTGTTGCTCGCTCATAATCGGTTACTACCATGCCCTCGCATCGTTTTAAAACTTGCCCAATCCAGAATATTGTCGTGGCGAAGGTTTCAACCGCAATTGCGCTTCTCGCTTTTTCGTTATCGCTAGTTCTCGCCGGCTGCCTTAGCGTTCAGGGCGGGCTCAACGCGTCGGTGCCGGGCATGGGTGAGATTAACCTCACGGTGAACGAGACCGCCGGCCTGCCGCAAAACCTGTCGATTCCCGAAAACCTGTCCGAACTCACCATCCCCTTAGTCAATACTTCGGGCATCGCGCGCCGGGTAGTGCCGCAAAACGCGACCGTCTGCGTCTACGGCGCGTCCGACGGCCTCTCCGCAGGCTACTTTGGCTCGGTTGAAGTGCTTGGCGAAAAGTCGGTCTTGCTCGCGAAATTCCTTGACGAGGACAGCCGCTCGGCTGACTATGCCGACTGCATTGTCATCGTCATCCGCGATGACGAAGTCGGCCGTTACCTGCCGCTTTCGCACAGGACTGCAATCGGCAAGCAAGTGGCCCGGGGCGTCGGCCTGATTGTGATGGGCGCCGGCGGTACCAAAGCGCCTGACGACACGTCCGTGCTCGGTTGGGACGCCGGCTTTAAGGGCGTTTTACCAGTGCGGGCCGACATGCCGGGCAACAAGGACCCGCAACTGCTTGGCAGCGCGACTATGAGTGGAACGCTCTACGCCACCGACGCGAGCGATCCGATTTTCGCTTCCGGCGCGCTAGAGCGGCAGTTTGACGGACTCCGCATTACTTTTGTCCTGCCGGTCAGTGACGGCCAGCTCATTGCCTGGGTGCGCGAGAGCACCGAGCCGTCGCCAACTTCGCCCATCTACCCTGCAATAGTGAAGACCTGCCCGCTTTCCCGGCCGTGCGTTTATTACTTTGCCTTCGACGCGCTTACTGGCACTCCCGACCTCGGCATAAGTGCCGTGCAGTACCTGGCCTCAGAAGCGCTTGGAAAATACGCTGTTCTTCGCGTCTTGCCTTCAGGCAACTAATTTCGCCTTAGCCAGCGCCGGTGGTACTTGCGTGTGTCCTCTTTTTGCAATTGCGTTAGTTTTGCAAGCGCCCAGACTATGGTGGCGAGAGTCATGATTGAGGGTAGCGGCCCGATTGCCTGTGTTGAAGCGCTCACAAATAGGCTAGGCCGAAACCCCCTAAAAAATTAGGGTGGCCGGCAGCGGTGGGAGCCGCCGGCCTCGAACCGTCAAGGCGGGCTCAAATGGGGTTGCCCGTTCTTGTCCGCCTTGCGCGGTTCGACTGTGAAGGTGGGTCGGACCGTGCCTAATCAAAACTAGCGTTTTGACTGATGCCCTCCTTGGTGGGGGTGGAGGGCACAGTTTTTGGCACAGTCAGCGTGATAGTAAAGAACGCCGTCCTTCCGGCGAGCTTCTTTTGTAAGACGCCCTGCTTGTAGAGGGCGTTGAGCCGGGCCGAGGCCGCGTTGCGGTTCTTGTACCCGAAACTCTTCTGCACTTGCTCGGCGCTTGCGCGGCCGCTTTCCTTGACGAAGGCGATTAGCCTCTCGTCCACTTCACTTAAGAAAGTTTCTCGGACTGCCTCCTTGGGGGAGTTGCCTCGAACTTCCATTGCCTCCAGGCGCGACGACAGCCTGTCTAGTTTCTGGTGAATTTCCTTGAGCAGCAGGTTGGTTGACCTGCGCTCTTCGGACAACTTGTTGAGCAGGGCGCCAACGACGAGCGGGTCGCGCATTTGCTCATTAAACGCCTTGAACTCTTTCGCCACAACTTGAAACTCAGGGGACTCTTCCGCCACAAACCACACCTTTTTTAACTTCCGCCGCGTTATGCCATAACGGCGCCGAAAGCGTCACGACAACACACTAATTCTGTCATGACACAATCATGACACATCGGAAGTATTTAAACTTGCCGGTCGGTAGAGGCTAGTGTTCTTCACGGAAACTAGTTGACACTTTTGCCATATTGTTTGGGTGGTGGAAGTGGATTGGGCGCGGAAGAAGCGGTACTTGGTTTTGCATCGTGATGATGGCAATTTTCGACGATTGTGTCGCGTGTTGAAGATTTC
>ORJL010634059.1_pt1 | contig 11895 bp, 16 predicted proteins | sample 1779941 | NCBI WGS metagenome assembly ORJL01 (sample SAMEA104232317, study PRJEB22302) | groundwater metagenome | biome: forest; feature: aquifer; material: groundwater | place: USA | collected 2011-08-07 | depth 5.8 m
GTTTGTCCGTCGGGTTCTGATTCAGGAATCCCATCCTGCAAAATCCTGATGCCGCGAATCCCTGAATTCGAGCGGCTGCCGAATCCACGAATTGAAATGCGAACGTCGTGATTACCGTAACGCGACTGAAGAAACAGACCCGGCGTTTCACTTAACACATCGTCAATACCGACTTTCTTATCGAACTTGTAATCCACGTTGTCAATACGCTCGACAGAGTAGGGGATGTCGATGACTTTCATCGGCGTGCGCGTGCCGCTGATGATGACTTCATCGATTTGATATGTCTTAAGAGTATCCCCTTCTGACTTTGAAGAGGATTGTGCGAATGAATACTCTAAAATCCCACTCTTGAAGAGAACGCATAAAAATGCAAATGATAGAAGCTTATACATAGCTCTCACCTGTAAGTTGTTCTGAAAAATGGAAGAAGAATGGATTCGAAAGCTACAACACAAGTGCTTTGGAATCGAGCTTAATCCTTCAATAATTGAAGTGTAAAGCGTGTTATGTAAGTGAGAGCAGAGGCGGTGACTTATCCCGGACGATCCGGAATGGCTGATGAGATGGAAGTTCTTCAGCAAATGGCGAAGGTACATCGAAGAGAAACTCTGTACGCAGACCGGCGTCAAAAACAAATGCTTGTGGCGCATTGTTCTTATCGAACGACTCCCAGTTGAGAGAAGGCAAATTGAAGCTTACGGTGTCGCACTGCTTGGGATGATTTGCCTCGTATTCCTCCTCAAACAACTCCACCTGGAAGGCGAAGTAGTTGAGCGCAAGAGTAAGTGCAACAAGGCGATATGTGATGTTCAGGCAATTCATTCGAGAAAGAACTGTGCGGGGAGTCTACGAGTCAGCGTTGATATAAAGATAGAATATACTTGCGTTAATTCCAAGTCTGTAGTAAATTTGATCAGAGCCTTTCATGTATAGGGCTTATCCTTGGTGACGTCCTCTCCAACAACTGTTCTTTACTTGGTAGAGAACCGGTCAGAGATTCTCTATCCGGGCTAACATTTCTCTCATCATTATCCTTTTTGGAGGAATCTATGAGAACGAACATTCTGATTGCCTTTTTGTGTTTGATACTTATGAATGTATCGAACGCAGCAGAACAACCTGCCTCGAAACAGAGACGGTCCAACACAACTGATAGTCCTAATGGGACACCGACGGCAATACTTTCCAACATCAAACGAGTGATAGTGGGCATGTGAAGAGATGGTTCATCCATTTCAAGCAAGCCACGGATTTGCAGAATCGAACTATTTTCACTACTTCCTTGCCTTAGATGTTACCTAAGTCTTTGAGGCACAAAAACTTATCAACCTCTTGTCTCTAAAGATTCCAACAGGCTCTCCGATAATCTTGACAGAGCAAATCAGTACTCAGTAACTCACGGGCAAGGTTGCCCAAAGAATCAATCAACAATCACGATCTACTGCAAGATTAACAGAGTCGTTATGCGGCTACTAAAGGCGGGAGGGTAACACAATATCATTCGCAACAGAAACAACACGCGCCGCTTCGCCTGTTAACGCCGTGGCAGTGATTCGGCAGATTCCTGCTGAAGATGCGTTGCATATTACATCGAGGATTAACAAGTTGCCTGGTGTTTTAGTGGATGGGAACGCATAGTCGTGACGACAGTGGAAGCGCTTTGCTCCGATTTGCGTTCACTTATTAAAGTGACTAACTCACTTTATTTGAGTGTCGAAAAGGAAGATTATTCGTCGCTGTCCGAAATGTTGGATCGACGGGGACAAATACTCGATAGCCAGAACAGGCTGGCTGATGCGTGGAAGATTTCGTTCGTGACCGAAAGCGACCGCCAACAGCAAGTATCCCGGTTACGACCGCTGGTTGAGATTCTTGAACGTGGACATTCCCCAAATCAAAAAACGGAAAAAGCTTGCCACAAAGACACCAAGGTACAAAGTTTTTTGTTTAGGATCAGATTCTTGGGCATCCTATTCCACAATAGTGTCCATGACTTTGTGGCTATTCTTTGTTTTTTGTTTTCGGGAATCTCCAATCTTGAACAACTTGACAAAAAAATTGTTACATTGTTTGAGAAGAAGAAGGAAGAACTTGCAGAGAAGCTGAAGCAAGCACAAAATCAGAAACGATTGCGTGCATATTCACGTTAGGGAGTGGTTATGACAATAGATAAAGTCGGTTCGGGACGCCTGATTGTTCCCGCCAGCGAAAATACAAAGACAAAAGAGAAAACGTCTGAGAAAGCTGACAGTAAAGATCGAGTAGAGCTTTCCGAGGAAGCAAAATTGCTTTTTGCTGCCGAAAAGGCTAAGAAACTCGGTGCTATTCGGGCGAAGGTAAAGAAGGGCTTCTACGAAGAACCGGAAGTGACGAAGAAGGTAGTTGAAGGACTGATGCGGGACATTAAGAGATCGCCCGAAGCGTAGCCGTTGAATCTGTCGTTAAATCGATTGTTGCACACTATTGACCCACCTCACGTAGTTCCCGCTTGCGGTTGATTTTCCTCTCTGTTTCCTTATATTTGACCATGTTCGCTCATTAGTGAATTGCATTTTCGGGGAAACCTTATTTTGAAGGCAGACAAGAAGATTTCTATTCTTATTGCGGATGACCATACTATCGTCCGGCGCGGACTTGTTTCCCTACTATCCCTCAACGAGGAATTTGAAATTGTTGGTGAAGCCGAGAACGGCCGCGAAGCAGTTGAACTCACCTTGAGTAAAGACCCTGATGTTGTTCTCATGGATATTGGCATGCCAATCCTGAACGGCATTGAAGCCACACGTCAAATCAGGAAGCAAGCGCCGCATGTGAAGATTCTTATCCTTTCGGGTTATGACAACGATGAATACATTCTGCAAGTCATACAATGCGGTGCCAATGGTTATATTCTGAAGAATAGTATGTTGGAAGATCTCTATACTGCAATTCGTTCGGTGAAGAAAGGACAAGCCTTTTTCAGTCCGTCAGTCTCCAAAGTTATAGTTGATAGCTATGTAAACCGTCCGTCGTCATCCGGCGGCGGAGCTGAACAGAAAAAAACTACCCGCCTGCTCACGACGCGTGAACGTGAGATACTACAACTTATTTCAGAAGGACATCTGCATCAGCAAATTGCTGAACGGCTGAGCATTAGTGTCCGGACCGTAGATACTCATCGCAACAACATTATGAAGAAACTTGATCTGCATGATACTGCAAGTCTCGTGACCTACGCAATCAAGAATGGTATCGTAATCATGCGGCGGTAATGATAGATCGCTCTGCCACTCTGCTTCTGCGAAAAACTCCACCCCTCCGATCATCCCTAGTGCGTTGTCCACAGGGTTTTCAACATCAACTAAGTCTGTAGAAAACCAAGATGTACGTTTTATCTACGCGCAAGATACGCTGTTCGTCGTATTGTGGGCAGGTGCGAACTATTGTACATTTGTGTGGATAATTTTCGCCAACAATAGTTCACTATTCTGCAGTTGTTACTTATGTCAACCATTGCCAACAGTCTTTCCGTTGAATCGATCGATACTCTTCCGAAGCCTTTTCGAGTACTTGTTGTGGACGATATGCCTGAGAATGTAGACTTACTTGGTGAAGTTCTCTCAGCGCAAGGTTTCGTAACTGTCTGCACAACTTCGGGAGCAGAGGCGCTGCATCAACTGGAGAATACAGATATACATTTCATTATTGCCGATGCAATGATGCCCTCAATAGATGGCTTTCAGCTCTGCAGAGAAGTAAAGCGGAACTCCAAATATGCGACCACCCCTTTTGTCATTTACACAGGCAATTATGTTGACATAGAGGATGAGAATTTTGCTAAGAGTGTCGGTGTGGATGCCTACGTGATGAAGTATGATGGATTGGCGACGCTGATGCAAACAGTGAACGATCTATCCCGTCGTCGCTATGGAGCAACCGTTGCTGAATGTGGAACTCAGCCTGCGCCGAACGAGGTCTCTGCATCGACGGTTGATGAACAAGTGTTTCTCCAACGTCATCATGCAATCATCGTGAAGAAGCTTGAGGAGAAGATGCATGAGCTGGAAATGTATGCTGAAACGCTCTCGCGCAAGAATCGAGAAGTACAGGCGTCGGAAGCTCGATACAGAAATCTGTTTGAGCATGCAAGTGTCGGCATCTTCATTCTCGACAAGGAGAAGGGAACCGTGTTGGATGTAAATGGCGAAGGACTTTCGCTTCTCGGTTACTCCCGAGAAGAGATCGTAGCGATTCAGCCGCTCTCATTTGTTGAGGACAGCGCCACAGCAAAATCCATTTTGCCGTCGGGCGCATTCTTCTCGAAGGAGACAACATTTAAGCGAAAAGACGGCGCTTCTGTTGACGTAGAACTTGGTGTCGGTCCATTTGCCGAGCAAAGCGGAAGAAAGATTTTGCTCTACGTTCTTGACATCACCGAACAGAAGAAGATGCGGCAACAACTCGTGCAGTCGGAGAAAATGGCGTTCATGGGTCGCCTTGCTGCAAGTATTGCGCACGACATTCGGAACCCGCTCGCTGCAATCGCTCTGAATCTTCAATATCTCGCGAAACGGCTTCCGGCAGACTTTGCCGATCGAGGCTCGCTCAATTTTGCAATTGAAGGAGCACAACGGATTGGTAAGGTTATTGAGAACACATTAAATCTTGCTCGCATTACACCTCCGATAGTAAAGCCCGAAGTGATCAACGATATTGTCGCGCAGGCACTTCGGTTCTTAAAGACATCCATTTCACAAAGAAATATCTCTGTCGAGACGAGTTTTGCCGATGATTTACCTCTCATTAGCGTCGAAGCGAAACAAATCGAGCAGGTCATTCTCAACTTGATTCAGAATGCAATTGATAGCTCGCCGGAGAATTCGACGATAAAAATTTCTACATGTATTCATGAGGATCTGAAAGCAAGAAATCCTGCTTCATCATCAAAAGTTGCGGTAGTAATTCTTGACCGCGGACCCGGTATTGCGCCGGAGCAAATGAAACACTTATTCGAGCCATTCCATACAACAAAGCTCGGAGGGACAGGTCTCGGGCTTGCGCTTTCGAAACAAATCATGGATAAACATCAAGCGGAAATTCGCATTGAGCCTGCAGTTGGCGGGGGCACCATTGCACGACTCATTTTTCCAGTACATCAATTAAGCAACGGAGATAAGAGGCGCTATGTCTAGGGGGAGAATCTTAGTTGTCGACGACGAAACAATTCTTGCGGAAAGTTTACAAAACATACTATCTACCTCGGGGTATGATGTATCCACGTGTTTGAACGGAGAGGAATTCCTTTCTGTTCTTGCGCATGTCAATCCAGATGTTGTATTGCTCGATATCTTCATGGGCAAAGTGAATGGACTCCAGCTTCTCAAGAAGATGAAAGAAGAAGGCAATGATGTGCCCGTACTCATGATGACGGGCCATGCTGATGTTGCTCTTGCAGTCGAAGCGATGAAGGAAGGCGCTCTCGATTTCGTGCTCAAGCCGTTCGACCTTGCTCATCTTGCCGTGTTGCTTGAGAAGTCAATGGAGCAGTCGCGTTTGAAACGGAAAGTCCAACTGCTGCAAACCGAGCTGGAAGAGCAACGCGTGCGCAGCGGGATAATCGGCAAGAGCCAAGTCTTGCGCCGCATTCTGGAAACGGCAGAAAAACTTGCTCAAAGTGATAATACAACTGTGTTATTGGAAGGCGAGAGCGGTACGGGAAAAGAGTTGCTGGCGCGATTCATCTACCAGAAAAGCCTTCGCGCGGACAAGCCATTCATTACCCTGAACTGCGGTGCGATTCCCAAGAATCTTGCCGAGAGTGAATTCTTCGGTTATGAGAAAGGCGCATTTACAGGTGCTACCGATAAAATGCGACAAGGGAAATTTGAGCTTGCAAATGGCGGAACGATTTTTCTCGATGAAATCGGTGAACTCTCGCTTCATATGCAAGTGAAGTTACTGCGCGTTCTTGAAGACCGCCGCTTCTATCGCCTTGGGGGCACGAGAGAGTTAAGTGTTAACGTGCGCGTTATTGCTGCATCAAACCGTGACCTCGCAAAAGAAGTTGAGGAAGGGAGATTTAGAGAAGATTTGTTCTACCGGCTGAACGTCGCGTCAGTGAAGATTCCACCGCTGCGTGCACGTAGGGAAGACATCACCGTCATGGCGTACGCGTTCATGCAAGAATTTAGTAAGAGGTTCAACAAAGAAGCTGCGAAGCTTTCGGACGATGCGCTCACATTGCTGCAAAGTCTTCCCTGGAAAGGGAACGTTCGCGAGTTACGGAACGCGATTGAGCGTGTCGTGTTGCTCAACAGCGGGCCACTGCTGACGACAGAACATTTTGCGTTTCTCGGTAACGGAAATGTGAAGGCGGCGAACGGACAGACGAACGGCAGAGCGTACCGTCTCGAAATTCCGGCCACAGGGATTTCCATGGGGCACGTTGTACGAGATTTGATTATGCAAACACTTGCCATTACCAACGGTAATCAAGTTCATGCGGCAAAAATTCTCGGACTCACACGATCCAAGCTTCGCTATCGTATGGATCAGTTGGGCATTCAGCCTGAACAGAGAAGCTACCGGGTAGCGGCAAATGAGGTTGCAAACTAACAACTTGATAGTTGACAGAAGAAACGGAGTACATCTGTAATGCATTTTTCCCCGGAAGAACTCGCTCTTGAACGGAATCATCCACTACAAGGTAATTCACTCAAGGTTTTGAACAAAGCACTCATCTTACTTGTAGATGATGAAGCAATTGTGCTGGACCTTGGTAAAGAACTTTTGGAAGAGCATGGTTATCGCGTGCTGGTTGCTGCTGATGGAGTGGAAGCCGTGGAGTTGTACCGAAAGCATAGCAAGGACATTGACCTGGTCATTCTTGACATCTTGATGCCTCGTCTTGACGGCGGACAGACATTCATGGAGATGAAAAAAATAAACAAGGATGTGAAAGCATTCTTCTGCACTGGCTACACTCCGCAAGAAGTGATCGGCTCTTTGCTTGCGGAAGAATCACTGCGTGCACTGCAAAAGCCTTTCCGTCCATCAGAGTTCGTGCGTACGGTTGAAGAGGTGCTTGCCACAAACTAATGACCGTTTTGACTCGCCAACTGAAATTTAATCCCAACATTTGTCATACTTTGTTTTTGCTCTAAACGCTTCTGGAATTACCTTTCGTCATATTGAACCTCCACTTAGAACATTCCGTTTTGTTTTCCAACACGAGTAGCTGAACGACTGTTTTCATTCTTGTTGTATTGCACCTTCTTGAGAGAATTTTCAGCGCAACAAGTAAGATTCTACAAACTTCTTTTTGGTGATATCTGTGCAACAAGAAATCGCATTGTTATTACAGGAAAACGAAACCATACATTGGCACCTCTCTTGGGGTATGTAGGCTAATCGAGATTACTCATTTGCTTGTTGTTGTAGCACTCTCTTTTTCATTCGCTGTTGCAAACGATAAAAATGCCGGGGATTCTACTCAAGTTAATCTGCCTCCGGTGTCTGAGGTCTTGAAGACAGAAGTCGTTGAGGAGGAAGGGAATTCTCCCAATTCGATTGAGTCTGCCCGAACTCGGCTTTCCGAGCCATCAACTGACTTGTGGTACCGCTCAACATTGACGGGTAATTGGAACGGTGCAAGGGATGACTTGATTGGTAAAGGCGTGAGCTTTTCGTTCGACTACAAAGCAGATAACATTTCGAATCTATCAGGAGGACAAAGTCAAAACTCTTCCTACCTACATAATATCGATATGGTGATCGCAGTTGATGCGGAAGCACTCTTGCATTGGAAAGGGGCAAGCTTCTTGATTCACGCAATCCACAACAATGGCGCTGGGTTCAGTAAATATGTTGGCGATGCCCAAGTCACATGTCGCTCCTGACGGAGCTTAGACGTGCTCACTACCGATGAAGTTCTATAAACATACCACGCCTACGGCGTTACCTCGGTCTTTCCGAAGCCCCGTTAGGGGCGTTATGTTTATAGAAACCAAGAACAAGGAAAAACGAAAAGCTCCAGAGGAGCGTCATGTGAACAACCCCATTCGGTTCAAGACATGTCTTGGAATTGTCGGTGCGTAACATGAGTTATCTCACAAAGACCTCGACGTTATTTTTGAATAGCTCATATAGTGTTGGTAAAGAGCTTTCACAAACCGGACAAGCTGGTCTGTCAGTCTTTCCTTACACATCAGCGGCTCTGCGTGTTCGAATGCGCCAAAGCCATGCATGGTCATTCCAATTTGCTGCCATTGATGCAGTGCCTGGCAAAGTTGGTAATCCGAGATCTCCCGTCTTTGTTAAGAACTCAGGCGAGGGAGCATCTGTCATTGGTGAAGTGTCTTACCAATGGGCCGGGGACAAAAAGGACAGCATCGGTGCAGGTAAGTACACTATGGGTGCATGGTTCTACACTACCGAATTTGAGGAGACAAATGCTGTGAGCAGCTCAGGCAAAACCCAACGATCGACTGCAAACAACGGCGTCTACTTTATGGTAGAGCAAATGGAGACATCAACCGGTTCAATTACAATATAAGTGTTGGTGCGGTGTACACGGGATTGTTTCCAAGTCGTGACCAGGACAGAATCGGTGTTGCAGTGACACGCGCAAATAACGGAACTGGCTATAGCGAGAGAATGCTGACAGCAGGATCGCCAGTTACAACTGCTGAGCTTGCTATCGAGCTGACCTATCGTGCGCAGCTCGCCGTGGTTGTCAGTGCAGCCCGATTTTCAGCACGTAATTCATCCGGGTACGCAAATCAATGTTGAAAATGCGACGACGTTCGGTACGCGCATTGAGGTAGGGTTGTAAAGGTAGTATGGAGTAGCATGACTAGAGAATGTTTGTCAATTGCAGAATTTTTGCCAACATTTTTCTTTTAGATAGGAATGAAACATTCTTGTCATCTTGTGCCGCGAGAGACAGTCAATCTCAAGCTATTAAGGAGGAATATGGTTTTCAGGCTGAGATGTTTCAATTATTTGCGGTATAAGCTTTGGTAGGCGTGGAACGCTCATCAAATGAGAACAATCGCAAAGCATAGTGCCGAAAACACCGGCTGCGCCATAGAGCAGGAGATGTTAGACCGTGCGTTCACACTTGTCGAACAACAACGGGAATCTGCCGAAGAAGAGGTCCGTGCTGTAATTGTTGAGACACTGTTTGTGCTAAACGGTGATCGAACGCTCGTCATATTAGACACGTTGATAAATGACCCTGACCCCTGGTTGCGCATGAGAGTAATAGAACTTCTTGGGATGCTCGACGATGATTGAGTTTGATTATGAGCGTCCGTAGCCTTTCTTCAAGCCATATGGCTGATATTGTCCATCACTCCCTCTTTGCTTCACGTAATCTTTCAAACGATAAATTCCTGTTCTGCTTAGTTTCCCATCCATTCCAGTGTGTCCCGCGCATTTTGCAATCCTGCTTCCTGTGTGTGGTGATGGCATATAGTTTGCCCGAATCCTGAAGGTATTATATGGCGAAACGACACGAAAGAATAATGACACAGCAATTTGAGCGGTGTTCTCATTGCGGTGCTGGGTGGACGACGAAGGAAGACTTTCTTGCTGACCGGGATATTCGTCTCGAAGGGTATCAGTGGGACAGCCGGCAAGTAAGAATTGGAATGCCCCCGGAAGGAGTATTGGTGTTCACTCACGCGAAGTCGAGGTGTGGTACTTCGCTTACAGTGGCTGCAAAACTGTTTCGCCGCGCATCACAATAGCTCAAACAGCAAACTAAAGAGCGATGGGAAAACTCAACTTAGATGAAATCCAGCCGGGGATGGTACTTGCTGCCGATGTCCTGGACCGCAATGGCCGCGTGTTGTTGAAGAATGGTCTCGAGATTTCCGCCACGTATCTGATGATTCTGAAGCAGTGGGGGATTACGGATGCGGACATTCAAGGCCTAAGTCGCGAAGAGGTGAACGCGAAAGCTGTTGAAAGTCTCGATAAAGAGTTGCTTGCCAAAACAGAGGCTGAATTCCAGGAAGTTTTTCTTCATGCAGATCGTCAGCACTCATTCGATCAGGAATTGTTCCGTCTATCGGTCATTCGAGCTGTACACAAAAAAATGGGAGTGTCCGCCCGTGATAACTAGTCCGAATGATCTGTTGAAGGGATATGTGGAGGTTTCCTCGTTGCCGGCGGTTTTTGCCCGGATCAATGAGGCTGTCAACAATCCTCGCTCATCCATGAACGATATTGAAAAGATCATCAGCGAAGACGCAGGCCTCACTGCTCGTTTGTTGATGGTAGTGAACAGTGCATTCTTCAATTTTCCGCAGCGTGTTGAATCCATACCGAAGGCGATCAGTATTGTCGGGACCCAGCAGTTGCGCGACCTGGCGCTTGCCATATCGGTTATCAGATTGTTCAAAGGTATTCCCCCTGACCTCGTGAACATCGAGCAGTTTTGGAAGCACAGCATTGGGGTTGGTATTGCGGCAAGAACATTAGCTGCATTCCGACGCGAGACGAATGTTGAGCGCTTTTTTGTTGCAGGCATCTTACACGACACTGGTCGTCTTGTGATGTATATGAAGATTCCCGATCTGTCGCGTGAGGCACTTCTTCGCTCAAGAAAGAACAACGAATTGTTGTACGTCGCTGAAGCAGAACAGCTCGGTTTTGATCACGCATCTGTTGGTCGTGTGCTGATGCAGGCATGGAAACTTCCATTCTATCAGGAAGAGATTGTTGCGTTTCACCATAAACCGAATTTGGCAACGCGTTTCCCTGTTGAGGCTGCAATCGTTCACCTTGCAGACATTCTTGCGCATAGCATGGGCTTAGGAAGTAGCGGAGAGCGTTATGTTCCGCCGTTGAATCAGGAAGCGTGGGAGCGGCTTGCGTTGCCCGTCAGTGTGCTTGTACCTACGTTCGAGCAAATCGATCGTCAATTTGAGGACGCAGTGAAGACTATTTTGTAGCCGAATGTCATTGAACGAGTCCAATCAAACAATCTCTCTTGGCATTTTCCCGGAATGCTACCGAAAGCCTATGGTTCCTCAATTGGAGGAGTTGCGAAAACATCGTAAGGTATGGAACTCCCGCGCATCTGTCCGATAGTAGCCATCAGAAATTTTCTCATGCCTCTCTCTTCTCCGCCTATTTGCAGTTTTCATACGAAAAAGCAACTCAGTGTTGTTGGCACTTGGGTTGCACTTCACTACGAATGAATTCTTAGGTCTATACGACACGAAGACGAGAACAATGAAACTCTTTGATTCGACAAACATACCGCTGCTCGGCAAAGGGAATGAAGCAGAAGATATGTCTGATTTCAAACTGATTCATAACCCGACACATCCCGACGCGGACGAAAACGGCTACGTGAAAATGCCGAACGTAAACATCGTCACTGAAATGGTAGACATGATGTCTGCTTCACGAGCTTACGAAGCGAACATCACGGTAATCAACGCGCAAAAGGAAATGGCACAAGAGAGCCCGGAGAACTGACTATGAACGTAAACGGAATCAGTAATTCGGCAGCGCAGCTTCCAATTCTCAAGCAATCGCAAAAGCGTTCTGCAGAGACCTCGGTCGAACAACAGTTGACGAATACGTCAAGCACAGAGGCGAAGGGCAATGCAGCACAAGTATTGCTGAAGGAAAAGGAGCATCCCGCGGCGCTGGCCAAGTCGGAGAAAGAATATTTTGAACAACTCTTCCCGAACTCAACAGAAAAGGCTAAGGGCTATGCAAGAACTTCAATTACTCCCCGAGCTTGGCGACACGAATGGTCGCAGAGCTGTAAACAAAATGTTGAAAGAAGCGAACACGTCATTTGGCGAGACGTTGAACCAAACCATGCGTGATGTGAACGCGCTGCAAAGTGAAGCAGGTAAAGCGGTGCAACGCATGGTCAGCGGCGAGGCA
>ORJL010119102.1_pt1 | contig 11891 bp, 11 predicted proteins | sample 1779941 | NCBI WGS metagenome assembly ORJL01 (sample SAMEA104232317, study PRJEB22302) | groundwater metagenome | biome: forest; feature: aquifer; material: groundwater | place: USA | collected 2011-08-07 | depth 5.8 m
GAGACGATACTGCCATTGAAGTGGATCGCCAACCGGCTACAACTGGGGACGTGGAAGAGCGCGAACGCCCGACTCCGCGAGTTGAAAATGAGTAATGAAAGAGGAACTTCACGAATACCAAAGCTCTAGTTTGACCCCTAAAACGGGCCGGGTTGTAGCACTGTCGGACCTACCCTTTAACGTTGAGCCAAGTCAGGCACCAACTCGCTGAGCCAAGGCTCCGTGTGGATCGTACACCTCCAGAAAACTCCCAGCGGAGACCGAGATCTTGTCGGAAAAAACCACGAGGTTCAATCCGTCGATGCTCTTGGCCGATCGATATTTGATTCCGGCAATCCGGCCAGAATCGTACGCTGCCTGCGCCAGCAATTGAGTCGGAGGATTGTGAGCCTTTACCCAGGTCCCCGTCATCTCTTGCTCGGATGTCGCTAGCGCCGCAAGGGTAGAAGGGGCGGTGAGATCAAGAAGGCTGTTTAGGATTCCATTTACACTGACAATCACCCAAGGTGGGGTACGAGCGAGCAAGGGACCTCCAGGCAACAACACTAACGCAGAGACCTCGATCAGCGCAGTAATCGGGTCACCGGCCAGGTAGATCGAGTCGAAACTCCCCTTCGGCGTGAACCGTGCGCCAATAATTCTCGCCGCCCCTCCCCATAGTGGTCTTGGCGGACCGATCATACCCGGCGGCGGACTGAGCAAATGGCGATAGCCCACCACCCGAGACCACGGGCCGTGCGCCGAAATGAGATCGACGCTGGCAAGCGCAGCCGCAAGTTGCGCGGGAGGGAGCATCAGACAGGCACCCCGACGGCCGCGTTCTCCAGAATCCTCAGAACTGCAGTAGGATCGTTGGCCAAGATCGTGTCCAGGGCGGTGCTGCCATCCAGATCAGGATGAGGCGTGTTGAGCCACACCCGCACCGTCTCCGGCTTGTTGAAGAACTCATGGAGGATCTCCAAGACGCGCTTCACCGGTTTTAGCTGCGACTGAAAGGATATCGCTGAAGGACTCCGATGGAGGGACTTGTAATTCAGTTGCAGGCCTTCGGCAAGTTGCTTGAGGGGAAGCCCAATGTAGGCGGACATCTTCTGCGCATCGATGCGCCCGCTCGCGCCGTCATGCAATTCAGGCAGGATAACTTGCGGGCGTCTGGCGACAAGGCCCACTTGCAGACCTTCCTGGATAGCCAGGAGTGAGCGCTCCAACTCCGCGACTCGGTCCCGGAGGTCGGATGCACTTTCAACCGATGAGATTGGCATACCGGAAATCTACCATACATCCCGCTTTAGTCCACAAATAATCCGCAAAAGGGAAAGCCGGTCGCGCGGTGCCAAAAACCAGCGTGCGGTCGAAAGCCCAAGAAGGCGCGCGGATTACTGTCCCACTGACTACTGTCCCCTTCCCGATCCATGGCATCCAGCAATCCGCAGTTAACTCCCACCCCCCGCAGAACCGAGCTACCACCACAAACAACCGGATGCCACGGATGGCATGCAAACCAACCGCCGATAGGGCGCCGCTGTCCCCAGCGCGCCATAGTCTGCCTCGCCGCCTCCCCCGTTCCACCTCTCCACCCCTCGGAACCTCCGCGCCTCTGCGCCTCTGCCCAAGTAGAACGCTCGGAAAACGGGAGCCAGCAGAGACCCGAACTTGCGCATGTCCGCGCATCACGCTCGACACCTGCCCGGCACCGGAGCCTTCCGAATCCGTGGACGAGATTGATCAAATCAAGGCTGAACTGGAAAAGCTCTCGCCCGCGGAATTGAAGCAGGTTCGCGATTGGCTGGATGACTTTGCCGAAGCTCGAGTGGAACTCACGCCGAACTTTAGCAACGTTCTGGAAATCTGGGCGGGAAATGGCCGCCGGGATACCGCAGCGCGCGCGGAAGCCCTGAATTCCGCCATGATCGCCGCCCTCCAGATTCTTCGACGCGCCACAGATCTGCCGTCTTTCCCGCCGCCAATCAATCCCACTATCCAACGCGCGTTCAGCCAGCGGGTCCGGTGGCATGCCTTCAACTCCGCTCAATCCGCTTCACGTCCATGGAGAAAAAACCAAATTCACTGCCCCCTTCCATTCCGCCTCTCCTGGGCTGGAGCTTCCAGGGCGGGGCGATCGTCTTTCCACCCCGCAAATGACGCCAGTCGGCTGACAACCGGGCTAAAACGCGTCGAATGCCTCCATCTCGCTCCATTTTCTTTCTGCGATTTTGGGGGTGCGATTTGCGTTTGCTTTTGGCGGCCGACTCCATTAAGATTCCCTAAAATGCATGAAAGCCGCGACGTAATCCGGTTTCTCGATGCGCCACGAGCTTGTCACAATATGTCCTTTGCGTCGTCGTGCGAACTGTCTGGGCGAAATTCTTATGTCCGAAACCATCGAGACCGAAAATGATTTGCTTGCGCTCTGGGAGCAGCCCGAATCCGCGAGACTTGAATTCAAATCATCCGCCCTCCTCGCGAAAAGCAAGGATGAGATAATTGCGGATTTGTCCAAGGAGATTTCTGCGTTCGCGAATTCCGAGGGAGGCCAAATCGTCATCGGGCTGCGAGAGAAGAAAGAAGGCAAAACGCGTGTCGCAGACGACATTGACGACGGAACGGAGTCCAGCCAGATTTCGATGGAGTGGCTCCAGCAAATAGCACAATCGAATGTCAGTCCGTATCTACCAGGCCTCAGGGTCCGTCGAATAGCCTTAAGCGCGCCTCGCCATGGACGGGTAGCATTTGTTATCTCCGTTCCTCCAGGTTCCACCGCATATCAGGCAGGCGACAGGCGGTATTACGGAAGGTCGGAGTATCAAGTGCAGGCTCTTCCCGACCATGAGATACGTCTTCGCATGATGAAAGGACGGCTTGCACGGGCTGAACTTGCAGTTGCCGAATCTCACCTTCTCACAGCAGAACAAGAGTTTGTCAAACGCCGGGCGCGGGTCGCGGAGATCGAAAGCGCACGGAAGGAAGGAAGGCTTGTGACCTATGGCCGGGGAATTCCAAGAAAGGACGAGATAGAGGCTCCAAAGCGAGCATTTGATGCGCTGTCGATCCGCACCGATATTCTCAATGTCGGAGAGATGACTATTCGTGATTTTCTTCTGGTTCTCCGCTGTGAGGAGCCTTTGCTCTTAGGAACATCTACAAGAGCGAGTTTGGTACAAAGAGGAGCAGCGGACCAGCAAGACCGGGAGCTTTGCTTTCGCTTTGCGTACATGAATGTGGAAACGCGGCGCGAGGCGAAAGTGTTTCCTGGAGACCGGGTCCGCTTTCCTGACGAGTGGGTTGTACGCGCGCCAACAGGCTCACTTGACGGTGGCTCGGACCTCCGACTTCGGTGGGCAGTTTACCTGGATGACGCTCCTCCGAGCTCGGGCGAAATCCAATTGAAGGACTGCATCGAGCCCTTATTGGAGCGCCAATGTGGAGGTCGCACGTAACAAAGTGCGCTCAAGCGAACCGCCGCCATGCCTCTCCGCCTGGCGCTTGGCGCCAATTTGCACGTACCTTTCGCGCCCAATCCCAGTCGCGAGAGGCACTTTCTCGGCTTGAACGGTCGGCCAGCATTGACTCCGCCAACTCCAACTTCAGCTACGCACAGCACTTTATGAAGCACATGATTCTTTTTCTCTGCATTTTGTCGTTGGCGCCCTTGCTGGCAGGATGCTCCACAGGATCCGGCATTGTTACAGTTGGAAAAGATTCCTACACCGTAGTGAAGTCTGGAACTACAGGCTTCACCCCGCTGGGCGTCTTGAAGAGTCGTGCCTACAAAGAGGCAAATGCATTCGCCCAGAAGAAAGCAAAGGTGATGGAGGTGATATCTGTGAATGAAATTCCTGCTGGGTTCGCCAAATGGCCCCAAGTAGAAGTCAAGTTCCGATTGCTTGATCCAGACGCGATAGCAAGAGATGAGACGCGGCGTGTGCAAGAAACGGTGACTGTGAATAGTTACGATGCCGAAGGACGGCGCACCGACAGCAAACAACAGCTCCGAGAGATTGTGCCAGCAGGCAGCAAGCTGGATCTTCCTCCGGAGGGAGATTTATATGTCGAGTTAAAACATCTGGATGAGTTGAGGAAGTCCGGCCTTCTCACAGAGGAAGAGTTCCAAACCCAAAAGAAGCGATTACTCGACCGCAGAAAGTAGACCATGAGCCACAAGCAAAGGCCGCACACAATTGGTGGTACGAACTGCCGCCCCGCTTCTCCGCTTAACGCGGGCGGCAGCTCGAGAGCGCCTTGCGCGCTCCACCATGACGTCTCCTCGGCAGTCGCTCACCTCTGGCATTCGACCAAGCCCGCATCCCCATGACGCGAACATCATCAACACGCAACAACCGGGAGTTCACGCGGGTGGTCAGGCAACATCTTGCAGAACGGGTTGCGTTCATGTGCAGCAACCCGCTTTGCCGTCGTCTAACCGTGAAGCGCGCTACCGAGGGTGACGGGGTAATTCACCAAGGGAAGGCGTCGCATATTCTTCCCGCCTCGCCAAGTGGTCCCAGAGCAGAAGAACTCACCCAGTCTGACGAGGCCTGTCGTTCGCCGGAAAATGGCATTTGGCTCTGTGACATTCATGCACGAGAAGTCGATGACAACCGCGAAAGGTACCCGGCAGCGCTGCTCCGTCAGTGGAAGGCCGAGGCTGAGCGCTACGTCGAAGAGTTGGTCACCCAGGACACGCGCCTTCGGCAGCTACGCGTCATGATGTCGCCATTGCTCTCCACTTTCCGTATCCTCAGTGCTCTGCCAGGCCCAGGGCCTCACTTCGATCAGACTTTTGAGAATGCCGGAAGGATCCCACTTACTAGGCTCCTCATTGAAGCGGAGCAGACCCTGTTTGAGAACGGTTTCCTGTGCGAAGCGGAACAGCTGCTGCGTATGCAAGACCAGTTGGAGAGGGTTTACGGCATCATCCGCTCCAACGCGCCAACGGCCTTTTTGAACATCTCGAACTGGAAGAACCATGGGACCAGGTTGTTGATGATTGATATCATGAGATTCAGCGAGGAGTCTTACCAAAGATATTTGGCAAGAGAGGAGGCAATGGTTCACTCGAAGCTTGAAAAGTTGAGGACTGCTGGAACACAGGTGATCATATTAAAGCAATGCGTGGTCGAACCGGTCGTTGCACCGAATGGCTGCCCCCACCGGTGAGCTAGTCGTTAGACTGCATGGAGTGAAATGAGTGAGATCGCACGTCCACTTTGCCTCGGAGTTGCGTGCTTTGCATGTTTGGCGTTTGTTGTGTGGGCACCGCAGTTCGGTTCAAACTTACTTCCATAGACGAGCTCATCTCCTCTGGACGCCGGGGCTACTTGAGTCGGTCTGCCGCGTGACGGTTCTGGTCGGCGTGGTGGGATTGAGACATGCCCGCAGTGTTCGTCGTGAGACGCAATCGCCGAGGGTTGCCTTTCTCGCGTTCCTGCTGGGGTCTCTGTGGTCTTTTGGCCATTCCGACTGCGGTTGGCGGGATGAGTTGTCGCGCGCGGAGGCGCTGGGCGGCAGAGAACGCGGAACTCGCGATTTGGTGGTTACCGTCCTTCGGCCGGGATCATATCCAGTTCGGCGATTGCGGCCCAGGGGCTGGAGCCGAAGCCGGAGGTGGCTACGAAGCGCACAAACCGGCCTGCCCGAGGCGGGACAAACTTGACGGTCTTCAGGTGAGCGTCCTCTGCGAAGGCGCCTTGGGCCACGGGTTGGCCCCAGTCTTCCGGCTTGTCGCTGACGTAGATGGCGTAGTCTTTGATCCAACCATTGTGGTTGTTGTCCTGGCGCGGCAGGAGGGTGAGACCGGCCCAGAGCACCGACTGCTTGAACTCGATCTGGATTTCGTGAGGGAAACCCGGCGTCTGTCCCGTATAGGCGGTATGCCAGAGGGTCCCCGCGTCCCCGTCGATCGCGTTCGCTCCTTCATGGCCCGGTTCTGCGCTGGATGTCTTGAGCACACGCCCGCCGTGGGTGCGCATGGCTGAGGCGGGGCCCATGAGACCGAGCACCTGCTCGGGTGATAGCTCGACCGCGGGCCGAAACTTGCGGCTGGCCATGTAATCCAACAGGCTGCCCCGCATCTGACGCGCCACTGGATTCTCTTCCAAGGAGTTCTTCAGATCGATGCTGCAAACTACCAGTTTGCCTCCACTCACTCTTGCCTCGAACACCAGACCGAGACGGCGGTTGGTGAACCAGTCGTCCACGAGCTGGACGATCGGGCGAAGCTTCGGCGGCAGGTCGTCCATGATCATGGCCTGCGACCGGGAGAGCAGATACCACCACTGCCAGTTGCTGTGGTATTCTGTGGGGAAATCCGCCAGGGCCGGATGAGCGGGATTGCAGAGTATCCCGAGTGTGTGCGGAGGTTGCCGCCCTGTCCACGCGGTGTTCCAGAAAATGCTCGAGAACCCCACCGCCACGCGCCCGCGAGCGTCGCCCTTGGCGCGCCCGGGTGGAACGATGAGCAGGACCTTGCCTCCGGCCTCCAGGATTCCCAATGCGCGGCTGTCGAGTTCCTCAACAATAGTGACTTTGCTCTCCGACCCGGCCCTGGCTTGGGCGGGATAAACCCAGGTGTCCCAGTGGTTCTCGAACGGCGTCCCCTCCAGGGCAACGGTGAAGACCAGTTTCCGAGCCCAAGTCATGCCGGTCAGCGGCACCGCCACCTCGCCCAAGGTGGTGTCATTGCCCACAGGGAGGGGCTTGCTTTCGAATCGGCCCGAGGCGACGGTGCGCCCAGACTCCTCTGTGAGGCTCCAAATCGGGCGGGGTTCGTAGATCGTCCCCGGGCCAAACTGGGCGATCTTCACTCTTGCTTTGAAGGTCTCGCCATCGGTAAAAACGCGCTTCTCCAGCAAAGCCAGCGGCACGACCTCGCCGCTGAACTGGCGATACTCGGATGGAGTGATGTAACCTTTCGATTCCCAGAAAGGATCGAGCACTCCTACCAGCGCGCTCCCCTGCCCCGGGAAGTCGTGGAGGTCCAGGAGTTGGAAGCCGCCCATTCCGGGTGTCCGCAAGGCGGACTCGATATCTTCCTTGTAGCAAAGCGCCTGGAGCTTCCCGGACGCGAGCAGGAACCTTTCCGCCAAATCGGCCATGTGATGTTCCGCCAGTTGATCGCGGAAAATCTCGAAGTTCTTCGCTTTGAGCGGCCCCTTATACTTGGGGATCTCGCGGAAATTGGGATAGACACACCACTGGCCGATCTCGTGGCTGACCACGGGCACCTCGTATCTCCCGATGAAATCAGCGTAGTCCGTGGTGGTCTCGGGCGGGCGCGCGTTGATCCGGCTGTTCAAGCCGCCGCCCCACGCCTGCACACGGGGTGCCGGAGTGCTGTGATAATCGTTCTCCGGGAGGCTGGGCCAGCCCGCCGCGCTCGTGTATTTGCGACGCGGGTCTTTCGCCTTCCAGGACTTCACAAGGTCCCCGAGGAACCGCGCCTGGTTGGTCCCCCCCGGCTCGTTCCCATAGGCCAGCAGGCAAAAGGAGGGATGATTGCCGTACTGCCGCAGGATTCGGTCGCTCTCGGCGTAGATGAACTCGCCCAGGGGTTTGTCATCGACGTTCGCCCAAGCCGCGCACTCGACATGGTAGTAGAAGCCCAACTCGTCGGCGGCCGCGAACGCCGCCTCCGGAGGGCACCAGGAGTGGAACCGAATGTGATTCAACCCGTGCGCCTTGCATACTCGGATGATCCGCTTCCAGAACTCCCTGTCGGTCGGCGGGTAACCGGTCCGTGGAAAGATGCAACACTCGAGCGTGCCGCGCAGGAATATCTTGCGTCCATTCACGGTGAATTGGGTGCCCTCCCGACCGAGGTCCCGCATGCCGAACGTGACGGTTTTCACATCCCGCATGGGCGCTCCCGGCCCGCCAAATGCCAATTCCCCAGTCAGTTGATACATCGCGGGGAAAAACTCGTCCCACAATGCCACCCCCGCGCCCATCGGGTATTCCGCTTCCAGCGTAGCGCCCGCCGGCTGCAACTCGAACGCGACGGAATGGGCACCCGCGGCGCCCGCGGCCTTTTCGCCCGCCGTGCGTACCCGGAAGCTGACGCTTCCCTGGCCGGTCGTTCCCAAGGCATTGCCCACGCGCGCTTTGATTCGCACCAACTTGCGCGCCACATCAGGATAGACTTGAAGGTCGTCGATCCAGACCGGCGAACCCGCAGTCAGCTTGATCTCGCCCACGATACCGTTCCAGTTCCCCTGGGTATGATCGCTCACACTGTGGGCGTTCTCTCCCACGTTGATCTTGACTGTGTTATCAACCCGAAGGGTCAGCCGATGCCGACCGGGGCTGAGGCGGGCTCCCAGGTCGTACACGTGAGGGACAGAGAGGCTATTGCACATCCCCGCGGCGACATCGTCCACCCAGAGCTGGGTTTCCCAATGGCAACGCTCCAAGCTCAGAGTGACGCGCGCTCCGCGCCAGGAATCAGGGATGGTCACCGTCTTTTGGTACCACGCCGACCCCACGTAATGGCGGTCGGGCGTGAGCCAAAACGGGACTTTGATAGCGCCGGCCTTGCGATACGGTTCATACTGGGGCTGAGTGAACCAGGATCGATCGACGATCTGGCCTGTCCATTGAGTGTCCACCGTGACATCGTCGCCGTATCCGTTTTCCACCATGCTGCTGGGGAGTCTGATCTTCTTGGGCAACTCCTGGGCGAACCAGCGCTCACTCACGCCGACCTTCTGAGGATCCGCCTTGAACTGCCAGACGCCAGCCAAGGACAGGACGGTGTGCTGGCCGGCAAGCGCAGGGCTCACGGCGGAGGAACGAACACAGGCGAACGCAAGGGAGGCTGCCACGAGAATGTGAGCGAGAGTAGGCTTCATGTGCTGCCCCCTTTGTCCCACAGCCCGCCGCAAAAGGCAACCAGCGTTAGCGCCGGTGGCCTGCTCCGAGGCGCCAGCAGGGCGGGTCGTGCCCGGGCGGTGAATGGACTATGAGAGCCGGTCCGGCCCGGGAGGATCAGGATGGTAGGGCTCGCTGTCCCCAGCGAGCCGCACCGGCGATCGCACGGCCCAAGACGGAGCGCTGGAACAGTCGCTACCGGACGCCTCGTGGCGCAGGGTTCCAACCCTGCTGTGTCGCCGGCTTCCAAGCCGGCTGCGCGGACGACCATGCCCTGACGTTCGTACTTTCGAGCGCCGCACACCCGTTGCACGCCCAGCAGGTTAGGAAACCGACCGGGAGCGCTGGCATCCTGCCGGCGAAGGGTTGAAGAGGCGCCCTCCACGCCGGCAAGATGCCGGCGCTCCCAGTAACGTCTGCGCTCCGGAACCGTCGATCCAATCCCCCCAAGATGATGTTCCCGCGACGCCGAGCCGGGCGGCCGTACAGACAAACCGTGGGGATCGCGGCGTTGACACAGCGCTGCTCGTCTCAGAACCTCAGTGACCACCTAACCTCCCGGCTCGCGGGGGCGCGGAGGGTGACTCGGATTAGATCAGAATCTTCCGTGACGGAAGAAACCAACACACCCGCGGCCTTGTCCTCACTCGAGACCTCCGCTAACTTCAGCGGCCAAGGTCCCTTCCCCGCTGGGCAAGCCACGCGCAGTTCATACCCGTCGTTCGCGACGAGGCGACTCGTCCCGCTCAAAGTATGTTTCCGCCAGTTCTCAGCGGTCACATCCACCATCCCCTGCGTCACGTGCCGAGAAGTGCTCAGGAGTTGTGGGTGATCGGACTCGGGCCGGACTGCGAGAATGCGGCAGGACTGCGGCGGAATCGTGATCTTGAGGCGGCCTTGGATCGCAGGAACCGGCTTCTGCGCCCAATAATCGAAGGCCTGGAAGCGCTTGCTCGGATCGAGCCCGATACGCTCCATCGGATAATCGAGAGCCAACTCCTTGTTCTCCCAGTTGTAGAGAGCGATCACGTCGCGGCGCGCGGGTCGGCGGGTGTCGCTCAGGAGCCAGATTCGGGGAATGGGGTTCTCGAAGAGATCCACCGGACGCGGAAGAAGCCCATGCGCGGGCATGGTTCGTTTGAGAATATCGAGCCGCTCCGCCGGGAGGCCGGGAAGCCAATCCGTACTCAGATTGAACTGGCCGCTAATGGCCACCCACGAGGTGATGAGGCGCGCATGCTCGATCGGCATTTCGGCGCGGACATAGACCGGATCAGGGTCATTCCACCAAACACGGCCATGCAGGAAGTACTTGCGGGAACCGTGCGTGGGGCCCGCCAGGAGAGTTCCCACAACCTCACCATAGGGGTTGGCGGGCCAGCCGAAGCCGTTGTCGGGGCCAATTCGCATCGAATCCACCAACCCAACGGAGCCGCTAAACGAACGCATGTTCTGAGACAGATTACAGCCGGAGAGAAACACATCACGCCCGGCGGCCTCGCGCACGAGCTTCAGACCGTCGCGCATCGCCTCGATATTCGTCTTGTCCGGGTTGCTGAACACGGCGTCGCCCATGTTGTCCTCCCGGTAGCCGTCACAAACATAGCTCTGCGCTGTGCCGGACCCGGTCCAGAGCCCGTCCATCTTGAAATAGCGGAAGCCCCAATCCCGAATGCTCCCGACCACGTGGCGCAAGTTTTCGCGAGCGCCGGGCTGGGTCATATCGAGCGATGTACCGCCCCAGTCCGTCTCGTAGGGCTGGCCGTTGGTGCGTTTGACAAACCAGTCGGGATCGCCCTCAAAATACGGGTCCTGATGATCGCCGGCAAAAGGCATGAACCAAAGGCCAGAAACGAGTCCCAGAGTGCCCGCCCGTCCCGTCACTGTCCGCAAACCGTTCGGGTAGGGGCCTGTGGGATTATGGGTGGTGAAATTCTTGGCCGGACCGTTCCGTTCCGTTCCCATCTGCCACTTGTCGTCAATCTGGACGAAGTCGAACCCGAACGGTTTAAGTTCGCGCGCGGCAAACTCGGCCAACTCGATCAGGTGCTTTTCGTCCGAGGCGCCGCCGTGGGGATTCGAATACCATGTGCAATAACCTGTCACCTGCGGGCGCAGACGAATCTGATACACCCTCGCCATCGTGTCGGCCAGCCTCTCCAGCCCAAGACGCGCATCGTCGAACCACCCGACAGCGAACGTCTCTGTGGTCGCGCTCTTCCCGGCCCCGATGAGCAGGCGTCCGTAATCGACTTGGGCATCGATGTGAACCGCGCCGTTGGTGATCCTGGAGAATACCGCCCCGTTCCCGCGGTCGTGAGTGATCCACCCAGAGACGATCCCCCGACGCGACTCAGGCTCAGCCACCGCGAGGTAAACATAACTCCCCGGATGCTGGTCGGGAGCCGTCAGCCCTGCTGTACCCAGGGCGCGCAGGGACGACGCGGACCCGCCCAGATCAACAGCGAAGGTCACCGGCCTAAAATTGCGCACCACTTTGGCCTCACCCGTCTGGTTTGCGAGCGTTGCGCTGAACAAGACGAAAGGAAGTTTAGGAAAGACCAGAATCGAGTACTGGCTGCCCGAGGGACAAGCGACGTCAATGGCTTGGCCAACCCCCAAGGCAGCATCCCGGACTGAGACCACTCGAGCCTGGCCTGCCGGCTCCTGGAAGTGCCCCTGTCGGACGAACTCCCTGCGGCTCAGCCTCGACCACATTTGGAACTCCCCTGCCCCATCCCAGACCACCTCCACCGCTTCATTGCGAATAACCAGCCTGTTCGCCTCGGCGCCCAGCGCTTCCCCCATCCAACCGATCGACGCCAGGCAGAGGGTGAGCATCCATTTCGCCGCAGAAGAATCGCACCGAAGCCTCATAGAGTCTTTTATTGATGATCCATTAGTTTGGCCGCACGCCCGTACTATCGGGACGATAAGTTCTCGCCGTCAAGCCCAGTCGGTGACCAGTGACCAGTGACCAGTGAACAGTGACCAGTGACCAGTGAACAGTGACCAGTGACCAGTGA
>ORJL011387307.1_pt1 | contig 11888 bp, 10 predicted proteins | sample 1779941 | NCBI WGS metagenome assembly ORJL01 (sample SAMEA104232317, study PRJEB22302) | groundwater metagenome | biome: forest; feature: aquifer; material: groundwater | place: USA | collected 2011-08-07 | depth 5.8 m
CGAAGGCGAAGTCAACGAATCGCCCGTAACCGGCGAAAGTGTGCCGAAGCGGAAGCGAACCGGCGATGCGGTGTTTGCGGGAACGGTCAATGGCGACGCCGCCTTGACGATCCAGGTCACGGCGGCCGCGAGTGACAATACAATTGCGCGCGTCGTCCGGCTGGTTGAAGAGGCGCAGGAAAGCAAAGCGCCAACCGAACGCTTCATCGACCGTTTTTCGAAGTACTACACGCCGGGCGTGGTTGTGTTTGCCACGGCGGTTGCGGTGATCCCACCACTCCTATTCGGCGGCACTTGGAGCGAATGGGTCTATAAGGGCCTCGCCGTGCTTCTTATCGGATGCCCGTGCGCTCTTGTCATTTCCACGCCGGCCGCCATTGCCTCAGCCCTCTCGGCTGGAGCTCGGCGCGGCCTCTTGATGAAAGGTGGCGCGGTTCTTGAGCATCTCGGTACGCTAACCACTATTGCATTCGACAAAACGGGCACGCTCACGGAAGGCAAGCCCGTGGTAACTGACGTGATTGCAGGAACCTCGGACGAGCTCACGTTGCTTTCGCTCGCGGCAGCCCTGGAGTCTTGTTCATCGCATCCACTAGCGCTTGCGATCTTGAGGCATGCCAAGGCCAAAGGATCCCCAATCCCCCCGGCAGGGGAATCCCGTGCGATAGCCGGCAAAGGTCTGGCCGGGACGGTCGGTGGAAAGAAACTGTTTTTGGGGTCGCCGCAAGCGGCAGCTGACTATGCCGGCATAGATGATGCGCTCAAGGAGCGTATCGTTGCGCTGAACGCGGCGGGCAAGACCGTATCGGTGCTTGTTGCCGACGGCCGGGTCGCCGGGCTCATTGCGATGCGCGACGAGCCTCGTCCCGACGCAAAAGCGGGGCTTAACGCCTTGCGTGATGCCGGCATCAAGACGGTGATGCTGACGGGCGACAACAAGGCGACCGCCAAAGCCATCGGCGAGAAACTTGGCATCGAAGTTCGCGGAGAATTGTTGCCTCAGGACAAGATGCGCATTGTCGGCGAACTTAAAGATGGTGGCGAACGCGTTGGTAAGGTCGGCGATGGCATTAACGATGCCCCTGCGCTGGCTGCTGCTGACGTCGGCATTGCGATGGGCGGCGGAACGGACACCGCGCTCGAAACGGCCGATGCGGCTGTCCTGCACGGCCGCGTTGCTGACGTTGCCGCGATGGTTCATCTTTCGCGTAGAACCATGCGAAACATCAAGCAGAACATCACTATCGCTTTGGGTCTCAAGGCTGTGTTCCTTGCTACAACGGTCGCGGGCATCACAGGACTTTGGCCCGCAATCCTCGCGGATACAGGGGCGACGGTGCTGGTGACGGCGAATGCGATGAGGCTGCTTTGGGCAAGCGGCCCGAAATAACCTACTTCAATAGGTCTTGTAAGAAGCGCTATCCGGCAAGGAAATCTCGCCGGATAGCTCAGTGCTTGGCTTAGCGCGCCGGTCCGCCGTGGATGTTGTCTAGCGTCGGATTGGCAGGAGCCGAAGAGCCCGACTGAAGCGGTTTGTGCCGATGAGTGTGGACGCTCGCATAGGCATCGCGATAGTAGTCAGCCTTCGGATTGACGGACTGACCTGCCCGCTTTACGGACGCGGCGCCGTGAATGCCCGTATTAAGCTCCTCGCGGCCTTGCGCGCTCGCTCCAGCTACAGTTGCCAGAAGCGTAGCTGCGATGATGGACGGTTTTAAGAAGCGCATCATTTTCTCCCGCTTACGCCGCCTTTATCAGCGAGCGTTTCGACAAGGAGTTCGTGCGCTGCGGTGCAAAGGTTACAGCCCTCCCAGGCGGGCCGACACAATGGAACCAGAACCTCCTCTCGGCGTTAGTTGCAACCCCATTACGGCGGGAGCTTAGCCATGGCGAAAATTGAAAACAAAGATACGAAGCACATCTCGCGCGAAAAGCTTGCAGCCTTGCTCAATGAAGACCTGGCACGCGAGTATCAGGCGATTATCGCTTACGTGGTCTACTCCCAGGTTTTAAAGGGCGCGGAATACATGAGCATCGCGGAGCAGCTACAAACTCACGCCAAGCAAGAGTTGAAGCACGCTCTGACGATCTCTCGCCAAATCGACTACCTGGGCGCAATGCCGACCGTGCAGCCGAAGCCGGTCAAGGTGTCTGACAAGGCGAAGGATATGTTGCGCTTCGATCTCGATAACGAGGCTGAGACGATCCGAAACTACCGCGAGCGCGTGCGCCAGTGCGAGGCGATGGGAGAATTCGCCATAGCCGAACACATTCGCGAGATTCTACTCGACGAACAGGACCACCTCATCGATCTCGCGAGCGCTCTGGGCGAAGAGGTGCCTGACCTCGGCAAGTCTGAGCGGTAGGGTTTCCTCTCCACTTCGCTTGAAACTTGCGAGGCGTTTCTTGCCCGTGCGAGGTCGACGTTCTGAGCCGTGTCGGCGACTATTCAAGAGACGGATTCTTCGTCCTGCCCAGCGCGCTGTGCGACTGTCTGACCATGAAGAGGCCTCGAGCGAGGACTTCAAATCGGGAGCTCGGCCTTCAATCGGCACAGCGATTACTTCATTAATCGTGCCGATACTGAGGAACTTCAGAGGATTTGCGGGTCATTTCAGCATTCACACCACTTCGATCGTTGCCACTGCAATTGGATTGTTCGCCCATACCCGCCGTCGACTAATTCGATAGCCTCACCGGTGGTGAGGGGGGTTAAAAGGCGGCGCAGCGGCGATTGCCATCGCGACATCGAGCCCCACACCTTGTGGTCGGCCTCAGGTCGCTGGTGGTGCACCGTCCTGAAACTTTTTTACGCGCTCGAGCATGGGGTGCCACGACGGAATCACAGGGCGTAACAGGCTAATGCGATTCAATTCGGCTGATTTCGACGGCGGATACGATCTCATGCCTTGTCCTTAGCATAAGGCATCGCTGTGCATTCTGTTCATAAACCTTAACGCTGTACCCGCCTGTTCAAGCGTAACGCCCGGGGCAAGACGCTGAAACCTTCTGAAGTTAGCGGCAAGCGTGGCTAAGCTGGTTCCGCAGGCACGTTCCACCCTTTTATCAGTCCATAGAGCGCGGGAATAACGATCAGTGTCAGCAGCGTGGACGATACCATGCCGCCGATCATCGGCACTGCGATTCGTTGCATGACTTCCGAGCCCGTACCGGCGCTCCACATGATTGGGAGCAATCCGGCCATGATCGCGATCACTGTCATCATTTTGGGCCGGACGCGATCGACTGCGCCGAGCATTATCGCGGCATGCAAGTCGGCGCGAGTGAACGATTCTCCTTGTTTCTGGCGGGCGGCTCGGACTTCCGCAAGCGCATGCTCAAGATAGATCAGCATTACCACCCCGGTCTCAGCGGCAACGCCCGCTAGAGCGATGAAGCCGACCACCACGGCGACCGACAGATAGAAGTTCATCGCCCACAAAAGCCACAGACCGCCCACTAGCGCGAACGGCAACGACAGCATCACGATCAGAGTTTCGGTTATGGCGCGAAAATTCAGATAAAGTAGCAGGAAGATGATTAGCAGCGTGATCGGCACGACGACTTTCAGGCGGGCTTCCGCACGTTCCAGGTATTCGAACTGGCCGCTCCAGGTCACATACGATCCGGCCGGAAACTTTACTTTTTCGGCTACAGCTCTTTTTGCGTCTGCGACGAAGCCCCCGAGATCGCGGTCCCGGATATCTACGAAAATGTACACGGCCAGCTCACCGTTTTCAGTTCTGATGGTGGTAGGCCCGCGCGCAAGCTTTACGGACGCAACATCGCCTAACGGAACGGTTCCGCCACTTGGGAGCGGAATCAGCACATCGCTGGCAATTGCCTGGGGATTGCTGCGCAGATCGCGTGGATAGCGGATATTGACGCCGTATCTTTCCCGGCCTTCGACGGTCGTCGTGACATTCTCCGCGCCAAGAGCAGTCGCGATCACATCCTGCACGTCGCCCACCATAAGGCCGTATCGGCTCAACGAATCGCGATTGGGAGTAATGTCTAAATAATAGCCGCCTATTACGCGTTCCGCGTAGGCGCTTGACGTGCCCGGCACGTCTTTCAGAACCTTTTCAATTTCGCGGGCGAGCCGTTCCATTTCGGTCAGATCGCTGCCGAAGACCTTGACGCCGACCGGCGTCCGAATGCCCGTCGAAAGCATGTCGATGCGCGCCTTAATTGGCATGGTCCAGGCATTCGACACGCCAGGAAACTGCAACGCCTTGTCCATTTCCGCGATCAACGAATCGATCGTTACGCCCGTGCGCCATTGGTCCTTTGGCTTGAGATTGACCACGGTCTCATACATTTCCGTAGGTGCGGGATCCGTCGCAGTCGAAGCGCGTCCAGCCTTGCCAAACACAGATTCCACTTCGGGAAAAGCCTTGATGATGCGGTCCTGCGTTTGCAGCAATTCAGCCGCCTTGGTAACCGATATACCCGGCAGCGTTGTGGGCATGTAGAACAGCGTCCCTTCATTCAGGTTCGGCATGAATTCGGTGCCGAGCTGACTGGCGGGCCAGGCGGTCACAGCCAGAACCGCAAGGGCGACCGCGATTGTCAGTGTTTTCGCTTTGAGAACGCCGCGAATGACCGGGCGATAAATCCAGATCAGGAAGCGATTAAGGGGATTCTTCCGTTCCGGAATGATTCGGCCCCTTACGAACACCACCATCAGCGCGGGTACGAGCGTTACAGACAGCAATGCCGACGCTGCCATCGCAAAGGTTTTCGTAAATGCCAATGGGCTGAAAAGGCGCCCCTCCTGCCCTTCAAGGGAGAAAATCGGCAAGAAGGACACCGTGATGATCAACAGGCTGAAAAACAGCGCAGGTCCGACTTCGCTCGCTGCCTCGATCAGGATGTCGAGCCGATTCTTGTCCGGGGACGCTCGTTCGAGGTGTTTATGCGCGTTTTCAATCATGACGATGGCTGCATCGACCATTGCGCCGATGGCGATCGCAATTCCGCCAAGACTCATGATGTTGGAACCGATCCCCAGCATCTTCATGGCGGCGAAAGCCATGAGAATGCCGACCGGAAGCATCAGGATCGCTACCAGCGCGCTGCGGACATGAAGCAGGAAGATGATGCAAACCAGCGCGACGATGACGCTTTCCTCGAAAAGGGTCTTTTTCAGCGTCGATATGGCGTCGTGGATCAGGTTTGAACGATCGTAAACGGCCTTGATTTCGACACCGGGCGGCAGGCTGGGAGCTATTTCACTCAGTCGTTTCTTTACATTATCGATCACGTTCAGCGCATTCGAGCCAAAGCGTTGCAGGGCGATCCCGCTCGCCACTTCGCCATCGCCGTTGAATTCCGTCAGGCCGCGTCGTTCATCAGGTCCAAGTTCGACACGTGCCACGTCCTGCAACAGCACGGGCGTGCCGCCTTCATTCTTGAGGACGATCTTTTGGAGGTCCGGTATGCCCTTCAAATATCCGCGGCCACGAACAATGAACTCGAATTCGGACAATTCGACGGTCCGCCCGCCGACATCCATGTTGCTAGCGCGGATGGCGTCGCGGACTTTGGACAAGGGCAGGCCATAGCCGCGCAGACGTTGCGGGTCGATTACGACGTTGTATTGCTTGACGAAGCCGCCGACGCTGGCAATTTCGGCGACGCCTTCGGCCTTGGCGAGACCATAGCGTACATACCAGTCCTGAAGTGTCCGCAGTTCTGCCAGCGAATGGTCTTTGGATAAAAGGGCGTATTGATAAACCCAGCCGACACCTGTTGCATCGGGTCCCAGCGACGGGGTCACGCCCGCGGGCAATCGCCGGGCGGCGGCGTTGAGATATTCGAGCACGCGCGATCGCGCCCAATAAATATCTGTGCCGTCCTCAAAAATCACATAGACGAACGAGACGCCGAAATAGGAAAAGCCGCGCACGACACGAGATTTTGGAACGGTTAGCATTGAAGTGACGAGCGGATATGTAACTTGGTCTTCCACCACTTGCGGGGCCTGACCGCTATACTCGGTGTAAACAATAACTTGCGTGTCGGAGAGGTCGGGGATTGCGTCCAGCGGCAGGTGATAGAGGGAATACATCCCTGCCATAACGGCGAACGCCGTCCCGATCAGAACGAGCATGATGTTTCGCGCAGAGGCCGCGATCAGGCGCGCGATCATTGCGGTAGGCTCCCGCTAGTCAGACTCTTGAGCGCCGCTTTCAGATTGCTTTCCGCGTCAATCAGGAAATTTGCCGAGGTGACGACCGCTTCGTCGCCCTTTAGACCGTCAAGGATTTCGACATATCCACCGCCGCGGCGCCCCAGCCTGACGTTGCGCGGCTCGAAGCGTCCTTCCCCCTTGTCGACGATGACGGCCTGACGATCGCCGCTGTCAAGGACTGCGCTGTCCGGCACAGTCAGGACCGGGACCTGATCGCCTGTATTGATTTCCGCATCCGCGTACATATCCGGACGCAGGAGAAAATCCGTATTGGGCAGTTCAACGCGAACATTGACCGTCCGGGTCGCCGGGTTCAGGTGGGGATAGACGAGTGAAACAACACCGTTGAACTCCTTTTCCGGATAGCTACGGACGCGCACCTTCACAGGCTGATCCTTCGCGACCGCTGCAAGATCGCGCTCGGTCACGTCCACCACCGCCCAGACCACGCTGTGGTCGGCGATACGAAATAGAACGTCGCCCGGCATGACGCGCATTCCGTCCGTTACGTTGCGCTCCAGCACGACGCCATCGCGTGGCGCGGTCCAGGTGAATGTCAGCGGGACTTCGCGCTTGGTTTCAATGTGGCCGAGGAATTCAGGCGGCACAGCAAAGTTGATCAGTCGCTGTCGGGACCCTGGCGTGTCAACCGCCTTGCCGGATATCGCAGAAAGATATTGCGCTGCAGCCGACGCAATGGCCGGAGAGTACATGCGCAAAAGCGGCTGGCCCTTTCTAACCTCGCTTCCGCTCGTGATATTCTCGACGGTCTCAACGAACCCCTCCGCGCGCATCGACACGACCGAAATCTTCCGTTCATCGAGCTTGATGACGCCCGGTGCTCGGATCGGCATCGTCAGCGCGCGCAACTGAACTGGCTCGGATGTCACACCGATGCGCTGCAGCTTGCCGGGACTGAGCTTCACCGTTGTCCCATCGTCATCTTCGCCTTCGTAGACCGGGATGTAATCCATCCCCATCGAATCTTTCTTCGGCGTCTGCGAGATATCCGGAAGTCCCATTGGATTGCGGTAATAGAGGATACGCTTCGTATCCGCTGGCGCAGAGATTGCGGCTTTGACCGGTTTCGGATCGATGCTGATGTCTTCACCCTCGCGTACGGCGCGCCACGCACGCCCATCCGCGGTCTGTTTGGGCTCTACCGCATAGAACGGCTTGCCGTCCGGGTCGCGGTAATACAGAACGGGGCCGATTTCGTTCGCAACAGGCGCCTGCATCGTCTTGGATGCCAACCACGGCAGCGAGATCGCACCATCGCGCGCGATCCAGACCCCGCCAATCCCCGCCGAGAGAGCGGCGAGGATCAGAGCAACCCTGAGGGTGCGTTTCACGGCAGAGCCTTCAGGATCAACTTGCTTTCGACCGTGCCCTCTTCGCCCTGGACTTTCGCGCCGAGCGAAAGCTGCCAACCACCTGCCATCGAAAGATAGGTCTTAAATCGGTAGACGCCCGGCTGCGTCGAAGGCAACGTCTCAAGCGGCGAGTCCATCATCGCCATGTTGTCGGGAGCCATGTCGATGCGTTTGGCAAAAATCACCGCATCCGGAACCGGCTGCTTCGTCTTCTTATTCACCAGGCGCACTTCAACGACAGCGTCTCCTTTTTTCAGTTCAGATTTGATGAGCTGGAATTCATAGTCTTTTACGTCGGCATGCACCGGCGAAGCCATTGCGAGCAGCAATACACCGAGAAAAACCGCGAACTCCGCGCGGATTTTTTTAGACGGATTCATAGAAGCCTCCATAAGTTCGATTCGCTGCGGACCTTGCGAAAAATCGCAGCGCGCAAAACGGTAGCGCACGGCATAGCCACGCGCTTACGTCCGGCGAAGAAACGCCAAATCGAACTCAGGTTTTGGGAGGTCTTGCGGGAGGAGACCGAAGTAGAGAGGCCGGGTCCTGCTCATCGCCCGGCAATAAGACCGCGGCGATAACGAATTGAACCGGCCAAGCGAACCCACCCGTCACATTCTGCATGGTTTTGGCCATGCAAAGAGCCATCAGCGGGCAGTCCTTCACGCAGCCGGATTTCGCGGGTATCTCGTCAGTGCAACAAGGCATTTCGCCCATAGAAGTCGAGGCTTCCATTCCAATATCGGAATGTTCCATTGCCGCCATTGAGTCCGAAGCGTCAGCAATAGAAATCGCGGGCTTCGTCACAGGGCCGATCACCAAACCCATAATGGCGAGTGCGGACAGAAGTCGGCGGATGGTTAAGACCAAGGGCATGGATTTAGGCTAGCACGACGAGTTCCGCTGGTAAACCGAAGCTAAGCAACAGGACTGTCACAAGGGGGTCCGGCTCGGTTTCCTTCTTGTTTTTGGTTCCGTGTCGATGATCGGACTTACAAACGCATAACTGCCAAAAAATGAAATATTGCAGTCTTGCTATAACGACGACGCGGACATTGGGTTCGTCCGTTTCCCGGCCTTCAACTGGGCGGGCCGCCGAGTTGCGATTGCCACTGATGAGAGGAAGAACAAGTCCCACCCAGAAGCGGCGCGACATGTCGGCGAGCTCCGGATTTGGCCCGGACTCGGCTGTCGCCAGCAACGGTTCAAGGGCCATGCCGCAAATGGGGCAGCTCCCCGGGCCCACTTGGCGAATTTCGGGATGCATCGGGCAATATCGTACCCTCCGGCATGGATTCCGCTGCCGGCGCGGCTCCAAGGTAACGCTCCGGATCGGCAAGAAATTTTGTTCGGCAGCCCGCGGAGCAAAAATAGTAGGGCTGCCCGGCATGCGTTGCCCGGTGCGCCGTCTTGTGCGGGTCCACGGTCATCCCGCAAACCGGATCCTTCACGCCGCCGTGCGCCGGTGTGGGGTGGCTATGCGGCTCCCCGTGCCGCCTTGATGAGTCTTGCCTGAACAGCAGCTATGCGACGCGTGATCCATGGGAAGATCCTTTCCGGCCCCGGTGAACTGAACTCAAGGCCAGTCTGGACCTTCCCATGCTGGTAAGGTCAAGATCGATTTTCAGGGCTTATTGCCTGTCCAGCCGAGCCAGGATTGCCTTCATCTGGTCGATTTCCTTTTGCTGGCCTTCGATGATTTCGGTGCAAAGCTTCTTGAGCTCGGCATCGGTTATCGACGCCTGACCGCACATCAGGAGTGCGCCGGAGTGATGCGGAATCATTGACTTGACGAACTGGACGTTTCCGACCGCGGTCTGGGCACGAATGCCGACAAAGAATAGCACCAGTGCGAGCGCCGCGATCCCGGCGAACGCCAGATTCATCCGCATGTCGGGGTACATGGTTCGCATCACCGCTAGTTCAATCAGCACCATCGGCGCGGCCATCAACCCAGCCATATAGGCCTGGTTGACGTTCGGATAGACATCCGTAAACCGATCCACCATCGCGTACATCAGGATGAACATCGCGATGAAGGACACAAGCGTCATGATGGCCAAGTTGCCATAGTGGCCCCGGCCCATGTCATGCTCTTTCTTTGTCATGCCGCCATCCTCCGGCAGCTTTCCGCGCAGGAGCGGCACACCTTGACGCATTCATCCATGTCGCCAAGCCGCTCGCATTCTTGCGCGCACTCCTCGCAGATTTCCGCGCATTCGCGGCAGGTGTGCTTGTGATGGGGCGTGGCCAGGAGCATGAAATGCGCCGCGGTGCGGCACATTTCCGCGCAGGCCATCATCAGACGAAAATGTTCAGGCTTTGTATGCTCGCCGCCCGTCTCAAGGCAGTGCCTCATCGCCATCCCAAGGCAAGTCTTGTAGCAACGCAGACATTCATCGATGCAAGCCTGCATTTCTTTTGACATGTGGTGCATGATTTCCTCCCTTCCTACCTTTATTTCGGATTTTTCGTAAGCCAGAGTTGGAATTTCTCGTTGTCGTCGCCCTGCTCTTTGATCATCTTTTCCGCCATCTTGCGCATCTCGGCATCCTTGCCGTGTTTGAGCTGGATCTTCGCCATCTCAATGCCGCCCTGGTGGTGCTTGATCATGCTTCGAGCAAAATCCGCGTCGGCATTGCCGCTGAATTCCATGTTCATGTTTTGCATCATGTCCACGTGGGCCTGCTTGAAATCCTTCGTCGATGCGGCGTCATCAGGTTTCGGCATCATCATTTGCATCATTTTCTGCATGTCCATGCTTGGCATCTGCGCTATGGCGACAGGGATGACGAGCATGAAGGTCGTTGCGGTGACGGCAATTGCGGTTCTGAGTTTCATTTTGATCTCCTAATTGTAAGATTCGTATCGTCGAGCGGCGAGCGGCATTGTGCGCCGGCGCGTGGATTACGCGCGCGACAGCTAGATCGGCTCGGGACTAAGCGCTAAATGCGCGGCGGTCTTCTAAGTCCGGACGGGCCCAGTCCTGCCGACCGCAAGCTGTTCTTGTCGGCCACCATTGGATTCGAGCCTGCGGGCTCCGGCACAGCGACGTCATGCGCCAGGACGTATCCGCCGCTATGGCACGGGCTGCCGCAACAAAGCTGCGCGCCGCATTGAGTGTGAATTCGGCCGGAAAATAAGTTTATGTCTCGGTTGTACACGACGGCCGATGAGACAGTACCCTCTTGGGCCGCACTGGCCTTCTGCGAACGATGGTCACCTTCACACGCCTTCGCATGGCCGCCCGCCAACAGCACTGCGGTGCAGATCACGGTCGCAGCAATCATCAGGCACGATTTCAAGAGTGACAACGGGGGCGACCCTTTCCGGATCAGAGGTTCGACACCCACCCCAACGCTGCTTTCTCGTACGAAGTTCCCTGTTTCCCCGAAAAGCGCTGCTTTACAAGGGGCCTTTGAAGAGTACCCCCATGAGGATTGGATGCGATGACACCCGGCCGAAGGCCAACGTGGCGCTCAATTCCTCACGCGACGCGGATCACACCCATCATGCCGCCTTCCTGGCGTTCCAGATGTGGCAATGAAACATCCAGTCGCCCGGATTGTCCGCGACCAATGCGATCTCGGCCCACTCGCGAGGGCCTAACAAAACCGTGTCCTGCCATTCTATGCGCTGACCTCTAAAAGGCACGACCTTGCGGATTTGCGTTCGGTCCAGGACTGGCAATTGCGTTTCGGCCTCGCCAAAGCGGAAGGCGTCGCCGAAGTCGCGGGCGTCGGCGGTTTCGTAAAACAATATGCAGTTGTCGTCGACCCGCAGCGAATGAAGACTTTCGGCGTGACCGGTGCTCGAGAAGCCGGCTCTGGTCGGTATGCGGTTTTCATCCGGGGACACGCTCTTCCGAACGGCCGATCTTTCGACCGTCTGCGATTGCCGTGAAGACGACCGTCGATGTCACCGGCGCTCCTTGTTCTTTTCGTTCTCCACCTAATTCGAGCGCCTGTCTGCCGCGGTTACAATTCTGATGTCGGCACCGCTCGTTATTTTTGTAACCGGATCGCCCGTGCCGCCGAACTTCCCTGTAGTTAGCCGTTGAAGGTTGACCGTGAAACTCCAGCAAGGAAAATGAAGATGTTTAAAAAACTCGCCCTCACCACCGCCACCGGCCTGTTCATCGCTTCCGCCGCTGTAGCGCAGACACGTGCTCCACCGAACGTCAATCCTGGCTCCATAAAGTCCGGCGCGGAAGAGAGCGGCGCAGGCAACCAGCCGCGCAGCCCCGGCATGAACAGTCACAGCACCCGCTCCAATCAGCGTGGCAGTGACCATCACAGCGCACCCGCCGCGCAAACCGA
>ORJL011192733.1_pt1 | contig 11887 bp, 8 predicted proteins | sample 1779941 | NCBI WGS metagenome assembly ORJL01 (sample SAMEA104232317, study PRJEB22302) | groundwater metagenome | biome: forest; feature: aquifer; material: groundwater | place: USA | collected 2011-08-07 | depth 5.8 m
GTGTCATTCCGGCGAAGGCCGGAATCCAGGAGCGATCTCATCGTACAGGTCGATCCATTGTGGATTGGTCTCCTCGATCAGCCTTAGCTTCCAGTTCCTCTGCCTCCTTCAACTGCTCCTCCCGTCCAATGGCCGATTCTACGCTCTCACAGCTCTCGTAGTGCACAAGCATGTGCACATCGTACTTCTCCGTGAAGCCTTTGACGAGATTACTCTTGTGCTCGTAGATCCGCCTGATAAGGTTGCTCGTAACGCCGACGTAGAGTGTCCCATTACGTTTGCTGGCCAATACATAGACGTAATATGTCATAGCCGTCCGTTCTCTGGATTCCGGCCTTCGCCGGAATGACCGTATTGGGGTCCAGCCTGGCCTGATCGGCGCCGGATTATCTAGCCGGCAAAAGGGGACACCGTATTGGGGGCCCGCCTGGCCTGATCGGCGCCGGATCATTTAGCTGGCAAAAGGGGGACACCCGTTCGCTGACGGCAAGGGGTTCAGGCTCTCCATGACCACCCAGGGTACAAGCTTGCCCCAACCGAAAAACGCAAGGCCCCCTGGCATGCCAGGGGGCCTTGCAATAGCGCCGGTTTCCAGTCTACAGTCTACAGCCTCAGATACGAATGCGCGTAGATGAACTTGTTCTCCAGCATGTCGATGGTCTTGCAGACATCTTTCTGGGCGGAGTCACCCAGGTCGGCCTGGCTGCAATCGAAGGGTACCCCATTGACGTAGTTGTCGTACAGGCCGACATAGAGGCGTCCCAACGCCGAAGAAGTATCCCGGCTCTCGACCATGCGTAGGCCCTCCATTATCTCATCGTCCAGCGGGTCCAGGATGGCGGTGTCGAGCCCGGCCCCCATCATCATGACCAGGAAGACACGATTGATGAGAGGACGCATCTCTTTGGGAGCGCCGTTCGAGATGTTGGACAGGCCGCACGTGGTCTTGGGCGGCGGATCGCTCATCTGCCGGAAGAAACGCACCGCCTCTACGGTCTGCAGGGCCTGGTCCTGGTTTCCGTTGACCGTCAGCACCAGCGGATCGAAGTAGATGTTCTCCATGGGCACATTGTGCTCCATAGCCGCAGGAATGATCGACTCCACAGCCAGGGAGATGCGGGCATCCGCGGAGGTGGGCAAGCCGGTGGTGCCAAGGGTCAAGGCTACGATGCCGGCTCCATACTCGGCTGCCAGGGGCATCATGGCCGCGAGGCGCTCGGCCGTGGCGTCGGTGCTATTGATCAGCGCCTGCTTCCGGACCAGACGCAGGCCGGCTTCGATGGCGGCGGAGTTGGTCGTGTCCAGACTGATCGGAACGTCCACGACGTCCTGAACGGCCTGCACTATCCAGGACATGACCTCGACCCCTTCCTTCTTCTGAGGGCCGATGTTCAGGTCCACAATGTGGGCGCCCTTTTCCACCTGCTCTTTGGCCAGGCTCTGGATATAGGCGGTATCCCGATTGGCGATAGCCTCTTTTACCTTGGCGGAGAGCACGTGGATGGACTCACCAATTACGATCATCTATCATCCTCCTTCCCTGTTGAGCAGGGTCTTCACGCTTGGAAATGCGTCTAGATTGGTGTGAGGCAGGAACAACGCCGATGTAAACTCATCCATGAAGGTATTGTCGGCGATCAGCTCCAGGTACGTCAGGCGGCCGGCGATCTCGTCGGCCATAGAACGGGCCTCCCGGCTCAGGAGGGAGTGGTAGGCCCCCTGGGCCGAGGAGTTGCCCAGGAACTTGAACCGGTCCCACGGCATGTCCGGCAGCAGCCCGATCTGGATCGCTTCCTCGATATTGATGTGCTGGCCGAAGGCGCCGCCTATCAGCATCTCCTCGATGGAATCAAGTTCGATGCTCAGGCTCCGAAGCATCACAGCAATCCCGGCATAGATAGCGGCCTTGGTCCTGATGAGGTTGTTGATGTCAACCTCGTTGATAACAATGTCCTGGCCATTGCCGGAATCAGAGGCCCAGACGACGACGTATTCGTCGCCATGCTCGCCCTCACGAAGCCGGCAAGTGCCTGGACGGCAGGCTGGATGGTTCAGATCGACCCTTCCGCTCCGGTCCACGATCCCGGTCACCAGCATCTCCGCCAGGGCGGCGATCATGCCGGAGCCGCAGATGCCCAGCGGCCTGGCGTCATCGATGACGGTGACCGTAGGCTCCAGGGTCTTCGAGTCTATGCGCACGTCCTCGATAGCGCCCGTGGTGGCCCGCATGCCGCACTGGACTCCAGCGCCCTCGAAGGCAGGCCCGGCGCTGCAGGCGCAGGTCATAGCCCAATCCTTGTTCCCCAGGACTATCTCACCGTTGGTGCCAACGTCCATGAAGAGGGAGAGCTTCTCGGTCTTGTAGACGCCCGAGCTGAGTATGCCGGCCGTAATGTCGCCACCCACATAGGCGGCCACGCCCGGCAGGCAGTACACCGACGCATCGGGATTTATGTCGACCCCCAGTTCCGAAGACAGATACGACGGAAAATGGATTGCGGTCGGGATGTAGGGCTCCTCTCGAATGTACCGGGGAGGAAGCCCCAGGAACAGGTGGATCATCGTGGTGTTGCCCGAGGCCACCATGTCGAAGATCTCGTTGCGGGAGATGTGGTTGCGACTCTCCAACTCACCGATGAGCTCGTTCATGGTCTGCAACACCACCTTCCGCAAATCTTCGAGGCCGTTGCCCTTCTGTGCGAAGATAATGCGGGAGATCACGTCCTCACCGTAGTTGGCCTGCTGATTGAAGGCGGTTACGATATCGACTACCTTGCCGGTCTCCAGGTTCACCAGGTAGATGACCACGGTGGTGGTGCCGATATCCACGGCGATTCCATACAACGTGGTATCGGTGGGACGCACGTCCACCAGCCTGGAACGTCCCTCTTTCGCCCGGTCTTCGATCACAACCGTGACGGTCCAGTTCCCGGACCTGAGGGCCTGGGCCAGACGTCGCATGGCCGGCAAGCCGATCGTGACCTCCGATATCCCGTGCTGCGCCTCCAGAGCTACTCGCAGCCGGTCCAGGTCGGCGTGGTTGCTTTCCAGGGTTGGAGCGTCCATCCTCACCTGGAGTTTTCGGACCGTTGGGTTGAGGGGCCAGTCGATGGCGAGAGGAAGGGCGATCTTGTCAGCCGTGGTCTCAGCGACCTTCTCCCGCGCCCGCTTGGGCGGCACGGTTACGACCAGGTCAGTCTCCAGTTCGGCCACGCACGAAAGGACCCACCCTTCAGAGACCTGTTCTTCGGTCAAGCGTCCGCTGTCGCGGTGTCTTACCTCGCCGGATTCGATCTTAACCTTACACCGGCCGCAGCGCCCTTGAGCGCCACAGGGCAAAGCTACTGCCACGCCAGCCAGGGCCGCGGCCTCATGAAGAGGTGTACCGGCCGGCGCCTCAACCGTGACCCCAGAGGGGAGGAACGTGACCTTACAAGACGCCAAAGATCACCCGTCTAACAATCGCATCCGGGAGGGTTTGCGTCTCCAAGAAAGGGGACTGGTACACGTGAGCCACCGGCCTGGATTCCCGTCTACACGGGAATGACAGGTCACCAGCGGAGCCGGCTTGCCTCCTCGGAATAGTTGGAGCAGATGGCGTGCAGCCAGTCACTTCTAACATTCCCTCACCCTAGCCCTCTCCCAAAGGGAGAGGGGATAGCTCCTTCTCCAAAGAGAAAGGGGAAGCTCCTTCTCCCAAAGGGAGGCTGAATAGCTTCTTCTCCCACGGGGAGACGGGATAACTCCTTCTCCCTCTGGGAGAAGGTTGGGATGAGGGCGTCCCGCCAACCACGCTTTCAGTTCGCCCAGGCCTTCTTGATATAGCCGGAGATATCCACCGCGTCCTTGGGCCCGACCATGATGGTCCAGCCGGGCAGCTCATCCTCAAGCTCGCCCATTAGCACCGCGACGTAGCCGGGGATAATAAGCTTCCGATGCTTGATCTTGTCTTCGATGCCGCTGGACTTGATGGTCTTGGCGATCCTCTCGGCGTCGTATTTTCCGGCTGCCCAGGCGGTGAGGACCGAAAGCCCTTCGGAGTCGCATACCAGTACCCACGATGGCCTGCCGGAAGCCTCGACCTCTCCCATCACAGAGAAATAGGTGAGGGAGAAGTTGGTGGTGGTATAGAGCGGGCTGTTCTCATTCGGCTCGCCCACAGTGTATATGCCTGGCAACATCTGGATCGGCTTCTGTGGGTCCGTATAGATGTTCTGGCGGAGGGTCAGCAACGGGAAGATCGTCTCGCGAGAGAAATGGTCCAGCACCACGATCCCGGCGTACTTGGCAATGTGCTGCCCAGCCAGGACGGCCTCTTCCTGGGTCGAGGAGGTCCCCTCGCCCGGGAAGGTGATGACCGGATACCCCAGGGGCCGGAAGTTCTTCTTCAAGGCCAGCCGCCTGATCTGGACCAGGGACGAGAGTGAATCGGCGAAGCCACGCGTGCCAGGATCAAGGACAACGTCCTGCACCCCGGCCTTGGTGACGGTTTCCACCGTCGAGGCCAGCTCGTCCAGCCCGGATGAAGACGCCACCACCAGAGGGCACTTGAACTTCAGCGCTACCGCCGCCATCTCAGCAGCATTCTCTTTGGTCGCTCCGCAGATCAGGGGATTGCGTCCTTCCAGGTTTCCGAGGGCCGCCTCGATGGCGGCCGGATCGCTGGAAACCAGAACCAGTGGCAAGTCGGTCAGGCCGGCTACCGCTCCCGCAGTTGCAGCGAACGCAGTCTTGTCGCCCGAGACGTTCTTGATAGCGAAGCCATTCACTCCCAGGTTCTTTCCTACCCGCTCGACGCTGTAGCCTGAGGCCTCGCCTACCAGCTTGGCAACCGCATCGGAAGAATCCGAGTCCTTGACGGTTATCATCAGACCGGGCTCGTTGACGAACGTCTTCTCGTGCCTGAAAAGGACCAGCTCGTTGCCCACCGAGAAAGCCTTCTCGCCTGTTCCGACGGTGATCAAGCGGATGGGGGGCTGCGAAGCTGCTTCCAGCGCCGCCTTGGCCTCCTCGCTAACATCCGGGCAGGCCGAAAGCTCGATTCCCTTTTGGGACAGCTTCATGGCGAAGGCCAGACAGGTGGGGAAGCCGCACTTCTTGCAGTTGGTCTTTGGTAGTAGCTTATAGATTTCAAGGCCAGTTAAAGCCACTGGATGTCTCCTTCCGGGCTACGAGCCCATCAATTTGTTGATAGAGTCTTTGACCAGCTCAACAGACCTGGGGTGGCGCAAGACGACTATGTCGGCGCCGCCGGACAGCAGGGTGCTGGCAGTCAATTGTTCCCAGAGGATACCACGCTCCTCCAGGCTGCCCCAGGCTTCGGGGACACCATCCGCAGCCTTGGCTTCCTTCTGGCGCCAGGCCTCATGCCCAACCGTGCATAGCATGGGCATCGAGGTCATGCTGTCACCGCCCAGGGCAGCCAACCGCAAACGCTCCATGACCGAATAGGTGTATTCAAGCCCGTAGCCCAGGGCGCCGGTAGTAGGGTCCATGATAATTCGGTCTGGCTGGATTCCCATGTCGCTCATCAAGATGTTCAACTGCTTCTGCATGTTGATCTCGATGGGCGCCCGCCCGATGGCGACATGGCCGTTGGCCAGGCATGACGCCACAATGGTGCGATAGTTCTTGTCTTCGCAGACCCCGAGCCCCAGTCCCATTCCTGACGCCGCATCGGACACGGCCACCAGGACCTCGTTGTCCTTCTCCACAACCTCGGGGCCGTAGAAGATGAGGGGTACATCTACTGCAGACAGCAGCTTCTTAGCTGTGGCCGCAGCCTCGGCCGCCCCCGAGTTCTGATTCTCAGGATGGGCGCTGAGCAGGGTGCAGAAGATGATATCAGCGCCCAGTTCCACCGCTTTCTTGGCCCAGGCGGCGGGGTCGTTGACGACATCGCCCCAAGCCTTGACCAGGGGCTCGGACCATCCTTCAGGACGGCAGTCCAGAATCTGGACCGCAACCACCGGACGGTTGGGAATGGAACCCTCGAAGTGGAGGAAAGGCAGGGCTGTCTCTCCGCCCACTATGACCGTCTTACGGCCGCCCCCTCCTAGAGTCACCTCCCGAATCTTACCCGTCCATTTTTCTGCCGGAATCTCTACGGGCATACAACTAACTCCTTTCCAAGCCTTTGGGCCTGTGAGTTGATAGCGGACCACAGGCCAGGCGAACAAGGAACAAGGGTCGCATAACGACCCTTGTTCAGCCCGGCGCGTGTCACATCTCTTACAAAATCGGGTCCATTGAGAGGGCCGGATGGCCCTTCTCTTCCAGGAACGCCATCAGTTCCTCCACCGTAGTGGCCGTTCGCTCGTCGGCGACTTTGTCCATCATGTCGGGCACGCCCTCTCTTTCGCAGACAGCCTTGAGTTCCTCGGCCATGGATTCCTTGATGTTGCTCGACATCCAGACCAATCGCTTGAAGCCCCCTTCGGCCGAGATGAACTTCTTGCTGGTCAGATAGTACTTGCCATGGCCCATGATGCCGGGCGTCTGGAGCCCCCCGCCGGCCATGCCGGCCATGGTGGAGAAGGTCATCCCCGCCGGGGACATGCTGGGGTCGTCACGGGAGAGCACCATGACCCCGTTGGTCTCCGGGATTACCATCATGATGCACTCGAAGCACCCGCACGAGGTCATGGGCGCATCCATGATCGAATAAAGCGTGAAACGCTCGACGTTCCGCTGGGAGTTCTCGTAGATGAACTTATTCGGGCCTTCCCATTCGCCCCTCAACTGGTCGATCAAGGCGCCCTTGGCGACGGGCTGGTTGGGGCCGGTCGGGTTGATCTCGTAGGAAGCCTTGCAGTCCAACCAGTTGTAGGCGCCGCAGAGACCGATTCGCTCCGGGTTGACGATACAGACGTGGGTAGGAGCGAAGGACTGGCACAGTGTGCAACTGTAGTAAACATCCACGGATTCGTCGGTAAGGTTGGCGGCCCGTTCGTTGCGCTCGGTGTAGGCTGCCCGTGCCTCTTTCTGCAACTCCTTGACCTTCGCCTCGTCCGTGACCAGGGTGACCTGGATCTTGTCCAGGATAGCCCCGAAGTCCCCGTGCAACCTGGCATGGAGGATGTCTCCAAGATGCTTGATCTTGAAGCCCTTCTTGACGGACGCCTTGCTGATTCGCACCCAGGCGATATCCCTCTGGCCTATATGCTGCACGCCCTCGGCGCCGTTGACGAAATAGTGTATTTGGCGCTCCAGGACCGGCTCGAAGTCCTTCTGCATCTTGCGTCCTGCCACCTCGATCAGGATAGCCAGAGGACGATTGGAGTCCTCGGGGAAGGAATCCAATTCCGGCCCATCAACGACGATCTTGCCATCCGTCACGTCATCCATGTCCCGCATTCGCAGATACTCGAAGCAGGTCCCGCCCCTGCCTCCGAATTCGACGTGGAAGTCGCCCTTGCGGACTCTCTCGCCCTCGAAGCCGGCGCCGTAGGCCACCGGTATGGGGATCTTGGCGATCGTTATCTTGACGCCCCTGACCTCGATGCACCGCTGCACCAGGCGCTCGGCCCGCTCCAGGTCATTGGCTCCAGATATCTCGTCGAAGGGCTGGCTGACCACGTGCTCGTACTTGGTGATGCCAGTGGGCAAGATATTGGGGATTAGGGTATCGGCGATAGTCGGGAACCCGTAATTGATGGCGCCCGCTGCGGTGGCATACTTGAGATCGTCGACCTCGCCCAGAGCCAGGACGAACGCGAACACCCGGTTCAGGTTATACATAAGGATGTCCCTGGGTTGACCCGCCTTCATGCCCCCGAAGGTCAGCGCCGACCTGATGGCAAAACCCAGGGCGTAGATGGCGGAGATGGTGTCCGATCCGAAGGGAACCGTATAGGTATCGTACCCGAGCTGGACCCCTTCCTCCAGTAGCTGATCGACTATGCCGCGTCCTCCCACGTTGCCACAGAGGAAGACCAAGATGCTGCGCTGCTGCAGTTCTCGAACGATCTGGACGGCAACCTCGTTGCTCTTGGCCCGCCCTACGATCGCGGCGAAACCGGGCATACGCCCGTCTACCAGTTGGATGCCCCAGGCCCGAAGCTGGATGTCGTCGATGGGACCGTTATAGGTGTACCCATTCTTCTGCTCCGGCTGTTCGCCACGGACGAAGCGGATGCCCTCGATGATCTCTTCGGCAAAGAGGGTAGCAACGCCGGAATCCAGGGTCTGCCCCAGATAGGGAACCCAAAGCTTGTTCGCCGGAAGATCCGCAGGTACCAGGGTCTTGGCGAGCTCCATTGGGCTCCTGAGGTCTCCCAGCGTCTCCACCTTATGGGCAGTGTACCCATAGATGACCGGAAGAAAGTAGGCGGTGTTAGTGAAAGCTACGGGCTTATCGGGCCCGAATTCTTCCAGGGCCTTGGTGAGTTGGATTTCCGCTTCAGAGACGATTCCCTGAGCGCCTCTAATGGCCGAAGTGGCGATTAGCCTGGACAACTTATTGACCTCCTGAGATAGCAAAGTCCTGACATATTCAGATTATAACATATGAGGCACGGGCGGGGAAGAAGGGGTTTTCGGCGTCCCAGAAACGGCTGGAAAAGGGCAGGGACCTTTGTGGGCGGATATCGCGAGCCGGAATCAGGAAAGACAACGGCGGAAGCTCGCTCAAAGAGTGCTCCGCCGGGAGCTCCGAAAAGCGGCTCGAACAACGAGGTTTTGAAGGCTGCACTGATGAGTTTCGTCTTACTCGGTTCCAGGGTCAAAGTGATTTTGGGGACATTCTACCAGAGTATCCAGGCGAGTTCAAGCGCCCGCAGAAGCTCCGGCTGAAAGCTTTGACAAGCGTCCGGTCGTATTATAGACTAGCGCTCAGAGTCAATAATGACTGTATCAGGGCAATTCCAGAAGGAGACGCTTTTCATGGATTGGGGAATGGAGAACCGCTTGGCCCAGTTATTCCAGGAGGACGGCCATGCCCTCTTCCTGCCCATAGACCACGGTTACTTCCAGGGACCTACGCACTGCCTGGAGGAGCCGGGCAAGACTATCGAGCCCTTGATGCCCTACGCCGACGCCCTTTTCGTCACCAGAGGAGTGCTTCGAGCTGCGGTGGACGCGAAGCGAACGAAGCCCGTGATCCTACGGGTCTCCGGCGGCACCAGCGTAGTGGGAGGCGACCTCGCCAATGAGGGGCTAACCACCTCTATCGAGGAAGCGATCCGCCTCAACGTCAGCGCAGTGGGAATATCGGTGTTCGTGGGCACGGAATACGAGCGTCAGACCCTTCTGAGTCTATCCACGCTCGTTAACGAGGCCGAGCGGTACGGGATTCCCGTCATGGCCGTTACGGCGGTGGGCAAGGAGTTGGAGAAGCGCGACGCCCGTTATCTGTCGCTCTGCTGCCGGATCGCAGCCGAGCTGGGCGCCCGGGTGGTGAAGACCTACTGGTGCCAGGATTTCGATAAAGTCACCCGGGGATGCCCTGTGCCGGTGGTCATGGCCGGCGGGCCTCAGGTGGACACAGAGTTGGAAGTCTTTGAGTTTGTATATGATGGGATGCAGAAAGGCGCCGTCGGGGTTAACCTGGGGCGCAATATCTGGCAGAACCCTTATCCGGTCGCCGCTATCCGGGCCATCCGGGCCATCGTCCACGAGAAAGCGACCGCTCAACAGGCGCTGGACATCTTTGAGGGCGGAAAGGTCGACTCGGCTGTAGCCGGATAGTATTTGACTGATATGAAAAGGGGACACCCCTTTTGAACCCCGTCAGAAGGACGGCCGTCCCTCTGCACTCCCTGCCGGCTGGGCAGCGGTCGCTGTGAAGACGCTACGTCTATGGTGAAATGATAATGCTGGGCAAGACGTGCCAGGTGATGCACCTTGGTCTTGTAGACTATCTGGAGGCGCTCGAACTGCAAGAGCGTCTCTTGCGGGAGCGGCAAGCCGGTGACAGGGGGGATACCGTTGTATTGCTCCAGCACCCACCGGTCATAACCATGGGTCGCCGGGGTAACCTGGCGAACGTCCTGGTATCACGCGAGGACCTGGCGAGACAGGGCATAGGGCTTGAAGAGGTTAATCGCGGAGGCGACGTTACCTACCACGGGCCGGGACAGTTGGTGGGCTACCCTGTCCTGAGACTGGCTGACCATGGCAACGACGTCTATCGCTACTTGCGCATGCTGGAAGAGACGATCATCCTCTGCCTCGAGGGATATGGCCTTCGCACCGAGCAGCAGCCGGGTTACACTGGCGTCTGGATGGGAAGCTCCAAGATTGCGGCTATAGGAGTGGCGATCAAGGGAGGCGTCACTATGCACGGCTTCGCCTTGAATGTGGACCCGAACCTGGACCATTTCCGGCTTATTCACCCCTGCGGCTATTCTGATCGTGGCGTAACCTCTATGGCCAATGCTCTTGGGCGTTCTCCTGACTTCAAGGCGGTGCGAGATAAGTTGGTCAAGGCGTTCGGAAGGGTCTTCGGGACCCGGATGGTGATAGCAAAGCTCGCCCAAGGGGACGATTCTCCGCGTACTCTAGGTGCGCTATTATGATATGTTCCGGTCCTGGAGGTTCACGTGTCGCAGCCGGCTCCGCCAATAATAGGACCGAGACAGGCTAGCTCCACTTCTACAAAAAGCCTCCCAGTGCATTTTCGGCGCCCGGCCACGTTCAGGGAGACACCCCCTGAAACCCCCGGCGGGGGCTCACGCCCGCCGCACCGGAGTCATGAAGGACCCTGGCCCTGCTGGCCCCATGTTGTCGCTGTCTTCTTGTCTATCGTCGCTCTGGCGACCGCCGGGTATGTCTCGACCACTGTATTTGACCGCTTACCTCACACCGAGGACGAAATCGCCTACCTCTTCCAGGCGAACACCATCGCCTCCGGCAGAGTGGTGGCGATGGCCCCGGCGTTTCCAGACTTCTTCTATATGCCTTTCGTTATCGTTCGAGACGGCATGTGGTTCGGCAAGTACCCTCCCGGATACCCCGCGGTTCTGGCCATGGGAGCTCTTGTCGAGCAGCCGTGGCTCATCAACCCCCTGTTCGCAGCCCTGTCCGTGGGGCTGCTCTACGTGATTGGAAGGCGTCTCTACGGGGCGTCCACCGGTCTCCTTGCAGCTTGCCTCGCGCTGATTTCCCCGTTCTTCCTTATTCAGTCGGGATCGTTTCTATCCCACATTGTGTCCCTGTTCTGGACGCTCCTGTCTGTACTGCTATTCGACGCTACCTTGAGAAAGCGCTCACGAGCTGCCGCCTTGGGCGCCGGCGCGGCTCTGGGAATGCTCTTCCTCTCCCGCCCCCTGACGGGCGTTGGGATCGCTCTCCCTTTCATCGTCTGGGCAACCATCGACATAAGCCGGGCACGCCGTCGGCTGTTCGTTTACTTACCAGTGGTAATTGGATTCTTACCCTTTCTTGCAGCTTTTCTTGCGTATAACCAGTTGACTACCGGGTCCGTACTTCTCTCGGGGTACGAACTCTGGTGGCCCTATGACAGGATCGGGTTCGGATCCGGCGTGGGCTTCGAAGGCGAACACAGCCTGTCCATGGCCATGGACAGGCTGCAGTCAAATGCTGATGCCCTTGCGTCATACCTGTTTGGCTGGCCAGGACGCCTCAGCCTCCTACCGGCGGCCGTAGGCGCCGCCGCGGCTATCTTCCGGCTGATAAAGGTAACCCTGGCCAGTCCGCTAGGGAACCAAGATGGGCCGTTCGCCCGACGCCGCGCCGTTCAGTCCGTCGAGGCGACGCCCCCACCGCTCGAAGCCTGGGACCTGCTTCAGGCCGCCATGGTGGTGAGCCTCGTAGCAGTGTACCTGGCGTATTGGGCAGCCGGTCAGATGTACGGCCCAAGGTACTACTTCGAGGCTATCGGCGCGCTGCTGCTGCTGAGCGCGCGGGGACTCATCAGTGCCGTTGA
>ORJL011586041.1_pt1 | contig 11886 bp, 8 predicted proteins | sample 1779941 | NCBI WGS metagenome assembly ORJL01 (sample SAMEA104232317, study PRJEB22302) | groundwater metagenome | biome: forest; feature: aquifer; material: groundwater | place: USA | collected 2011-08-07 | depth 5.8 m
ATTTAAAATCAAATTAAGACGAAGCATGCCAGAAGATTTTTGTGAAATATCTTGAGAATAAATAGTACAGCGATCTTCTCCAATGGCGTGCGCCAAATTCATAAGCAAAGTGCCTGAGCCTGCAGATGGATCATAGCAAGTAACATTACTCGTTGGTCCATCCACTAATATTGAGGCCATTATTTTGGCTACTGCGTGAGGCGTATAATACTCTGCATATTTTCCGCCACCGTCTTTGTTGTAGTCTTTGATCAAGTATTCGAAAATTGTAGAGAAGAAATCAAACTTCTGATCAAAAATTTGTTCAAAGCTAAAGTTAACAAGCTGATTGACTAAAGCGCGACAAAAGGCATCACGTTGTGAGCTGTCGGTAATGTAATTACTTAACTCGTCAAACAGAACGATTTTAGCGCCTGTGCCTGTTTTAACAGAGAAAATGTCATTATTAAAAATGGCAATATCTCTTAATGTATCATCAAAAAATTTAGCGAATTCTTCTTGGTTTTGCCTGTTGTGTAGGTTGGACAAGAAATGTTCTCTCTTTAGTTTAGCACTATCGGGACTCATTCTTAGCAGAAGTGTTTCGTAATCCTTGTCTGGGTATTCTGCAATTGTCTTTTCCCAGTTTTCTGAGTTTTCAAGTTTTGAATCGAGCCTTTTTACTTCATAACCAAACTTGTCATTCATGAACTTGTACAAAAAAACTTGGGTAATTATTTTAAATTCATTACCATCGTTTCCAAGTCCATATGACGCACAAATCCCTTTGAGATTATCAATGAGTTGTTTTGTCTGTGATGTGAAATTTTGATTTAGCATAATACTTTACCGTTAAATTCATTAACATATTCATTTACCACATAGCCGTTTATGTATTTAGCGGCTTCTGGGTCAAGATTTATTTTGTGGGTTTCAAAGCCGTTCATGACAAGTGGACTCATGAACTGAATGAAATAACCTTCGTTGTTGAGCATTCGGTTATTAATTAAGACTTTTTCGTCAGCCTCTTTTTTTATCTCCATCAAAGCTTCGTGAACTAAACTCTCACTGTTAGAAACAGTACCTTTTTCCATTATTCGCTTATGAAGCTTTGCATACTTTTCATCATTTTCGTATTTTGCTTTTAGCAGATTGTTTCGGCGGTTTAATTCAATTATTCGATCATAAATACTTTGTAACGCTCCAATATTTTTAGTCATTTCCTCTTGAGTGATTTCGTCCAAATTCTTTTTGTCGAATAAGCGCTTCAATTCTTCGTATAGAGTAATGAATTCTTGGTCTTTCGGATCAAAGTTTTTAGCTAGTTCTTCTCTTGTTTTTCGTAAGGAATCTTTCAATTTATCGGCAATAACAAGTTCTTCTTCCGATACTTTGCGGAACATGAAAAGTACATTTTCTAGTGCAACATTTAGAAGATTTGTTGTATCTACGTTCTTCTCTAGCGATTCTTTAAGATTTAGAAGTTCTAAGTGATGAGCAGTGTAGTTGTAAACTTCACTTAATTTGGTGAAGTCGATTTTTTGAAGGAGTTTGTAATACCCAAGCAGACGAATTATGTTGTAAAGATTTTTTATATTTTCTAGGGCTTTTTTTATTTCAAGGACTTTCTTTTTATCTTCTATTTGCGTGATTTGTTGAGAAAATATTTCAGAGTTTTTGAGGTCAAAAGAAAAAAGTTTGTCTTTGATGTTCTCAATTTCTGTCTCAATTTCTTCTTTGGACATAAAAAGGTTGGAATAATTCTCCATTTCATCACCTAATTCCAACTGTAACTCTTCAAAGTAAGCTTTATTGGTAGAATCAAATTCTTTACGAATATCCGCAAAATCTACAACGTAACCAAAACGGAAGTTTTTATATGGTCTATTTACTCGAGTAAGGGTTTGTAGGAGATTGTGATCTTTAATTACGCGACCGATATATAATTTTTTTAATCTTTTAGCATCAAATCCCGTAAGGAGCATGTTGTAAACAAACAAAAGATCAATTTTGCCTGCCTTGAAATCCTCAACCTGATCTTTTCGTGTATCTTTTGTTCCAATATCGTGAAGAATTAAAGCTGCCGTTAATTTGTCAGCATACTTTTTAGTAAAGATTTCAAACATTTTTTTAGCCTGATCAGAACTATCACAGACAACCATTCCTCCAATAGTATCATCGCCGTGCATCATTCGACTTTTTTCAAAATCTTCCACTATATATTTGAGCATCGGATCAACAAACTTTTCATGGGAATAAATTACTTTTTTCTCGACATCGCCTTTGAGTATTTCAACTTGTTTTAATGCTTCTTCTAATCGAATCTTATAATTCGTTTCTATACCTTCACGAATCAATTTTAAAGTGTATCCGTCGGCGATAGACGCGTTGTAATAGTATTTGTGGATATAATCACCAAAAAGATCTTTTGAACGTCTGCTGTCGCCAATTAATGGCGTACCAGTAAGGCCTATCATTATTGCATTTCTATCAGACGTTAGGAGATTAGCCAAAAAACTACCATTTGGGTTGTAGCTCCTGTGAACCTCATCTAAGAAATAAACTCTTTGAGAGCTAATGTCGTAATCATTAGTATGTAAAACATCAGTTTCTTCTTTGAATTTTTGTATATTTACTACTGTTATCTCTCTTTGACCCTGTAAATTGTGAATAGCTGTCGTTTTTTTAAAATCTTTCAATAATTCTTCTTTTGAATTAACTGTATGTACAATTAATCCACGACTGGTAAATTCACGGGAAGCCTGAATCATTAAATCGATACGATCAACGATGAAGTAAAATTTTGGTATGATTTTCTTTTTCTGAAAATAATCAGTCAGAAAATGAACATTGTAGAAAGAAAGTGCTGTTTTACCGCTACCTTGTGTGTGCCAAATAATGCCTTTTCTCTCTCCTTTATCTAATTTAGCTTCAATTGCTTTTGTGGCAAAAAACTGAGGATAACGCATTAGATGTTTCTCTAGACCGTTCGTCTCATTTACGTAAGCAATACAATACTTAAGAATGAAGGCCATTCTGTCTTTACTGAACATTGATGTTAATATTCTGTTGGTGGGAGTAGTTACATCTTTATTTGTCTGAAATTCCGGCGAATGCTTGATAGAAGACAAATTATTATCTTTTAAAACAAAATTTTCGATAGTTTCATCATCAGGCTTAAGTATTTTTGATAAATTGAGTTTTTCTTCCTCTCTAAAACAATTGAAATTGGCTTCTTTATATGAAGAACTTGCGTAAAATGCGCCTTGAATGGGAGTAATTGATTCAGAGTCATATTCCATGTTGTTGGAAAAAACTAGAATCTGTGAAGTATTTATAAATTTTCTAAATTTCTCATTTTTGAATCGGACGTTAATTCTGTTTCTTTCTGCTAAAATTCCTTCTCGATTGTTTGGTTTTTTAACTTCAATAAATGCTAAAGGCATTCCGTTTATCAGAAGTGTAATATCTGGGCGGAATTCATCATCACTATTTTTACAAGGAAGCTCTGTGACAACATGGAATGAATTATTGTTAAAATTTTGGAAGTCTATTAACTTAATTCCGGACGTAGAGGTAAGCATTTTATAGAATTCTTGTCCTAAATCTTCATTATCAAGAGCTAAATTAACTTTTTCTAATGTTCTTTTCATCTCGTCATCCTCAATTCCAGGATTTATTTGAGCTACGCTTTCGTAAAAGATATCAGTAAAAATGTTGGTATTTTCATCCCATTTTTCTTTTGATAAAGAAAGGTAATGATATCCCAATCTGCAAAGATGCAGAATTGCAGGTATTTTAACTCGTGTATTCTCGTTGAAAGCCATGGTGTAAATTTAAACGTGCCGATCAATTGATTCGCACGGTTTATTCTATCAGAAAGCCTCTATTTAGTGGAACAAAAATTAAAATAGGTTTCTAACGAACATTGTTTCTTGAATACATCGCCAGTGTATCTAAATCATAGTATTTTAAAAGGCGTTTGATGGTTTTCTCTTTATCGGGAGAGTTATTGAAGATATGTTTAAACCAGTACACCGTGGAGATCCCTCCTTCTTGAATACCCTCCAAGTTTTTATGGTTTAATTTTGGCACAACTATAGGTAAAATTTTCTTTAACGAGCAACTGTCTTTGATTATCGGTTAAATTTAAGTTAATTAATTAGTGAAGCATGAAAAGGTTAGCCCATTCTCTTTTTGAGATAATTGGTTCTAACTTAATTTTATTTAAACTGACCAAGTTCTTGTATTTATTCTTTTTCCTGAGGGAAGAAAAAAAATTTTCAACCTCTTTGAATATTTCATTGACGTGATAGTATTTATAAAAATTTGCCCACCCCGTTATCTCTTCATTTATTTGGTCGATTATTTTGATTTTTTCTTTAATTTTTATTTCAAGGCCATCTTTTTTTAATACTTTGAATCTAGTTTCTTCTTTATAATTTTTGAAATTTAATGTTTCTAAACGTAATTTTTTAAGAATAGCTTTAATACCTTGTTTTGTCGTTATTTCCTTATTATTAATTCTTAAACCAAGAAATTTTATTGTGCTAGATAAATAGAATATATGCGTTTTCCTTTGTTTTAAATTTAATCCTTCTGATGATAATAATTCTTTAGCATCCTTTGCTGCCTGAGTTACTTCTTCATGATTCCCAAGTACAATAAAATCATCTACATATCTAATAATCTTGTCCTTATATTTATTTTTCATTTTTTCATCGAAATCTCTTAAAAATATATTTGAAAACAATGGAGATAAATGTGACCCTTGAGCAATACCTTCCTCAATATTTGGCGGACTTATTTTTTTCGCTTCCTTCCTTATGAATATTTTTCTGTTTCCGATTTCATAGTGTATTACCTGTTCGATAAGTGGCATTAATGAATTATCTGGCAATATTTTTCCGATTTTTTCTTTCAATTTAGCCTTCGAAACACTATCAAAGAAGCTTTCTATATCAGTTTCAAATACACAATAATTACCCTCTCTCACTTTTTCAATCAGTTTTTGGATAGCGTTTCTTAAAGATAACCCATTTTTTTTCTTGTACCAAATTGAATCTCTTACTCCACAATAACTAATTCCTGTATTAATATATTTAAATACTTTAGGAACTATTAAACTTAAAATAGCTTTATGTACAATTCTATCTCTTACCGATGGAACTGTTAATAATCTGTATTCATCTTTCCCGCTTTTTGGAATTATACACCCTTTACAAGAATCGACTTTGTAAGAATTACTTTTTAATAATAAAAATATTTCTTCCAGCAATTCACTTTCTTTTCTTTTAAAGTCGTTGAGAGAAATCCCGGTTATATCTTTGGATTTTCTACGCTGGTCGGGCTTTGAATTGTAAATACTCTCCCAGCATCTTTTTAGGAGGTTTTTGTTGCAAAGTTGTTGATATAAAGTCATTTTTGTGTTGGGTAAAGTCAAGGGTATTTTTCAACCCTTGACTCAACTTTTGAAATTTTCCCTTTTTTACAGTTCAAATTTCTCACTCCTATTTGCTTTGGAATTGTATCGGCTTTCGCCTTTGTTTCCTTGCTTCCCTTGGAGATAGGGTGGTGCCCTTACTTGTAAGCTTGTATATGTTCCCATATCTATAGCTTACCGCTTGAGCACGCCTTACTTTACAGTAAAGCAAGATCGATGTTAGCACTCGGCACCAGTGAGTGCAAATTAATTTTTGAAAGTTGCCGTAGACTTATTTTGTATTAATGTTGTTTCTTTTGAGTGGACTATAAAAGAATGAGTCACTTTTTTATACTGTCTCATTTGTCTCATTTCACGCCGAAAGGTATAATCTATCCAGTTTCGGCCAAAAAGATACTAGACCCGAGTAGTCAGCCAAAATGTTATATTTATTTTTTAATAACAAACAAATGACCAAATTAGAACTTTTCATTCCTCAAAACACCCCTAAACCTATTGGCCCGTATAATCATGTTTGCAAAGCCGGGAATTTGATCACTATTGGTGGGGTAGCTGGAGTTGATTCTAGTACAGGGAATCTTGCTGGAGATACAGTTTATCTTCAGGCAAAACAGATATTAAATTCATTCAAGGTAATGCTCGAGTCTGCGGGGTCAGATTTGGAGCACGTGGTTCACATTAACATATTTCTTAAAAATATGGGTGATTTTGATGAATTGAACAAAGTATATACTGAAGTTATGGGTTCTCATTTGCCTGCTCGTACTGTGATAGGTGTTAATGCTCTACCTAAGCCAGGCGTATTACTAACAATGAACCTAACAGCAGTCACAAAAGAGTGAATTTAATTTAAGTCCAGGTTTAGCTAAAAGGGTACTAGCCCTGACTAGCCAGCCAAAATTATTCTTCATTTAGAGACCAAGTTTGGAATCGATTTTATTTGGTCTCCTTCAAATTTTCCAACAAGTACCCCTTTTTCGAGAACGATTGCGATAGGAAGACCGCTATCCAGATTGTATTTTGCAATAATTGTTTTTGCTAAATCACTCCAACCGTTGCCTCCTTTACCGTTTACAACATATTTGGAATTAAAAAATTCAAAAATGTTTACTCCTTGTTTGCGCATATCAGCTTCATGTTGCTTCAGGTAATTGCCAACTTCTTTGCAAGGAGGACACCAGTCTGCACCAAAAAGAATTACAACTTTTCCTGATTCTATTTGTTCCATTAATTCCGGTTCCTGAAAAGCAGGCTTAACGATTCCTAATAAGTCATAAATGTCTTGTTCCTCTGCTGTTGCTGTTGGAGTTGAAGATTTTTTGTCTTCTTCTGATTTTGAACAACCTAAAGCTGCTCTTAATCCGAGTAGAATTATGCCGATTTCCGCAAAGGCTTCTCTTCTTGTAATTTTAAGTGAGTGATCGTTGCTATCGTTCGTTTCATCTAGTATTTCTGGCATAGTGGTATTGTTGGTGGAGGGCATTATTTCAATTGAAGGCGTGTATGTCAAATTGTTGTCCCATTTCACGCCGAAAGGTTGACTCAAGTCCAGTTCCAGCCAAAATTGTATATTTTCCTAATATAATTTCATTTAGCGCAACAAGAAACGATTATTTTTTGAGTGTTGCTATTGACGGTGAGCGTTTACTCACCTACGATGTTTGTGAATTTATTTTTTAATTCTAAATAATATGCAAAATATAGATTTAACAATTTTCGAAGATTATAATATCCGTCGTCTATATGATGGGAAGAACGAGAAATGGTACTTTTCGGTGGTGGATATTGTTCAAGTTTTGATTCAGCAAAAGGATTATCAAGCTGCGAGAAACTACTGGAAAGTTTTGAAAAATCGCTTAATTAAAGAAGGGAGTCAGTCGGTTACAAAATGTAACCAACTGAAATTAGAGGCTATTGATGGCAAAAAGTATCTTACTGACGTGGCAGATGTTGAAACACTTTTGCGCTTAATTCAATCCGTTCCAAGTCCAAAGGCTGAGCCTGTAAAGCTTTGGCTTGCAAAGGTTGGATACGAAAGAATGCAGGAGTTAGCCGATCCTGAAAAATCCCTAAATAGAGCAAGAGAAAATTGGAAAGGAGTTTGCCATTTTAACTAATATGATTCATCAGGAGTGGGGCACGAATGGAACTTGAGGAGAAGACTGGTAAAAGGGTTGTAAGTAAAGTGAATTATTTGGGAGAAAATAAGGATGTAAAAAAGTTGGGTTAATGGACTAGGCCCGAGTAGCCAGCCATTGAGATTCTATAGCAGCTCCTCCAAATCCAGCATTTGGTTGATCGTGATTTGTTTGACGAATTCAGGCATGTGGGAAACGAGGATGATGGTTCCTTTGTAGTCATCGATTGCCTTGGCGATAATTGGTAAATGGCGGAAATTAATGTGATTGGTTGGTTCATCCAAAATTAGTAAACCGGGTTCTTGTAGAACGAAACGGGCGTAGCAGAGTAGACCTTTTTGTCCTTCAGAAAGGGATTCAACTTTATTTTTCATTAATTCGGAAGGAATTAAGAAGTGTGCGCCGGTAGCATAAATTTTTTCATGTGAGGAATTTTCCATTACTTCAGAAAGCGAATCGTACACTGTTTTACCGAAGTCCAAACCTGAAAAATCTTGTTGATAATATCCGACTTTTACTCCTTCGGAGATTCTCGTGCCTTTGGATTCACCAAGAGCTAATTCTTTAAGAAGGGTACTTTTTCCAATACCATTAGGTCCGATAATTTGCAGCTTACTACGGCTGAAAAGTTTAATTTCTACTTTTTTTTGAATTCTCTTGTGTCCAACTATTACCCCCACTGAAGATATTCTTGATATAACTTCAGACCAGGGTTGGGCGGGAATAATAAAAGGCTTAATGGTTTTATCGTCACGTTTGACATCAACCATATTGTCCTCATCGTCGCTTACTTCATCGCGGAGTTTACTTGCAAGTCTACGCATTTTACCCCCTTTATGTGCGAAAAAATTAATCTTATCTTTTCTATCTTGAATGTTTTTTTGTAGTTGAGCATTTTTTCTGCGTTCACGTTCCAGCTGGCTGGCTATTTGTTCTATTACGTCAAAGTAATCTCCAACATATTGTTCAACTTTTCTAGTGTAAACATCCAAATTTAAAACCCCATCCGTAAAAGAATTTAAAAAATTAGCGTCATGAGAGATAACTATTACGGTTTTTTGATAACTCATTAGAAATCCCGTCAAATGATTTATGCCTTCTGCATCCAGATTATTTGTGGGTTCATCAAGCAATAAAACATCCGGTTCTTGGATAAGCGCGTATGCCAGCAGAAGTCTGGCCAGTTGTCCTCCGGAAAAGTCTTTGATTTTTTTATTTAAATCGGTGGGAAACTGTACGACTTCCAGTACGTTTTTTATTAATTTTTCCAGATCATATGTTTTTTCTAAAAATGCAGTTTCAAAATATTCCAAAACCGTATGTCCAAAAAATCTTTTTGGCATAACTTGAAGTCCAATGCCGATAGATGCTCCATTAAGAACGTGTACTTTCCCGGAGATCGGACGCAGAGTCATGTCTTCGGTTATGTCTTCTTTCATGCCAGCCGTACCTAAAATTAATTTAAAAATCGTACTTTTCCCCGCGCCATTTTGACCCATAATTGTGATTTTTGCATTTTCACGAACAGAAAAACTTGCCTCATCCAGGATGGGTTTATTGGCATCGTAGTGAAATGAAACTTTATCAAATCTTAAAATAACATTGCCATGATCCATATTTTTGGTAGTTTTTTAGATATTTAGTGCTTAAACTAGAGATCTTATGGGTAAAAGACAAGGCTTATTTTCTTCTGTTTAGAAAAAGATTCGTTTAATATTTTACAATAAGTTAGTATATTAGGTTCGACTCATCATTTGCATTATGTTTAAGAAAATTATTTTTCAGGGATTGTTTTCAGGCGCGAATTTTGTATTTTTTCGGCAATGATGATTTTGGATCATTTTGTCGGCGCCGCCAAAATGATTAAGGTTGGTGATAAACGTTTGCTTTCTCGGAAAATATGAAATTTACAAAGTTTAGAATTTGGATTGTGGGGTTTGGTGTTTTATTTTTGTTTTTTTGTGTCTATGTTGGGTTGGCATTTTATATAAAAAACATTGGTATTACGCTAAAGACCGATAAAGTTTTTGATTATTTGCAGGATGTTGAATATTTTTTGCAAAATGATCCGAGATGGGCGAACAAAAATTTGGGTGGTTCAAATTATACATTGGCTGAGCAAGGATGCACTGTTACTGACGTGGCTATGATACTTCGATATTTGGGATATGAGACAGATCCCGGATTGTTAAATGATGAATTGACGAAAAATGAAGCATATACTGGAAACGGCAATTTGCTTTGGTATAAGCTTGAGGAATTGTATCCGGTTGAATATAAATTTAAGCGTGTATTTTTTGCAGGAACATTGGAAAAAGATTTGGAAGATGGAATATTGCCAGTTGTGAGAGTCAAGTATGGCGAAGCCGGCTTGGAACATTGGGTTTTGATTGTTGGAGCTGATGGAAGTGACTTTTTGATTATGGATCCACTGGGGAATGGTAAAGATTTGATACTACTTTCTGATTACGGGAAAGTCTATGCGTATCGAGCAATCCAGCCGGAACGGGACTAGCGTTTGAGTAGTCAGTCAGGCTCACCTAAAATCATACCCAACTGCTTCTTTGATGTTTTTGAAGCCGTCGTTTTTTAGCAGTTGGCTTAATTCGAGGTTGATTTGACTGATTAGTTGCGGGCCTTCAAAAATCATTCCGGTTATTAATTCTATCAGAGAAGCTCCAAGGCGGATTTTTTTGTACGCGTCTTCTGCGCAGAATACTCCGCCGCAGCCTATGATTATATATTTGCCTTTGGTTTTTTGATGAATTGACGCGATCATTTTGTTTGCGATGTCTTCAACGGCTTTTCCGCTTATTCCTCCATCTTTCGGGACTTGTTCATCCATGATTTTTAGATTTTCGCGTTTTTTCGTGAGGTTTGTGCAAATAAATCCGTTGATGTGGTGGATGGCTGATATTTCAAGTATCGCGTCCACTTCTTTGTCTGTAAGATCAGGAGAAATTTTTAAGAAAACAGGTTTTTTAGTCGGATGTTTTTCCAGCGCAGTTAAAAGTTTGTCCAGTTTTTGAGAATCATGAAACGGTTCGCCGCCAAAAGTATTTGGACAACTGATATTGATTGTGAAATAGTCGCCGATGTCCAGTTCCAGGAATTTTTTGTATGATTTAACATAATCCTCAATGCTTTTTTCCGTTTCTGCGGTCTCTTTGCAATTTGTTTTTGCAATGTTTATTCCAATGGGGATTTTGTTTTTTTTGTTTTTTAGTTTTTCTGAAAGTTTTTCCGCTCCGTCGTTTTTCAATCCGTAATAAACCACCAAAGCTTTTGATTTTTTGAGGCGCCAGAGACGCGGTTTTGGATTCCCTTCGCATGGTTCCGCGGTTATTGAGCCGATTTCTTCAAATCCGAATCCGACTTCCGGGATGATGTCAGTAAGTTCAGCGTTTTTATCAAAACCTGCGGACAGTCCGATTGGATTAGAGAATTTTATTCCCAGAATGTTTTGTTCGAGTATTGGATCATCAGGCGCATTGAAAAAAATACTTGTAATTTTGCGGGTAAATTTATATTTCCCGAGCAATTTTCCCACAACAGTAAAAAAGTCATGCACGCGTTCCGCGTCAAAAAGAAAAAATATTTTTTTAAGAATATAGCGGTATAAAAAGCCGATTATAAAATTTCTTAATTTGATTAAATTTTTCATTACAAGCCTTTTATTTGGTTTTTTATTTCTTTTTTATCCAAAAATGATTTTATAATTGAGAATGAGTCCGCGTACATTTTTTTCATAGAGTCATCGGCATAAAAGGCAATGTGCGGAGTAGTGATAACATTCGGGAGATCAATTAGTTCTTTGTTGGATTTCAGATTGTTTTCATGTTCCAATACATCTAAGAATGCGTAGGCGACTTTTTTTGACTTTATCGCTTTGACCAAATCTTCGGTTTTAATTACATCTCCTCTTGAAGTATTAACAATGACAACGCCATTTTTCATCATTGAAATATTTTTTTTATTTATTAAATGTTTTGTTTCCGGCAGTAATGGGCAATGTAATGAAATTATGTCGGATTCTTTCAAGAGTTTTTTGAAATTTACATATTTAAAATGATTTTCCATTGCGGCATTTTCATCAGGATAAGGATCGCACGCGATAACATTCATCAAAAATCCCAGGCTTGCTATTCGCGCAACATTTTTTCCGATTTTGCCTGTTCCAACTATTCCTAAAGTTTTTCCTTTTAAAGCTATGCCTCTCAATCCGGAAAAAATAAATTTTTTGTAGCGTTCGGTCCTGTTGTCTCCTTCTTCAATATGTCGTAAACCCGATAGCAATAAGGCAAAAACGTGTTCGGCGATTACGTG
>ORJL011496264.1_pt1 | contig 11879 bp, 18 predicted proteins | sample 1779941 | NCBI WGS metagenome assembly ORJL01 (sample SAMEA104232317, study PRJEB22302) | groundwater metagenome | biome: forest; feature: aquifer; material: groundwater | place: USA | collected 2011-08-07 | depth 5.8 m
ATTTAATATCATTTTATTTATTTCTTTAATTCAAAATATCTTTTTTTATCATAACTATGTAAATTGGCCGTATTTTATATTAAAAACCTTTATTAATATTGTAATTTAGATATATTAATGGTTAAAGATTTATTAAATGAAATATATGCTTATGCACTTGAAAATTCAATTTTACATGAAAAAGCTATTCCTGGAGCTGTTCTCCCTAAGTTATTTCAGCATGGGTTGAATAAAGATGAAATTAGGGATATCATGCCCTTAATTAATGATGTTATTAAAAAAGTTAATAAATTATCAATTAATGAAAAAAATAAAGAATTTGAAGTTTATTCTAAATATTTAAAGGAGAAACATGTAGAAGAAAAAGGATTGAAAGAACTTTCTAATGTTAGTAAAAAAATGGTTTTCCGAATGGCTCCTTTTCCATCTGGTCCACTTCATTTAGGAAATATGAAGACTTATTTATTAAATGCTTTATATGCCGAAAAATATAAGGGAAAAATATTATTGATTATGGATGATACAATTGGTAGTGAAGAAAAATCAATTGTTCCTGAAGCATATAAATTAATTCCAGAATCTTTTGACTTTTTAAAAGTAAAATACAAAAAACCAATTTTATTTAAATCTTCTAGACTAAAAACTTATTATAAATATGCTGAAGAGTTAATAAAAAAAGAGAAAGCATATGTTTGTTCTTGTCCTCAGGAGAAGTTAAGAGATAATAGAATAAATCAAATTGAATGTTCTTGCAGACAATATCCTGCTAAAGAACAAATGAAAAGATGGAAAAAAATGTTTAAATCTAAACCTGGAGAATTTATTTTAAGAATTAAAACATCTATGGAATATCCAGATCCTGCTTTTAGAGATAGGGTTTTATTTAGAATTTCTGATAAGGAACATCCTAAAGTTGGGAAAAAAGTTAAGGTTTGGCCTTTACTTGAATTTTCATGGGCTATTGATGACCATCTTCTTGGAGTAACCCATATTATTAGGGGAAAAGAATTAATGATTGAAGGTGAAATGCAGAAATATATCTGGGATATTTTTTCATGGAAGCATCCAGAATTGATTTATACTGGTTTAATTAAAATTGAGGGTATTGGGGGGAAGTTAAGTAAGAGCAAATCTCAGAAAGAAGTTAAATCTGGAGTTTATTCTGGTTGGGATGATCCAAGAACTTGGAGTGTTCAGAGTTTTCAAAGAAGAGGACTATTGCCTGAAAGTCTTAGAGAATTTGTTGAAAAAATTGGATTAAATCAAAAAGAAATTACAGTTCCAATTGACGAATTATATTCAATAAATAGAAAAAAACTAGATTCTAATGCAAATAGATATTTTTATGCTGAAAATCCGGTTGAAATAACTGTTTCAAATACTCCAAATATTGGAAGTGTTGAGATAAAAATTCACCCTGATAAAAATATAACTAAAGAAATAGATGTAGGAAATGAATTTTCAATTTCCTTAAATGATTTTAATTCAAATAAAGGTAAAGAAGTTAGGCTAATGCATTTATTTAATGTTAAGTTAGATAAAAATTCTAGATTTAGTTCTCAAGAGAATAAACCAAATATTCCTAAAATACATTGGGTTTCAAAAGGTGTTAAAACTAGAATTATGATGCCAACAGGAACTTATTCATTCGGACTTGCTGAAGACGGGATTAAAAAATTGAAGAAAGGAGAGATAATTCAATTTGAAAGATTTGGTTTTTGCAGATTTGATCATTTTGATGATAAATCAAAAGAATTTGAATTTTGGTATACTCATGACTAATCTTTTTAGGTAACATTTATAAGTTTAATATTATTTCATATTTTATGATTCGGGGTGATGATAATATACATAAGGGATTTGGGATTACTAGTTTTGTCTTATCATTAGTCGGATTATTTATTTTAATTTCAACTATTTTTATTTCTTCGATAATATGGAAATTATTAATTTCTTTATTTCTTATAATAATTGGAATAATAGGTATTATTTTAAGTATAATTCAATTAAAAAAAGGAAAAACTAAGTTAGCTATTGCAGGTTTAATTATTAATATTATAATATTAGTTTTATCTATAATTAGTATTGTCGCTTATTTTTTACTTAGTTTTATACTTTCTTCTTTTGTGGAATCTGGGACTAAAGATATTGATAAAGTTACAGATGAATTACTTAGAAATATATCTAATTAACTATATTGTTAATTTCTAATAAAGTAAAATTTGATGATTATAATTAAACAATGTTAAGTTAGGTAAAATTATGGCCTGTTAAAATTAGACTTTACACCCAGTTAATTTTAAAATGAAAAAGATTTATAAACCTTAATTAATTAGATAATTAATGAATAAAGGGGATAAGAGAGGAATTTCTGATATTGTAACAACGGTATTATTAGTTTTATTAGCAATTGCAGCTGTTGGTATTATTTGGGTTGTAATTCAGAATTTTATTAATACTGGAACTAGTGGAGTTGGAAGTGCTTCTGTTTGTTTGCAGAATAATTTTGAGGTTGTTTCTGCTATTAATGGATCTTCATCACCTTCATCAGGAATAACTACTGTTAATGTTACTGTAAAAAGTATCGGGCCAGGACAGGATACTATTGATAAATTAGCATTTTATTATACAACTGCAGGTCAAACTTCAAAGGTAGATGTGCCTAGTAGTAATATTGTACCTTCAATTGGAGAAACAAAGTTTTATGTTGTAACTACTGATCCACTAATTCGTGGTAAACTAAAACCAGGTGATAGTGTTAAGGTTGCAGCTGTATTTGGTGAAACTACTTGTAGTCCTACAGAACCTAAGGCAATTACTGGAATATAATAATATTTTTAATTGTTTTTTATATATAATTTAAGATAATGGATGAAAGTAATTTTAAACTGATTTTTGTATTTCTTTTAATTGGAATAAATTTAATTAGGTTTTATTATCATTATAAATCAAAAACTCAAGAAAAACTTCATCATAAAAAATTTAAAGAGGTAAGTTCAGTAATATTATTTTATATCATGTTTGCAATCCCTTCTATATTATATCTTACAACAAATTATTTAGATTTTTTTAATTTAGATTTTTATTTATTTATTAGATATTTTGGAATAGTTTTAGTAATTATCAGTGCTTTAATTTTTATCTGGACTCATCAAACTTTAGGAAAGAATTTTTCATCTATTTTAACAATAAAGAAAGATCATAAATTAATTATAGAAGGACCTTACAAATATGTAAGACACCCAATGTATACCTCTATATTTTTAATGATACTTGGATTCTTCTTCTTAACGAGTAATATTTTAGTTGGAATTTTACCATTTTTATCTTTTTGTTATTTATATTTTAGCAGGGTAAAAAATGAAGAAAAAATGTTAACCGAAATTTTTAAGAAAGATTATATTAAGTATTCTTCAATAACAGGAAGATTAATTCCAAAACTTTGGAATTAAATTTTTAAAACCCATTTATATAAATCTTTATTAATTCTAATTTTTGATAATTTAGGTATAAAATGGACTGGACAAATTTATCAAAAAACATAGAAAATTTTTCAAGGAACTTAACTATAAATTTGAAGGATTTTGAATCAGAAGTTCTTCCCCATGAATCAAGAGATTTTAATCCAGTATTAAGAAAAATATATATGCCTGGATTTAATTGGAAAGGGCATAAAGCTAATTTATATTTTGGTAATTCTTTCATTGCAGACAAAATTGGGAAAATTAGATTAATGTCTGGATTTTCTAAATATCAAAATGATCCTTTATGTTATGAAATAATTGATGCAAAATTTAACTGCGATTTAAATTTTAAAGATGGTACTTATATTGCTAAAGGTGAAAGAATTAAGAGTGTAAATGTTTTTGGTGATTTTTTCCAAGAGAATTTATATTTATCTGAAGCTGCTCAAAGAATTCCTTTGGAGGAATGGATTAATGGAGAAAATATTAAGCAAACCAATACCTCATTTCCAGATGGATTTGCTAGGTTAGTTAGTGATTGTTTAGAATATAGGGATAAAGAGAGTATTTGATTAATTTAATTCTTTTATCATATAGAATCATATAAATATTTTTATAGCTGTTATTTCTTAATTTTATATGGTTGGAAATGCGAATACACATAGAGTTTACAGAATTGATGAAGTAGAAACTTTTCTGAGAGATTGGGATAGATTACAAAGAGTTGCTTTAGGACATGATTTACCTGGACATAGATCTAGAAAAGCGGATTTATTTGATGCTCATTGTGCTACTGAAAGAATTCCAGAAGAATTTAGAAATTCTCAATATGCTAATTATGTTGCAAGTATTGATTCTCAAATGGAAACTGTTAAATTTCAAGAAGCTGAAAATCAAAGAGCTTCAGAAGAAGGATTAATACCTGTTCATATAGGTTCTGGAGGAGCCATGGCTTTCCTTTATGGGGCTTCTCAATACTAAGTTATTATAAAAAGATATATAAATGCTGAAAATTCAGTGAAATTATGCATACTAAAACAATTGATTTAAACAAGGACTTTGATGGAGGATTTCGTTTACTTAAAGCTTATGATGCAGTATCTTTTCTTGGTTCTGATTCATTTGGAAGTATAGTTTCTAGACATTCATATCCTATTGGAGCTGAAATTGTTGAGAGAAGTACAACAATTTATCAATCAGAAATATATGAAGTAACTTCTGTAGCTCAATATGTAAGAGGTAAAGATGGATTGCTTGCTGATTCAGAAGCAACATTAACAGTAATTGGTTTTGATCAGAAGTTAGTAGACCAATATATAGAACATTCTTTTGATAGATTTAGAAAATCTCTTTCTAATTTTGCATTAAGAGATGCTTCATAAATTTTTAATCATATAAAATTTATCAAGATTATAACCAATCTTTCTATAATATTCTCTAACTCCAACTCCCGAGATTACTGCGATTTTCTTTATTTCTTTATTTCTTTTTGATTCTTCTTTTACTATTTCCTCTGCTTTATTCATTAATTCTTTACCTAACCCTTTATGTTGTCCTAATCCTATATTTTCTTCCCCAATATCAATTGCCTGACCATAAACATGTAATTCTCTAATTAAAGCTGCATTTTTTAACTCTGGAACAACTGGGTTTTCTAATGAGTTTTTAGGAGGTATTCTAAGTCTTAATAGTCCAAATAATATATTATCTTTATTTAGTGCCTGAATAAAATATTCTTTTCCTTCATTTGCTTTATATGCAATTGTTTTAATTTCAATGGTTTCATCTATATTTTTATTAAATTTCTTTGCAAACCCTATTTCTCTGAATCTTATTTCTTTAATGGGGATATTTTTCTCTCTTAATATTTCATCTACATCTTTTCTTAGTGAAATTCTTGTTGTGCCTGCTACAATATGTTCGGGAGCGAACTGCCTCATAACTCTCATTGTTCTGCAGTATTCTGGAATAATCTTGAACATTTCAATTAATAACTCTTGAGTTTGCTCTAAAGTATATGGTTTATACTTTCCTCTTAAGAAATCTTTTTCTAAACCTGTATTTTTCATAACAGTTGTTGGATATATTTTAAGCTGATCTGGTTTAAATCTTTCATCATCAAATACTAGGTGAAATAGTTTAAGGTCTTTTTCAGGATTTGATTTTGGAAGTCCTGGCATTATATGATATCCTATTTTGAATCCAGCATTTCTTAATCTATATGTTGCATCTACTACATCTTGAACTGTGTGAGCTCTGTTAATGTGTTTATAGATATCATCATCTAGAATTTGGACACCTATTTCCATTCTTGTGCAACCAAAATCTAAAGCTCGAACAATATCTTCATTTCTTGCAAAATCTGGACGAGTTTCAATACATAAAGCTATGCATCTATTTTTTGATGTTTCATTTAGTTTTTTTGCTTCTTCTAAACTCTTGGATTTTATTCCATTTAAACCATCATAAATTCCTTTTATGAATTCATACTGATAGTCAATTGGATAATCTAAGAATGTTCCCCCAAGTATAATAATTTCTATTTTATCCCTAGGATGATTCATAACTTCAAAAGCTTTTAATCTAGATTGGATTTGTTCATAAGGATCATAATTATTTCTTTGAGCTCTTAGAACAGGGGGAGATAAGGGAGTATATGACTGAGGAACATCAAATACAGGACAATATCTGCATACTCCATGTGAGCAAGGGCGAGGTTTTACCATTACAGCTATTGGAGTTACGCCAGCTAGAGTTTTTGTAGGCTTTCTTACTTCATTTAGTTGTGGGAGTTTCATTATATCTTATAAAGGGATAATTTTATAAAGGTATTGAATTGAACTAATTTATGACAGTAGATATCTCTGAACTTGTAGAATATGCTAGTAAAGAAGTAGGAATCATTTTTCCAAAAACTATTAAGGTTGAAAATAATGAATTATCTTTTATTTATGCTTATTTAGGGCATTTGCCTAGTCCTTTTGATAGTTATTATGATCAGAATACACAAGAAGTTCATATAATTATTGATCAAGATGCTTTTCCATTTAGTTCTTCCAGTTTATTGTATAAAATTAAGTTGCCAGAAGAAGCTGAGAAAGTAAGATTAGATTTCAGGGGAAAATCGTTAGATCATTTAACTAGTGAAGAAAGAATAGAATATTTCTTTCCTAAATTAAGACCGCAAGATGAAGAAAAAGAATATTAATATGTTAATATGCTGAAAATTTAAGGGGTTAAATTTGTTTTTCTCTCCAGAAAAATTTGTTAGCAATTTTTTTATTAATGGCTATGTATCTATTAACCTCATTTATTAAATTCCTTGATGCTATTTCATCAAACGAAACCATTTCTACTTCTTTTTTCTTATCTTTTACATATTTTACTAATTGAGCAAAATCTCCATCACCTGAAAATAAAATTGCCTTATCATATTTGTCCTCCCATGCATGATTTAACATATCTAAAGCTAAATAAATGTCATCGCCTTTTATTGTATAATATTCCTCATTTTCCTTAGTAAATCTTTTTTGTCTTTTACACAATATAACTTGGCATTTTTGCATCTTTTTTAATCTTGCCAGTAATTTTTGTTGTTCCCTAAATCTTCTAGGATTAATTTCTTGTTTTAATGAAGCATTATAGTAGAAAATATTCATCAAATTATCCTTAGCAATAATCATTTTAATATAGTTCTCAAAATCAAAATGGTAGTCAGAATATTTCTGATGTAAAGATTTTAGACCATATACAAAATTAGCACCATCAATATAAATAGAAACCCTTTTTGTCATTTTAATAAGTCCGGTATTACTAAGTAATAGCCGGGAACACGCTTGCAGGATGTCCGAAGACTTAAGGCATTCCTTGATACCTTAATATATTCAAATTTTCTAATTATTTAAGCTTTTCGGCAACTCGCTTTTTCAGTGAATTTTTTAGTATAAAAATGCTTTTAAACCTTATAGAATTTAATTTTTAATGGATGAAAGTTATGTAACTGATGTTAATTATACTGAGTTTATGCAGAAATATAGGTCTAGACGATTTACTAAAAGAAATGGTTTTCCAATTAAACCTATTGTAATTGAAATTGGAACGAGCGACAAAGATAAAAATATAGATATTTCTTTAATAAAAAATATGCCATTTTACTCTTCTGAGTTATTGGGTTATATTGAAAAGGTAGGCAAGTATTTTGATACGCTTTCAAAATTTCCACTTGAGTGGATTGTTACGAGTAATGATCTGGCTATTCCAGTAAACGACGAAGATAAAGGATTTATTCGATCTATGTTTAATCAAACTTCTGAGAGATATGGGGTAGAAAGAGGATTATTAGATTTAACTTTAATAGGGGTTCCAAGAGTTGAGGTAACTGATATGGAGAAAGATAAAATAACTCCTTATTTTAACTTAGATTCATTTAGAAATTTAATGGCAAATTATCCAATATTTAGTGATAAAGAGTTAATAGCTTCAGCAAATATTATTCAAGGTTATTTAAGATTAGATAAAGAATTGATTAAAAATGATTTAATTAAAGCATATCCTAGTAAAAAAATTGGTAATTGGGAATTTTAAATTTGTTTTTATACAAATTAGGGTTATTGATTAATTAAGTATTAAAATATGTTAAGTAAACCTTACATCTTAATATAAACTATCTGTAAACATTAAAAATCAAAGATTTTTGAAGCTTAGAGTTTCACACTAAATAATATAAGAAACTTTAAGATATCCCATACTTTGCCTTATTTATCATTGATTTAATTGTAGATTAATTATTATTACATACTCTTTCAATAATATATAAAATTGTTAAGTTTGATTAATGGACTTAACAAAATAGAAAAGCTTTTAAATTCAGTATTATAATATAAAAAATGGTAAAATATATGTGTGGAATATGTGGAAGTGATCATTCTACTTTTGAAAATGCAAAAGCATGTGAAGATAAAGGTGTTGAGAAAGAATACCCAATTCCTTTAGGAAGTGTATTTATTGGAAGTGGTGGATTTATTAATGCGATTTATGACTCAAGGATAAATGAAAAAGATTTACATAAAAGGGATTATATTGTTGCAAGGGCTTCAACATTTGCCGAATACCTCGACTATCCGATTGTACCTGAAGTAGAATTAAATTTTGAAGAAATTAAAAATGCTAAGCCTGTAATATTATCTAATTTCGAATTTTTTAAAGATAAACTAAGGAAATCTTTAGGACCTGAATTATTAAAGCATGAACCTTTACATGTAACTAAATTGAGAAATTTGGAATTAAAGATGCATGAAAAAGCTGGAAGTTATAATCAGTAGATTAAAATAGTATAAAAATCTTTTTAAAGTTTAATTTTATTTAATTCTTATGAAACATATTGGAAATGGAGTTGAATTTTATTCAGGGGAACCTGAAACTGATTCAGGAAGTTCAGTTGGAATGATGATTGAAGAACCTGCTTCTGAAAGAGATAGATTAATTAGAGATGGACTGATATTGGCTAAATTTATGTCAGGTGATAGAAAAGCAGGAAAATTTGTTAAAAGAGAAGGATTTCCAAAGAGATTATCTTTTGTTAGTTTAACTGAAAATAACTTTAGTATTGGTTCAAGAAGGTCATTGGTAGATATTGATTTCTCTTCTAGAAATGGCTGTTATATCTGGTTTAACCATAGAACTCCAAGAGACATTATCGCCCATAACTTAAAATCTAATTTAAAGGGAGAAAATATAGTCGAAACTGATAAAAATAGAGTTTTAAGTTTAGATTATATATCAAAAAGGTATGGAGATGTTTTTCAAAATGAATTATTTCATAATTTACATCAATTAATAGGCAGAAGAGAATTAAGAGCTTACGAGTATTTTGCTTTATCTGAAGGATTTGAAAAACTAATAAAAACATTTCCAATTTATGATCAGAATGATAGATGTGTTTATTTAGCAGATTTAACTAAAAATAACACTGATTTATTTTATGTTCCAACTAATAGGCAAAAGGTTTATTTTGATGAATTATTAAGAGATAGTATAGAGGGTTTATCTCGTTAAAAAGTGTATTGTTAGATTAGTTAATTCTAAAGATCAAAGATTTTTTTCTGGTGATTTAACAGAGATTATGTACTATAAAAAATCATAAAGTTTATAAATGAATAGGTGAATTTCTTTAATATGAAGGTTAGCACATTTTTACATGATTATGAAGGAGGACTATTAGGGAAGTTCATAATTCCTTCAATAGAAAGTAAGCATGAAGTTATTAAACAAAATAAATGTATCTGTGAATTAGTTGCCATTCCTACAAGAGAAGAATTAGGTGACCTTGTTGTTATTCATCCAGATTCTGATAATATTTCAGGTTGTTATGATGCAATTTCCAAATTTGTTGAACAATTTCCTGAAATACCATTTTACATACTAGCTCTTCAGGATTCTGCTAATAGGGAATCAAGAGTAGAAGGTATAGGCCCTCATAAGAATGTTAATTATATTACTGATGAAAACAGAAGAGAATTAATATCTTACCTCATGGGTATATAATGTTTTTCTTAACATCTTTTTAGTAGGATAGAAAATTTAAAAGAGATTAAAATGTGATTAATTAATTTTAAAACGCCCCATTCTTAGTATGTTTATGAAAAATGGGAAACTAAGTCAAGAACAAATATTGGATGAGATAGCCCCCCTTACTGACTTCGTGAAAGATTAACAAAAGGCTTATATAATCTTACTTTTTAAATATAATATGGAACAGATAAAAGTAGATGCAAAAGAAATAATGGTAAAATTAGCAAGGCTTCAAACAGACATGAATTATATTAGAGAACATATTGAAGATATTACATTAACAGAAGATGATTTGAAATCTCTTGAAGAAGCAGAAAAAGACTATAAAGAAGGTAAAACTATATCTTTGAAAGATTTGAAAGAAGAATTAGGGATGTAGAATGTTTTCTGTAGACTTTTCTGATAATGCCAAGAGGTTCTTTAAAAAATTAGATAAACATATTGCTACTAGAATCATTGATAAATTGGAAAATTTAAAAGAAAATCCTGTTCCAAGCGACGTAGTATTTATCGGAAGGGAAAATGGAGATAAGGTTTTTCGATATAGAATTGGGGATTATCGTGCATTGTATAAATTGAAAGACTCAGAGAAGATTGTTCTTGTTACTAAAATTGATAAAAGGCCAAGGGTTTACGATTGAGCTTATTTTTAAGTTTTTATCCTATATTCTTTTAAGTATTAATTCCAAGATATTTTCTTTCTTCTTCATTAGGTAAATTATATTCTCTTGTTTTTGCTACTTCTTCTTTTATTTTATTATCTATATGAAATAATTTCATGACTCTTTCAAGTTCACTTCCCTCTAGAATTCTTCCTGAACTTTGGTAATCTTTTTCTGGATTCATATTTAATTTAAACTTATTATACTTATAAATTTTTAGTTAATTTTAAAACGTCCCATTCTTATTATGGTTATGGAAAATAACTCAAAAGAATTATCTCAAGAACAGGTTTGGGATAAAATTGCCCCTTTTTGGAATAGAGATAAAAAAGTGCCTTTTGGAGATGATGATAAGGGCAATATTTTAACTGGATTTATTGAAAAATCTGATAAAAAAATACTTGATTTGGGATGTGGGAGTGGCCGGAATTTTACTAGTGTGAAAGAAGCAGGTTTTATTGGAGAGTTAACTGGAGTTGATTTTTCAGCTCAAATGTTAAAATTTGCTGAAATTAATGCTAAAAATAATAAACTTGATGTTAAACTTAGTAAATCAAATTTATGGGATTTAAGTTTTGAAGATAATTATTTTGATAAGATAATTTGCATTGCAACACTTCATTGCATTGAAGATAAAGAAAAAAGAGAGAAAACATTGAAGGAGATGTATAGGGTTTTAAAACCAAAAGGCAAGATTTTGATAACTGTATGGAATAAAAAGGCAAAGAGATGGAAAAATAAGCCTAAAGAAAAGTATGTTTCTTGGAAAATTGATGAAGTTAAAGATGAAAAAGTACATAGGTATTATTATTTATATGATCAAGAGGAATTGATTAAAGAACTTGAGAATGTTGGATTTAAAATTTTAAAAATTAATTTTCCCACTGCTAGGAATATAGTTATTATTGCGGAGAAATAAGCATATGTAAAGTAAACCCTATATCTTAACATAAATTATCTGTAAATTATCCATACTTTGCCTTATTTATCATTGATTTATTCATAGATTAGTTAAGATTACATTATATTTATGATATCTCTAAGAATATATTAAAATGTTAAGTTTGATATTGGACTTAATAGCATTGTAGTGTCCGCTATTAATGTTACCTCGTGGTTTTAAGTTGTTCATTGTTTTTATTCTTTTCTCATCTTTTCTAGGAAAGCTTTGTAAGGTGTTCTA
>ORJL011545240.1_pt1 | contig 11878 bp, 13 predicted proteins | sample 1779941 | NCBI WGS metagenome assembly ORJL01 (sample SAMEA104232317, study PRJEB22302) | groundwater metagenome | biome: forest; feature: aquifer; material: groundwater | place: USA | collected 2011-08-07 | depth 5.8 m
GTGGATCCGCCAGGCGATCACGCGTTCGATCGCCGACCAGGCGCGCACCATCCGTATCCCCGTGCACATGACCGAGACGATCAACAAGATCATCCGTGTCTCACGATTGTTCGTCCAGGAATACGGGCGCGAACCCTCCGCCCAGGAGATCGCCAAACAGATGCGCATCGCCGTGGGCAAGGTCAAAGAGATCCTGAAAATTTCCCAGGTGCCGATCTCGCTGCAGACGCCTATCGGTGATGAGGGCGACACGCATTTCGGGGATTTCATCGAAGACAAGCGGGCCATTTCTCCGGCAAATGCCACGTTGCAATCGATGCTCAAGGATGAAATTGCCAGCGTCCTGCACACTTTGGACGAACGCGAGCGCAAGATCCTGGAACTGCGCTTCGGCATTCACGACGGGACGACCCGCACGCTTGAGGAAGTGGGGAGCGAATTTAACGTCACCCGCGAACGCGTGCGCCAGATCGAGTCCAAGGCCTTGCGCAAGCTCCGTCACCCCACACGCTCTCGCAGGATCAAACAGTTCCTCGACATGGCGGCCAAGGAAGACCAGGCCATTTAAGCATTCTGTCAATGAAGTTCCAGGGCAAAAAATTCAGTTTCTCGGTTGTCAAAAAGAAACTGCCTAACGGCCGCACCGCGGATGTCGATGTCATCGAACATCCCGGCGCGGTCGTTATTATTCCTTTCCTTTCCCGCGACGTGATCATCTTTTTGCACCAATACCGGCCGGTCCTCAGCCGGTATCTTTTGGAGCTCCCTGCCGGCACTCTGAATAAAGGTGAACAGCCTTTGGCTTGCGCCCGACGGGAATTAATTGAAGAGACCGATCATAAGGGGCGCGTGTTCACGCGGCTGGGAAAGATCTATCCTGTCCCGGGATATTCCACCGAGGTTATTCATATCTTCAAGGCGCAAAAGCTCACCCCGCAGGCCGGAATAAAAGACACGGATGAGATTATCCGCACCAAACCTCTGCGCAGATCTGAAGTCAGGAAACTTTTTCGTGCCGGAGGTATCACGGACGCCAAAACGATCGCGGCGCTCAGCTTTTGCGGCTGGTTGTTCTAGAACAGCTCTGGCGGGATTGACTTTTGGCAAGCTTTTCCTTGTTTGGACCCTCCGATAGCGTTACAATAATCCCAACTTTTGCGATAAGCAAAAGTTGCCCCGTAGGGGTTGCACGTTAAAATCCTTAAGGATTTTAACGGCTTTGCAAGGTAATCCCGGATTTTTCTGTCGAAAAATCCGGGATAAACTTCAAAAAGGAAAAACCATGGATTCAAAATGGCCTTTAAGCATATTTGTGGGACTTTTGGCGCTGTTGATCATTGTGCAGAACGCCGGAGTCATGCAGTTCCGGTTTCTTTTCTGGCGCTTGAGCGCCTCACGGATCATCTTTTTGGCGCTGGTTTTTTCCTTGGGATTGATCGTGGGGTTCCTTTGGGGAAGGCTTCCCAGAAGGCGCTCCTAGTCATTCGTTGTTTTTGAGTTAACCCATTGATACACAAGGCACTTGGCGGCCAAGAAAACAAGTTGAAAATAAAAGGGCCTTGTGATAAGCTTAAACGATTTTTCCGACGCTTTATATGAGGCCGGAGTCATTAAGAAATTAGCGGGCCCTTAGCTCAGTCGGTAGAGCAGGACACTCATAATGTCTTGGCCGCTGGTTCGAGTCCAGCAGGGCCCAGGATTATGAAAGTATGCGCCGACATTACCCTGGTTCTCCTGTCTTTTCTAAAAGATTTATTTTAAAGGAAGACAGGACCCCGCCTACAATTGAATGGGAAAGGCGGGGGAGTCCAGGTGGGCCCAGTAAATTGTACATAGCTCAGTCGGTAGAGTAGGGTTTGAGAGGACACATAGCTCAGCTGGTTAGAGCGCTGCCCTCACATGGCAGAGGTCGCAGGTTCGATCCCTGCTGTGTCCATCAGTCTTCGTTCAAAAGATTTTATTTAGAAAACGAAGACTGTTATCCCGAGCGACCCGCTATTAGATCATTTTCGCGAGGGATTATGAAAGCCATGTGGTACGTTTATATTTTAAAATGCAACGACGGATCTTATTACACGGGTATTTCGACGGATGTCAATGCTAGGCTGCAAAAGCACAATAGTGGAAGAGGTGCCCGGTATACACGAGGCCGTAGACCGGTATGTTTAAAATATATAGAAAAACTTGAGAGTAAAGGCATTGCCAGTAAGCGGGAAATAGAGATTAAAGATTTTAGTGTGAAGAACAAGGAGCGATTAATAAAGTTAGGTAATGGCACTAAGGTTTCCCTCGTCACTAAGAATTGAACGAGGGTGACTCGGGACTCGCCACTTTGTGGCTCGCGATCCCTGCTGTGTCCACCACTTGACTTCTTCTTAAGTTATGGAAAGTCAAGTGTTGTCCCGAGTGACCTTGGGTTGGATTGTCAGGCACGAGGGATATTAACATTGAATAAAAGGAATAATTCGCGTGACGCAGATCTCCGTGAAAGATCAGATCAAAAAGCTCGTCGACCTGCAGAAGGTCGATGCCGAGATCTATACCGTGCAGATGGGGCTGACCGAAAAGCCGGCGATCATCGAAGAATTGAAAAATAAATTTGAAGCGACCAAGGCCCATCTGAATCATCTCGAAGAAAAATTCAAGGGTATCCAGCTCAAGCGCAAAGAACTGGAGCTGGAGATGAAGTCCAAGGAAGACGATATTGCCAAGGCCAATTCGCAGCTGACCCAGCTTAAGACCAACAAGGAATACACGGCCAAGCTCAATGAGATCGCGAGCATCAAGGCCGACAAATCCATCGTCGAAGAGAAGATCCTGCTGTCTTACGATGAGGCGGACGTGGTCCAGAGCGAGATCAGCAAGGAGAAAGTGGTCGTCGAGGCGCAGGAAAAACAATATTTGTCGCGCAAAAAAGAGATCGAGGACGAGATCAAGGTGATGGAAGACCGCGTCAGGGTTTTAGAGTCCCAGCGCAAACAGCAGCTTCCTGGCGTTGACCGGACGCTGCTCAACCGTTACGAAAAGATCCTGGCGCATAAAGACGGGTTAGGGATAGCACCGTTACATGGTAATGCCTGTGGCGGCTGTCACATGAACGTCCCGCAACAGACGATCAACGCCATCAAGATGCACGACCAGCTTATCGAGTGCGAGATATGCCAGCGGATCATGTACCTGGAAGATGATCTTTGATGTGGTTCGACGCGCCCTGAACCGTATGGTTCAGGGCTTGCTCACCATAAATTTTTAGGATGCGGCGAACCATCCTGAGCGAGTGACGAATGAAATGAGGAACGAGTCGAAGGATACCTTGCTGGAAATTTTTGTCGACGGCGCCTGCAGCGGGAATCCCGGCCCGGCGGGGATCGGGGTTGTGATCAAACGCGACGGAAAAACGATCGCCGAGATCTCAAAGGCGATCGGCGAGGCGACCAACAATATCGCGGAATATTCGGCGCTCATCTGCGCCTTGCAGGAAGCGCTGGTCTTAAAGGCAGCGCGGATAAAAGTTTTTACGGACAGCGAGTTGATGTTCCACCAGTTGACCGGAAGCTACAAGGTCAGGGACGAAAAACTGAAATTCTTGCACGACCAGGTGCAGCAGCTCAAGCGCGGGTTCGCGAACGTCGAACTGGTCCACGTTCCGCGCGAGAAGAACAAAGAAGCGGACAAGTTAGCCACCAGCTCTTTGAACAATATAAACAAAAAGCAGGCCAAGACGGTTGCCACGCTGTTCGACAACAGCGCGGAGGAAAGTCCGAGCTCCGAAGGATAATGCATCCTGTTAACGCAGGATTCCTCGCCTTTTCCGGAACATAGGGTAAGGCTCGGAAGATCAGAGCTACAGAGACGAGCTTTTGAGTCGTCGGTCTTCAGTCGTCAGTCATCAGATAACTTCTGAAGACTGATGTCTGAGGACTGATGACTCAAGAGAGTGAAACGAGCAATCTCTGCATGGAGCAAGGCCGAATAGGGGAAGAGTTATTGGCTAAGTGCTTAGGGCTAAGGGCGTATAGTTTTGGTTGTATTATTTTTTCAGCTATATGCTCTAAGCCATATGCCAGTACGCGAGGTGATCCGCTCCGTTTGGATTCCCGGGTAGGCCGCAAGAGTCCAGAGAGTGATCTCTGGAGTCAGTTGAATAACCGTCATCTTCGGGGTTTCCCGGAGAGAACAGAACTCGGCTTATTTGGCCTGCTTTAAATTTCAATAAAAAAACGTAGGACAAACAATCTATAATAAAAATTGGTGTGGGGGTAAAAAATGTCAGGTCATTCAAAATGGGCAAAAATTAAACATAAAAAAGGCACGACAGACGCGAAGCGCGGCGCGGCGTTCACCAAGATGATCCGTGAGATCACGGCGGCAGCCAAAGACGGCGGCGGCAGCCTCGATTCCAATTCGCGCTTAAGAGCGGCTATCGAGCGCGCTAAAGGCATTAACATGCCCTTGGTCAATATTGACAATGCCGTCAAGAAGGGAACTGGTGAGCTTCCCGGTGTAGTTTATGAAGCAGCGACCTTCGACGCGTATGGCCCCGGCGGTGTGGCGCTATTGATTGAGGGATTGACGGACAACAAGAACCGGACGACCGCGGAGATACGTAATATCCTCTCCAAGAAAAACGGCAGTCTGGCTGGACCCGGAGCAACGTCATATCTATTCACCAAAAAGGGATTCCTGTCCATCGAGAAGGGCAAGGCTAACGAAGAAACATTGATGGAGATCGCTCTGGACGCGGGGGCCGATGACATCAGCTCCGAAGGCGAGAATTTTGAGATCACCTGCGAGATCGCCAGCTTCCAGAAGGTCAAGGACGCCATTGCCGCCAAAAATATTCCGATCGCGACCGCCGAAATGACCAAGTTGCCCAGCACGTACGTGCGCGTTGTCGGCGATGAGGCCAGGTCGTTATTATCGCTCATGGAAGCCTTGGAAGAGCAGGAAGACGTCCAGAACGTGTACGCGAATTTTGATATCCCTGATGAAGAAATGGACAAGATCGCCCAATAACAATGAAGATCCTCGGCATTGATCCGGGTTTGAAGGCGACCGGTTACGGTGTAGTGGAATATCAGCACAGCCGGGCCAGTTTGCTGGAAACGGGGACGATCGAACCGAAGCAAAAAGATTTTTTGCAGAACCGTATCAAGACGATCTACAGTCTGCTCAGTGAGCTGATCGACCAATACCAGCCTGATGTCCTGGTCCTTGAAAAGTTGTACGCGCATTACAACCATCCCACGACGGCGAGCATTTTGGGGCACGTGCGCGGGGTCATTTGTTTGTTGTGCGCGCAGAAAGACCTTGGCCTCGCCGAGCACAGCGTCAAGCGCATCCGCAAGGCCATCAGCGGCAACGGCAACGCCTCGAAGGCGCAGGTCCGCCGGGTCGTGGCCCACGCCCTGGGCGTGGATGAGGCCAAGTTGACGCTGGATGCCAGCGACGCGCTCGCGCTGGCGTTGGGATATATCCATTTGCATTGCCGGCCCGCGGGCCGCGTGATGGCCCGGGAGACGGGTACCTCGCGCCGGAACATCCGGGCGCCACAACTATGATCGCACGCATTTCGGGAAAACTGGTCCAGAAGCAGGAACACTCGCTCATTGTCAACGTCCACGGTGTTTTTTACGAGATCGTGGTGCCGACCTTCGTGTTGGAGCGCGTCGACGAAACCAAAGACGCGCAAGGCGACATCCATTTGGTCATTTATCATTATTTCCAGATCGGCCCTTCGGCGGGGATCCCCATGTTGATCGGTTTTATCAGCGAGATCGAAAAAGATTTCTTCCTGCAGTTCATCAAGGTCTCCGGTATCGGGCCGCGCGCGGCGGTGCGGGCGCTGGACAAGCCAATTTCGGAGATCACCCGCGCCATCCACGACGGCGACATCGATTATTTAAAGACGCTTCCCGGCATCGGTATGCAGCGGGCCAAAGAGATCGTCGCCAAGCTCCAGGGCAAAATGGGCAAGTTCGGCCTGATCCAGGACAAGGAAGGGCGGACACTTAAAGCCAAACAACCCGCGGACTGGCAGGAAGAAGCGCTCGATGTCTTGTTGCAGTTGCAGTACAAGCGCCCGGAAGCCAAGGAAATGATCGAAAAAACTTTACAGCGTTCGCAGGAGATCAAAACGGCGGAAGAACTATTGAACGAAATCTATAACCAGCGGATCCGTCCCAACTGACGGCAATACGAAACGGAAAAAATATGACAGAACAGATCCCGCAAGAAAGCAATGAGCAGGACCGGCATGTCAAAGGCGTCATTGAGGCGCTCTTGTTCGTCAACGAAAAACCGGTAACACTCGACCAGATCAAGCGCGTGCTGGGGGCCTTCAATACCGCCGAGATCAAGCAGGCGCTGCAGAGCTTAGGCGAGGAATACGAAACGCGCCAAAGCGGCATGAAGATCGTGGAGATCGCCGGCGGCTACCAGATGTTAAGCAGCCCCGGTTACGCCAGTTACATCCGCGATTTCTACAAGACCAAACACAAGGAGAAACTTTCCAAACCGGCCCTGGAAACCTTGGCGATCATCGCGTACAAACAGCCCGTGACGCGCACCGACGTGGAATTGATCCGCGGGGTCAACTCCGACGGCGTCATCGCGCATTTATTGACCAAGGAACTGGTCAAGCCCGTCGGGCGTAAGGACGTGCCCGGCCGGCCGTTTCTCTACGGCACGACCCGGCAGTTCCTCGAATATTTCGGGTTGAAATCTTTAGAAGACCTTCCGACATTAGAAGAGTTCCCCAGTTTGACCGCGCCGGCGCAAGAGGATTCCGGTGAGGAGGGACAACTTCCCCTGGAGCCGACCGCGGAAGAACAGGCCGCGCTACAGGAAGAAGGGCAATCCGAGGCCGTTGCCGAGGCGCAGATGTCCGCGGACGCGCTCGCCGGTGAAACGCCCCAGCAACCACAGGAAAACAATGCTTAACAACTTGCGTAAAAAAATCGACCGTCTTGACCGCAAGCTCGTCGCGCTTTTGAATCAACGGGCCGATCTTAGCCTCGCCATCGGCAAGGAAAAGATCAAAAGCGGCAAAGGCATCTATTCGCCCAACCGCGAGAAGGAAGTCCTTAAACATATCAAGGCGCTCAACCGCGGGCCGATGTCCTACGAGGATTTCGAGGCGATCTACCGCGAGATCATGTCAAGCTCGCTGGCTTTGGAAAAATCGTTGCGTATCGCGTATCTGGGAACGGAAGGCTCCTTCACGCACCTGGCCGCGAACAAGCGCTTCGGCTCGCGCGTGGCGTACGTCCCTTGCGAGAGCATCCAGGACGTGTTCCAAAAAGTCGAGCACGGCGATTGCGATTACGGGGTCGTCCCCATCGAGAATTCCATCGAAGGCGCGGTCACGCACACCTTTGACCTGCTGGTCGATTCGGAATTAAAGGCCTGCGCGCAGATCCTGGTGAAGATCTCGCATAACCTGCTCTCACGCACGCCGAAACTCAAAGAGATCAAACATATTTATTCCAACCCGCAGGTCTTCGGACAGTGCCGGCATTGGCTGCTTAATAATATGCCGCAGGCCGGACAGATCTGGGTCGCTTCCACGACCGAGGCCGCGCAGCGCGCCGGCCGGGAAAAAGGCGCCGCGGCGATCGCCTCGAGCCTGGCGGCGAAAATTTACGGACTGCCGGTCGTCAAGGCAAACATCCAGGACATCGCGCACAACCAGACGCGGTTTTTGGTCCTGGCGACACACGACGTCCCGCCGACGGGCCGCGACCGCACCACGATCCTTTTTTCGATCAAGGACAAGGTGGGGGCCCTGCACGCGATGCTGACACCATTTGTAAAAAATAAGATCAATTTGACCAAGATCGAGTCGCGCCCGGCCAAGAAAAAAGCGTGGGACTATTATTTCTTCGTCGACTTCGAGGGGCACCGCAACGACCAGAACGTGCAGAAGGCATTATCGCAGCTCGAGGGAATGTGCAAATATTTGAAGGTGGTCGGTTCGTACCCGGTCATTGACTAACTTTCAGGAAAGCATTTTGTGATACGGCACCTTGCCAAAAAAACGATTTTTAGCGTACAGCCTTATGTGCCCGGTAAACCCATCGATGAAGTCAAAAGGGAGCTGGGGTTAAAAAGCGTCATCAAGCTCGCCTCCAACGAGAACCCTTACGGGCCTTCACCCAAGGCGCTCTCGGCCATTCGCGCCGCGGCCAAGGGCGTCAACCGCTATCCCGACGGTGACTGCTTTTACCTGCGCCAGGCCATCGCTAAACGTTTAAAGGTTTCCCCGAAACAACTTGTCTTCGGCAACGGTTCCGATGAGGTCATTGTTCTCTCCGTGCGCGTTTTTGTCAACCCCGGCGATGAGGTCGTGATCGCCGACCCGTCGTTCCTCATTTACGGCATTGCCGCGAAGCTCGCCGAGGCCAACGTCCGGGCCATTCCGCTTAAAGATTTTGCCTACGACCTCGACGGTATGAAGAAAGCCGTCACCGAGAAGACCCGGATCATCTTTCTGGGCAATCCTGATAACCCTTCCGGCAAATACCTCACGCAAAAACAACTGGAAGATTTTTTAAAGGACCTCCGGGAAGACATCATTGTCTTTATCGATGAGGCTTACTACGAATACGTGCGGGCCGGGGATTATGTCGATTCTTTGGGGCTTTTAGCAAAGCACAAGAACATCATCGTCGCGCGCACGTTCTCCAAGATGTACGGCCTGGCCGGATTGCGGGTCGGGTATGGTGTGTCCAGTGAGGAGATCGTCGATTGCCTCAACCGGATCCGTGAGCCGTTCAACGTCAACAGCCTGGCACAGGCCGCGGCCCTGGCGGCCTTGAACGACCAGGCGTATTATCGGGCGATCGGTCATAAAATTGCCCGTCAGCGCGAGGTCCTTTACCGGGGAGTGCGCAAATTAGGCCTGAAATATGTTGAAAGTCACACCAATTTTGTTTTAATTGATATGCGCCAGGACGCATCAGGTGTGGTGAAGGCGCTCCTGGGCGAAGGGGTCATCGTGCGCGATATGAGCTTTTGGGGATTAAAGCAGTTCATCCGCGTGACGATCGGCACCGAAGCGGAAAATAAGCGGTTTTTGGCCGCACTAGGGAAGGTTCTATGATCATCATTTTAAAAGCCGGGGTCACGGAAGACGAGATCAACCATATTATAGGGAAGGTCGAGAAGCTCGGCGTCAAGGCGCACGTCTCACGCGGGGTGGAGCGGACCGTTATCGGCTTGATCGGCCCTGAAGACGTCCTGCAGGTAACGCCGCTGGAAGTTTTTCCCGGCGTTGAGCGCGTCATTCCGGTCCTGGCGCCGTACCGGCTGGTTTCGCGGGAATTCAAGAAAGAAGATTCGGTTGTGCCGATCAACGATGAGATCAAGATCGGCGGCAAACGCATCCACGTGATGGCCGGCCCGTGTTCGATTGAGACCGCCGAGAGCATCCGCAGTCTCGCGCGCAAGGTCAAGAAGGCCGGGGCCAGCATTTTGCGCGGCGGGGCGTTCAAGCCGCGCACTTCCCCTTACGATTTTCAGGGGCTCGGTGAGGAAGGATTAAAGTACTTGGCTGAGGCCGGCCGCGAGTCAGGTATGGCCACGGTGACCGAAGTGATGGACCCGCGCGATGTGGGGCTGATCTGCCGCTACGCGGACATCCTGCAGATAGGTGCCCGCAACATGCAGAACTTTTCGTTATTGAAGGAAGTGGGTAAGGTGAACAAACCCGTATTGCTCAAGCGCGGCATCGCCGCGACCATCAAGGAATGGTTGATGTCCGCCGAGTACATACTGGCCAACGGGAATTTTAACGTTATATTATGCGAACGCGGTATCCGGACCTTCGAGACGGCGACCCGCAACACCCTTGATATCAACGCGGTGGCGGTCGTCAAGCAGTTGTCGCATTTGCCCATCATCGTGGACCCGAGCCACGCGACGGGCAAGTGGGACTACGTCGGCGCCGCGGCCAGGGCGGGGGTCGCCGCCGGCTGCGACGGACTGATGATCGAGGTCCACGAGAATCCGGAAGAGGCTTTTTCCGACGGGCAGCAATCATTGAAGCCGGAGCGCTTCGAGGCCCTGATGAAGGAATTAAAAAGCGTGGCTACGGCCGTTTCGCGGGAGATCTGACATGTTAGGAGAGCTATTACGTGGTAACGGTGCGGTTTTCCGCAAAGTAAGCATTATCGGTGTGGGATTCATGGGGGGGTCGCTGGGCCTCGCGTTAAAAAAGCACGGCCTCGCCAGTGAAGTGGTCGGGATCAGCCACCGCCAGGTGACGCTGGACAAGGCTATCGAACTCAAAGCGATCGACGCCGGCACGACCGACCTGATCAAGGGGGTGACCAACGCGGACCTCGTTGTCCTGGCCGCGCCCGTGCAGGCGATCAACCAGCAGTTCGCCCTGATCAACCCGCATTTAAAGCGCGGGTGCCTGGTGACCGACATGGGCAGCGTCAAGGCCGAGATCGTCGAGCGCGCCGAAAGCACGCTGGCGCAGCCGGGGATGTTCGTGGGCTCGCACCCTTTGGCCGGTTCCGAGAAAAAAGGCGTCGAGCACGCCTACGCCGATCTTTTTGTCAACGCGCGGTGCATCATGACCCCGACGGCAAAGACAACACCGGTCGCCAAAGAAAAAATAAAGTTCATGTGGACCAAGCTCGGCTGTCATGTTGAGGTCCTTTCGCCCGAAGACCACGACAAGATCCTCGCTTACGTCAGCCACCTGCCGCATTTGGTGGCTTACGCCTTGGTGGGGGCGCTGAGCAAGGAATTTCTGTCCCAGGCCCCGCAGGGGTTCAAAGATTCAACGCGCATCGCCGCCTCGTCGCCCCAGATGTGGAACGATATTTTTTTGACGAATCCCACGAACGTCATCCACGCACTGGACGCCCTGGTCAAGGACCTCGCGTTTTTGCGCAAGGCCCTGATCCAGCGCGACCCAAAAGGTTTATTACAATATCTTGAAAAAGCCAAAGAAAAGCGCGACAGCATTGGTTAAACCCAAAGACGTGCAAGTCATCACCATCGACGGCCCCGCCGGAGCGGGCAAAAGCACCGTGGCCAAGGAACTGGCCAGACGGCTGGGCGTTTTTTACCTGGACACGGGTGCGATGTACCGCGCGCTCACTCTCAAGGCGATCCGTTCCGGGATGAACTTGGAGGACGCGTCGGGGCTCGTCGACCTGGCGCGCGGGACGAGGATCCGGCTGGAGAACCACAACAGTGGCACGAAGGTGCTTTTGGACGGGGAGGACGTAAGTGAAGCGATCCGTTCCCCGGAGGTGACCAACCAGACCTTTTACATCGCCCGCACTGGGGGCGTGCGCGAGGTCATGGTGGGCCTGCAACGCGAGATCGGCACGCGCCAGAGCATCGTCATCGAAGGCCGTGACGTGGGGACCGTGGTGTTCCCCAAGGCCACGCACAAATTTTATCTCGACGCCGATTTTGAGGTGCGCGCCGGCCGGCGGATCAGGGAACTGCGGGAAAAAGGGAAAGATATCGACGAAGGCAATCTCAAGACGGAATTGCAGGAAAGAGACCACAAGGATTTCACCCGTTCTATCGGGCCGCTAAGAATAGCCGACGACGCGGTCGTCATCGACACCACCCTCCTGACGGTCAACACGACGGTGGATGAGATATTGAAACACATTAAAAACAAAGCATAGTCATCAGTCGTCAGTCATCAGTCGTCAGATTTTTCTGATGTCTGAAGACTGAAGACCGACGACTTTTAATTTATGGATAAGTCACTCATCCGCAATTTTTCGATCATCGCCCACATCGACCACGGGAAATCGACCCTGGCCGACCGGCTATTGCTGCAGGCGGGCGCCATCGACGAGCGCAAGTTCCGCAACCAGATGCTCGATGATATGGACCTGGA